>Ga0209471_1000952_pt1 | contig 17992 bp, 25 predicted proteins | sample GraSoiAngelo_128_FD_185885 | JGI IMG/M metagenome (GOLD analysis project Ga0209471, IMG submission 185885) | Grasslands soil microbial communities from the Angelo Coastal Reserve, California, USA - 14_0927_12_20cm (SPAdes) (version 2) | ecosystem: Environmental > Terrestrial > Soil > Grasslands ...
ACCGGACGTGGCGACGTACCCCGCGGCGGCGACAAGCAGGAGAAGCGCGTCGATCCGGAGTTTCATCAGTTGGACATAATCTGCGAGGGCCACGGAGAACGCTCTTCGCGCGCTAACCGACCTGCGTTCTTAACCCTTTGTCGACGAGCCGTGCTTACGTGCGGTCGGCGGCTGTTTCCGAAGTCGGGAGCGACGGTACCAATCGCAGTCCGCCCGAACCGGACAATCCTCGCAGCGTGGATTCCTCGCCTTGCATAGCGCGCGTCCGTGGGCGATGATCGCGAGGTGCCATGCCTTGCGTTTCCCCGGCGGAGTCCAGTCCTCGAGCGCCCTCCGGATCGACTCGTAATCCTTGCGGCGGGTGAGCTCCCATCGGCCCGCAATGCGGGCGATGTGCGTGTCGACGGGGAACGTCGGACGACCGCCAGCCATTGCGAGGACGACGTCGGCGGTCTTGTAACCGACACCGGGAAGGGCCATCAACTCCTCCCGCCCTCGTTTGGTCGGGAGGCTGAGGATGCGCTCGACTTGACCGTCCCACTTGTCCCGGATCGCGGCCGCCGTCGCGCGGATTCGTGGGGCCTTTTGACGTGCAAGGCCCGCGTGCCAAATCGCCCGCGCGATCTCTTCGTCGGAAGCGTCCGCGAGTCGGTCGGGCGTGATGGCACCCACTTGGTGGCGTAGGTCTTCGAGCCCGCGGCGTTCGTTCGCCGCGGTCGTGCTTTGCGAGAGGATGGTCGAGACGAGGACCTCGAAGGGTGTCATCCCCGTCGTCCAATCCTTCGGCGGATAGCGGGCTTCAAGGATCCGCATGGTTCGGAGGAACGCCCGACGGTCCATGGGCTCGCAACGTCCGCGGGCAGAAAAAGGTGCTTCAGTCTTCGACGAAGGATCGGATCATCGTCATGATGTTCCTCGGCCGCTCGCGGAGCCTGCGGCTGAAGTAGGGAAGCCAGTTCGGTCCGTATGGGATGTACTCCGCCACCCGATGACCCTGCTCGATCATGTCGCGTTTCAGCGGGTCTCGGACGCCCTGTAGCATCGCGAATTCGAACGGCGTGGGATGCTCGCGGGCGAGTTCCAGGGCGCGACGGATCATGCGGCCGTCATGGCTCCCGACCGCGAAGTCGCGCGCTCGGCGGAACAAGGTCTCGAGGTGCTTGAGGTAGGCGCGGTCGATCTCCGTGCGTGTACCATACGCGATGTCCGCGGTCTCTTTGTACGCTCCCTTGACAAGACGGATGCGGGCCGTTTCCTGAATCAACCGATCGATGTCGTCGGCCGTCCGTTTTAGGTTCGCCTGAACGCAGATTCCGACTCGGTCGTACCGTTCGAGGAGCCGCTCGCCGATCCAGAGCGTGTCGTCCGTCGTATGGGCGTTCTCCATGTCCAACCAGAGAACCCGGCCATCCGCCTTCGCGGCATCGAGGACCGGAATCATCTGGGACAGCGCGTACGCTTTGTCGATCAACACGCCAAATTGCGTGGGCTTGAGGCTGACTGTTCCCCGGATTCCTCCGGACGACATGGAGGCCAGAACTTGGAGGTACTCCCGCGTCGTCGCCTCGACCAGGGCCTTGTCCCGGTAGTGTTCGCCGAGGTGGTTCACGAGGGCGTCGATGCCCCTGGCGTTCGCGTCCTTCGCGACGCGGAGGGCGTCGTCCATCGCCTCTCCCGCGACCCATTGACGAGCGAATCGCAGGAGGAACGACATCGGGTCGCGCGAACCCCTCATTGGGGTCAAATAGATTCCGAACCGGAGGCGGCGAGGCCGTCGTTCACACGGGTTTCCCGCACGACATGCAGAACTTGACGAACTCAGGGTTGAGTCGGCCGCAGCTCTGGCAGCGGACCCGGACTTCGGAAGTGCGGGCGGCTTCGCGGTCTCTCGCGGTGTTCCCGGCGGTACCCGCCACAACTCCCACGAGGAGGAAGATCCACCAGAGGCGGATGAGCCATCCGCCGATGCCGGCAAGGACACCGCCGATCACGAACAGGATGATCGCGCCCATGAAGGTGCTCAAGATGCTCAACACGCCACCGCCCCCGAGGGCTGCTCCGATCGTCCCGGTGATGAAGCCGAAGAACGCGTAGAGGATGATCACGATGCCGATGATCGTGAAGAGCGCGCCGACGAGCAGGACCGTCACCGCGCCCCAGCCGAAGGGCAGGGCGGGCGGGTTTCGGCGGGCGGCGACCGCAGCATACGCCAGGGGGATGGTCATGGGATGGATTCCTTCCGATGCCGACGGTCTTCGCATGTGCGACGACGATCCCTCATCAAATAAATCTTTCAGACCCTTTCGCACACGTGGTATTGACCGGACCCCGTCCGGTGCAGCTCAGAATCCATCCGCGTTTGACCCGGCGTGATTCCCGCGGGCAATGCCTTAAGAGCGACCGAGGCGCTAGAAGAATCGATGGATTTCGGGCGAAAACTCGACCAAGCGCAGAACTTGTCCGACCTCTTTGAGCTCGTGAAACGGGCGGTCGAGGCAGTGCTCGGACGGACCCGCGCAGGACTCATGCTCGCCCTCGCGGACCTCGGCAACCATCCGCAAGGTTTCCTCGGCGCCTTCTATCCGGTGGCGAGCAACGTGATTGTCATGAACAAGGTGCCTCTCCTTCGGATCCAGGAGACGAACCCCGCACTCTACAAGCCGTACGCGTTCTACGTCCTCCTGCACGAGTATCTTCATTCCCTCGGATTCGTGGACGAGCGTGTCTGCCGCGAACAGTCCCATAGGATTCTCGAGACTCTGTTCGGCGTGGACGCCCTAGTGACCCAGATCTCGGGGGATACGACGCGGTTCTTCCCGAACCTCGTGTTCCCGGATGCCGCGTGGCAACCGTCGGAATTGAGCCTCGAATTCGTGCGGGGTTTCGACCGCGGATCCGCCTCGTACATCGCCTGACGAAGTCTCGCGAATCCGACCGAGAAACTAGAAATACGCCGCATCGATACGCCGCGCTCGGAGGCGGGAGATGGCGATCGCGGCTTGGCGGAAAGCCATCGCGGAATTCATTGGCGCCTTCACGCTGATCTTCATCGGAGCCGGGTCCATCATTTCGTACGGAGGCGGGAGTCTTCTCCTCGTCGCCTTGGCCCACGGTCTCGCCATCGGTGTCATGGTCTCGGCTTTCGGTCGGATTTCAGGAGGCCACTTCAATCCGGCCGTGACCCTCGGCGCCCTCGTCGGTCGCCAGATCACGATGCGCCTCGCGGTCGTCTACTGGGCGTCCCAGCTTCTCGGAGCTCTCGCGGCGGCGCTCGGGCTTTTCTTGATTTTTCCATCGGGCTTATGGCAGCCGTCCCATCTGGGCACGCCCGCTCTCGGGACCGGCCTCCCCATAGGAGTCGTCGGTTTTTTCCCTCCCAATACGTGGAACGTTACTCCCGTGGCCGGGATTCTCATCGAGGCGATCCTCACGTTCCTGCTCGTCACCGTCGTGTATGGCACGGGCATCGATCCCAAGGGGAGCTTCAACGCCGTCGGTGGCTTCGCCATCGGACTCACGATTGCTATCGACATCATGATGGGCGGACCGCTCACCGGGGCCGCCATGAATCCGGCGCGCTGGTTCGGCCCCGCCGTTGTCTCGCAATTCTTCGACAATTGGTACGTGTATTGGATCGGGCCGTTCATCGGCGCCGTCGTCGCGGGGTTGCTGTACAGCCGCGTGTTCCTCGAGAAAGCCTCCTGAGAAACGTCCTCGCGAAGGACACGTGATTCGGGGCGTGAGAGGACCTAATGCTCATTTCTGCCAATCTCAGGACAATGTTTAAATCGGCCTGTAGGGTGCCCGCATTGCTATGATGCGGGAGACCGCTTCAGCGAAGGCTGCGGTGCCTCAAAAACAGGTGATCCACGAGGCGCCGGTGAAGTTCCGCTCGGGCAAGCACACCGCGATTGTGAAGGAAGTTTTCGACATTGCGCCGCAATTTCCCCAGACCTATCTGATTCGTTTCACCTTCGAGAACGAAGGCGTCTTCGACTTCGAGCCGGGCCAGTTCATCTCGATCTTCGCGGAGAAGGACGGGAAGCGCATCTCGCGGCCCTACTCGATCGCCTCTTGGCCGGAGAACAAGGCCTACCTCGAGCTGTGCATCAAGGTCGTCGAAGGCGGGTTCATGTCGAACTACCTCCACCACGTGCGACCCGGGACGAAGCTCCCGACGATCGGTCCCCTCGGCCGGTTCGTGATGCAGGAACCGATCCCGTACGACACCGTGTTCGTCGCGACGGGCACCGGCGTCGCACCGTTCATCGCGATGATGGGCCACATCTGGGATCAGGGCCTAGACGACGGCCGTGAGTTCCACATGGTGTTCGGCGTCCGGTACGTCCACGACCTGATCTACCGCGACCTGATTGAGCGGTGGGAACGGGAGCACCGGAACTTCCACTTCTACCCGACGATCTCACGGCCGGAGACACCGAACTGGAAGGGCCGCGTCGGCTACGTTCAAAAGGTGTTGGAGAACGACATCAAAGGCCACGCGAACAAACAGGTGTTCATCTGCGGGCTCCATGACATGGTCGAGGACGTGAACAACTTGTGCAAGCGCCTGGGTTTCGCGTACGTGCGGTTCGAGAAGTGGGATTGAGCCGCGTCATCGTTTCAGACGGATCCAAACCTTCCCGACAATTCGCTCGAGCGGGACGGGCCCGAAGGCACGGCTGTCACGGCTCGCGATGCGATTGTCCCCCGCGAGCTGGACCTCGGTCGGGCCGGTCGCATCGGACACGCGTTTCACGAGGAACCGGTCCAACGCCTCCGGGTCCCGGACGACCACGAGGTCCCCGCGTTTCGGCGATTGGAACCGGTACGCCCATCGATTCACGAGCACATAGTCCCCGGGCTCCAGCGTGGGCCGCATACTCTCGTCTTCGACCCGGAAGCGGGTGAAGGGGAACATTCTGGCCGCGGTCACTTGAACTTCGGGTAGACCGTCTGCCGCTCGGTCGGATACGGGGCCTTCGCCGTAATCGTCTCGAGTCCCTTCGTCTTCCAGAACATCGAGGCGACGTCGTTCGTCGCTTTCAGAAGGTCTTCGGCGGCTTGGAGGTTGATCTCCTGCCGGGCCTTCGAGGCGGTCTTGAGCGCCTTCCACATTGTGTCGTGGAGTTCCGGGAATGTCTTCAGGTGGTCGGGTTTAAAATAGTCCGCCCACAGGATTCGGAGTTCGCTCTTCGCGATCTCGGAGTGCTGCTCTTTCGTCGCGATGTACCGAGTGAGCTTGTTCGTGTACTCTTGTCGTTGCTCCGCCGTCGCGTTCGGGCCGGGCTTGTCAAGCTGGTTGATCAGATCGACCATCCGCACGACTGTGTGGGCGGCGAGCTGCGCGTGGTGGGGGTCGTAGATGCCGCACGGGATGTCGCAATGCGCGTAGGCGATCGGAGCAAGAGAAACGCGGTCGAGCGCACGGGCCAACGAATACAGAAGTGACATGGTCGCCTCGTAGCGGACTCCGTTATTTAAACTTCCTGCGTGAGACGTTGTTGTCCTCCCCGCAACCGGGCCCGATCTAGTCCGCAGGGGAAAGTGCGAATGCGTCGTAGGCGTCTTCTCACCGTACGGTGAGCACGCTTATCCGCGATCCATCCTTTTCGCGTCCGTGGTGGGTTACCGGGACCTCTCCGTCCTCCGATCCGAGTACGCTCAGAAGAAGGAGAAGATCCTCTCGCGACTCGAAGACTTCCGACGCGTCGGGACGCTCCCGGACGAACGCCTCTTCGAGGAGATGTGCTTCTGCATCCTCGCGGTGCAATCGAAGGCCCACGGGGCGGATGCGGCGGTTCGTGACCTCGTGGCACGAGGCCTTCTCTGGCCCGGACGCCCGCGCGAGGTCGCGGCGTTCCTCCGGCCTCGCACACGGTTCCACAATCACAAGGCGGCCTACATCGTGCGGGCTCGGGAGCGGTTCTTTCCGCCCAATGGACCGATCCTTGGCAAGTCGTTGGACGGCCTTGCGGACCCGAAGCTGGCGCGCGCTTGGCTCGTCCGCGAAATCGATGGCCTTGGCTGGAAGGAGGCGAGTCACTTCCTTCGAAACATCGGACGTGGCGACCAACTCGCGATTCTCGATCGGCATATCCTGAGGAATCTGATTCACCACGGAGTGATTCGGCGGATGCCGCCCACGCTGACCGCGAATCGATATCGTGCGATCGAGTCACGGATGGAACGCTTCTCCGGCGACATCGAGATCCCGATGGCCGCGCTCGACCTTTTGTTTTGGAGCCGCGAGACGGGCGAGATTTTCAAGTGATTAGAAGGGACCGGGGAGAGCGTCGAGGCCGCGAGGTGGTGTTAACCTTGTTTAAGGTTGATATATAGTGCCCCGGGCAATCTCCACCACGGCTCCCGAATCTCTGATGTAGGCCGCCGCGCATCGTGCACCCGATGGGCGAACCCTCTCCGGCCGAGGTCCGGAGCCGATTGCTCGCTTGGTATGCCGCGAATCGGCGTGATCTCCCCTGGCGCAGGACGCGGGACCCCTACCGGATTCTCGTCGCCGAGTATCTCCTTCAGAGGACTCGAATCGCAAGCGGCACGCCCTACTACGAACGATTCCTCACGCGGTTCCCCACGGTCCACGATCTCGCGGCAGCCAGCCTCGACGACGTGCTCGCGGTATGGGAGGGACTCGGGTTTTACGTCCGGGCAAAGCGTCTCCATGCCGCGGCGCGGGTGATCGTGGTGGAACATGCTGGGAAGGTGCCCCCCTCCTACGAGGCACTGGCCGCCCTCCCCGGAATTGGCCCGTACACCGCTGGAGCGATCGCGAGCATCGCGTTTGGCATCGCTGCCCCGGCCGTCGATGGGAATGTGCTACGGGTCCTCGCCCGGTTGTTCCGAATCCGCGAGGACGTCACGAGCGTGATCGTCCGCCGCCGGATCGTCGAGCTCGCCGCCACCCTCGTCTCGCCCGACGCCCCCGGCTCGTTCAATCAGGCGATCATGGAACTCGGCGCGACGACATGTACGCCGACCAGTCCCGCATGCGACCGATGTCCTCTCGAGAACCAATGCCTCGCGCGGGCCGCAGGTGAGGAGCACGAGATTCCGATTACCGCCAACCGGAAAAAGCTCCGAGCCGTGCCCGTCGCGTTCGCCCTCATCGAAGCGAACGGGCGGGTGCTGCTGGTTCGGCGCGAATCGGGGACGTTGCTCGGCGGCCTCTGGGCTCTTCCTGGAGGGGAGGTCCCGTCGCGAGCGTCCGAGCGAACCTCTCTTCCCATGCTCGTGAAGAAACAAACCGGATCTGTGATTCAGGTCGGGCCGCGATGGTCCCCCGTCGACCGAACGTTCTCCCATCGAAAGTGGTCCGGCTCGATTTATCGGTGTTCTCCGGCGCGGCATCCGTCCAGCGGCGAAAAGGTCCGCTGGATCCCGATCGCGGAGGCCCTCCAGCTCCCCCTCGTCCCGTTCCATCGGGAGGCCCTCGAGTCCCTTTCCGGCCTCGAGAGCTTCGCCCTCCTTTGAATTATTCGTTTCATAAGATAAATAAAGTCAGTTCGGACGAATCCTTATGGTATCGCGATCGTTCGGCCCTGGGTGCGCCGCTTCCTCGTGGTGGGCCATCGGGCGTCCACCGATCCGGGGTTCCCCCTGGACGACCTCGCGGGAAGCGCGGGTCGGATCGACATCCTGTTGAACGCCGCCAACGCGGCTCTTCTCTTGGCCCACGGCATACGCCGCGATTCTGAGATCGGGCTGTTGCTCCTCGGTCCACCCACTCCACCACGGTTCGTCCGCCTGGTCGGTTTCCGTTTGAAATCCTACCAGCCGGACATTCGCTCGAACGCCTCGCTGATCCGGCAGACCCTCGTGGACGCATCCCGAGTCGAGCACGAATTCTCACCGGGTGTCTATGGCTCCATCGCTACATTCCCGGAGGCGCTCGACCGCCTAGGCCCGACGTTCGTCGCCCTGAGGGAAGGCGGCAAGGATATTCGACAGGCTGCTCTGCCGGCCGATGCGACGTTCGTGCTTTCCGATAGCCAGGAACTGGCCGCGGATGAGGAAGGATGCCTGAGGGATCGCGGGGCCCTCGCGGTCGGCCTCGGCCCGGTCGCATTGCACACGGACCACGCCATCGCCATCGTGCATAACGAACTCGACCGGAGGGGCGCATGAACCTGATCGAGTACGTCCGGAAGAACCTCACCGAGTTCGTCGGCATTCCCTCCACTCCGGACGTGGACATGCGCGCCATCCTCCGTGCCGCGACCGCATCGATTGAGGAACTCGGTCTCAAGCCGACCTCGCACGCCGACGTGAAGGCGGTCACGGCGTCGAGCGGCTCGGGCGGCATCCTCTTCAACGGCCATCTCGACACGGTCCCGATCGCGTCCGGCTGGACCCGGGAACTCGGTTCGTGGGACGGCGACTTCCTGTACGGTCGCGGGACCGCGGACATGAAGGCGGGGTGCGTCGCGGGGTTGGCGGCCGCGCGGGCGCTCTTGGATGCCGGGATTCCGGTGTCCCTCGTCTTCACGACGGACGAAGAGACGACGATGCACGGGGCTGTGAAGCTCGCTCCGTCCGATCTCGTGAGGCATGCCGCGGCCGTCGTCGTCGCAGAACCCACTCGGTTGCGCGTCGTCGCGAGCGAGAAGGGAGTGCTCTGGTATCGCGCGTCGACGTCCGGCAGGAGCGCCCACGGGAGCCTACCGCATCTCGGAGACAACGCCGTGTATCGGATGATGCGCTTCCTCGCGCGGATCGAACCGTACGGCCACCCTCGGGACGTACTCCATGAAATCACCGTGAGCCTGGGGACGATCCAGGGCGGCACGAAACCGAACCTCGTGGCGGACACCTGCTCCGCCGACCTCGACTGCCGTCACCCGCCCGGTACGACGAAAGCGGACGTCGAAGCCCTCCTGTTTGGCGCGGCCAAAGCGTCCGGGGAGAGCGTGTCGTTGGAACAATTCCACGAGGTCCCACCCGCCGCCGTTTCTGCCGCGGCCGATCACGTCCGAATCCTTCGGGATCTTGCGGGGACCGAAGTCGTCGGCGTGGCGTATGGGACCGAAATGGCTTACTATGCGCCGCACAATCCGCGCTCTCTTGTCTTCGGACCCGGCGAGACGGAGCGGATTCACGTGCCGGACGAACGGGTGGCACTGTCCGAAGTCGTGCGGGCGGCGGAGATCCTCACGACGTTCGGGACGAAGATCAGCGCTTCCCGGAACACCGCGACCCGCCCCCACGGGCGCTCAACGACGTAGGTCGATTCGGCCGGGCCCGGGGTCGACTCCGCGGAGGCCGATGCCCATTTGGCCGTCGTAGAGGGCTTCCAAGCGGTCGCTGGATGGATCTCCCAGTGGTCGTCGTCCCAGTAGACATACCCACGGAAGTCCAAGGAAATCGTTCCATTGGATTGATAGTCCACGATCTTCACGGTGTCGCACGACGGAATTTCGGGGCCGCAGAGCCCTTTCGCCTGCCAGTCCTGATCGAATTCGATGTGGACCTGGCCGTCCACCGTCCCCATCGCGAGGATGTCTCCGACGTTATCGCAGAAGATCTGATGGGTCGGATACGGCCCTCCGCCGTTCACGTACTTGAAATGGTCCGAGCAGTCGTAGAGGGCGATCGAGTAGTTCCGAAGGTAGACCCCGGTCACCTGAACGAAGGTCGGCACGACCTCTCCCTCCGCGTTCGTGATCGTGCACGGAGGTGAGAGCGCCCTCTTGTGCGGGACCCCGCCGGCCTGAGGACCGGTCCAGTAGCGGCTGTCGTTGAGCGATTGGGCTGGGTACGAGGGCCCCAGGATATCGTCGAGGGTCACATTGACCGGATTGCAGGGATCTTGATGCGGATTCATGATTGCACTGACCCACTCGAAGAGATTGGCGCCGTAGATTGCCAGGACGGCCAACACCAAAACGATCGCGACGGCCGCGACCCGCTGGCGGCGGTTGGACGGACCTCGGCGCGCAGGCGCCGCGGGATCGTCCTCGTCGCCGTCCTCGTAGAATCCTTGGAGGCGCGATTCGGATTCTGGCCCGAAGCCGTCCTGCCCCCGGCCCCTACCTGGTTGAGGTCGCATCGAAGTTGCCGGCCGGCCGAACTCCGCAAGACGGCTAATAGGTTGCCGGTCCCGCCTCGTCGTCGTGATAGCATCCCGCTTAAGTGAAGGTCAAGTCGGAATCACGTTCCGAACGGGTAGATTATTCCCGCGTTTCAAGTAGAATGAGCCAAGAGTTAAATAACCTACAAGTCATATAGTGTTTCGGAGAAACGAATATGATCGAGAAACTGACCCACGTGCCCATTGTCGTGAGCGACCAGGAGAAAGCCCTCAAGTTCTACATGGAGGTCCTCGGCTTCGAGAAGCGCGCGGATTATCAGAACCCCGGCAGCCCCCGCTGGCTCACGGTCGCGCCGAAGGGGACCGACGTCGAGATGATTCTCTTCGAGGGCAAGTACAAGCTGGATCCGCGCGCGCCTCCAGAGGCGGGGAGCGGCGGGAACCACTGGGTGTTCAAGACGAACGATTGCCGCAAGGACGTCGAGATTCTCAAAGCGCGCGGCCTGAAGTTCAAGGACCCCGCACCCGTCGAGGCGAACTACGGCATCGCCGCCTATTTCACGGACCCGGACGGAAACCACCTGACACTGCTCCAGCCGGGCCCCGCACCTGCCCAAACTCGGGGGAAGGCATGATCCCGTGCTCGGGATGAAGAAATACAGCAAGGACTACATCGCGGCGTGTCGTGCGAGGGTCGATGGCGACCTGCGGGCGTACCGAAAGCAAGTCGGCAATGCTCCATCCAAGGAATTCGAGGCTCGCTTCTTCAACGACCTGGTCCTCCTCCTGGACTACATGTTCGTGCACCGGCTCACCGGCATCGAGGGGAAGGACGGCAATCCGTTGAACGAGGTCCGCATCCTGTGCAACTCGGTCCTCCTCAACCAGGGCAGGCTGCAAGTCGACCGGCTGCCGGGGTGGCCGAACTCTGCCAGTACGGGAATGGAGCTCCCACCGGAGAAGTCCGTGCTGAAGCTCAAGGTGGGCGAAGAGGTCCGGTTGAACGAAAGCGACTTCGTGCGGCTCTCCAAGGCTTTTTTCGCTGAACTCGAGAAGAAGTTCGGATGAGGATGATCGTGACGAAGAACGTCTTCTTCGCGATCTCGGACCCGACACGCCGGGCGGTCCTGGACCTACTTGCGGGTGGAAGCAGGACCGCCGGGGCTATCGCCGCGAGGTTTCCTCGCCTCACCCAGCCGGGGATCTCGAAGCACCTGAAGGTGCTCCGTGACACCGAACTCGTCGATGTCACCGTCCGCGCGCAGGAGCGGATCTACACGATCAAGCCCCAAGGCCTCGCCGAGCTCTACGAGTGGGTCGCGAAATATCAAGCGATGTGGCCTGACACGCTCGAGGCGCTGGAGCGCTACCTCGACGCCAGGGCCTCCGGTGAAAAGGCTCGGAGGAAGAAACGATGACGACCGAGCTCCGCGAAAGCTCGATGAGGGGAGATGCGAGCGGTGGTTTCATTATGTCTCGCTCGGAATCACGGCGCGCAGGTCAAGGAGGCCAGATCCAGATGACGACAGCCCGTCCCTCGCGAGGCGGCACGGTCACGTTCGAGGGCGAGTACGCCACCATCACATTCGAGCGAAGCATCCGGCACCCGATCCACGTCGTGTGGGAAGCTCTCACCGAGTCCGAGCATCTCGCCCGCTGGTACATGACGCGGGCCCACCTCGATCCGCGCGAAGGGGGGAGCATCGACTACAGGAGCGGCCCGGCCCAGTATCACGTGACGGGGAAGATCCTCGTGTGGCAGCCGCCGACGGTCTTTGAACACGAGTGGAACGTCGAGCCAAGGAAAGAGCTCCCGAAAGGAGAGAAGAGCATCGTACGCTGGGAGCTCACTCCCGAAGGCGAGGGTACGCTCCTTCGCCTCACACACAAGCGGCTGACACGCCAGACCGCCATCGGCTTCTCGTCCGGCATACACGCCTTCCTCGACCGGCTCGAGAACGAGCTCGACGGTGCGCCCCTTGTGGACTGGCGCACCCGGGTCGACGAGGTTCGCTCGAATTACCCCGGATGGGGTGCTTGACGGTCATCTCCCGCGCGACAACGAAACGGACCCATGCGCCCCTGCGGAAAGTAAAAGCTCTAATAGACACAGAAAGTAGCGGCGCAAGACGATGCCCAGGGATGCGAAGGGTCGTGATTTCTACATCGCCACCTCCGAGGAGATCAAGGCCGGCAAGACCACGGACGTCTACTTCCTCCGGACCTTGGACATCCTGAAGAAGGCGGGCAAGGACCGCACCTCGGTCGTCGCCGAGGTGACCGCCGGCAACCTACCGAACGGATGGCCTTGGGGCGTCCTCTGCGGCGTGGAGGAGGCCGTGCACCTGTTGCAGGGGAAGTCCGTGAGCCTCTGGTCTCTCCCGGAGGGGAGTCTCTTTCCCCCGCGGACGGCGCGAGGCATTCCGGTCCCGGTCATGATCGTGGAGGGACCGTATGGAGAATGGGCTCTCTACGAAACTCCGATCCTCGGGATGGTCTGTCAGGCGAGTGGCATCGCCACGAAGGCCGCCCGGATCCGGAAGCTCGCGGGAGACAAGCAGGTCCTCTCCTTCGGGGTCCGGCGCATGCATCCGGGGATCGCGCCCCTGATCGAGCGATCCGTATACGTCGCCGGAGTCGACGCGATCACGACGCCGCTCGGAGCCGAACTGTTCGGAGCGCCCGCCATGGGGACGATGCCCCACGCCCTGGTGATCGTGATGGGTGGCCCGCGGGAGGCGTTCGCGGCGGTCCACAAATACCTCGAGGCGAAGATCCCGCGCATCGCACTTGTCGACACGTACTACGATGAAAAGACGGAAGCTCTCCTCGCCGTGGAGGCGATCCCGGATCTCACCGGAGTGCGACTCGATACGCCGGCCTCCCGCCGCGGCAACTTCCCTTCGATCGTGCGGGAGGTCCGCTGGGAGCTCGACCTCCGCGGCCACAAGGACGTAAAGATCTTCGTATCCGGCTCGGTGGACGAGGGATCGATCCCCGCGCTCGCGGAGGCGGGCGCTGATGGGTTCGGTGTCGGCACGAGCCTGAGCAACGCCCCGACGATCGATTTTGCCATGGACATCGTCGAGGTGGAAGGAAAGCCCGCGGCCAAACGCGGGAAGTTCGGCGGACGGAAGGACCTCCAGCGTTGCCCGAAGGACGGCAGCTACGAGATCGGCGTTCGGACGTGCCCGGCGTGCGGCTCGAAGATGGCGCCCGCCTTCACGCAATACCTGGATCGCGGCCGGACGCTCATTCCTCTCCCGTCGCTCGATGATATCCGGCGCCGCACCGCCGAGGAGATTCATCGCGCGTCCCTCGGGCCCTGACCGAGGCTTTATTCGCATGCATCGTCTCGTCCCCGGCATGGGTCGGTCCAAGGCAGACGTTCGGACGACGTATGACCGGATCGCGGAGTCCTACGCCCAGGCAAAGGTTGAACCGTGGCCCGAGGTGGTCGACTTCATCACCGACATTCCGGCGGGCGACCTCGTCCTCGATGTCGGCTGCGGCCACGGGAGGCACTCGCGGCCGCTCGCCTTGACCGGCCACCGCGTCGTCGGGGTCGACGTCTCGCGGCGCCTCCTCTCGATCGGAAGGAAGTCGACGTCGTCGTCGAACGAATTTCGCTCCATCGAGTGGGTCGGCGCCGATGCGACCGCCCTCCCGTTTCCCGACAGGACCTTCGACGCCGCCCTCTCCATCGCCGTGTTGCATCACCTTCCTTCCCGCGACGACCGCAGGCTCGCCCTGGCCGAGCTGCGACGCGTCCTGCAACCGGAGGGAAAGGCCCTCATCAGCGTGTGGTCCTTCGACGACCCGCAGATCGCCGCGCGCCTCGGAGGACCGCCGAAGAACCCGGATGTGGAGATCCCTTGGCGCCTTTCGGACGGCACGACCGTCCCTCGGCCCTACCACTTGTTCCGCGAGGGCGAGCTGGAGCAATTGATTATCGATTCTCGACTTCAGGGAGAAAGCTTCTTCCGAAGTGGAGGAAACTGGTTCGCATTGGCGAGGACGAATGGCTGACCTTGTCGGTACCCTGCAGGGTTACGTTTCCGCGATCCTGCAGAACCCCGTGTATCTGCTCCTCGCGGTCGGCGTCCTGGCCTTGCTCATGCTGATCGTCGTCCTGCACCACATCCACAAGATCCACAGCGAAGAGATTTACGTCCACCAAGCCTGGGGCGCGAAGTACAAGGGCCGTTAGCAGAAACCTCATATCCGCCGGGCCGCATCGAGGCAGTCAGGCTAGAAGTCTTTGACGAACATCCCGGAGGGCCTGCGCTATACGAAAGACCATGAGTGGGCGAAGATCGAAGGAAAACGGGTCCGCGTCGGGATCACGGACCATGCGCAGACCGAGTTGACGGACGTCGTATACGTCGAACTCCCGCCGCTAGGAAAAGTCGTCAAGCAAGGTGAGCCGATCGGAACGGTCGAGTCCGTGAAGGCCGTGAGCGAGATCTTCGCCCCGGTCCCGGGGAAGGTCGTCGAGACCAACCAGACACTTGTAGATCAGCCCGAGCTGGTGAACAAGGACCCGTACAGCGCAGGCTGGATGGCGGTTCTCGAGGTCGCCGACCCTAAGGCGGTGGCTCCTCTCATGGATGCGGCAGCTTATCGCCGACACATCGGCGAATGATTACGTTCCTCAGCTCGAATCTTGCGGAACGCCCGAAGAATCGTGAAATCGGGCTTCTCGAGCCAATGAGTTCGACCTGTCCCGTTGGATTGATTCAGGAGGTGGGCACACCTTCGAAATCGATCGAGGGAATCTTCTTATCGAAGAAAATGTTCTTGTGGGACACGCTCATCGAAAGCGCGACAGCTAGGTCCGAGTGAATGATTCCGAGATGCCTCGCGGCCGCGGCGACTCGGGTCTGACAACGCGTGTCCACGTTGTTCATGCTCGCGAGCTTCGCGGCGGATCCTACAGCGATGCCGAGGTCGATGCACCGGATCTGGCAAATCGGTCCGAGGAACTCCCAATCCCGAGACTCCTCGGTGTGATGGGCCGGCGTCGCGCGCAGGAATTCGTTGCAGGTGCCATACCCGCACGCGCCGCAGTCGTACATGGGCGGATACCACTTCTCGAGTCCGATGAATAGGATGAGGTCCACCTTCTCGGTCGTGTCGGCGTCGCGGAAGAAGATGGGATTCTTGAGTTTCGTCCCCCGGGCCCGAAGCCATTCCGCGAGGCGATGGAGGGTTTCCCTGTCTCGGACGATCGTGGTCTCAATGAAGGGCTTGGATCCTTTGAGGAAGAGCTGCCCTCCGCTCTTCGGAGCGGTCATCGCGCTGACGGCGCACATCTTCGCGACGTTCGCTACGACTTCTGTGAACATCTCGTGCTGGTCCATTTGTGACAGCTCCCCATTTCATTCGTCTCGATATGTCGCTGCCCGGTGGGTGGCGGGTAGGAAGGCGTAGACCTTGTTTTCCCTTTGGTCGACCGCCAACGTGTGGGCTCCTTTCTCCGTCGGTACGGTTTCCAGGAGCTTCTTTCGCCTTGCGTCGAAGACGTCAATCACTCCCGGGGTGCCGACCGCGACGTAGACATGGCCCAGGTTCGGGTTAAAGAAGACAACGTCCGGCGGGCCGCTGAGCTCCCCGACCAACTGAATCTCACCCGAGTCCAGATGAACCGCGACCAGCTTCGCTCCGTCACAAGCGCAGAAGAGGTATCTCCCTCGCGGATCGAGATCGAGGCCATGCGGTCCTTTGGCGGGCATTTTGTATCTCTCCAGCATCTTCGAGGGAGTCTTCGGATCGATTTCCGCGATAAGCGGAGGATCAGCGATGTTCAGATAGAAGGCGGTCGTCCGTTCGTCGTACACTGCCCACCGAGGTCGCCCTGGAAGGACCACACTCCCGATCACCATCTTCCGGTCGACGTCTATCATCGAAGCGGTCGATGAATTGCCGATTTCGGGGTCGCCGACATTTGCCACCAGCAAGAGGCCCCGCGATGGATCGAAAGCGAGCCCATTCGGACGGATTCCCGAGAAGAGTCTCAACATTTCTTGCTCCCTGCCGGCCGATAAAATGCTGATTGTGTTCTCGCCGCGATTGGCCGTGAAGAGGAGGTTCCTTTCGTCCGACACAAGTACGCCCGCGGCACCCTTCAGTCCGTGAATGGACCGAAGGAACCGATCGGAGGCGGAGTCAATGACGTCGACATCGTCGTTCGACGTATGGGCGACGTAAAGCCGGGAGGACTCGTGATGGACCGCGGCGTGATCAAAGCCACCTTCCTTCGCATGCGCGGGAAGCTCGATGTGGCCCAGAAGCCGGAGGCTCATCGAGTCGCATGCTCCAACTTGGCCTTGCCCTCGACCTTGAGGCGACAGAACGTATAGAGCGCATCGTATGCGGGAAACTGGAGCCTCATGTTCTCGAAGTCATCTTTCGAGTTCTCACGGAAGCCGAGGGCCATCGCCTCCAGGCCGGCGCCCTCCGGTCGAGGAATTCGAGGCGCGGCGTCCGCCGCGCGCACGATCTCGGCCATGTCGAGGAGCGCGGGGTCTGTAAGCTTGTATTTCTTGATGATTGCGTCGAAGCTGCACCGCTCATCGCCGTCCTGCTTATAGTGGAACAACTCGGCACCGGGGCTGTCATACGGTATCGCGCCTCGTTCCTTCGCAACGTCCAGGACCTTCTCACGCGGCACGAACAGAAACTCCGCCTTCGGATCAACGAATTTCGTGATGAGCCAAGGACACGCGATCCGGTCCACCTTCGCCTTCTCCCGGGTTACCCATTTCATTCGAAGCCCTCCTTGAGTAGATTCGCTACGCAGGTAGTGCATCTATGTATATTAATCTGTCCGACGAGTTGGTCGACTTGGCTTTGAGTAGCATATCTACGCATATAAGCCCGAACGCGGTTGGCTCCGGCACGGGTGAGCTGATGGCAGTCACCGCACCGCGGGGGATGAAAATGGGAGCCGTCTCCCTTTGGCTGCTCCTCCTCTTGTCGGAGAAGCCGATGTACGGGTATGAGGTGATCCGAGAACTCGAGAAACGGTTCTCGGGTTACTGGAAGCCCAAGACCGGGACGATATACCCGGCCTTCGAGAAACTCGAGGAAGGGGGTCTTGTGACGAGTCGGATTGAGTTTCGGGATGAAGGGCTCGACCGGAAGCATTACGCCCTCACGGAGAAAGGACGGGCCGAGCTTTCCCAGAGCATGAGCCATTGGACCAAAATGATGGAAGTCTTGGAAAATTACCGCGAGGTCCACGAATCGATCTTCCGTTACAAGAGCCGGCTCAGCAAGGAGGATCTCTCAAAGTCTCTGGTGGCTTTGGGGGAAGGATTGGGTCGGCGTTCCGTCGATTTTTCTAAAGTCCTGCCGGGACAGAAGAAGACCCTGGTTCAGCCCACCGAGCCCGTGACGTTCAAGCTTCTCTACGCCAAGGAGGAGGACGAACTGGAGATCCACATGGAACTCAAGTGGACTCCGATCCACCCGGCACGTCCCAGGGGCAAGATCGCGCAGCCCCCGAAACGCCTCCGGCGCACGCTCTGAACGCGGTGGGTCGTACGGGTTTCGGAAACTGGATTGATCGAGACGGCAAACTCATCCTCCTAGAGAAGTCCGTCCGCACCGTTCCCTACGGTTTTCTCGGAGTCATCTACGGCGTCTACCTGGCCCAACTCGGATTCAGCGCCTTCGCGATCGGAATCGTCCTGACCCTGACCGTGCTCAGCAGCGCATTCTACACGTTCATCATCAGTTTCGTCGCGGACCGGATTGGCCGGAGGAGAACGCTCGTCTTCTTCGCCCTCACCGATTTCGTCGCGGGAACCCTGCTGTTCGTCTCGACGGACTGGTGGGCTCCGGTGCTCGCGGGCATCGTAGGGAACATGACCGTCGGGGCTGGAGAAGTGGGACCGTTCCTCTCGCTCGAACAGGCGATTCTCCCGCGGACCGCCCGCG
>Ga0209471_1000956_pt1 | contig 17926 bp, 15 predicted proteins | sample GraSoiAngelo_128_FD_185885 | JGI IMG/M metagenome (GOLD analysis project Ga0209471, IMG submission 185885) | Grasslands soil microbial communities from the Angelo Coastal Reserve, California, USA - 14_0927_12_20cm (SPAdes) (version 2) | ecosystem: Environmental > Terrestrial > Soil > Grasslands ...
ATTAATTTTCGTTTGCTTTACGCCGCAGAATTATTGTCGCGGGAAGTGCTCCGGCAGGCTTCATCGCTCGGCCGCATCGAACATGAGCAGTTGCTGATTCAGCTGCCAGAAAGCCCGATCGTTAAGCCTTCTGACAAACCATCGACCGTGGCCTCCCTACTGCCTGACGGCGTACCGGTGCGAATCGAACTCAATCAGCTCGATGAGCTGATTTCCTCGGCGAGCGAACTGTTTCGCCAGACAACGAACGCGCTGGTCACCTTCGCGGGATCGTCGCGAACTGACGTCGTTGATCGCACGATTAGAAATCTGCGCGGCAGATTCGTCGAGCTGGAAGAGCGTCTAATCAAACTGAGATTGGTTCCGATTAACGAAGTCCTCGAACGAGGCGCTTCGCGCGCAGGTCGAATTGCTGCGCGTCAACTCGGCAAAGAAGTCGAGTTCGAAATCGTCGGCGGTGAGGTCGGTATCGAGAAATCGCTGGCCGGGATCATTTCTGATCCGCTCTTGCACCTGGTGCGCAACGCCATCACGCACGGCATCGAAGATCCGGATGAACGCAGAGCCGCCGGGAAAAATCCAACCGGACACGTAACGCTGGCCGCTTCGAATCATTCGGGCCGCATCCATATCACTGTCACTGACGACGGTCGTGGCATTGACCTAACGAGAATTGTCGAAGCTGCCGCGCAGCATGGAATACCCGGCGAGAACCTTTCGATGGACCAGTGCCTGCGTTTGATTTTTCGACCGGGCTTTTCCACCGCGCCAGAATTATCAGACATGTCGGGCCGTGGGATTGGCTTAGATGTAGTCGATCGCGCGATGGAAATTGCCGGTGGCGAGGTGCGAGTGGCCACGGAGCCTGGCGCGAGCACGACCTTCGCGATGATCGTGCCGGCAGCGCTGTCGATGGTGAAAAGCGTCGTGGTGCGTTGCGGCGAACAACTCTACGCAATCGACGCTGCGTGCGTAACTCAGACGGATGCCCCAGCACATTCTGCCGGCCCAGAACTTCCGTTGCTCGATCTTGCAACGCTGCTCGGCGCGAACGGTTATGACGAAAGCGTTGAGAGAGTTGTCATCAACTGGAAGCCGCCGGCTACCTCATCGCGAAGCAACGGTGACGAGGGTTATCGAATCGCCCTCGACGGAATTGTCGGTCGTCAGGAAGTCTTGGTTCGCAGCCTCGGCCGGCATGGCGCGCGTTGGGCCGGCGTTTGCGGCGCAGCTGAGATGTTCGACGGCAGTGTCGCGTTCGTGCTCGACTTGGAAGAGCTGATTCGAAGTAGCTAAGCGAAGATGATCTGCAAGCTTATAAATCTTTTCAGGCCTTTCTTCGCTGCTTTGTTGGCGCTGCTCGCTTTACTTTTCACACTCGCTGCTCAAAATCGCAATTATCCCGATAAGATACGGGGCTATAAAGTCGAACCCACTGTTGTCGAAATCAAGAAACCAACGGCCAACAATTCTTCAACAAACAAGAGCCAGAACACCGATAAGCAGAATGACGGCGCGACTCCGGATGACAGCGACGTCGATCAACTCATTCAGTTTGGTCAACCGGAACTTGCGCGCGCGACGCCGCTCGGAATTACTTTCGCAGTGCCCATCGTCGTCGCACCCGTCACGCAGAAAGGCCACGTCGATTTCCTCGTCTTCGAAGACATAGTCATCAATGGTCGCTCTGTCGAAATCTCTGATTACAATCGTTCCTTCGATCTGCCGAATAAAGATTCTCTTACGCTGAAAGATCCGCTTCGGATATACATCTTTTTGCCCAGCGCTCTGCTGGCCGCAATCGGCGAGTGGACCGATTCGAAAGACGCCTGGCCCGTGACTGGACGCGTTTACGTCTTCGGAAAATTTAAGAAGAGTATTTTGGGAATCTCAACCAGCTTCAAGCGATGCGTTCCGGTTGAGTTGAACTTGACGATGCGGAATCCGTTGCGCGAGCGGTAGCGGAGCAAATGGCCCGACCGTCGGAGAGGCCAACTCCGAGATATTCAACTTGAATGGAAACCGATTCTTGCCCTCCCGGTCGGGCTCGTTTGATGCGAGAACGCGGACGGGTTTGAAGCTCCGTCAGGAGCGCGATGTTTATAGCACGCAGCCGCCTCTAAAATTCCAAAGCTCCGCAAGGAGCGACATAAATATTTCACTCCTTCGGAGCTTGGTTTCGAACGAAGCGCGGTGCTATATACATTTCGTGCCTCCGGCACGAACAGACGACACTGCCTCGCATCATAGCGAACAAATAAGTAACAGAAGACTTTGATAGAGCGTGATGCACCTCAACAAGCTCAAGCCCAATCAACTTTCGGATGCATCGTGTGCCACTTTGTCGCTTTCTCGAACGCGAGTGCGACGCGCAAGGGCGCTGCTTCGTCATACAGTCCCCCAGTGAACATGATGGCGCGCGGCAGACTGGGTGTGCCGGTGAAGCCGCACGGAACGCAGATGGCGGGATGTCCGGTGAGGTTCGTGATAATCAGACTCGCGCTGCCCGGCGCGGGCGAAACGAACACGTCCCATTGCGACATCAGTTTGTCCATCTCGCGCATTAGCAGCACGCGCGCGCGTTGCGCCCGCAAATATTCTACGGCCGGAATGAAGCGCGAAGTGCGAAACGAGTTGGGCCAGTCAAAGGCTTCCTGCCCCGACAGTTGATTCACGCGACCGTCGCGCGTGATGTCGTCGAACGCCGTCGCCGCTTCGGCGGTCAGGATATAGCGAATGTTATTCGCCGGAAACTTTGGCAGCTCGATCGGGGCCATCTTCACGCCCGCTTTTTCCAAATCGGCGAGCGCCTGCTTGTACATTGCATTACGATCTTCCGTTGCCTTGCGCTGTTGCTCGCTGGCGTTCGGCGGCGGTGTCGCCTCGAATTCAGCTTTCAAATAAGCGATTCGCAAACTGCTGAGCGGAACATCAGGACTCCAATTGAAGGGCGCGTCGCCGACTGTCAAATCATGTTGGTCGGGACCGTAGATCGCATCGAGCGCGACGGCGCAATCTTCGACGCCGCGACAGATTGGTCCAATCTTGTCCATCGTCCAACTCAGGCCCATCGCGCCGTAACGACTGACACGACCATACGTCGGTCGCAGACCGGCGACTCCGCACGTCGACGATGGCGACATGATCGAACCAAGCGTTTCAGTGCCGATCGCGAAACCGACCAAGCCCGCGGCGGTCGCCGATGCCGGACCCGAAGACGAACCGCTCGAACCGTTTCGATCTTCGTTCGGGTTCCAAGGATTGCGGGTGACACCGCCGAACCATTTCGCGCCTTGCGCCAGTGCGCCCATCGAAAGTTTCGCGACCAGAACTGCTCCCGCATCACGCAGACGCTCGACTACCGTCGCGTCGTAATCGATCATCTGGTCGCGATAAGGCTCGGCGCCCCAGGTCGTCTTGATTCCTTTCGTCGCAAACAAATCTTTCGCGCCCCACGGAATGCCATGCAAGGGCCCGCGATACTTGCCGCGCTTCAAATCATCATCCGCGGCCTGCGCTTGCTTCATCGCGAGATCCTCAGTGAGCGTGACGATGCATAGAAGCTTCGGGCCGTATTTTTTCAACCGACTCAAATACATCCTGGTGAGTTCGACTGACGAGACCTTCTTTGTTCGGATCAATTCGCTGAGTTGCGGCACCGACGCGAAAGCCAAATCATCTACCGATTTGAACTGGGCCGGTTCGTTTCGCCCGAATCTGAATTTAAGTTTTGCCGCAGCGCGCTTGATATGAAAGCCGGGCAACGCAGGATGAAAGACCACCGCCGGCTCAGTATCCAGCGGCACATCGATCTTGCGCATAATCTCGTAACTGTCGAGGTTAGTATTCACGCCACGCAAAGCCATCGTCTCTTGCGCATCGGTCAACTCAATGCCGATCAATTTCTCGGCGTTATGCATCATCTCTTTCGTGATGCGCATCGGCGCCGGTGACGGAGTTGGTGAAGGCGACGGCGTGGGTGTTTGCGCGAGCGCCGTCAGCGGCGCTTTCGAAACGGCGAGCGCCGCCGCGCCTGCGGCCGGCAGAGCTTTGACGAAGGTGCGACGATTAATTGATGTGCGTTTTGATTTCTTCATTGGGTCCTCGAGGAATTGTTTCTACTTACGTCCCGTATCGACGAAATATTTATAGACAAACTACCTGTTTACACGCGTTAGCTCCGGAGGAGCGAAATGTCACGATCCTGAAAAACATTCCGCTCCTACGGAGCTAGGGATAAAAAAAGAATTCTGCGACGACTATGAATATTGCGCTCCTCCGGAGCACTCGGCACGCAGGCAAGCGGTAGCCCGCATCCAAGCTTACTGCGTCGCAGCGCCATATTTCATCTTCACAATCTTCGCTTTCCCGGTTCGATAGACCGTGACGATAAAGAGATTATCGTATTCGCTCTCAGGAATAATTGGATACTGCGGCCCACCGAGCGCGGCAATAATTTCGGGAACCGTGTTGTTATGTCCGGCGATGAAGATCGTTTGGCCCGAATGCTGTGCGCGAATCTGCGCCAGCAGATCTGCCGTGCCTTTCGAGTTCATCACCGTCACCGGCACACCGATTTTGTCAGACAGCGGCTTGACGGTTTCCTGCGTCCGTTTGTATTGCGTCGCGTAGATCGCGTTGATGCCGGCCTCGCCGAACATGCGAGCGATTTCCTGCGCGCGTTGTTGTCCCGCCTCGCTCAAATCAACGTCGTTGTTGTTGGGATCGATGATCTTTTCAGCATGACGTACGAGGATCACGGTCGTTACCGGACGGCGGAATGTGACGAAGTACGCGATGACGACGACGGCGCCCAACACCGCGAACAACATCGAAAAGACCAATACAGTTCTTAAGCCTGATTTAGGCTCCGGGGTGTCGTCAGTCATCCGTAAACTCGATCCTCTTGAACTCAGCAAGGCGTGGCCGCCTACAATAACACTCAGCGATCTTTTATTCGAGAGGAAATTGCGGTCAGTACCGCCCGCGGTTGCGGGTGGGTCGGCACGCTATTACGTCGTTAGGGCCAAGACCCATCCGCTACCGCAGATGGTACTGACATGACGGATGCAAACGGAATCGGAAGATGCTAACCTAATCGAGTCAACGCACGACTCAACAAAATCAAAACTACGACGCTCGTTCCTTCGAGCGCGAACGGTGAATGTCCTTTGGCTCAAGAGCAAATCAAGACTGATCTCTCTGAAATAATCGCCGAAAATTTCGGCGCGAACGCTACGTATGTCGAGACCTTACTGGCGCGCTGGCGCAGCGATCCTTCACTTGTCGACGAATCGTCGGAACCAATGGAGACGCAGCCGCTGACGTGGAAGTTCAGACTGAAGTTGTTGCGAAGCCGCAAATAAGCGCCGACGGCGCCGCCGCCAAGCCGGCTAAAACTCAACCGGCAAAGGCGAAGCAGCCCGTGCCAGTCGCGCCTCAAGCTGGCACCGAAACCATTCCCATCCGGGGTCCAGCACTAAAGATCGTCGAGAACATGGAAGCGAGTCTCGCAGTTCCAACCGCGACCTCGCAGCGTAGAATTCCGGTAAAACTTCTCGATGAAAATCGGCGCATTATCAATCGTCATCTTGAAGAGCGTGGTCGTCGCAAGGCTTCGTACACGCACTTGATTGCCTACGCACTCTTGCGCGCGCTGGAAGAATTTCCGCAGATGAACGACGGCTTTGACGTGATCGATAACCAGCCCGTGCGGGTGAAACGCGCGGCGGTAAATCTCGGCATCGCGATTGATTTGGAAAAGAAGGACGGCACGCGCGCGCTGCTGGTTCCAAACATCAAGAACGCAAACACGCTTGGCTTTTCGGATTTTCTAAGCGCTTACGATGATATCGTGTCGCGCGCCCGCGCAGGCAAGTTACAGATTTTAGATTTTCAGGGAACCACGATCTCGCTGACGAACCCCGGCACGATTGGCACCGTCGCTTCAACACCGCGATTAATGGCCGGACAGTCAGTCATCATCGCGACCGGCGCGATTGAGTATCCGGCGGAATATCAATCAATCGCGCCCGCAATCTTGCCTCAGCTCGGCATCAGCAAGGCAATCACAATCAGCAGCACTTACGATCACCGAATAATTCAGGGCGCCGAGTCGGGCGCGTTTCTCGCTCGCGTACATGAACTGTTGCTCGGCAAGAATAAGTTTTACGACGACATATTTGCGGACTTAGAAATTCCGCACGCGCCTCTGCGTTGGAACGTCGATCGCAATCCGCTGTTTCTCGGCGCCGATCAGATGCACGAGCAATCGATCCGGCAAGCGCGCGTGATGGAATTGATCAATGCTTATCGAGTGCGCGGTCATCTTATCGCCGACATCGATCCGCTGCACGCGCTGCCGCTGCTCTACCATCCCGAGCTGGACATCGAGACTTATAATCTGACGATTTGGGATCTGGATCGGCTGTTCATCACCGGGGGTCTGGGCGGCACGGAAACCGCGACGCTGCGCCAGATTCTCGACCTTCTGCAGCGCGCTTATTGCGGCAAGGTCGGCACCGAATATCGACACATTCAAAGCAAGGAAGAAAAGCTTTGGCTGCGTGAGCAGATTCGTCGCGAGTTTGTTCAGCCCGAACCAATCGATATTGAAGTCAAGAAGCGAATTCTGTGGAAGCTAATCTCGGCCGAACAGTTCGAGCGCTTTCTCAACACCAAATATCTCGGACAAAAACGATTTTCGATCGAAGGCTGCGAGACAATCATTCCTTTGCTGGATCAATTGATCGAGTGCGCGGGCGATTTGGGGATCGAACAAATCACGATGGGCATGGCGCATCGTGGCCGCTTGAACGTGCTCGCAAATGTGATTGGCCATTTCTGCGAACGCATCTTCACGTCTTTCGAAGGTTCGATTCATCCGGCGTTTCCCGCTGATGAAGGCGACGTCAAATATCACCAGGGCGCGGAAGGTGAACGCGATACCGCGAGCGGCAAGAAAATTGACTTGCGACTTTCGCCCAACCCGAGCCACCTCGAAGCCGTCAATCCCGTGGTCGAAGGAATGACCCGCGCACAACAAGACGCGGCGATGGATGAAGCGAGCTTGTCGCGCGACGAAGTGATGAAGCGCGCGCTCCCGGTGTTGCTCCATGGCGATGCCGCGTTTGCCGGGCAAGGCATCGTGATGGAGACGCTCCAGCTCGCGCAGCTGCGCGGCTATCGCACCGGCGGCACGATTCACATCATCATAAATAATCAGATCGGATTTACAACTTCGCCCGAAGCCGGCCGATCTTCGATTTATTCCACCGACGTTGCGCGCATGACTCAGTCGCCAATCTTTCACATCAACGGCGACGATCCCGAAGCCGCGTATCGCACAATGCGAATCGCGCTAGACTACCGGCAGAAGTACGAGAAGGATGTCGTGCTCGACGTGGTTGGCTTCCGCCGCCTGGGCCATAACGAAACTGACGAACCGAGCTACACGCAGCCTTTGATGTATCAGCGCGTGAAGGCGCATCCCGGCGTCCGGACGATTTACGCGCAGCGGCTGGTTAAGGAAGGCGTCATCGACGAAGCCGGTGTGAACAAACTGATCGAAGAACGCGTGCGACGATATGAGGACGCCCAGACACGCGCAAAAGAAGTCGCGGCGAAACAGAAATCGGCTGGCGTTCAAGAACAAGTCGTTGCAGAACTCGATGGCTCAGAGGTGGTCGAAACAAATGTTGATGAACGCGTCATTAAGGAAATTGCGCATCAGATCTCGGTCGTGCCCGAAGGCTTCAATCTCAATCAACTCGCCAGACGCGCGAAGATGGGCGAAGGTGCGCTGGCGATGGATTGGGCGTTTGCGGAAGCGATCGCGTTTGGCTCGCTCGCTCTCGAAGGCACGCGCGTGCGTTTGAGTGGTCAGGATTCCGGGCGCGGCACGTTCAGTCAGCGTCACGATGTTCTCTATGACACGCAAACCGGCACGGCCTGGTCGCCGTTGTCTGAATTGCACTCTGAACAAAATCCCCGCGGACGTTTTGAAGTTTTCGATAGTTCGCTTTCCGAAGCCGGCGTGCTCGGATTCGAGTACGGCTATTCGGTAATCGCTGCGGACGCGCTCGTGTTGTGGGAAGCTCAGTTTGGAGATTTCAACAACGTCGCGCAATCGATCATCGACCAATACATCGCCGCCGGCGAAGACAAGTGGAAGCAGACGTCGCGGCTGACGATGTTGCTGCCACACGGCTATGAAGGCCAGGGTCCGGAGCATTCCAGCGCGCGGCTCGAACGTTTCCTGCAACTGTGCGCCGCGAACAATCTGTGCGTTTGTTACCCGAGCACGCCGGCGCAATATTTTCATCTGCTGCGCAGACAAGTTCGCGAAGGCTTCGAACGGCCGCTAGTCATGATGACGCCGAAGAGTCTTCTCCGGCTGCCGGCTGCAACTTCATCTCTGGATCAATTAACCAACGGCGGATTTCTACCGCTGGTTGATGACGCGGAAATCGAAGATCCGAACGCCGTCAAGCGAATCGTTTTTTGCAGTGGAAAGGTTTTCTACGATCTGACCGATGCTCGTAAGAAAGCAGCCGGCGGAGCATCAGGCTCAGCCGATCACGTCGCGATTGTCCGCGTAGAACAGTTCTATCCCTTCCCGCTCTCGGCTATCAAAGAGACGATCGCGAAATATGCAGACGCCGGCGAACTCGTCTGGTGTCAGGAAGAACCGAAGAACATGGGCGCATGGACTTTCATGGAATCGCGGCTCGAGAATTTGATGACTCGATGCGATCGCCCGCGCTACATCGGTCGTGCAGAATCACCGAGTCCGGCGACCGGCAGCTATGCGGTTCATGTGAAAGAGCAGGAGAAGTTGGTTCGCGAAACATTGACGGTTTGATAACGCCGGAAACTTCCGATTTTGCTTGCAGAGTGACCGCACTCTTCCTATTCTGGAGCCGTGAGAATCCGGTTCTATAATCGATCAAGCGACTGGACTTCCTCACATCTACAATCACGATGTTGACGAGGCAGATGTAGAGCAGGTCTTGGCGAGATCTGATGAGGATCGCCCCGGAGCCGGTAACTCGCGGGTGGTAATTGGTCGAACCGACACGGGACGGGTTCTTTCGTGTTATCTATGTGCGCGATCCGAAACCTGACAGCTTATTCGTGATTACTGCATATGATTTACGAGGCAAGGCGCTGCTCGCATTTAGACGGCGCATGAGAAGGAAACACAAATGAAAAAAAATAGATTTCCGAAGGGCTGGAACGAAGCTCGCGTGCGCGAGGTTCTCGAACACTATGAAAGCCAGAGTGAAGATGAAGCTGTTGCTGAAGACGAGGCAGCGTTTCAGCGTCGTGATCAGACTGTAATGATTGTGCCGAAGACGCTGGTGCCGGCAATTACAAAGCTAATTGAGACGCGGCGTACGGGTCGCACCACGAAAGCTGCATAAAGCGGACAACTATTTAGTGGCTTAAGCAGGAAAGCTAAGGTTTCCGCAACACCAAAGCAATGATCGCAGAAAAGATCGCGCCGAAAATCGTGAAGCCGATCGAGACTCCCGCAAATGCTTTGACATAACTTGTCTCGCCTTCCTGTTGCATGACTCCTGGTCCGGCTACGGCGAGCAGAAGAACGAAAAACAGACTCGTCATTACCGCGTAAGTGATCGCGATTCCCAAGCCGGTCAAGAACCCATCTCCGAACGACAGCTTGTTGCCGTTGGCTAGTCTCTTTTCCTTAATTCCCAGCATCAATCCAACTATCGCGGTGAAATTGAAGAGTGCGACATCGGCCATTTGCGCGCTTGGGCCTTGCAGGTGCAGCACGAAATGCTTCAGCGCCACCCAGGCGGCAATGACGAGCGCAACTGAGATTCCGTATTTAAGGGCGATTTTCATCCTGTCTTACTCTGGTCTGACAGAAAATGCTCTAACGATTCACCGTAGATTCGCTCGACCAGCCTTCGCTTTAGGTCGTCTGGCGACAAGTCCTTGGGCAGAGACGCTATGACTATAGCTCGTGCTGCATCTGACATTGATGCGACCATCATCATGCGTTCAGCGCCGGTGCGCGACATCATCATCTCGCGCATTTTCTTTTCAGCCTCAGGCGTGGTGTCAGTCATGGATGCACTCTTCCAAAAGATCGGTGAGCCCAAGTTTGTCTGTCCACTCTGTCAGATACGCCTCGTCATAGCCGGCCTCTAGAAGACTCTTGACATCGCGAAGTTGAAACTCAGAGTGGGAGTCCTTAGCCCAGGCCAACTTTGAAATTATCAAGTCCTCTTTACTAACAATCGAAAGTTTCATTCCTTGAATCTCGACCTGGCTTCGTCTCCCAAATTCTGTGCGACGATATTCGTCGTCCTTCCGAATAATGAAATCAATCTTAACAATGAATTCACTGTGAATAATATTGAATAGTGTCTTATTCGCTATCCCTCGCACGACCGCACTCCGAGGCACATAGTAATTATCTTCAAACAACGCGATGATCGATTCGGCGTCCCTCCGCTCAAGCGCCACTACCAGGTCAATATCGCGCGTCATTCGAGGTTGAGCGTAATAGCCCAGAGCCCACGACCCGGTAAGCATGTAATCAATGCCAGCCTTCGACAGTCTCTCTGAGACATCCCGAAGAACATTCAATTCATTCTGCATGAGTGACGAGGTTCGCTTATACACTTTTCGGTTGATTGGCGCTAGTTTGCGAGCCGAAGTTTGACCGCAAACATCGGATAGAACAGTTTTCTTCAACTGACTATTATCTCCTCGTCAAGAAAAGTCAGAACCGCCGAGGCTAGCTGACGAGTAACTCAACAACCTGAGGTAGACTAAAATGTTAGAGCTTTTAATGACGATGCCGAGCGTGACGAACAATCCCGACATGTGGAACGCGGTGCTTGCGCGTGATGCCTCGCGCGACGGCAGTTTTGTTTTCGCGGTGCGCTCGACGGGAATCTATTGCCGGCCATCCTGCCCCGCGCGCCGGCCCCGCCGTGAACAAGTGGAATTTTTTCCACTGCCCGAAGCCGCAGAACAAGAAGGCTTTCGCGCCTGCAAACGCTGTAAACCTCGCGGTGCGAAATCAAACGATCCGCGCTCCGACCTGGTTCGCCGGATATGTCACGCGATCGACGACCACGACGAAGAGCCGCGAACGCTGCAAAGGCTGAGCGCTGAGATCGGTGTCAGCGCGCACCACCTGCAACGCACCTTCAAACAAGTAATGGGGATCACGCCGCGCCAGTACGCCGAATCGCAGCGTCTGAAGAAATTCAAGGCGAACGTAAAGGGCGGCGCGTCAGTGACTGACGCTATGTATTCGGCTGGATACGGATCGAGTCGCGGCCTTTATGAGAAATCCTCCGCGCAACTTGGGATGACCCCGGCGACTTATGGCCGCGGCGGCAAAGGGATGCGAATCGTTTACACACTCGCCGACTCGGCGCTCGGTCGTTTGCTGGTCGCGGCGACCGAACGTGGTGTGTGCGCGGTGGCTTTGGGTGATTCTGATTCAGAGTTAACCGCGAATTTGTTTGCGGAATATCCGCAGGCGTCGATCGATTCAAGGGACACAAGAATCAGCCCGTCGCTAAATTTGTGGTTGAGCGAAGTACTTGAGAGTCTGAGCGGCAATCCGAAGCGAATCGATCTGCCGCTCGATATTCAGGCGACGGCTTTTCAATGGCGAGTGTGGGAAGAGCTGCGTCGCATTCCGTTCGGCGCGACGCGTTCGTATCAGGAAATCGCCCAGGCGATTGGCAAACCGAAAGCCGTGCGCGCAGTCGCACGAGCTTGCGCCAGTAATCACGCGGCGCTGGTGATTCCCTGTCATCGCGTGATTCGTGAAGACAAGAGTTTGGGTGGTTATCGTTGGGGTCTAGAGCGGAAGCGTAAACTACTGGAGAAAGAACGTGGATGATTGATTCGTTGAACCATTGAGCCATTGATTCAATGATTCAATGATTCAATTCACTACGACCGTCTTAACATTCACAAACTCGCGAATCCCGAAGTAACTGAGTTCCCTGCCGTAACCCGAATGCTTCACGCCGCCAAACGGTAGACGCGGATCTGAAGCGACCATGCCGTTGACGAAAACTGAACCTGCTTCGAGATCCTCGATGAAGCGGTCACGTTCTTTTGCCTCATTCGTCCAAGCCGCCGAACCCAAGCCGAATGTTGTCGCGTTCGCGAGTTCGATTGCCTCATCAATGCTGTTGACGCGAAAGAGCGACGCGACCGGGCCGAAGAGTTCGTCGCGATAGGCCGGTGAGTCTTTCGGAATGTCCGCCAGGACGGTCGGTTCGTAGAAATTGCCGCGTTCGAGGGCGCCGGTTACCGCCGCCCGCTGACCGCCAGTCAAAATCTTAGCGCCCGCAGCGACGCTTACGTTCACCTGATCCTGCAGATCCTTAAGAATTTGTTCGGTTGCCAGCGGGCCAATATCGGTTGATTCAGTTATCGGATCGCCGACGCGCAGCTTCTTCATTGCGGCGACGAATTCTTTTTCGAAGCGATCGTAAATCGCGTCGTGAACGATAAAGCGTTTCGCAGCGATGCACGACTGGCCGTTATTAATGGTGCGAGCTTTGACGGCGGTGCTCACGGCCTCTTCAACGTTCGCGGAAGGCATGACGATGAATGGATCGCTGCCGCCTAATTCAAGCACGGTCTTTTTGATCTGTTTTCCGGCGGTACTCGCCACACTACGTCCCGCAGGTTCGCTGCCCGTTAGCGTTGCCGCAGCGACGCGCGAATCTTCCAGGACTTTCTCGACCGCATTAGAGCCAATCAACAAAGTCTGAAATGCACCCTCAGGAAATCCCGCGCGATGAAATATGTCTTCAATCGCAAGTGCGCATTGCGGGACGTTCGAAGCATGTTTCAGTAAACCGACATTGCCAGCCATTAACGCCGGCGCCGCAAAACGAAATACCTGCCAGAACGGAAAATTCCACGGCATGATCGCCAGCACGACACCCAGCGGTTGATAACGAACAAAACTCGTGGTGGCGTTCGTCTCGACGACTTCATCAGCGAGGTGCTTCTCGGCATTTTCGGCATAGTAGCGACAAACCCAGGCGCACTTTTCTGCTTCCTGGACGGCCGCGTTGATGGGCTTGCCCATCTCGAGCGTCATCGTGCGCGCGAACGATTTCTTCTCCGCTTCGAGGATCTCTGCGGCGCGCACCATTTTCTCAGCGCGATCCGCGAACGAGGTTCGGTGATGTTCGTGAAATGCTTCCGACGCTCGCGCGAGCTTTGCTTCCAGTTGTTGCTCGTTCAGCGAATCGAATGTTTGCAGGACTTCGCCAGTGGCGGGATTGATCGACGATATTGGCATGCGGAAATTATAAAACTTGATTCACGGCTTCGGTATCGCATCCGCGTCTTCTTGAATCATTGACACAGTCTTTTGTCTCTTCCGCAACACAATCATGCTCAGGCCACCAATGATGCACGCGCCGCCTGCAAACAGCCGCCAATTCAGGCGCTCGTGCAAGACAATCATTCCGAGAACCACCGCGACGACCGGAGTCACCAGCGCGATCAGCATCGTCTTAGTCACTTCCATGTGCCGCACCAGCCAGTAGTAGAGACCGAATGCGATGACCGAACCGACGACCACCAGATATGCAAGCGAGATCAACGCTGTCGTGGTCCAATGAATGTGAAACGGGTTTCCTTCCGTCGCGATCCCGACAATTAACAGCGGAGGAAATCCACAGATCATCTGACCAGCAGCGAGTACCTGCGGATCGATCTTTGTTCCGTAAGCTTTCACGAGCACGTTGCTGTAGGAGCCGAAGAAGGCACTGGCAACCAACGCTACACTTCCGAACAACGCCAGATGTCCGGCGATGTGCAACTGATCGGAAAAAATAATTATGATTCCCAAGACGCCGAGCAGCACTCCGCCAACTTTTGCCGGCGTCATCCGCTCATAGGGCAAATAGAGGTGCGCGATGACTAGTCCGAAGGCAGGAAATGTCGATTGCAGAACCGCGGCCAAACCTGACGAGATATGTTGCTCGCCCCAAAACACGAGTCCGTAGTTCAAAGTGAATTGCAGAAAACCAACGATCGCGATCACCAACCAGTCATGGCGGGTGCGCGGCCAACGAACTCCACGCGCGAGGATCATGGCGACGAGAATTAACGAAGCGAGAACGAAACGGATGCCTGCGAACGTGAGCGGGGGAAGATCAGCCAGGCCGAGCTTGATGAAGAGCCACGTCGATCCCCAGATGACGCAGAGGATCAACCAGACGACGCGCGCTTTCATTTAGTGATTTGTACGTGAGGTAAGAAGATTGGTCAAAGGTGTCAGAAGCCCGCGCGTAAGCAAGGGCAACTACAAACCAGGACCGCTAGCGAGATGATCACTTACTACCGCAAGCGGTTTCGGTCTCAACTGGCCCTCCCTAACGGTCGGGCTTCTGACACTCAACGCTACTTACTCTCGTGATGTTGCAGGTTCAGCTTAATGATATTGAACACGGCGCCTTGCGGATCACTCAGCACGGCGAAGCGACCTACGTTCGGAATGTCGGTCGGCGGAACGTATGTTCTTGCACCCATAGACGTCGCCTTCTCGACTTTTGCATCGCAATCATCGACAGCAATATAGATTCCCCAGTTTGGCGGTATCGGTCCCATCTGCGGCTGAATTTTCATCATTCCGCCGATGTGCTCTTCGCCGTTGATGATCTCAGTGTAAGGCGTTGCACCACTATCGGTCTTTGTCTTCCAACCGAAAAGCTTCGTGTAAAAATCGATTGCTTTGTCGGTATCGTTGGTTAGCAATTCGTTCCAGCACAGCGAATTGGTCTCGCCTTTAATACCGACGCCCTGATGCGTCTTCGGTTGCCAGATGCAGAAATGCGCGCCGGTTGGGTCGGCAATGACGGCCATGCGGCCAACTTCCATTACATCCATCGGCTCTTGCACGACTGTGCCGCCGAGCGCTTTCGCCTTCGCAGCAGTTTCATCCGCGCTGGTCACGCTCACGTACGACGCCCAGTGTGTCGGCACCTGCTTCATCATTTCTCCTTTTTGATAAAGCGCGCCGACATCTTTGCCGTCCAGTTTCAGCATCGTGTAGGTCATGTCGGGACCGATCGGCATGTCCTGCCCTTCCCAACCAAAGAGTTCTGAATAAAACTTCTTTGCGCCTGGGCCATCGGTGGTGGCGAGTTCAATCCAGCAAAAACTTCCCGGCGCGTGTTCCATTTGTGTCTGCGTTGCGGTATCGCTCATGGTTTCTCCTTCTTCATATTCGTCTAGAGGCGGGCTACTGCCTGCCTGATTCAAGCTAACGGCGGGCGGTTGTCCGCCTAAACAATTTCAATAATGGCAGGGGGCTGAGACTTTATCAGCGGGGCCGGAAAACTTCTAGCCGCCGAGGCTGGAAAACGTGTTAAGAATTGTAAAATTCTGCGAAATGGTGAGACTTGGAAGAGTTGCCGTCAAAAACGAAACCGCGCTGCTCTCACCCGAAGATGCTAGCAGCGCAATCTCGGAATCTTATGAACTAACCGAAGCCAGTTCGTAAGATGGCAGCCTGACTTCGTCAAGACCAAGCTGCCAATTTGTATCCCGACAGGCAATCGGCGGTCGATGCTTCCCGGTCAGCACGCGACTCGCTTCAGTTAATCTCGCAACCCTTGCGGGCTACCAAATCTGTTTCCGCGAATCTCACATCTTCCTTGCGGTCGATGTGGTGCCAATAGGTTGTTTTTTTGGTGGCTGTCCTCCACCGCTGGTTACGTTCCCAGCAACGAGGCTTGGATTTCTCCAAGCGACATTGCTCACCACCAGCGGGTCCTCTCTAGTGGTTGCTACCCGTTTTTATCCGGGCGCCCAGAAAACCTTTCGGTCTTCCTGGCAAGCCTTTCGGCTTCAACTCAGGGCGTCATAGCAAGTGCAAACCGCTCTGCCTTTACTCTCTCCCAGAGCCTCGCGACTCCGTTCGCCGATCCCTTCGTCGGTCTCGATGGCCGTAACCTTCGTGACGCTGAGTCTTATACCGAAAACAATTTTTTCGATCAACTTTTTGTGTGTTTTATTTTTCGACGAGTGATTTACTTCTTCTTCATACGTTGTTTTCACCCAGGTTTTTCGCCTATTAAAAAGAAAACATAGAACACGTATGCAAAGTAGAATTTCTTAGCGCGATCGAAAATTTATTTTGACAGTGCGGAAATCGCTTCGCGAATCGCCGATTGGGCAAGATCCGCTGCTGCTTCCGTTTCATATTTGTTTCGCGGCCAAAAGAAACCGCGCAATCCATCTTTGCGACGGCGCGGCACCACGTGCACGTGAAGATGCGGCACGCTTTGGCTGACCTTGTTGTTCATTGCCACAAAAGTTCCGTCGGCGAGCAGTCCCGCTTCAACCGCTGTCGCTAAGAGCTGAACATTCTTGAAAAACGGTTCGATCAAATCCGCGGGCAAATCGGCCAAGGTTTCGAAATGCTTTTTCGGAATTAGCAGGCAATGACCCGGGAACACAGGGCGATGATCGAGAAAGGCGATTGAAACATCGTCTTCAAAAACGATCCTAACCAAATTCGCGGTATGACTCATTGTGCAAAAGAGACAGGCTTCACTCCCCGAATCTGACATAGAAATCGCCCAGTTCACAACAGCTTGAGAATTTCTTTTTTGTCGATATTCTTGGCCGCTGAAACAGCCCGTAGAATTGAACTCAGCGTTCCGATGCGCAGAGGGTCATGATTAGGAATTGCTATTCGATGGTGAACCGGTTCGCTCGTTTCAAGAATCACGTGACTACCTACCTGATGGAGATGCGTCGGTAACCGAACTTACTGCAAAGCGCGTTGATGAGATCCGCGCCGCTCAGGTCGCGAGGTATCTTCATGCGCAGGCAAGGACTTCGTCACGAACCAGATGCAGACGAATCTGTTCAGGCTTATTTCGATCGAAGAAATATCCGGCGACTGCTTCCTGAACATTTGAACGCAGTTCTTCCCATGAGTTGCCCTCTGTGAAGATATCGTGGGTCAAGCACTCAGCGACAAACCCGCCGTCGCCCTCCTGATTGACACTAAATACGAGTTCCATGTCTCAGATTCTGCCATTAACGCGCAATCGCATCAAGCTTTTCACTCGTTCACCTCGAAGTACCTAAAGCACTCAGGATCGTGATCGTTCACCATGCCAACCGCCTGCATGAACGAGTAACAGATCGTCGAGCCTACGAACTTGAAGCCGCGTTTTAGCAAGTCGCGACTGAGTGCGTCGGAATCTGCTGTATGCGGCAATACGGGCGCGGCGCGTTTTCGCTTGAGCGGTTTGCCGCTGACGAATTGCCAAATGTATTTATCAAAGCTGCCGAACTCTTTTTGTATCGCCACGAACGCGCGCGCATTTTGTACAGCCGAGTTAATCTTCAGCCGGTTGCGAATGATTCCCGCATTGCTAAGAAGTTTCGCAATCCTCTCCTCGCCATACCTCGCCACCTTTTTCGGATCGAAGTTATCGAACGCGTGTCGATAGTTCCCGCGCTTGCGCAGAATCGTCTCCCAACTCAAACCGGCTTGCGCGCCTTCGAGAATTAAGAACTCAAACAACCCGCGATCGTCGTGCAACGGTACGCCCCATTCAGAATCGTGATAAGCGATCGATAGATCGGTTTTGGCCCAATGACACCTATGCTGTTTCTTCATTCGACTCACACTAGTCTCGACCGCCATGTACCACGTCAGTGATTGCCTCGACAAGTGCATTAGGTTCGACCGGCTTCGCAAGATGTAATTGATACCCGGCCGACAAGGCGAGCTGCCGATCTTTTTCTGTCGCGAACGCGGTCAAGGCAACGGCGGGAATTTTGCTCAAGTCGGAAGGCATCGCCCTGATCTGGCGAATCAGATCGTAACCGCTCTCAAACGGCAATCCGATGTCGCTCAACAAAACATCCGGCG
>Ga0209471_1000958_pt1 | contig 17896 bp, 10 predicted proteins | sample GraSoiAngelo_128_FD_185885 | JGI IMG/M metagenome (GOLD analysis project Ga0209471, IMG submission 185885) | Grasslands soil microbial communities from the Angelo Coastal Reserve, California, USA - 14_0927_12_20cm (SPAdes) (version 2) | ecosystem: Environmental > Terrestrial > Soil > Grasslands ...
CGGTCACCGAGCCGACCGCTGTGAATAATGCCTTGATGCTGTCCATACAACTCTCCTTTGGTCGAAAGATACGTGACACCGGAGCTACTGGCGAAGATTGCGAAGGAATACGCCACGGGCCGAGCGCTGCAGATCGCGACTACCGATCTGGATGCCGGTCGGCAGGTCACCTGGAACATGGGTGCCATCGCCTCGAGCAGCAGCGTCAGCTTTCCGTCCAATGTGATCTCCGCATTAAGGACCCTCGAAACCGGACAGGTCTTTTCGCCGTCGCTCGCTAGGCGAGTGAACGTCGTTTCATCGATGTTTGGCACACTGGCACGTAACGACAGAGCCGAGCGGCTGATGCGGAAGCCTTGACCTTGGGAGATGAGGGTAACTGCCTAAGTGCTGAGCTCGGTGGGCGTATATCCGGCCTTCTGCAACCCAAAGGCCAGGGCCATGGTAAAGCATCCCGCGTGCGCAGCGGCGATGAGTTCCTCCGGATTCGTGCCCCTCTCGTTTTCGAAGCGGGTTTGTAGGAATAGGGCGTTTTGGCAAGCACACCAGAGTCGGTGGAAAGGTTCCCGCTTCCATCGCGACCGGTGCCGCGCCAAATCGCCTTGCGGATCATCAGAGTCTCCCTTCGTAGGCCGTACCGGTGGAACGCTCGTGCGGAGAAAATATGGTCCAAGATGAAACTGCCGGAGTAGCGGCGTCACGAAGCCCCTTCACTGCGCGAGACTGCTCGCTTCGACTTGCAATCAGTGCGAAACCCGCGCCGGGCGTTGGCGTGCGTCGCGCGCGATCTACCGTAGTAACTGCGCAGCCTCAGCGCAAATTTCCTTGGCGCGATTCTGCTGCCCTCCGCCCGGGTGCACCGACAAGCGCCTTACGCTCCGAGGACTAGCCGCACGCTGTGGGTGTTGCCGTCATCCACCAGTGGGATGCGTGTTTGGGAACCCGAGGGCAGCGTCTCGCCATTCAGCTGCGCGCGCGCTATGCCGCGACTGACGCCCAGAGGGTTGTCGATAAGGATTTCGTAGCGCGCAGACCCATACTTGAACACGATCTCGAATCCCGGCCATTTCTCGGGGATGCACGGAGTGAGGACCAAGCTTGCTCCATGCACGCGAAAGCCAAGGATCCCCTCGAGGCCAGCGCGATACATCCAGCCGGCCGAGCCCGTATACCACGTCCAACCCCCACGCCCTACGTGTGGAGGGACGGAGTACACGTCTGCGGCAACAATGTAGGGCTCGACCTTGTAGCGATGCACGTCGGCGCGTGTGCTCGTACGGTTGATGGGATTGATGAGTGAAAATAGCTCCCAGGCCTTGCCCCCCTGGCCGAGGAGGGCATACGCGATGACTGACCATGTGGCGGCGTGTGTGTACTGACCACCGTTTTCGCGAATCCCCGGCGGATATCCTTTGATATACCCCGGGTCGAGCTCGGTCCGATCGAAAGGCGGCGTGAAGAGCAACGCTAGCCCCGCATCACGTCGAATGAGATGACTCTCCACGGCGGACATCGCGCGCGCGGCGCGGGTTGGGTCGGCGGCTCCGGAGATGACGCTCCAGGATTGGGCGATGGAATCGATCTGACATTCGGCACTTTTGGCCGATCCGAGCGGTGTCCCATCGTCAAAATAGCCGCGTCGATACCATTCGCCATCCCAGGATTCTCGCTCCAGTGAGTTCTTAAGCGCCGCCGCATGGGTCAGCCACTCGGCCTCGCGCACCGGTTGATCGCGTGCGCCCGCAAGGGGCGCGAACGCCACGAGCGTGGCGTGCAGGAACCACCCGAGCCAGACGCTTTCACCCCGCCCCATCTCGCCGACCCGGTTCATGCCGTCGTTCCAGTCGCCCGCGCCGATCAGAGGCAGGCCGTGTTGCCCAACGGACAGGCTCCGCTCCAGCGCCCGCGCACAGTGTTCGAACAGCGGAGCGGTGTCGTCGGAGGTGACGGGCTGAAAGTACGCGTCCTGCTCACCCGGTCGCAGTGCCTGGCCCTCCAGAAACGGCACCCTTTCATCCAGAACCGCGAAGTCACCAGTCACCTCGACGTAGTGAGCGGTGGCGTACGCCAGCCAGACCCGATCATCAGCAATGCGGGTGCGGACGCCGGGGCCGTTCGAGCCTTCTTCACTCGAGGGCAGCCACCAATGCTGGACGTCACCCTCGATGAATTGTCGGCAGGCTGCGCGCAGCAGATGCTCGCGCGTCAGGGCGGGCCGGGTAAGTGCGAGCGCCATTCCATCCTGAAGCTGATCGCGGAATCCGTAGGCGCCGCTAGCCTGATAAAAGGCGGATCGTGCCCACATGCGACAGACCAGCGTCTGATAGAGCATCCAGCGATTGAGGATGATGTCCAGGGAGCGGTCCGGCGTCTTCACTTGAACCATTCCGAGCACATCGTCCCAGTGCTGAACCACCGTGCGGAAGACCGCGTCGAGATCGACCGATCGGTAACGGACCAGCAGAGCTTGCGCCTCCGTGGTGCTCGCGGCTTGACCAAGGAAAAAGACCACTTCCATGGTCTCGCCCGCCACAAGGTCGACGTTGGTTTGCAGCGCGCAGCAAGGGTCGAGACCCGCGCCCACCCGCTTTGACAGAGGTGTTTGTCGGGTAAGTGCTGCCGGGCTGTCGAGCGTGCCATGTCGACCGAGAAACTCGCGACGGTCGGCGGTCCACTGCGTTTGCCTTCCGGCGAGATCCGCGAACGCAACGTACGAGCCGAACAGCGTGTTCCAGGGGTTGTGGGCGAACATCGCGCCTGTTGCGGTGTCGATCGCCGTCACAATGAACGGTGCCGAGGCAGCTCGCGAAGGCCCGAGTACCCATTCGGCGTAGGCCGTGACGGAAAGTCTTCGCGACCGTTGTGAGCTATTGTGGATTTTCAGGCGCGAGATCTTGATGGGATCGCCCATCGGGACGTGCACAATCAGGTCGAGGTCGATGCCGTGTGAGGCGTGCTCGAACCGGCTATAGCCCTGCCCGTGCCGCGCGGTATAGTGCGCGCGGTGATCCCTGAGCGGCGCAGCCGTCGGTCCCCACAGTTCGCCACTCTCTTGGTCGCGCACATACAACACCTCACCCGGACGATCCGTGACCGGATCGTTTGACCACGGCGTCAGTTGGTTCTCCCGACTGTTGAGCGCCCAGGTAAACCCGCCCCCCTCAGCTGCGACTTGGAAGCCGAATCCGGGGTTGGCGATGACATTGATCCACGGAGCGGGCGTCGCCTGTCCTGGGCCCAGGAGCGTGACGTATTCCCGTCCGTCTGCTGCGAATCCTCCAAGTCCATTGAAGAATTCGAGATCCTGTGTGACGGGAGCGGTCGCCACTGCCTCGAGATGGGAGCTGCTCCTCGGTCGCCGCGTGGCAGATATAGCGGGTGCCCGCAGACGATCGAGTTGGTCGGCCAGGTTGCCGCGTTGAGCGACCAAAACGACACGTGCAACGGATGAGAGCCGCGCGCTCGTCTGTTCCGAGAGCAGATCCGCGCGCAGCAGGAATACCGAGCCGCGCGCGTTGTCCGCACTGATCTGCGGCTGCGACTGACTCATTCGAAGCTGCGTCTCCAGAGCCATCTGCAGGTCCTGAAGATAGGAGGTGCGTTCGTTGAGGATTACGAGATCGACGGCAAGGCGCTTCATCCGCCAATATTCGTGAGCACGGAGTAATTGCCTCGCGATGGCGATGTCTTCGACATCAGCGATTCGTAACAACACGATGGGCAGATCGCCGGAAATGCCGTGAGTCCACAGTGCCGCTGGCCCGCCAGCTCCGCGGCGTATCCTATCGGATGACGGCCGCACCGACGCATCAGCGTAGAGCACATAGCCTGCAAGCCGCTGAAAGAGGCTGGCCTCCGCGGCGTCGACGCCGATGTGACGAAGTTGTATCTGTGCCTGCGTCCACGCCAATGTGGCCGCGCGTACGAAGGCGTTTGCCTCCTGGTGCTTGTCGACGAGATCCAGAACGCTTTCGCGGGAAGAAGCAGCACTGGTCCAGAACCCAATGCGCACAGTGACGCCCGCCGGTATGCGCACGCGATACCGGAGCGCGAACACCGGATCAAGTACTGCACCCACGGTGTTTGACAAACGCCGCCCGTCCATCATCGCGATTGGTGCGTGAATGTCGCGCCCACGGCCGAGGAAACGAGCTCGATCAGTTTCGACCTCCGGCTCGCGCAACGTCTCGCCTTCAATGACTGCGTGATGTGCAACCCAGATCTCAGGCTCGGCGGGTGAGCGCCGACGCCGCGTCGCCAGGAGCGCGCCCACCTTTGCCACATACTCGGTCTGTACAAAGAGCTTGGAGAATGCCGGGTGTGCCGTATCAGCGGCGGGGGGCGCAAGCACGAGTTCGCAGTAGGATGTGATCTCCAAGTCGCGCACTCGGTTGCTTGCATTCACAATGGACATACGGCGGATCTCGGCGTCGTCCTCCGGCGAAACGAGCACTTCCAGGATCGTACTGATCGCCCCGTCGCTGCGGATGAATTCGGCGCGGTCTTCGGTGAAGCTCACCTCGTAGCTGTCGGGCTCTACGCCGCTTGGTTGGTAGCCGGCGGACCACAAGGCGCCGCTTTCGATGTCACGCAGAAAGAAATAGCTGCCGCTATCGTCGCGCGTGGAGTCCTCGCGCCAGCGTGTCACGCCGAGATCGTGCCAGCGACTGCAGCCCGACCCGGCACTCGTGAGCATCACCGAATACCGGCCGTTCGAAAGTAGGTGAGTTTGCGGCGTTAATTCGTGCGGACTTCTCAGGCGCCGCCCTTCAGGAAGTTGCGCCTCGCTAACTCGCGCCGCCGTGCTGACTTCTTCGGCGCGGGGATGAGCGACCGAGACGTCACGTGGCGCGCGTTCCTGCAACAGCAATTCGGTTGCCTGGATGCGGGGCTCCGCGTGAAATCGTTCGCGCATCCTCCCGTCGAAGAGGACGTTGGCGATGGCAACCACGCTCATGCCTTGATGATGCGCCATGAACGCCCGAACGATGGCAACCCGGGATCCCTCGGGCAGACGGCTGCGGGTGTAATCGAGCGCCTCAAAGAAGCCGTATCGACCGCGCGCGCCAATCGCAATGAGTCTCGCGAAATTGAGCGCCGCGCGACTCGGATCAACCATCGCAGCTAGGGCGGTTGCATACGGCGCGATCACCGCGTTCTCGCTCAAGCCACGTTTGAGTCCCAGGCCCGGCACGCCGAAGTTCGAATACTGGTAGGTGAGCTCCACGTCGCGCGCGTTGTAAGCAGATTCGGAAACGCCCCAGGGAACGCGGAGCTCAGCACCGTAATGTATTTGCCGTTGAACAATCAGACGATTGGTTTGTTCCAGCAGACTCCCGAACGGCGCACGCATGACAAGCGAGGGCATCAGATATTCGAACATCGATCCCGACCAGGAGATCAGCGCTGCGCCCTGTCCAACTGGTGTGGCCGCGCGTCCGAGCCGAAACCAGTGGCGGGCCGGCACTTCGTTCTTGGCGATGGCCACGAAGCTTGCCAGACGCGCCTCGGAGGCGAGTAAGTCATAGCAGCTCGGATCGAGTGTGCCGTCGGCCGCGCGGTAGCCGATCGAGAGGAGTCGGCGTTCGGGATCAAGCAGAAAGCCGAACTGCATCGCCTCGTACATTCGCCGCGCTGTTGATTCAAGTATTGCCAGCCGTTGCTGCAGAGTCCGGATGGCCTCAGCTGTCAGGCTTAGATCCCGCTGCCAACTCTCGATCGATCGTTGTGTTGCTTCTGTCCAGAAGAGTATCTCGCTGCCCAGGTCATCGCCCAGCTCACCGGCCAGCGCCCGCGCAATATCGGCAAGGGTCGCGGCCAGCGGGACTGTCCGCGCCAACCGCGCTGCGCAGTCGCCGGGTCCCACCTCATCGGCAAGTGCGGCGGCGAGCGAATCGAGGGCGTATTCAAGGTGTGCGCAGGCGGTCGTGTTTGTTCGTAGGTCGTTAGGGAGCTCCTGAAGGGCTTCGCGTGCAAGGTGTAGAGCGTCCGCTACCCCGACACAAGACAAGTGATTGGCTATGGGCACGTCAATCCACTCTCGACAAGTATTCGCCAGTGCGATGAGATGCCCCGCGAGGTTGCCGCTATCCACGGAAGAGACGTATCGCGGTTCCAAAGGGCGCAGATCGCGTGTGTCGTACCAGTTGTAAAAGTGGCCACGACACTGCTGAAGGCGGCTCATCGTCGCGAGCGTCGCTTCTAACCGATCAACGGTCTCGCTCGTCCCGGCCCAACCGAAGTCGCGGGCGCTGACGGCGGACAGGAGATAGAGGCCAAGATTGGTAGGGGAGGTTCGATGCGCCAGGACCGGTCGCGGATCCTCCTGGAAGTTATCGGGGGGCAGCATGTGGTCGTCTGCTGTAATAAACGTCTCGAAGTAGCGCCATGTGCGGCGGGCGACCAGTCTCAGCGCCCGGGCGTCGGTATCAGAGATCGCCAGGTGACCCGCGACGCGTGGGGAAAGACTGATCCATACGGCGATGGCCGGGGAAGCAATCCACAGGATCACGAATGGGGTTGCTACTCCCCAGGCGTCCGGCCGGAGGTCTCCGATGAGTGCGGCGGAAATTGTCGCGATGACCACGGCTCCGCTCATGCGACGATAGGCGGCGGTGAGATCAAGCTCGGGCCCGAGGTTCGTCTGAGCCGAAGTGACCCACTGGAGCAGATTCCGCCGACTGATGAACAGACGAAACAGCGTTCGGCCGATCGCGTCGAGCATGAGCCAGGCCTGATGCGCAAGAAAAGTTATCAGGAAGGCGGTCAGTGAAGCAGCAAGCCAGATGTCTTTGCGCAGCGCGCGCAGGTGGCTGCGTGCGTTGACGCCAGCGCGGCGGGGCACCAGGGCTGCAAAAATTGGCAGTAGCGCCGGCACGCCAATCGCCAATACGACAAAGGCGGTCCAGACGAGCGCGGCTTTGCCTGGCAACATCCATCCGGCCAGCAGTGCCGCGATACTCGCTGGCGCCGACAATGTGCGCCGCAGATTGTCCAACATTTTCCACAGGGCGATCAGCGGCAATCTGCGCCGGCCCCGCGTGGCGCCCGCCGCGTCGCCCCTTCCAAAGATCCAGGGCAGCAGTTGCCAGTCGCCCCGCGCCCAGCGGTGCTGGCGTGCCGCAGCGACGTCGTACCTCGCCGGAAATTCCTCGACCACCTCGATATCGGAAACCAGACCCGCGCGCGCAAAGACGCCCTCGAAAAGATCGTGACTAAGCAGCGTGCCGTCGGATACACGACCGGCGAGTGACGCTTCAAAGGCATCGACATCGTAGATGCCCTTGCCAGCGTACGAGCCCTCACCGAAGAGATCCTGGTAGACATCCGAGACGGCTGAGGCGTACGGATCGATACCGCTTGAGCTCGAGAAGACGCGCTGAAAGAGCGAGCCTTCGCGACCGACTGGCAAAGACGGCGCGACCCGCGGTTGCAGGACTGCGTACCCCTCGACGACCTGTCCGGTGGCGCCGTCGAACCGGGGATGATTTAGCGGGTGGGCCAGTTTGCCGACCAGGCGCCGTGCCGCGTCCCGGGGCAATCTGGTGTCGGCATCCAAGGTAATGACGTAGCGGACTCCCGACGGAACCTCAGGGGCCCGCCCATTGATGCCATGGAAGTTCGTATCGGTCGCTCCACGTAGCAGGCGATTCAGTTCGTGAAGCTTCCCGCGCTTGCGTTCCCATCCCATCCACTGCGTCTGCACGTCGCTCCAGACCCGGCGACGGTGGAGTAGGAGGAAGCGTTCGCCGGCTGAACCGTTGCCGTGAAGTCGATTCAGTCGCGCAATTGCCTCGCCCGCCACCGCAAGCAGCGCTTCATCCCCGGCAGCGTTCTCCGTCGGGGCGTCAGTCCAGTCCGAGAGCAGAGCAAAGTACAGTTCGCCGTCGGGTGAGGCGAGGTAGTGAATCTCGAGGCGGTCGATCTGGGCTTCGAGTGCGGCGCGAGTGGTGAGCAAAGCGGGAACGACCACCATGGTTCGCAGATGTGACGGAACGCCGTCACGCAGCGCGAGACCGGGTAGGGTTGTTGCGCCGAAAGCCCTCATGACGGCGCGATTAACGAGTGCGATGGCGGCATCCAGGGACGGAATCAGGCCGAGGAGAGCGAGCAGCGCTAGGTGGACGCGGGGGATGCTCCAGGCGTTGAGGACAAATAAGGGCAGCGACAGCGCGACGGCCCCCACCAGGGCGATCGCAGCTAGGTAGTTCCCAACCCCGGCCGCGAGTTCGAACCGGCGGGGCCAGGTGAAGCGCGGATTTCGATAGCCGATGGTCGCTTCGAAGGCGCGCCGACCGTTTGCGATCAGGTAGTAACCCGGATCAGTGCGGCGGCAACCGGCATGTCTGTCGTCCGTTGCGTCGGACTCATTCGCAGCTGCTAGGGCCGCGGCTGCAATTTCGAGTTCCGTCAGTTTCGAGCCTCGTGCAAAGCGCTCTATTGCCCGACGGTAGAGATTACGGGTGGGGAAATCCAATTCGGCGAAGGCGCTGCCCGAGCGCAACAGGTCGTCGACCAAGCTGACACTTTCGAAGAACTCCGGCCAATCCACATCCGAGAGCAACCGCATGCTCGTGATGAGATTGCGTACTGTTACGTTTGACGCGCCCTGTCGCTGTTGCTCATCACGCACAATCTCGTCCGATGTTGTTGCTTGCGCCGCAAGGAGCTCCTCCAGCCAATGTAGCGCCGGCGTCACTCGCGGGTCCTGATCCCGCAGGCGCTGGAGCAGCTGGACGGTAAATGCAGGTGAGAAGGACTCGCGGTCGGCGTCGCGCCGGAGCAGGGCGTCAGGCTCGGCGGTGTAACCGTTGACGCCGAGAAGTCGATCTGCCAGGGCGTCCGCTTCCTGGCGCGCGGCGCGACTACTCACAATGCGTGCCGCCGCGCGGCGCAGGTTTTCCACCAGTACTATCCGCAGCGTGATCGCGACCGCCCACAGCTCGCCGATGGTCAGCGGTTGAACGCGCTGATAGGCACGCACGAAAGAACGCAGTGATTCGGGATCGAAGCGACTATCGGTGTGGGCAACAAACGCCCAGGCCACGCCGAGCACGCGCGGATAGCCCTCAAACGGTCCATTCCCCAGCTTGGGTAGCACTCGATAGAAGCTCGGCGGGAGATCCTGGCGGATCTCGCGGATTTGCTCTTCAACGAGGTGGTAGTTATCGAGTAGCCACTCAGCGGCCGGAGAGATCGGGCGCCCTTCGCCCGCCGCTGCTGCGATGGCCCGATAGGCCGCGAGCAGCACCGATTCGTTGTCGCGAAGCCGTGCGTGAAGAGACTGGCGGGGTGGTGGTCGCTCCGTGACTTGCTGTGCGGCGGCGAGGCTCGCTGCATGTTGCTCCAGGCGCTCCATGCTAAAGAGCTCCGCGCGCAGAATCTCGTCACTGTTCCAAGGCGAGAGCGGAGACCGGCGCTCAAAGGCGCGACGGAAAGGTGATTTCAATTTGGTCGGTTTGTCGAGTTGCACATGGGATAGTCTCCGGGCGCACTCGCGTCGATACGTCTCTCTGTCTGGATATAGGCCAAACAAACCGCAACCGGTGGATCAAGGTTGCCGGCAGACTTCAGGCTGACCACCGAACGCGGGGCACTGGTGCTGCGTGACCCGGTCCGGGAGCGTACGCGACGAAAGTACGCGGGCACTCCCGGGAACAGATCACCAGCGCCGATTGCCGATTGTCGATCGCAGCAAGATCTGATGGCGGCCAAGCGCAAAGGGCATGCCGCCGGTGTTCGTCGGCATGACCGTCGTCGCACGTGCAGTCGCCGAGCGAACCTCGTTAGCGCCGCGGTCCGCGTGCGTCTGTGGCCTGGCGGGCGCGCTCCTGGGCCTCGCTGACCTTGAGGGCCCGGCCTCCGAAGTCCGTACCGTTCAAGGCCTCCGCGGCGCGCGTGCCATCGGCTCCTAAGGTGCAGGCTACCGCAACCCGCCCTGTCTTGCCGAAGTTTCGCGCGCAGGCGTGCACTCAGCGATTGCATCTGCCCAGCAGCCGGCTGCACAACACCAGAGCACGCGGAGGATCACCCCGTGGGTCACAAGATCAGCTGAATAACTCGTTCAAGGCCGCGGAGCCGACGGGCTTACTCAAATACCGCTCGATCCCTGCCTCACGTGCGAGTTCGCGTCCGGGGTGGTCACTGTTAACCGTCAGTGCAATCAGTCTGAGGTTCTGCAGCTGCGGATGCTGTGAGAGGTGCCGGGCTACGTCGTAGCCGCTCATGTCCGGCAGATCGAGGTCTACAAGCAGGACCGTGGGCACGAACTCGGGGGCGAGGGCAAGAGCAGCCGCTCCGCTGTACGCGACGCGCGCCTCACCGTAGCCCGCCGCTTGCAGCAATGACGCGAGAGCATCGGCGGCATCCACGTCGTCATCGACTATCAATATGCGCGGCATACCGCCTCGTGCGCCGCCTTCGCTCAGGTCGCTCGATTGTGTCAACGGGTGCGCGGCCACGACAGACTGCTCAACGAAAGCTCACCGGGCGCGGGTGCTGGTTGCGCGCTTCGAAGCTCTTGATCTGCTGCTCGGCTACGTCGCCTGTGACGCCGTACGCCTCTTCAATCTTATTCGCAAGACACGCGCGCCTGCCCGCAATCGCGTCGAGGTGACCGCAGGTAAGCCTCCCCCAGTTTGCGTGCACCTCGCACCTGAACTGCTGCCAGTTGGCTTGCGCGGAATTCCAGTCCATCTCAGTCTCTTGTGTCCTCGCGGTCCCGCCGCGCCGGTAGTTTGTCGCAGTTTGACCTCGCGGCGCTAGCGGTTTCCGTACGCCACCACCCAGACCGCGTCGCTCGCCTCAAGTCACATCGATCAGCTGGCAGCCTTGGGCTTGTACGTGAACTTCTGACCCGCGACCGCCGCTTGTACCATCGCACCGCCCTTGGCAATCGTAAAGATGGCCAGCCTCTAGCTTTCTCGTCCCAGTTCTCGTCGCAGCGCTTCCTCCCGTGCATCCTCAACGGCCAGCAAGACCGCATCGGGATCGGCGGCCGTCTCGTCTCGCGCGAAGACACCCTTGAGGGTGCTGTCCGCGGTCAGCTCACCTTGCTCGAACAGCGCCCACATCTCTCGCGCAAACTCGGTTTGCAGAAGCTCCGGCGCGAAGCGGCCGAGCGTGCCGCGGAGGTTGTTCACGTCCCGCTCGAGCATCGCGAGCGCACCGTTATTGCCGGCCGCATTCACGGCCTGGGGTAGATCGATGATCACGGGCCCATCGTGCCCGATGAGCACGTTGAACTCCGAGAGATCGCCGTGGATGAGCCCGATGCTCAACATGCGCACGACCTGCTGGACGAGGTAGCGGTGATACTCGCGCGCAGTTCCGGGCGAAAGATCGACTTCGCCAAGGCGCGGGGCAGGGTCCCCGGCGGCATCGGTCACCAGCTCCATGATCAGCGTGTCGTTGAAATAACCGTAAGGCTTCGGCACGCGCACGCCGGCGGCGACGAGCTTGTACAGTGCATCGACTTCGGCGTTCTTCCAGGCAGCTTCCTGCTCCTTGCGCCCGAAACGCGTTCTCTTGCTCATGGCACGCGCCTGGCGGCTGCCGCGCACCTTGCGGCCTTCCTGGTACCGGGCACGCTTCTGGAAGCTTCGCTGCGCCATGTCGCGGTAGACCTTCGCGCACCGCATGTGCGCCCCCGAGCGCACGAGATAAACCGTCGCCTCCTTGCCGCTCTTGAGCGAGCGGATGACTTCGTCGATCACGCCATCATCGATCAGGGGTTGCAGGCCGGCGGGTGTCTTCATGAATCCTTACTTGGATATTCGGGAACTGCTCGGTTGGGACGGTGTCTGATCAGTGACCCCGCGCAACCACATGTACAAAGAGTGGGTAGAATCCCACCCGCGGACGGTACGACGAGCACTAACGCTCGCCCCCGCACCAGCCCTTTCGGCGATGCGGCAACACCTCCGGAAAGAGAATCGAAATCAATTCTAACATATTGTTTTTAATGGTGCCCGGGAGAGGCTGGATCAGCCGCCCCTTTAAAAGTGAGAGAGGCGTCGGCGCATAAGGCACGCTCTGCAACTAATCAGCCTTCCAAGGATTGACCACCGGTACCCTAAGGTCCTCGAAGTGGCGCACGTTTCGCGTAGCGATCGATGCGCGCCGCGCCAGGGCGATTCCAGCAATCTGCGTGTCGCGCATGTCGACCGGATGCCCAGCTTTCTGCCTCGTGGCGGCCAAAGCCGCTGCCTCAAGCGCCGCACTGGTATCAAAATCAAGCACTCTGTTCCCCAAATCCTGTGACAGCAATTGATCGAACGCAGCCGCCAGCGCGCGCTGGCGCTTTCCCCTCGCGAGCAAGGCAATACCCAGATGCGCCTCGAACAGCGTGACGCTCGTAATCCAGATCGATTCTGCCGACTGACGATCCAGCCAGTTGACCACGGCGGTATCTGGTGCGACCTGCATTAGCGCCGACAGCACATTCGTGTCGAGGATGATCATCGCTCCAGTTCTGCGCCCCTGGGCGACTGCCCTCGAAGCTCGGGCAAGTCTTGCCGTAATCCCTTGCCGCGGAACCGGTTGGCTATGCGCGAGCCCAACTTGGTGACGGGCGCGAGGCTTTCGGACACGGCATTTCGGAGGATCTCTCGAATTTCGGCTTCCACGCTCCGCCCATGGCGCTTAGCGCGCCTCTTCAAGCGCTCCTTCAAGTCTTCCTCGAGCTGGCGTACCACGACCTGCGCCACAAACTACTCCAATCTTAATGCTGATATCATGATATCATCTTCACAAGAATTCCTGCAACTTGGACCGGCATTGGGAGTCCGCTTCTAGACCCGCTGCGCAAGGAGCCGCGCTTCCAGGCGATCGAGCGAGAATTGAAGTTTCCGAATTGACGCTGTATGCGAAGTTGGCGTGTGAGCTGACAATTGCAGCGCCTCAGCGGGTACCGGGCGGTCAATTTCGCGGGAAAACTATGTTGCGTAACAAATCCCCCAGCCGCAGGGCGAGCGCGTTCCGTACTCATGCTGCGCTACTGCTCGGCGCGGCACTGTTGTGTGCGGCGACGGCCGCCGATGAGCCGCTTCGGTACCCGCCTGCCCCAAGAGGCAATGTCGTGGAGGACTATCACGGCACTCAAGTTGCCGATCCCTACCGCTGGATGGAAGATCTGGATTCGCCGGAGACCCGCGCGTGGGTGAGCGCCGAGGGCAAGCTCACGGATGACTACCTTGCCTCGATCAAGGAGCGTGAACCGCTGCGCAAGCGCATAGCGACACTCTACGACTACGAGAAATTCGGCACACTGTTCCACGAGAGGGGTCGCTACTTCTACACTCATAACTCCGGCATGCAGGACCAGAGCGTTCTCTACGCGATCCGGGCCCTCGGCGATGAGGCGACCGTGGTGCTCGACCCCAACACCTTATCGCCGGACGGCAAGCTCATCGTCACCGGTTACGAAGCGGGGCGCGACGGCCGGCACCTCGCGTACGGCGTCTCGGAGGCCGGCTCCGACTGGACCGATTGGCACGTGCGCGATCTGGAGAGCGGCAAGGACCTGCCGGACGTGGCGCGTTACACGAAGTATTACAAGCCACGGTTCATGCGCGACAGCAGCGGCTTCTACTACAGCGCATTCCCGGCACCGCGCGCCGGACAGGAGCTCGCCACTGAGGACCTGGGGAATGCCGTTTACTACCACGCGCTCGGTACAGCGGCGAGCGCCGACCGGCTGATCTTCTCCGACAGCGCACATCCTGACTGGCAGTACGAGCCCCACCTCTCGAGCGACGGCCGCTGGCTCGTGATCGCATCCGGCGAGGGAGAGGTCGGCGACAAGGGCGTTGAGAACATCTATGTCATCGATCTCGCGGCGGGCACGCGTAGAGCCGTGCAGGTGACGTCGGGCTTCGAGGCGGCCTACATCTACGTGAGTAGCGATGCGGGCCGGCTGTACTTCCTCACCACGCTCAACGCACCCAACGGACGTGTCATCAGCATCGACCCGCAGCATCCGGATCGTGCGCACTGGAGAGAGGTCATCCCGAACGGTGCGGATGCCATCAATCTAATCGAGACCAGCGTCACGCTCGTGGGTCATCGGCTTCTGGTCAGGACATTGCACGATGCGCACAACCGCGTGCTCGTCTACGGCCTCGACGGCGTGCAGCGCGGCGAGGTGCAGCTGCCTGGCACGGGCGTGGCCTACGGCTTCGAGGGGCGGCCGGAGGATGAGGAGACGTTTTACGCCTTTGAGGACGTCATCACGCCGCCAACGGTGTATCGCTACGACGTGAAGTCGGGACGGAGCACGCTGTTCCGTGCGCCCAAGGTGGCGTTCGACCGCAGCCAGTTCGAAGAGCACCAAGTCTTTTATCCAGGCAAGGATGGGACGCGTATCCCGATGCTGCTCACTTACAGCAAGGGGCTGAAGCTCGACGGGCGCAATCCGCTCCTCCTCTATGGCTACGGGGGCTTCGGCGTCTCGATCCTCCCTAGTTTCAACCCCGAGCGTATCGCGTGGCTCGAGCTCGGTGGCGTTTATGCCATTGCCAACATCCGCGGGGGCGGCGAGTACGGCGAGCAGTGGCATCGTCAGGCGATACGCACCCGCAAGCAGGTGGTGTTCCATGACTTCATCGCCGCAGCCGAGTGGCTCATCGAACAGCACTACACCTCGACGCCAAGGCTTGCGATCTACGGTCGCTCGAACGGCGGTCTGCTGGTCGGTGCCTGCGTGACGCAGCGGCCGGAGCTCTATGGCGCCGTGGTGGCGGGCGTGGGCGTGCTGGATATGCTGCGCTTCAACAAGTTCGGACAGGGAGCAGGGTGGACTGGAGACTACGGCAGTCCTCAGGATCCCGAAGAGTTCAAGGCGCTGTACGCCTACTCCCCGATCCACAACGTTCACCCGGGAACGAAGTACCCGGCGACGCTCATCATCACCGGCGACCACGACACCCGTGTGATGCCCATGCATTCCTTCAAGTTCGCCGCGAGCCTGCAGGCCGCCCAAGCCGGTCCGGCGCCAGTGCTGCTGTTCCTCGAGCGCGCCTCGGGGCACGCGGGAGGGCGTACCACCTCACAGGCGATCGAGCAGAGCGCCAGCGTATATGCCTTTCTGATCAGGAATCTCGCTGTGCACAGCGACTGAAGAGCGCACCGCGCAGTGAGTGACTGCCTAGTAGGCATCAGATGCCGCGCGCGGATGCGCGCTTTGGGCCGACTGCGAAAGGTGGCGCTGGTGCTTTCGACCCTTGGAGCGGTCGGACGAATCTCCCAATAGCGGCCGTTCAAGAGAAATGCAGCGGACATTGACTTCACCGCCGGTCGATCCGGACCGACTGTCCCTCGGCGGGCAACCCGGCTCGGCCAAACTTAGCCACTTGGGCTAAGCTCCCGCCTACGGAGGCGGTGAGAAGAAGACCTCCGGCGACCTGTCAGGGGGCGGTCCTATAGTGACTGAGCCATCGCACGCGGTATTTCTGAGCTACGCCTCACAGGATGCGGGGGCCGCCCAAAGGATTTGCGAGGCACTCCGCGCCGCCGGCATCGAGGTCTGGTTCGACCAGAGCGAGCTGCGGGGCGGCGATGCCTGGGACGCCGCGATCCGACGCCAGATCAAGAGCTGTGCGCTGTTTGTGCCGATCATCTCCGTGAACACGCACACGCGCGCCGAGGGGTACTTCCGGCTCGAGTGGAAGCTGGCGGTGGACCGCTCGCACCGGATTGCGGCCGACAAGGCGTATCTCGTGCCCGTGGCGATCGACAACACGCCGGAGTCGGATGAGCGGATCCCGGACCGCTTCCGCGAATTGCAGTGGACGCGGCTGCCCGGAGGAGAGACTCCACCCACCTTCGTGGAGCGGGTGCAGCGGCTGCTGTCCCCGGCGGCGCCGCCCGAGCCGGCGTATGCGGCCTCCGTGCCGCAGAGTTTGGGCGTAACCGCGCAGAGTAGTGCACCAGCCGCCCGTGGCGCGCTGCGTGCGCTCATCTGGGGGCTCACGCTGGTGGCCGTCGTGGCCATCGTCATGTACTACACCTCGCGGTGGTCGGTCGCCCCGCAGGGGGGTGGCGGCGAGACGCGGCGCACCGCTGCGGTCGCGGCCGGCGCGGAGGCGATTCCGCAGAAATCCATCGCGGTGCTGCCCTTCGCGGACATGAGCGAGCACCGGGACCAGGAGTACTTCTCCGACGGTCTCGCCGAGGAGCTGCTCGACCTGCTCTCGCAGGTGCCGGACCTGCGGGTGCCGGCGCGCACCTCGTCCTTCTACTTCAAGGGGCGCAGCGACGACATCGCGACCATCGCCCAGAAGCTGCGGGTGGCGCACCTGCTCGAGGGGAGCGTGCGCCGCTCGGGCAAGCGCATCCGCGTCACCGCGCAGCTGATCCGAGCCGACAACGGCTATCACCTCTGGTCGAAGACCTACGACCGCGACGACAAGGACATCTTCGCGGTCCAGGATGAGATCGCCAACGCGGTGGTGACGGCGCTCAAGGCGCAGCTGCTCTCCGCGCAGCCGCTCGCGAGCCGCCACCGCACCGACAACACCGAGGCCTTCACCGAATACCTGCTCGGCAACCAGCTGCGCGAGCGCGACACCGCGGAATCGAACCCGCAGGCGCTGCGGGCGTACGGTCGCGCGGTGGCCCTGGATCCGGGCTACGCGGCGGCCTACGCCGGCATCGCAGACGCGGAATGGCGCGTCGCCGATATGCTCACCGGGGAAGCGGCCGCTTATCGGCGCTCGCTCGAGGCTGCCGAGCACGCGATCGCGCTCGCCCCCGACTCGCCGGACGGTTACTGGGCGCGTGGCGGCCTGCGCATGGCCTACAACTACGACTGGCCGGGCGCAGAGGCGGACTTCAGGAAGGCACTCGAGCTCGATCCGAACGAAGTGCGGGTACTGCGCGACTATGGGAGCCTCCTCGCGGCCCGCGGCCGGACCGCCGAGGCGCTCGGGGCGATGCGCAAGTCCGTGGCGCTCGATCCGCTGTCGGCACGTGCCTGGCGGCAGCTCGCGCTGCTCGAGCTCGATCTCGGTGAGCTCACCGAGGCCAAGTACGCCGCGCAACACCTGGTGGCCATCCGGCCGGATGACTATCTCACGCTCAGCGTCACCGGACAGATTGCGCTCGCCGAAGGCCGCGCCGCGGACGCGCTCGCCGAGTTCCGCAAGGTCACCAGCGCGTGGAAGCTGATCGGCGGCGCGATGGCGGAGCACTCGCTCGGTCACGCGTCCGCCTCGCAGGCGCTGCTCGAGGAGCTGATTCGCAAGCACGCCGTGACGCTCGCGTACCAGATCGCCGAGGTCTATGCGTGGCGCGGCGAGCGGGATGCGGCGCTCACGTGGCTCGAGCGGGCGTACCGCCAGCGCGATGGCGGTCTCACCTACGCCCGGCACGACCACTATTTCGCGCCGCTGCGGGACGACCCGCGCTACCGGGCGCTGCTGAAGAAACTGAACCTCCTCCCCTGAGGGCTTGGCTTCTGGTAGATCGTTGGTCAATTGGTGGCGGTTAGGCAGCGGCATGGTCGCCTGCCGCGGCTATCGGGGCGTTCGTGGATTGTCCGCTAACTGGAAAACCACGCGATGCCTATGGACGACCGGTATGGCCCAATACCCTCCGTCCGTACACACTGAACTTCGCGTTAGACGCCCCCATCCGGTACGCTCGGGGCTCGGTTTCGCGGTTGGTTTTGAGATCGAGCCAACACGGGAATAGCCGACGCGTACGCAATTCTTGACTGAACCGTGCGGCTTCGAAGCGTCCGGCGCCGAGATCCCGCGCTCTGGCCGCAGCTACGGTGCTTCGAGCGAGAAATCGAGAAATGATTTAGTGTGCTCGAGCGCGGCTCGGGCGCAGGAATCGCGCGTGCGAGCTAAGAATTGCTTAGATATTAAACAACGTCAATAATGCTGTATAAGTT
>Ga0209471_1000963_pt1 | contig 17837 bp, 18 predicted proteins | sample GraSoiAngelo_128_FD_185885 | JGI IMG/M metagenome (GOLD analysis project Ga0209471, IMG submission 185885) | Grasslands soil microbial communities from the Angelo Coastal Reserve, California, USA - 14_0927_12_20cm (SPAdes) (version 2) | ecosystem: Environmental > Terrestrial > Soil > Grasslands ...
AAAGATCGAGCCCATGCTCGCCAAGCTGGTCGACAAGCTGCCGACACCTGACAACGCGTGGGGCTTCGAATTCAAGTGGGACGGCATCCGCGCCATCGCGTTCGTCGAGGGCGGCATCGTGCGGCTGCAGAGCCGGACCGGGGAGAGCATCACAGCGCGCTACCCCGAGGTCCATTCCATGGGTCGTGCCCTAGGGTCGAACGAGGTGATCCTCGACGGCGAGGTCGTCGCTCTCGATGAGAAAGGGCGCCCCAGCTTCGAGGAGATCCAGCAGCGCATGGGGCTGACCGCGGAATCGGAGATCCGCCGCAAGATGAAAGACGTGCCGGTCACGTACATGGTCTTCGACCTGATGTGGCAGGACGGCCACTCGCTGATGGAGCAGCCATACATCGAGCGGCGGAAGGCGTTGGCGCAGTTGAAGCTCGCGGGCGCGTCGTGGCAGACCCCTCCCTACGAGGCAGGCGGCGGCCAGGCGATGAAGGACGCGAGCGCCAGGGCCGGCCTCGAGGGCGTGATGGCCAAGAAGCTCGACTCGAAATACGAGCCTGGAAAGCGGAGCGGCGCCTGGCAGAAGATCAAGAATCGCAACCGCCAGGAGCTGGTCATCGGCGGATGGCTCGACGGCGAAGGCAAGCGCCGCGGCTATCCCGGCGCCCTGCTGGTCGGCTATTACAAGGACGGCAAATTCGTCTACGCGGGTAAGGTCGGGACGGGCTTCACGGACAAGATCCTGGACGAGCTCAACGCCAAGCTCAAGCCGCTCGCGGTGGACAAGAATCCCTTCGACGCCGGCGCGCCTCCGCGCGGGGCCCATTTCGTCAAGCCCAAGATCGTGGCGGAGTTCGAGTTCGTGGAGTGGACGCGCGGCGGGCAGCTGCGCGCTCCGGCCTTCAAAGGCTTCCGCGTCGACAAACCTGCCAAGGAAGTGGTGCGCGAAGGTGGCTAAGGAAACCGCGGTCGAGGTCCAGATCGAGGGCCGCACTCTGAAGCTCACGAACCTGGAGAAGGTGCTCTATCCAGAGGTCGGGTTCACCAAGGGGCAGGTCATCGACTACTACACGCGCATCGCGCCCGTCCTTCTTCCCCACACGCGCGACCATCCTCTGACGCTAAAGCGCTATCCGAACGGGGTCGACGGCGAGTTCTTCTACGAGAAGAACTGCCCCAAGCACCGGCCGCCATGGGTGCAGACGGCAACGGTGTGGAGCGGGGGCAACAACCGCGACATGTATTACTGCCTCTGCCAGGACCTGCCCACGCTGGTCTGGCTCGCGCAAATTGCAACTCTCGAGTTCCACACCTCGCTCTCGTACGCCGACAAGCTGCCGGAGCCCCGCACGCTCGTATTCGACCTCGACCCCGGGCCGCCCGCGACGATCGTCGAGTGCTGCCGCATCGGGCTCATGCTCCGCGATCTTTTTGCAGAGCATGGCCTCGAGTGTTACGCCAAGACGTCGGGTTCCAAGGGCCTGCAGCTTTACGTTCCGCTCAATACCAAGGACACGTACGTCGAGACCAAAGTCGTGTCGAAAGGACTCGCACAGTATTTCGAGGAGAAGCATCCCGACCTCGCGGTGCACAAGCAGCTGAAGGAGCTGCGTACGGGACGGGTGCTGATCGACTGGAGCCAGAACGACCAGTACAAGACGACGATCAACGTCTACTCCCTGCGGGCGCGTGCACGGCCGACCGTGTCGACGCCTGTGACGTGGGACGAGGTCGAAAAGTGCCTCAAGGCGAAGGACCCGAGCCTCCTGGTGTTCGATTCGGCGCAGGTGCTCAAGCGCGTGGAGAAGCACGGCGACCTGTTCGATCCGGTGCTCAAGAAAAAGCAGAAGCTTCCCAAGTCGCTGCTCCAGTTCACGGGCGGTGCACCCGCGCTGGAGAAGATGGCCAACCGAAGGCGGAGCGGAGGAGGCCGGCGCTACCCGCCGCAATGAAGCGTCCGCGTGTCGTCATCGCGGGCGCCGGCTTTGGCGGGCTGACGTGCGCTCGGGGCCTGAAGTACAAACCGGTCGATGTGACGCTCGTCGACCGCAACAACTACCACCTGTTCACGCCGCTGCTCTATCAGGTTGCCTCGGCGCTGCTCGACCCGGGCGAGATCGCACGCCCGGTCAGGCAGCTGATCCGGCCCCTGGCCAACGCTGATTTTCGGCAGGCTTCCATCACGGGAGTCGACCTGGATGGACACCAGCTCATCACCGACCACGGTGCGATCGCTTATGACTACCTCGTCCAGATCGGAAGCGCGCAGAGCGACTACTTCGGCAACTCGTCGCTGGCGGAGCATACGCTTGGCTTGAAGGACCTCGACGAGGGCCTGGCCATCCGCAACCACATCTTGTCCCAGTTCGAGGCTTCGCGCTGGACGGACGACCTGAAGCAGCGCCGGGCGATGCTCACCTTCATCGTCGTCGGGGGCGGGCCGACCGGCGTCGAGATGGCCGGGGCCACCTCCGAACTGATCCGGCTAGTGCTGCGCAAGGACTATCGCGACCTCGACATAAACGAGGTCCGGGTGGTGCTTATAGAGGCAGCGTCCTATGTGCTCGTTCAGTTTGTCCCGTCGTTACGCGAGGCCGCGCTGCAATCTCTGCGGCGCAAGGGCATCGAGGTGATGCTTGAGACAAAGGTCGAGGCCGTGACCGATTCCGCCGTGAAACTGGCCGGCGGCGAGGAGATAAACGCGCGCACCGTGATCTGGACCGCCGGCGTCAAAGCATCGGCGCTTGCCCAGGCCACCGGTGTACCGCTGGTGCGCCAATCCCGGATCAAGGTTGAACCGTCGATGCAGATACGAGGACATCCGGAAGTGTTCGTGATCGGTGACCTCGCCGGTGCGACCGATGGCGGCGCTCCGCTGCCGATGCTGATTCCCGTCGCCATGCAACAAGGCCGGTATGTGGCGAAGGCGATCCGAGACGCGCTCGCGGATCGCGAACCGCGCCCGTTTGAGTACAGGGACCCCGGGATCATGGCAACCATCGGCCGGAATTCCGCCGTCGCGCAGCTGGGTCGCGTCCACCTCTCTGGGTTTCCAGGCTGGATTTTCTGGCTCGCGGTCCATCTGGTCAATGTGGTCAGCTTTCGCAGCCGTGTCGTGGTCCTCGTCAACTGGGCCTGGGAATACATCTTTTACGACCGCCCTGTGCGGCTGATCGTCCGCGCCCGAACGTGAGACGAATCGTCGGCCCGGCAGTTGTCGCGTTGTTGCTCAGCGCATGCGTAGGCGGTGAGCAAGTCGACGCGGCGAAAGTCTTGCGCGACGGCGCGGCAGCGATGAGCAAGCTGAAAACGGTCAGCGCGACCCTCAAGCTGACCAAAGGCAGCGTCAGCCTCCAGGGATTCACGCTGGTCAGCGCGAAGACCGCCGTCAGGCTGCCATCGGACAGCGACACGATCTACACCGTCAAGCAGCAGGGCGTCACGATCGGGCTCGAGGTCGTGATCGCGGGCGGTCATGTCTACCTCCACGTGCCGTTTTCTACCCTGCAGGAAGTCACGGGTCCGGAAGCGGCGGCTTTCCCGGACATGGCGAAACTTTTCGACTCGACCACCGGCCTGCCCGCCGTAATACCCGCGGGCTCGAGCCCGAAGTACGTCTCCACCGACCAGGTGGCCGGCGCGAGCGCCTATCAGGTTTCGACCACGTATACGCCGGAGCAGGTAAGAAGCCTGCTCGCGCAGCTGAACTCGAGTGGTCCCGTCGCCGCACGGGTCTGGGTCGACACCACCAACCACCTGATCCGCAAGGCTGTGCTCACAGGCGCCTTCGGCGACGGCGGCCTGGGCGCCGCGGTGCAGGTCGACATCAGCGGGTTCGACTCCGCGGTCACCATCACCTCGCCCAGCGCCGCGTCCTCTACTCGCTAGCCTTGCCGAAGTCGGTCCTGCTCGGACTGGCGGGTGCGGGGCTCTTCGTCGCCGCCCTCGACGCCTACGTGGTGGTCACGTTGCTCCCGGCGATGGCCGGCGACGTCGGCCTGACCATCGAGCACTTCGAGCAGGCGACGCCAATCGTCACGGGATTTCTCGCCGGGTACGTGGTGGCGATGCCGCTGCTCGGCGCGTACTCGGATGTGCGCGGCCGTGTCCCCGTGTATGCGGTGTGCATGGGGGCCTTTGCGCTGGGTTCTGCGATGACAGCCACGGCGGGACTCTGGGACTTTGCCGGCCTGCCCTGGCTCGTCGCGGGCCGCTTCGTCCAGGGACTTGGTGGCGGGGGACTGGTCCCGCTCTCGCTCGCGCTGGCCGCCGACCTGTATCAGGACCGCTCGCGCACAGTTGCGCTCGGCTCGATCGCCGCGCTGCAAGAGGCGGGCAGCGTTTTCGGTCCGCTGTACGGAGCCGGTCTCGCCGCGGCCGCCGCCGGCGCGGGCGGCTGGCGATTCGTGTTCTGGCTGAACCTGCCGCTGGCCGCTGTGTGCACAGCCGGGTTGGTCCTCGGAGCTCGCCGCGTGAAGGCGGCCGAACCCGCCCCCGCTTCTTCAATCGACTGGCCCAGCGCGACGCTGCTGGGCGCCGGACTGGGCCTGCTCGTACTCGCGCTCTATCCGGACGACCCCCAGCACCGAGCGACCAACACACTTTTTCTGCCGGCAGCAATTGCGGCGGTGGTCGTGCTGGGCGTTTATGGCTGGCGCCAGCTCCGCAGGCTCGAACCCCTGATTCCGCGCGATCTGCTGCGGAGCCGCGCCTTCGCCGGCGCCACAGCCGCCAATGTGCTCATCGGCGCGGCCCTGATCGTGACCCTCGTCGACGTGCCCCTGCTGGGCCGGCTCGTGTTCAACCTCGATGAGCTCGGGTCCGGTTTGCTGCTGACCCAGTTCCTGGTCGGCGTGCCGGTCGGTGCGCTCGCGGGTGGTCTTTTGGCGGGCCGTCTGGGCGACCGGGCGACCGCCGCGGCCGGGATCGTGCTCTCGGCCATCGCCTTCGTACAGATGGCGGGATGGCGTGCGGACGAGCTCTCGCTCCACGCCGGCCCGTTGCGACAGGCCGACATCGCCCTTGGCCTGTGCGGGCTCGGCTTCGGCCTCGTGATCGCTCCCCTCACCGCCTCTGTTCTGGCGTTGACCCGAGGCCGGTTCCACGGCCTCGCCACGAGCCTCGTCGTGCTGGCGCGCACGATGGGGATGCTGGTCGGGCTGTCGGCGCTCACCGCATTCGGGCTGCACCGCTTCCACCAGATCCTTGGCACCCCGGTGCTGACGGACCCCGACCTGCGCGCCCGGGTCAAGCACCTCGAGCAGCTCGTGGCGGCGGCGTTTCTTCAGGAGTACCGGGAGATCTTCCTCATCGCCGCCGCCGTTTGCCTGCTGGCGGCGGTCGTTATCGCTTTGTCGCTACCGCCACGACGTATGAGTGGTGATATCTGAAAGGTATGAGCGGAAACCTCCGGTTTCCGCTCATCGGGCCGCTCGCCGGACTTCTACCGAACGCCCTTCTGCTTCCTCGACCGGCACTCGCGGCCCTGCTCACCTTCCCGGGGTTGGGATTTTCTTGATTTACCCTCCGCACGGAACCGCTGGGAGACCGAAATCGACGCGGCTTGGACGGCCCGGCAAAGCCGGGCCTACACCACAGGTCTAGCGCTTTGTCGCTACCGCCACGACGTACGAGTGGTGATATCTGAACGCGTCGTCGGGGTCGCCCAGGCTCGCCATCGCCAATTCGACCTCCGCTTCGAGCTCGCTTCGATAACGCGGTCCAAGGGCGCGGATCAGCGTGTTCGGAAGGGGGCCCGCCCCCGCCATCAGCTCGGTCCACTCGCGCGCGCCGTTCGCCCGGCCGCCCGTCACCATCTCCGTCAGCCTCGTCATCTCAAAACCTGCCGCCGAGAGGAGCTGCGGCAGCACCTCTGGCTCCCCGAACCTGGCGCGCTCGGAGCTGTAGCGGGGCAGGCTCAGGTAATGCCGCCGGGCGAGCGGAACCAGGCCCTGGAAGAACAGGTCCTGGGCCCGCGTGCTGAGGCTCCGCCGCTGGCACGAGACCGCGAGCCGTCCGCCTGGACGCAGCACCCGGTTCGCCTCTTCGAGGGCGGTGGTCGGATCGGCGAAGTAGGCCAGGGCCTCGCCCATCGTCACCAGGTCGAACGTCGCCGGCCTGAAGACCAGGTTCTCAGCCGCCATGCCGACGAACTGGATGTTCTTCGCCATCCGCGAACGAGCGATGGACAGCATGTTCGAGGAAAGGTCGATTCCGATCACCAGGCCCGGGTTCACGCGCGGGCCGACCAGGTGCGCCACCAGTCCGGTGCCCGTACCAACGTCGAGCACCTGCTCGTTCTTGGCGGGCGCGGCCAGGTCCACCAGCCGCGACGCCACGCGCCCATGCTGCCCGCCCGCCCAGGTGTCGTAGACGGGAGCGATGCGGTCGAAGAAGTCGACCATGTGGTCGACCATCTCGTCCGAAGAATCGGGGTTCATCAAGGCCACGGGTGTGCTGCTTATCCTTTGTCGACGCCTGGGGGCACGGCTGTTACGATGCTAGCTCCCTGAAATCCCGGCTCAGCCCTTTTATCGGGCGCAAGTCCGAATGGTTGCCAGAGTTGGGATGACAGTATGGAAAACGTAGTGGAGGATTCCATGGCTTCAGCTGAAAAAACCGCCGTTCAGGCATCCGGTACGTCGCAGAACGGCGGTAACAACGTCGTCAGCCTCGGCCCGCGCGACATCCTGCAGGGCCGCCTGGAGATCCAGGGCGACCTCAAGATCGCGGGCAACGTCGAGGGCGACCTCAAGGCGAGCGGGGACGTGACGGTCGACTCGACCGCCAACATCCAGGCCGCGATCGAGGGCTCCAACGTCAACGTCCGCGGCCAGGTCACCGGCAACGTGACGGCCAAAAAGCGCCTCACGCTCGGCGGCTCGGGCCGGCTGAACGGCGACGTGAGGGTCAGCCGCCTCACGGTCGAGGACGGCGCCACGCTCAACGGCAACGTCACGATGTCGGCCGAAAAGGGCTAGCTAGCTCAACGTCCCTCAGCCTCCGCTCTTCTCGGCTCGCTGGACCGCGGGCAGCACGACCGTTTCGAGGTAGCGCTCCATCGCGTCCATGGCGCTGTGGACGATCCGCCATTCGAGCTGGGCGAGAAGAGCCTGGTCGCGGTTCAGCTCGGCCAGCCGTGTCCGCCAGAACCGGCTGTCGAGGTTGAGCCCCGGCAAAGGGCCGCGGGCACCTGGGGTGAGCACGGGTAGGTCCGGCAGTGCGCTCGAGTCGCTCGACGAGTCGGGCAGCTGGTTGATGGGGGAAGCAAGCGCCGGCCTCGTGGCGGCCGTGACCGCGGTCCAGGCGACAACCACAAGCACGCCGACGACGATGAACTCGGCGACCACCATCCAAGTGAGCGGGGAGCGGAGGAAGTTGCGCATAACGCCAGGCTAGGCGTCGAAAAGTCGGGTTGGAACCCAGCCCGTTAAGACCGCAACGGGCGAAGCGCGGCCAGCCCCCGTTCGATCGTCTCGATCTTTTTCGGGAAGCTGAACCTGATGTGGCCGCGACCCAGGGCGGGGTCGTGGTAGAAGCTCGAGGCCGGAACCGTCGCCACCGCCGCCTCTTCGATCAGGCGTCGCGCGAACGAGATGTCGTCCGCGGCACCGAACGACTCAATCCCCGCCATCACGTAGTAAGCGCCGTCGGGGGCCGACACCTCGAAGCCGCACTCCTGCAGCCCGCCGACGATCGCATCGCGGCGCTCCTGGTAGTCGCCGAGCAGCTCGACATAAAAGGACGCGGGGAGCTCGAGCGCCTGGGCGATCGCGATCTGCAGCGGGTGCGCCGCGCCCACGGTGAGAAAGTCGTGCACCTTGCGGATGCCCGCTGTGAGTGAGGGCGGAGCGATCAGCCATCCGATGCGCCACCCCGTCACCGAATAGGTCTTGCTCGCGCCGCTGATCGTGATCGTGCGCTCCGCCATACCCGGCAGCGTGGCGATGCTGATGTGCCGTCCGCGATAGACGAGGTGCTCGTAGATCTCGTCGGTGATCGCGATCGCGTCGTGCTCGATGCACAGCCCGGCGATGAGATCGAGCTCGGACGGCGAATAGACCTTGCCCGTCGGGTTCTGCGGCGTGTTGATCACGATCGCGCGCGTCTTGTCGTTGAAAGCGGCTCGCAGCTCGTCGGGGTCGAACGACCAGTCCGGCGGACGAAGCGCGACGTAGCGCGGGACCGCGCCGCTGATCACGCAGTCCGGACCGTAGTTCTCGTAGAACGGCTCGAAGATGATCACCTCGTCGCCCGGGTCGACCGCGGCCAGCATGGCCGCGATCATCGCCTCGGTCGCGCCGCACGAGACGGTCACCTCACGGTCTGGATCGACGGTGCGGCCCCACGCGGCCGAATGTTTCCGCGCCACCGCGTTGCGCAGCTGCGGGGCTCCCCATGTCGTCGCGTACTGGTTGTAACCGGCGCGAAGCGCCTGGGCCGCGGCGTCGATGATGCGGGCGTCGGGATCGAAGTCCGGGAATCCCTGCGCGAAGTTGACCGCCTTCTCAGGACCATGCAGCGCCAGGTTGAGGCGCGTCATCTCGCGGATGACCGACTCGGTGAAGCTCTGCGCCTTCAGCGACAGGCCGATCGATGACTTAGTGTCCGGGATCGGCACGCTCCAGCTGCAGGTCGGTGCTCGAGCACGAGAAGCACCGCACCGGGCGCTCCAGGCTCCGCTCCCACCAGCCGCACACGTTGCACGTCCACCGAGTCTTGGCGAAGAAGTCGAGCACGTCGGACCGGCTGAGGAGTCCGACCATCTTGCCTCCTCTGATCACAGGCACGCGGCGGATGCGCTCGCCGATGAGAAGCCTGGCCGCCTCGTCGATCCCGGTTTCCTCGGTGACCGAGATGACGCGCGGACTCATGATCTCGCGCGCGGTCTTTCCCTTCTTCGAGAAGACGTCCGTCTCGGAGACGATGCCGACCACGTGGCCCTCGTTGGCGACGACCGGCGCACCCGTGATCCGCTTCGACGTCAGCGTGCTCGCGATCTCCTCGACCGGCGTGTCCTCGCGAAACGTGATCACGTTTCGGGTCATCACTTCCTTCACTGGAATCATCAGGTTCCGAGCAGTTTAGCCACGGTCTGAAGGTTGGCGTTGCCGCCGCTGAGGACCAGGCCGGTGCGCCCCTTGGGCAGCTTGGCCGAAAGGTAGGCGGCGAGGGGGAGCGCACCGGTCGGCTCGAGGGCCAGGTGCAGCCGCGTCCAGGCGACCCTGACTGCGTCGGCGATCTCGTTCTCTGTGACCGTGACGATCTCGTCCACCAGCCGGTTGCCGAACATCACATCGAAGTTACGCGCACCGATGGCGGTGGTGCGCACGCCGTCGGCGAGCGTCTGCGGAGAGGCAGGGAGCGTCTGGATGCTGCCTGACTTCCACGTCCTGTAGGCATCGTCGGCCGCCTCCGGCTCGACCCCCACGACCTTGACCCCCTCGCGGTGGCTCTTGGCCGAGATCGCGGTGCCGGAAAGGAGGCCGCCTCCCCCGCACGGCGCCGCGATCACCTCGAGGTCGGGCTCGTCCTCGAGCAGCTCCCGCGCCGCGGTGCCCTGGCCGTGGATCACGTTCCAGTCGTTGAAGGGATGGACGAGCACGAAGCCGCGCTCGGCCATCATTTCGCGGAGGCGCTGCTCCCGGTTGGCGAACGTGATCCCCTCCTGGATGACCTCCGCGCCAAGCGCGCGGGTGGCCGCGACCTTGGCCGGGTTGGCGTCCTCGGGGATGAGGATCAAGGCCGGCAGTCCGACCGTCGCTGCCGCGAGCGCCACCGCCTGCGCGTGGTTGCCCGAGCTGACCGCGATCACGCCCCGCGGCCGCGTGCCCTCCTCCAACAGCGCCAGCACGGCGTTGAAAGCGCCGCGGGGCTTGAACGAGCCGGTGACCTGGAAGCACTCCGGCTTCAGTCTCAGGTCGGGATCGAGATCGCTCGTCAGCACTGGGGTGCGGCGTACGTAGGTGCGGATTCGTTCTGCCGCCAGCCGGACCTGTTCGACGTGCTCCGCCAGATATTCGGTCAAGCGGCGGCGGAGTCAGGTTGGGCAGCGGGCTCTTGGCGCGGGGCGCGTCGCACGCTGGTCAGGATGATGCCCGCGAGGATCACGGCCATTCCGATGAGGATGGGCACCGTGATGCTCTCCTTGAGCAGAGCGGCGCCCCAGAAAACCGCAGTCACCGGCACGAGGAACGTGACGCCGGCCGCACGCACGGCACCCAGGGTGTTCATCACGTAGTAGTAAAGGAGATACGCGACCCCCGTTCCGAGCGCGCCCAACGCGATGACCGCAGCGAGCGACTCCAGCTGGATGTGCACTTGAGGTAGAGACGGTGCGGCGATGGGGACCGCGAAGACGACCGCCGCGGCCAGCTGACCCAGGCTCACCTCGTGCACACTCACGCTCCGCATCTTCCGGCGCTGGTAGAGCGCGTTGATGGCATATGACAACGAGGCCACCAGGACCGCAACCGCACCGAGAAAGCTGCCCGATATTCCATGCGCCGAGAGTTCCGGATAGACGAGCACGACCACGCCTCCGAATCCGATCAGTACCCCGAGATAGTTGAGCGCGCTCGGCCGCTCCGACGGCACCACCCAGAAGATCAGCACGGCAGTCCAGAGTGTCGTCGTGGCGTTCAGGATGCTCGCAAGCCCGCTGCTTATCTCGGTCTCGCCCCAGGCGATGGCGATCCACGGCACCACGGAGTTGGTCACGGCCATGAACGCAAACGAACCGACGCGACCGCGCCACCCGTGACCGAAGAGAGGTCTGCCGCTCAGCAGGATGATCAGAGCCAGCGCAAGGAAACCCGTCAGCGAGCGCAGCAGAAGGAGCACCTCTGGGCTCATGTCGCGCACCGCGACCTTGATCGCGAGGAACGAACCGCCCCAAATGAGCGCGAGAGTGATCAGGGCCGCGTACGGAAGGAGGGGGCGCCTGGAATCATACACGGGTTTGCCACTCGTCGGTGGAGAGCACGAGCGTGACCGGGCCGTCGTTTTCGATACCTACCCGCATTACTGCTCCAAAGCTGCCTGTCCGGGTCTCTATTCCGCGCGCGCGAAACTGCTGCACGAACGACTCGTAGAGCTGCTCGGCGCGTGCCGGGTCGCCTGCCTTCAGCAGGCTCGGCCGGCGGCCCCGGCTCATGTCCGCGAACAGCGTGAACTGCGACACGATCAGCGCCTCGCCGTGCACGTCGACCAGGCTGAGGTTCATCTTCCCGGCCTCGTCGGCGAACACGCGGAGATCGATGATCTTGTCCGCCAGGCGCCGCACCGCGCTTTCGTCGTCATCACCCGCTGCCCCCACCAACAACACGAAACCGTGCCGGATGGTTGCACTATGGTCCTCCCAGCTCACGGAGCCGGAAACGACGCGTTGGGCGACTACGCGCACCTAGTCGATTTTCGGGCCGAAGTGGGGCTCGGCAGAGATCAGTGAATCGATGTAGCGGAAGCGATCATAGCGACGCTGCAGCAGCTCCGACGAGGGCTGGTCCAGCAGCGGCTTCATGTGGCGCCACAGAGCTTCGTCCAGGGCCCTGGCCGCCGCGTCGTAGTCCGCGCTGGCGCTTCCCTTCGGCTCTGGCACGACCTCCTCGACCACACCCATGCCGACGATCTCGCGCGAGGTGAGCTGCAGCTGCTCCGCGGCCTCGACCTTGCGCGAGTTGTCGCGCCACACGATCGAGGCGGCCGCTTCGGGGGAGGCGACCGAGTAGATCGAGTTCTCGAGCATGATCACGCGGTCCGCGACGCCCATGCCGAGCGCGCCCCCGCTTCCCCCCTCGCCGATCACGGCCGCGACGATCGGGACCGGGACCCGAAACCACTCCATGATCGCGTGCGCGATCGCGGCGGCGATGCCCCGCTCCTCGGCGCCCGCGCCAGGATAAGCGCCGGGCGTATCGATCAGGGAGACGATCGGAAAGCCGAACTTCGCCGCGTGGTCCGCCAGCCGCAGCGCCTTGCGGTATCCCTCGGGGTGCATCATTCCCCAGTTCCGCGCCACGCGCTCCTTCAGGCTGCGGCCCTTCTGGTGGCCCAGGAACATAGTCGTCCGGCCGTGCCACGTGCCGATTCCGCCGGCCAGCGCCGGGTCGTCGGCGGAAAGACGATCGCCGTGCAGCTCGATGAAGTCGGGCGCGAGCCGGCGGATGTAATCCAGCGAGTAGGGGCGGTCCGGGTGCCGCGCCAGCTCGACGATCTCCCAGACGCTCATGGATACATCTCCAGCAGGTGCGCCAGCAAGGGACGCAGCTCGGTGCGCGGCACGACCATGTCGACCTGCCCGTGCGCCAGCTGGAACTCGGCGCTCTGAAATCCAGGAGGCAGGTCGGCGTACGTCGCCTGCTTGATCACGCGCGGGCCTGTGAAGCCGATTGCCGCCCCCGGCTCGGCGATGTTGATGTCGCCCAGAAGCGCAAGCGATGCGGCGGTGCCGCCGAACGTCGGGTCGGTCAACACGGAGAAAAACGGCGCGCCCGAGCTGTGCAGTCGGCCCACCGCGGCGTTGACCTTGGCCAGCTGCATCAGCGCGAGAACACCTTCCTGCATGCGCGCACCGCCGGATGCGGACACGAGCACGTACGGAGTTCTGGACAAGGCGGCTTGCTCCATGCCCCGGGCCAGGCGCTCGCCCGCGACGATGGACAGCGTCCCGCCGACAAAGCCGAAGTCGAAGGTGGCGAGCCAGATGGGCTGGTGCGCGACCGTGCAAGTGCCCGTGCGCACCGCCTCGTTCAGGCCATCCTCGAGCAGTCGCTCGACGGTCTCCTGGTAAGGCTTCGGCACGGTCCAGTTCAACAGGTCGTGGGAGCGGACGTCGGTCCAGCGCTCCTGCCACGATCCGCTGTCAGCAATGAGCGGGATCCATACGTCGGCACCGAGCCGGAAGTGATGTGCGCAGTTGAGGCAGACGTAGTTGTGCGACCGCAGCTCCTCTTGCTCGAGCGCGATGCCACATCCCGGACAGTTCGTCGGCAGCAGGATCTCGGGCAGCTCGGCACCCTGGATCGCGACCTCTTCGCGGTGCTGCTCGATGATCGCCATCAGAGACTGAGGCCTCCGTCCACCGCGATGACCTGGCCGGTGATAAAGCCTGCCTTCTCGGAGCAGAGGAACGCGACCGTGGCCGCGACCTCGTCCGTCCTGGCCTCGCGTTTGATTGGAGTCATCTTGACGAGCTCGGAGACCATCTCGTCCGTCAGCGATCCGGTTGTCAGCTCTGTGCGCACGTAACCGGGAGCGACCGCGTTGCAGGTGATATTGCGCGAGCCGTACTCGCGCGCGACCGACTTGGTGAACCCGATCAAGCCCGCCTTCGCGGCGGCGTAGTTCGACTGGCCCGCGTTCCCGGTCAGACCCACTATGGACGAGATGTTCACGATGCGGCCCCAGCGCGCGCGCATCATGCCGCTCATGATGGCAGCCCGCGTGGTGGCGAAGGCCGAGAACAGGTCGGTGCGGATCAGGTCCTCCCAGTCGGGGGGCGACATCTGGATCAGCAGCTTGTCGCGCACCGCGCCCGCGTTGTTGACCAGCACGTCGACCTTGCCGATGGCCTTGACCATCGCTTCGACCTGCGCCGGGTCGCCGACGTCAGCCTGGTGCGCGGTCGCGTTGGGCAATGAAGCCGCGGTCTCCTCGGCCGCCGACTTGTCGGAACGGTAGTTCACGACCACACGCGCGCCCATGCCGGCGAGCGCTTCGCTGATCGCGCGACCGATGCCTTTCCCGCCCCCTGTGACGAGGGCGGTTTTGCCGTCAAGGTCCGCCACTTAAGCGGTGGTCGGTCCCGCGAAATCTACGAACAGCTCGTCCGCGTTCCAGGTGTCGACGCCGGGGATGTGCTTGGCGGCCAGGCTGGCGAGCACGCGTCCGGGGCCGAGCTCGACCACGGTGCGCACCCTCATCGCGCGCATCGAAACCATCGTGCGCGCCCAGTCGACCTGGCGCAGCATCTGCTGGCGCAGCTCTTCCTGCAGCGCGGCCACAGTACGCAGGGCCTCGCCTGACGCGTTGGCGAGAATGGGGATCGACGGCGCTTTGAGTGGAAGCCTGTCCACTGCCTTGCGGAAGGCCGCGGCCGCCGCCTCCATCAGGGGCGTGTGCGCAGCGAGCGGAATCGTCAGGATGAGCGCGCGGCGCGCGCCTGCCGCCACGGCGAGGCGCTCGGCCTCCTGCACCGCCGCCATCTCGCCCGAGAGCACGAACTGCACGTCGGCGTTGCGGTTGGCGATCCACAGCCTGCCGAGCTGCGAAGCCTCGAGGCGGATCCTCTCGACCTGCGATTCGTCGAGCCCGACGATCGCGATCATCCCGACGTGGGTCCCCGCGGCTTCAGCCATGACGCGGCCGCGCTCCTTGACGAGCAGCAGGGCCGTCTCCCAGGGGATCGAACCGGCGGCGGCGAGCGAGGCGATCTCGCCCAGGCTGTGTCCCGCGGTCACGCTCACGTTCTCCAGCCCGTAGCTTTCGCGCCATACCTCATAAGCCGCCCAGCAGACCGTCATCACGCAAGGCTGGATGACGTCGGTGCGGTTCAGCTCCTCGACCGGCCCCTCGAAGCACAGCTTGCGGACCGGCATCTGCAGCACCTCTTCGGCGCGCTCGAATACCCGGCGGGCGGCCGGGTAGCGGTCGTACAGGTTCTTGCCCATGCCTGGCTTCTGCACCCCCTGGCCGGGGAAGAGGAGGGCGATGGGTCCTGCTAGATCAATGCCCACGTCATGCCTCAGGCCCACTTCATGAGGGTTGCGCCCCAGGTGAGGCCCGATCCGAATCCAGCCAGGAGCACGTGGTCGCCGGACTTGACGCGACCCTTGCGGATGGCCTCCTCCAGCGCCAGCGGGATCGACGCGCTCGACGTGTTGCCGAACTCGTCAATGTTGACCGCGACCCGCTCGATCGGCAGCCCGATGCGCCGCGCCGCCGCGTCGATGATGCGGAAATTGGCCTGGTGCGGGACCCACAGGTCGATCTCGTCGAGTCCGACACCTGCCGCCTGGCAGACCTCGGTCGCCTGGCGGATGAAGATGTCGACCGCGAACTTGAACACGTCGGGACCGACCATGTCGATGAACGGCGCCGGGTCCTTGGCCGCGTAGGCGCCCTTTTCTATGTTGCCGGCGGTCACCTGCGCGTAGCCGCGGCCGTCCGAGCCGAGACACCAGCTGAGGAAGCCGGCACCCTTCGGCGCCGCTTTAACGACCGCCGCGCCTGCGCCGTCGCCGAAGATCACGGCGGTGCCGCGGTCGGAGTAATCGAGCATCCGCGACAGGACTTCGGCGCCCACCACCAGCACGGTGTCGGCGCGCTCGGTCGCGATGAACGAGTCAGCGATCGAGAGCGCGTAGACGAAGCTGGTGCAGGCCGCGAGCGTGTCCCATGCCACAGCTCCGGGAGCGTCGAGCTCGTTCTGGATCCGGCAGGCGACGGACGGAAACGGACCATCGGGCGAAGACGTGCCGACCAGGATCATGTCGAGGTCCTTCGGGCTGACGCCCGCCGCATCGAGCGCGGAGCGCGCGGCTTTGGTCGCGAGTTCGAAGGTGGTCGTGCCAGGCTCGGCGATATGGCGCCGGCGGATCCCCGTGCGCTCGGTGATCCACTTGTCGGACGTGTCCATCATCTTCTCGAGGTCGAAGTTCGTGATGATCTTGTCGGGCGCGTAGACGCCGACGCCGGCGATCGCGCTCGGGCGGCCCTTGGCCTTGAACGAGCGGAGCGGCACGGCGTCCGACCGCGTGCGGTAGTTGGTCGTGATCGCCATCGCTGCTATGCCTCCAGCCGCTCGGCGGTCTTTTGCTCCAAGAACTTCCACAGGTCGGCGATGATCTTCATGTTCTCGAGCTCGGAATCCGGCAGCTCGACGTCGTACTTGTCCTCGATCGCGGCGATCAGCTCGACCAGGTCGAGCGAGTCCGCGGCCAGGTCACGCTGAAAGCTCTTGTCCATCTGGACCTGATCCGGGTCGACGCCCAGGATCTCGCCCGCGAGGTCCTGCAGCTCCTTGAAGTTGAGTTGGCTTGCCATCGGCAATCCTTCCTCCTCCTAATTCTTTTATTGGTGCCCGTTCGGGCTTTTCTTGATCACGAGAGTCGCGTTGTGACCTCCGAAACCGAACGAGTTCGAGATCGCGACATTGACGTCCGCCTTGCGCGCCCTGTTGGGCACATAGTCGAGGTCGCACTCCGGGTCCTGGTTGTCCAGGTTGATGGTCGGCGGCAGAAGACCGCGGTCAAGAGCCAGGACGCAGGCGGCGGCCTCGATGGCGCCGGCTCCACCAAGCAGGTGACCATGCACCGACTTGGTCGAGCTCACAGCCAGCTTGTACGCGTGGTCGCCGAACACGGACTTGATGGCCCTGGTCTCCGCGATGTCGCCGAGCTTGGTCGAGGTGCCGTGCGCGTTCACGTAGCCGACTTCGCTCGGGTCGACGCCGCTCTTCTGGAGGGCCTGGCGCATGGCGCGGGCCGCGCCCTTGCCTTCCGGCTGAGGAGCCGTGAAGTGGTACATGTCGGCGCTCGCGCCGTAGCCCGCGATCTCGGCCAGGATCCTGGCGCCACGCTGCTTGGCGTGGTCCATGTCCTCGAGCACGAACATCACCGAGCCTTCGCCCATGACGAATCCATCGCGGGCGATGTCAAACGGACGGCATGCTTTCTCAGGCTCGTCGTTGCGCTCGCTGGTCGCCTTGATCTGGCAGAACGCGCCCATCGTCAAGGGCGTGATGGTGGCTTCCGATCCGCCGGCGAGCATCGCGATCGCGTCGCCGCGCTTGATGATCTCCGAGGCCTCGCCGATGCCGTGCGCGCTCGAGGCGCACGCGCTCACGATGGCGTAGTTCGGACCGCCGGCCTGAGTGTGGATGGCGACGATCCCGGCGGCCATGTCCGCGATCATCATCGGCACCGTGAACGGGCTGATGCGCTTCGGCCCACGCTCTATCAGCTGGGTGTGGCTCTTCTCGATCTCTTCCATGCCGCCGATGCCCGAGCTGACGATGACGCCAACGTCCTCCGGGTTCATCTGCGCAGGGTCGAGGTTGGCCATGGATAGGGCCTGCTTCGAGGCGGCGAGCGCGAACTGGCAGTAGCGCCCGATGTGGCGGGCGGTCTTGCGGTCCATGTAGGCCTCGGGGTTGAAGTCTTTGACCTCAGCCGCGATCTTGGTGTCGAAGCCGTCCGTGTTGAAGCGGGTGATGTGGCCCACTCCAGAGACGCCCTCGATCATGTTCGACCAGACGGTTTCGATGTCGTTGCCGATCGGGGTGATGAAGCCGATCCCGGTGACAGCCACGCGGCGACCGTTTGAGTTAGTCGTCATGCATCCAGCATAGGGACGCGAGGTAGAATCGGCAGCCGCGCCGAGTAGAAAAGTAGGGCGATTCTTTGGACTCGAGGTCCAATCCGAGTTCAGAGCAGCTTTTGGAGATCCAACGCCAGCTGCAAACGGAGGCGCGTGGCGGGTACCTCCAGGTCCTCCCCGAGCAGCTCTCGCAGCTTCTCGAGCCTGTACAGGACGGTATGGCGGTGAAGCCCCAGCGCAGCCGCGGCCTCCTTGACCGACCCCCGGGCCAGGTACGCCTCCAGCGTCTCCAGCAGCTGCTCGCGGTTGCGCACCTTCGGGTCCATCAGACGGCCGAGGCTGTGGGTCACGAACCTCTCGGCCAGGAGCGGGTTCTGGGCCAGGACAAGGTGCGGGATGACCTCGTCGTGGCCGTGCATGACCGAATCGGGCCTGAGCTTGCGCCCGGCCTCAAACGCCTGCTGCGCCTCCAGGTAGGAGCGCGCGACGCCGTGGAAGCCAGGGTGATAGCCGCCGATGCCCGCCCG
>Ga0209471_1000967_pt1 | contig 17809 bp, 14 predicted proteins | sample GraSoiAngelo_128_FD_185885 | JGI IMG/M metagenome (GOLD analysis project Ga0209471, IMG submission 185885) | Grasslands soil microbial communities from the Angelo Coastal Reserve, California, USA - 14_0927_12_20cm (SPAdes) (version 2) | ecosystem: Environmental > Terrestrial > Soil > Grasslands ...
GCCCCTGTCAACGCTTCGTGCCCAGCCTCTCGACTGAACACGCATGACTCGGGGTCGGTGTGGCTCGCTAGGCCTTCACCGTGCGGCTCTTTCATCCGCTCCTCCCCGCCGGTTTATCCCGGCGCTCTCGCTCCTACCTGAATGCCGATCATGGGAGCAGGGCGTTGTTGTTGTGGTGTGTCCGCCGCCCTGGCAGTGTCCACCCTGAGAACGGCTGCACCGAGAGCGGTCTGCATGAACTCGCGTCTGTTCATTTGGAAGTCCTCAGAAGTCGAGCCGTAGTTCAAACTATAGATTCCGGCTGCCCAATTTAGATGTAACCATCATGAACGTCGAGCTAAGGGGATTGGAGAGTTGACCGTTCCCCAATTCGGATGATTTATTAAATTAAACGCCTCGGCGCGAAATTGAAGGTGCAAGGCTTTCTTCAGTGGAAATGATTTGTACGCCGCAAAATTCCATTGCCAGAATCCCCGATTGCTGAACATATTTCTCAATGACTTGAGCATGAGGCATTCTACCGGCTTTTGAGAAAATTTATCCCTGGCCTTGAGATGAAACTCCCTCTGCGCCACTTGGGCCGTAACTCCTGATTTGTCGGGTAACCGGACATCAAGTGGAATCGCGGACCGGGACTTGATTGCATAACAATGTCGACTCCTTGACCCGAGTTAGACTGTGATTGTTCGACGACCAAGGCTCGGGAGGAAGGAGCCGAACATGATCATTATAGGAGTGGATTATCACCCGAGCTTTCAGCAAATCGCGTTCGTAGATACAGAAAGTGGTGAATATAGCGAACGGCAACTGCACCACAGCGAAGGAGAAGCGGAGAAGTTTTACAGCGATCTGAAACGGAAAGGAGCCAACGTGGGGATGGAGGCCACCGGGCATGCACGCTGGTTCGAGCGGCTGTTGGCCGAGCTGGGTTTCGAGCTGTGGATTGGAGACCCAGCTGAGATTAACGCTAGGCGAGTACGGAAGCAAAAGACCGACCGCAAAGATGCTGAACTCTTGCTGAAGCTGATGCGAGAAGATCGCTTCCCGCGGATCTGAGTACCGAGTCCGGAGAATCACGATCTGCGGCAACTGCTCTGGCATCGCCATCGCCTCGTGCAGATGCGGACACGGATCATGAATCAGCTGCAAGCTCTGGCGATGAACGAGGGCAAGCGCTGGAAAACAAAGCTGTGGAGCCAGCAGGGGCGTGCGAAGTTCGAGAAGCTCCCCTTAGCTTTCTGGGCTAGCCGTCGTCGTCAAGAGTTGTTGGAGTTGCTAGATCGGATGAATCCGACCATCGCGGAGTTAACCGCAGCCGTCGAGCAAGAAGCGCAGAAGCGGCCCGAGGTGTTGCGGCTGATGACGCATCCGGGTGTGGGCCCGCTCACGGCCCTAGCCTATGTGCTGATCACCGGAATTCCGATGCGGTTTCCTTGTGGCAAGCAGATCGGCAACTACTTGGGAATGATTCCGAGCGAGGACTCCAGCGCCGGCAAGCAACGGCTGGGGCACATCAGCAAGCAAGGCAACTCCTTGCTGCGCTTCTTGCTGGTGGAAGCAGCTCAGGCGGCGGTACGCCATGATCCAGACTGGCGACGACGATACCTACAACTGGCGATTCGTCGAGAACCGCGCATTGCCAAAGTGGCGATGGCACGCAAACTCGGTGTCCGTCTGTACTGGATGTGGCGTAAGGAATGGACCTATCAGCAAGTTTTGCAGTTCGGTTCGCACGCGGGGCAGCTCGTTACCGGCCAAGGTGGGAAGTAGATCACCGCAAGATTGATTGAGCGCCCCGCTCCCTCGCGAAAGTGAGTGAGTTGGAAGTGGTAATCATGGTTGACGTTTTGATCGGAGAGATGGTTGGGTCGGACTGAAGGTTCACCCGAAAGATTACGACCGAGCCTTGGAATGGGATTTGGCGATTTTCGAAACATAGCTAACAGGCACCCTTCTCTGGGTGGCAGGGCGAGGTGTTGCCGGAAAAGGGGGGTAGTGTGGGTGTGGGTCGACCGTGTTGGGAATCGTCGCTCCTAGGCAGTCCTGGCGCGAAATTTTCTGTGGAAAACAGAGAAGACCTGTCAAAGAGAAGATAAAAGACTTGACAGGGCCTTGTTAGAGATGGCCGGTTAAGTGGGAGGAACCCACCGAAGTGCCCCGGCTGCCTGCAGCGAACCATCCACGGTGAGAAGGGCGATCGGATTCAGTATTATCACCGGCAAGTCACGCTGATGTTGTTGCCGGGTGCGCCGCCCAACCGCCAGGCCGTTCGCCTGCTCCTGGATCATGAACCACAACGAAAGGGAGAAGATGAAGTGGAAACGGCCCTGCGCTTATTGACGCGCGTCCTGGTTGCTATCCGCGCGCCTTCGATTTGGTGCTGGCCGACGCGGCCTATGCGGAGGCACCCTTTTTCAACTTTTTGCTCGCTCACGGCAAACACGCTCTGGTTGTTCTCAAGAACGAACGGCGCAATCTCTATGATCATCTTCGGCACGCGCCACCGCAACGGCTCGCCCAGCTTCTCAGGCACCAGCCGCAAGTCGAACCCTTGCTCGTACGGATGGCCTTTGACTCCCCGGAACCGTTCGGCGAATGTTTCCGCGTAGCAGTGTTTGCAGCCGGGACTGATCTTTGTGCAGCCCCTGACCGGGTTCCAGGTCGCGTCTGTCCATTCGATTGCGGATGCTTCGGCCATTACCGCCTCCGGTTTTTTCGGTACTTTGAGAAAATCTCGCGAGCGATCTTTTCTGCTGTGCTGTTCTGCGACGCAAAAAAAAAAGATAGTAAACTATTGCGCCTCTGGAATTCTCCATCGGCAAAGGCTCTGGCACGCAATCAAATCCAGCAGTTTCCTTGAGCCTCCGCCGGAATGCTCCCGCTATTACTTCGTTTGGCTCCTTCTCGACCATGGGCCCAAACAGACCCTGCTTCGTTCCGTATGCTACCTCTCTCCAGGATTCATCTCCCCAGAACCGGTTCATTCTTTCAATCTGTTCTGGCTTTACGCGCTCCGGGTTCGGATCTTTCAACGATCGCTTTGTTCGACCGTATCCCCATTTGTATGGTATACCTGCGACAAGTCCACACCCGTGGACTATCACAAGGTGGAGACGGAGATTGGCCATGAAGCCCCGCACGATACGCCTTACGTTTACAGTTTGCCTGTGCAGTTTTCTCGCCGCATCGGCCTGCGCCCCCTTTCCACATCACGTCAGGGCCGGCCTCACAGGGCCACAGCCGCAGGACCCGTTTGCCGGCTCAGCTACTGCCCCGGGCGGCGCGCAAGAGACAATCGTATGGAATCAACCCGATTTGAATAGCGGGCGGACGGTGGAGTTCTCGTCGGGCTATTCGCAGGATGACATTGATTTGTCGACGCAGTTGTGCGGACCTGCAAGCGCGTTTTCCGGCGAATGGAAAGATGTGGAGTCCGGAAAGAAAACGCCTCCTCCCCTGCGCTTAATTCACGGATGGGCAGCAGCGAGTCAATTTGCGGGAGCGGATTTCTGGGGAACGCATCGATACAGGGATTGGAACATCCTGCTCGTCGGAAACGGCGGCTTTGAAGAATTTGCCGCTCCGGCCAATGATCCCAACTTTACCGATTGGGTGGAAGTCCAAGAACTGTATGTAAAAAACCCTGACATCGGCAGACTCCTTGAGGTCGAGTGGGACTCCGGCTTTTTCCCTCCGGAGATGGCTCCCAAAGCCGGAGATGAAACAGTGGCCGTTGGAAGATGGGATTTCGATTGCGGGCACGAAGGCGCGGCGAAGAGGGCAGAAGCCCAGTCGACCGGTTTCCGCAGCGAAGTGCACGCACCGGGCATTCTTATTTCGAGTCACATCGCCGAGAGCGGGCCGGCGTCGGTTCGGGTGCTCTACACAGTTTTCGCCGGGAGCCGAAGCGGACCGCTGGACACCATACCGGTATTGTTTCTCTTCCAGAGGTTATGGAGTACGCACATCAATGCGCTGGGAGGCCAGGATTATTCGATGGCGTTGCGCGCTCCTCAGGACGGATGGAAGGTCGCTTCTTGCGCCACGCAAGAAGGCAAGCCAGCCGGTGGCCACAGGAAAAAGAGAATTGGCAGCCAGCTGGAATCCAAGGACGGAGGAAAGTCCCTGGTGCTGACGCTGATAGCGAAAACCTTCAAGCCCTCCGAGCGCATCGAAAGAAGTGTAATCGTTCATGTGGTGTGGGTTCCGGAGAATTCGCCAACGGGAGCGGTAAAATGCGAATAGCCCTTCGATTGGCGTTGCTAGGCCTCTTCCTCGTGCCTGCCTTGCTCGCGGGGGCAGACAACGTGCAGGAAGCCCTGACCGGCCTGGAAAGCAGCGATACTTCCACTTATCAAAAGGCAGCGGAGTTTCTCTTAAAACATCCTCAAGAAGCGCGGGTACCGGTGCGCGCGCTTCTTCAAGACTACAGCAAGCAGCCGCTGACGAGGTTTCGAGCTGCGAAACTCCTCGGCGATCTGGGTGACCGTGACGCCGCGGAGAATATGAAGGCGGCGCTCTCTTCGGGGCACGAGACCAACGCCGCTGTTCGAGTGGAAATGATCCGCTCTCTCGTCAAGGTGGGGCGCAAGGATTTGATCGTCGATTACTTCAATTCGGGCTTGGAAAAGTCGCCCAGCGTAAACGCGGCCATGGCGCTGGCTTTGCAGGGAAGCACGGATGAAGGATCGAAGGCGATGTTAGGGCGGTTGCTGAGCTCCAACGACGACGAGCGAGTTACCAAAGCCGCTGTTTTCGCAATCACCAAGATTTATAAACCCGCTCTAGGCGGCGCGCAACATACGGCTTCGAGTAAATCTTCCGCTTTGTCGAAGGCGTCCTCCGACGCAAGAAAGCTCGCTGCGCCGCCACCGCCGCCACCGAATCACCCCCCAGATGATAAATTGGGAAGCAGGAAAGTTAAATTGGATCCGACGCCTGCGGATAAAGCCATTTTCGCGGCTTTGAAAGCGAAAGGGGAAGGCAAGGACGGCGAAATCGGCAAGCAAGCCCAGGCTTTGCTCCGAGAGCTTTCTGAAGCTTACAAGCAGCCTTAGAGCACTCGATTCTGCTAAGGCGCGAAAGAGGATTCTGGCTTCGCGTTTCGTCTAGAAACACCTGGCTGCGAGCTATTACGATTCTCGTTTTCCTGTCTCAATATTTGGGCACCCATGCCAGCACGCAGAGGAATCTCCTTTCCTTGATCAAGATAGGTAACGAGTCGGCTTTTCACCAGCAATTTAACCGTCACTGCTAGCGTTTGTAGGTACTGATCCAAGAAATAAGGTGACTACTTCCGGATGTGCCCGTGGCCGCTCCGAATGCTAGATTCGCGGCAACTTTCTGACCCAGGCCATAGCGCGAGCACGCCCAAGTCACAATGAACACGTTGAGTTGTCGTTGTCGTTCGCCAAAACTCCGGCCGACGCTAGCTTCGCTGCTGTAACATTGTTACGGCGATGATTTTGGCGAGGGACAGGCCGAGCTTCATCTTCTTGATTGTCGCTGATTTCAAAGGCATTCACGCCGTATAGCATTGTGGCCAGGCAAGGCGCCAAACATGCTCTAATAACGGAACCGTTGGCGAGCGAACCACAAAGCAAACCAATTCCACTTAACATATACAAACATCGTAACTTCTCCTTTGATGTCCTGAGGCTATCAATGCACACCACCTCCCGGAGGGCGCGAGCGTGAGGCAGCTCCCAAGTGGCATGTTGGAATACAAGTGCAAGTGGCCTGGAAGAACGCTCGTCAAAGTAGCTAGGTTCTTCCCGTCATCAAAGTTGTGCTGCATTTGTCACCAAAAGAAGGTAGACCTCAAACTCCAAGACCGTTGGACGTGTTCGAGTTGCAATACCGAACATCAGCGGGACGAGAATGCCGTCGTAAACATTTTCGTCCAAGGTTTGAGAATCTTAGCCGAGGGACGCTCGGTATTAGCCTGTGGAGGCACAGCAGGACCTAAACGCGAGTTTAGGCGTGGGAGTCGTCAACAGACTCAGGGTAATAGCAATTTCAACCGCAAATGCGAGCGCCGAGCTGTTTTAGGAGGCCGCGCTCATCCGTATGCAGCAAGCCGCCGCCTTCGAAACCACTCACACCTAATCTTTGGCTTGCTCTGGGGAGAGAAAAAAGCATTCGGGCTTTTCGATCACCACCGCCGAACTTGGCTGCTAAGCCGTTTGCGGAGGGTTCCTGTAGTTCTCGGCAGCGGCATCGTGGATCGTTTTGCTTTCGGGCGCCGCTTGGGGTATCCACCGATGAAACTGATTGATGTGTTTCAGCTTGATCTCCATGAGCAGTTTCAGGTTTTCGGATCCGCCGACTTCCTTGTAATTCGGGTCCAGGAAAAGTTGCAGGTCGTGACCGGTTAGATTGGCCAGTTCGGCGGCCTTGCGGGGAGGCAAAGCAGCTTCGTCGACGCGTTTTTCAACGGCGGCAGGCTGGTAGAAGCCGGTCACGCGCTGGCGGAGCGTTCGCAGCAGGCGTTCCGCGCGTGTGGTGCTGGGGCCATTGACGCGGCGCGTCATGGCCTGGTAGCGCAGATCGTTGAGGGCACGCTTAATTTCGCGAGGTGTGTCGCAGACCATAACAATGTATTGGCCCCAAAGCTTGAGTGACTCTTCGAACTCCGGGGAATTCTGTGCGTCCAGGTCGGTGCGCGCACTCAGTTGGTAAGCAAGAATCCCAAACAGTGCCAGGAGAAATAGCGCGTCCACTCCATAGGACCAGGTACTTCCTTCAACCTCGGCGACGTCAAGCTTCAAATCTCCTGGCTTGGTGTCCGGACGCTGGAAGGGAAGCGGTTTGCCAAAATCGTTCTGAGAGACAACGGGCTGTTGTGAAGACGGGTTGGAATTGACGTCCGCGTTTGACGACTTCTGCAAAGATGCCAGGGGCTGGATGACTCCCTTCCGGTAGCCGACAACTACAGAGGACACGAACGCGACAAGGAGCAGCAGAACCGGAGCAATCCTGGCGGTCATGCGGCCGGTCTGAGCCAAACTCTCCCAGAGGCGGACGCGCCACAACCGCTCAACTGCCTGCTGTTCTTCCTCCTTGCGAAGAATCTCAGCCGCCTTGAGCTCGAGAACCCGCCAGCGCTGGTCCGATGTGGTCTTGGGCAGAGGCGCTACGATGTTCACCAGTTTCTTGATATAGAACGTGCCGTACTTGAAGCGCGCGACCGCTTTTTCCTGTTCGGTATTGCCGCCCCCTTCATAGGCGGCTTCTGCTAGCGCGATTTCCTTGAAACCGAGTCCAATGCAGTGCGTGACCTGGTTCCGGGCCATTCCGAGGACAATGATGCAGTCGCCGGCGGTAGTGAGGAAGTTGATGGACTCCAGAACGGTGACAACGCTCTCGGGCCGGCAGCGGTCGAGGTCATCAATAAAGATGATCACGCGGCGGCCTCCCCAGGACCATGCATCGCAGAAGTCGCCAAATTCGCGGGCAAAGCGCGGGCGGACACCTGGGTCGGGTTTTACGTCTTTGATGGTGGCGGCATCGCGGAGATTGTCGGTGAGCTTTGAAGGGTCGATTCCGAAGGCACGGGCTTTTTGGAAGATAGCGGCGAGAACGGCGAGCACCGTTGCCACCAGACTGTAATGCCCAATGTCCACAGGCAAGCGGTCCTGTCTGGACCAGGGCAGGAAATACTTGATCACCGCGATCATCTCCGAGGCAAAGGCTCTGATGTCTGGCAAACTCACGCCATGACGGGAAAGTTCGTAACTAAGAGAGCCGCAAAGGGCCAGCAAGAGGAGGATCATCAGGGGCCACTTGTCGCGAAGCCGAAAGTGCAAGAGGCGGGCGCGGAAGATCCAATTGTCAATATGCCACCAGGGTGGAACAGCCTGGTCCTTGATGTGTTGCAGGAGAGCAGCCAGCAATTGCTCTTCGCTCTGGTGATGCCAGGCGTTGAACCACACGGGACGGTAGCGGGACTTTTCGAGGTCGCCACGGAGCAAAGACATAACCGAGCTTTTTCCTTCACCCCATTCGCCTTCGATTGCGATCGTGACGGGCGGTTGGGTCTTGGGATTGCGGATGAACCGCGAGAGTCCCAGAGCCATGGGAGTAAAGTCGAGCGAATCCACATCACCGGGCTTGAGGGGGGCATCGGTGACGGTCCAGTCGGCGACAGAGAACTCTGTTGGCGGGGGAGGCGGGGGAGTAGCCACCACCGCGGAACAAGTCACAATCAGCAAAAAGGCAAGTAGCCAATACCAGGGCGCGGGGAGGCGATGGTTCGGCAGGGCGGCTTCCGGGCCACGCGTTTCATGGAACCAAGTGGCACCGTCGTCGGAAGTGGTGAGGACTAGACCGTGGTCGCCGGCAATGTACCCCCGAGCCCCCTTGCCGAAAGCGAATGCCCGCAGTGCAGAGGTTGTTCGCGTGGGGACAACTGTGACCGGAGCGGCGCTTCCCTGAGCTGAGGAGCTCTTGCCGATGAAGCCGTTTTCTCCAAGCAGGAGGCGCTGCAAAGAGTTATTCGACGAGGTGAAGGTATCGGCCAGGAAGATGGCCGGGCCGTTCGCGAGCTGACTGGCCTTGTCGATGGGCTGATTGCCCTTGAAGACGGAGCCATCGGACCAGGGCGCGCAGGTAAACGGGAGGCTTTTGTCCCAGGCTTCTGGAAGCGACGAGGTTGAGCACAGGTAGGGCGAGTCGCCAACTTTAGCGATTACTCTGCCGCCGTTCATCGCGGAAATGAGGGAAAGATCGCCTTGGGCACCGGCGGAAAGGTTGAATCGTGCCTGCTTAAAGGTCCACTCCTTGCCAGCAACGTTGTAAATCCTTCCGCTGCGACCGAGGGCGTGGCAGGTCTGGTTGGAACAGCTGACGTAGATCAGGTCGTCGTCCAACAAAAATGGCGTTGACGGTGGAACAACATTGACACCCACATTGGAGTTTGCGCGCGACGAAACTTCTACGGATGAAGTGTTGGTGGCCACCCCTGCTTGGGCAGGCACTTTGGGTTTTTCGGCCGCGTAGACCACAGGAACCAAGCGCTGAATTAGTAGACTGGCCGCCGCCTTCGGTGGGCTGCCGAGACGAACCATGACTGTTGATTTTGCGGGGACCACCGTACCAGCGGAAGGTGACTGAGAAACCACGACCAGTGTCCGCGACGGACCTGGTTGTTGCTGCTGCTGCTGCTGCTGTTGTTGTTGCTGCGGCGGCGCATTGGGTGCGGTCCCGGGCTCGTATTCCACTGCGAGTTGCAGTCCAACGCCTAGGGCGGTCTTGCGTGCAGCGTCCAGTCCCAAGCCGACGAGCGCTGGAACTCGGACAGTTGGCGTAGCGGCCGGAGGAGTGACACGCGGGTTCCCGGCGGATGGCCTGGGCGGCGTCGGTGTGGTGGATTGAGCTGGCGAAGGAGGCGTGCTGGCTTCGGCGCGCGCAGCGATTTTCAGTTGTTCCCACTTGTACTGTCCGGCGGCCCGGTGCAAGACCAAACCAAAATTACCAACGACCCAAACTTCCGGCCGGGTGACCTGGGAGTCGTCGGCCGCGTTCGCAGCGTCGGGGATGCTGACCGCAATGCTGTTCAAGCGGCATGCGTAGTCGTCGGCCTTATCATTCGGACAGTCTACGTAGGGGAGGCGGGCGTAAGGATTGGTCTCACGCGGATACCAAAACCGCGTGGAAGGCATGACGCGAGTAGGCTCGGGGTTCAGTGGTTGGAGGACAGCGTAGATAGAACCGGCGAGCATCAGGACCAAGCAGGTAGCAAGGATCGCCACCTTGGTCCGCGACTGCAGATAGAAACCGCCCTTGCCTCTCGAGGGTGTCGCGTCGGGAGAGGCTGGAGCTGAGGCCTTTGAAGTAGCGGATGCGCTCATGGGTCACACGTTCCTTAAGGATAGTGCAGGAAAGAGCCCGAGCGTGACGGAATATGGAGCGTTTTGCGCACTTGGCAATGAGGGGCTGGAGCTCGGCTTTCCGCACGGCATGCCCCCGACCAACGCCGAGCAGATTAATGAGGATTTGTTGGCGTTTCTCAAAGGGGCTGGGACTGCCGCGGCATCCTGATAGACGGATTCATGCCGGAGGCTATTTCGGACTGTTTGGTCCTCAATGTGCGGGGTCGAAAGGCGAGGCCGCGCTGACAGCGCGGCCTCTTGCATTTGCGATGTTTTGCCTTGAGTTCGACAGTTTGCGCCTTGAGGTATTAGGTATTCGGAAGCTTGCCATGTTGAGCCTCTTGGCCGGTCGGGTTTCGTCTTTCAATCAGCAGTGCATCGGTGTAACGGGGACGATTGTGGATGCCACGGGTGGCAGAGTGCCTGATGGAGTCCGTCACGAACTCGACGCGAATCAGCTACGACTTTTTTCTGGACACGCACATACTGCCGAAATGAGACTCAGTGAAACTCACGAAAATGAGAACCAGGATTTTTTTAAAGCCAAGACCTTCGCGCTCTAAAGTAAAGCGCATCTGGCCCGCCTCTTTGGGATAATTCCTCTCCAAATCGGCGCCGATCGCGTTGAGGCCGGCAATCGCTTGTGCCGGCGTAACTCCCGGCTTTAGATGTCCGATCACATAATCGATCCAACGAGTTCTCCGCGCGATCCTCCCCGGGCACTTGGTCCTCGTTCACAATTGGCAAGAAGAATTCGGGAGAGAAAAGGATTGCCGTCCCGAGACTTCAGCCGCGTTATTCCTGTGTGTTCGAACGACGAAGACGTCTTCGCTCGTGTGGGTCCGGTACCGGTTAGATTAAAAAAGACCTTGTGGAATGGAATGGAACCTTGATTTTCCTAGGGTCCCCGCTAGGTGCTAGGTCCCGCCCTTCTTGCCGTGCAAGCTCGATCCTGGCTTCGCTCCGTGACAAAGCTTGACGCATCCACAAATCTCCTTATCCGCATCCCCGAGTCAGCCAACCCATTCAATGTAATACGCAGAAATTCTCGCGTTTAGCTGATAGAATGCCCGCATCAGGGGCCCAACGCTGGCGCGTCCTGGGGCGTGCCACACTGTCGTCATGTCCTCGACCTGTTGCCAATGTATCTTCGTAAGGAAACCATCCAATCCGAAACTGTTTTGTGCTGTTCGTCTCCGTTTTTGGCACAGTCAGAGACAAACGGTCAGCGGCGGTCCCGTCACTGTGCGTAGAGGGGAGACTCTCAATGAGACTGCATTTAATCGCACGAGTAGTTTTCTTATCGATATGGCTATACCTTCTAGCCGTGATTGTGAAGCCGTCGTGCGGACAGGTTGCCAACAACACGTCCTTGGTGGGCACGGTGACGGATGCGAGCGGACTGGCAGTATCAGGCGCAAAAGTTACCGCAGTGAACGTGGCGACAAATGACCTTTATTCCGCTACCACGAATGAAGAAGGCAGTTACTCGATCACCTTTATTCGGGAAGGCACATATACCATCACTGTGGAACACAACGGCTTTACGAAGTCCGTGCAGCAGGGAATTTTGGTTGAAAACAACCACACGGTTCGCACGGATGTAAGCCTTCGGGTCGGATCAGTATCAGAGGCAGTAACTGTAAACGTTGGAGCTCCTCCCATTTCCACTGATGACGCCACCGTTGCTGAGACTATCGACAACCAATCTGTCGTGGACCTGCCTCTGAATGGCCGAGATGCGCTGAAACTCGCGGCTACGACCTCGAATGTCATCCTCGGACCCAAAACAAGCCCGACAGGCGTCCCTCCCGGGGAAGATTTCATTGGTGCCGGCCAGCGCGAAATCACCAACAGCTTGACGCTCGACGGCATCACCATCATGAATAATCTCATCACTGTGACGAACGTTTCGCCCAGCGTGGATGCCGTTCAGGAAGTGCAAGTGCAAAACGGAAACTACACCGCGCAATACGGCAGCTACATGGGTGTACACGTGGATCTCGCGACCAAATCAGGCACGAATGAACTTCACGGCGCTCTTTTTGAATTTGGTCGAAATGACATGTTTGATGCGCAACCATTTTTTGCTGCTCCGGGTTCGCCCAAAAGGCCCCTGCATATCAATCAGTTTGGCGTGGAAGTCGACGGACCTGTTTCCATACCGAAGATTTACAAAGGAAGAAACAAAACCTTCTTTACTGCTTCTTATGAAGGTTTGCGCCAAATCACGAGCCCATCGCAACTCGGCACACCACTGACGCAAGCTATGCGCAATGGGGACTTCTCGTCGCTATGCACGGGCGGTTTTAACTCTTCCGGTGTATGTACGGATGCTCAGGCCAGCCATCAAATCGATAACCCCACCACTCTGGCCCCCTACTCAAACAACCTGATCCCTTCTAATCAGTTGTCGCCGGTCGCGCAGTCACTGTTGGTGTATTATCCGCTGCCGAATGTCGGCACGAACACGTTCTCCGGTCCCGTCGCGTCGAACATCTCAGCAAACCAGACACTGCAACGCATTGACCAGAACGTCGGAGATAAAATTCGCCTCTTCCTCCGTTACGATTGGCAGAACACCAATATTTTTGGCGGCAACATCACTCCCACCAGCGGAAGCTACGGTCCAGCAAACAACCGGAATCTTGCCATCGGGTACACGCACATCCTGACGCAAAACCTAATCAACGATTTCCGGTTTGGCCGTAATCACCTGATGACCAACAATTTGAACTATTGGACCGTGAATGGCCTGCTGGACGCCGGGACCAAGCTCGGCATTCCCAATTTTACGGGCGATACAACCTTTCATAATCCAGGCATTCCAGATATTACGATCAGCGGGTTTATGGGCTTGGGAAATGCCGGAAGTAACTGGTATCAAGACGATACGACGTGGCACGGATACGATCAGGTGAGTTATCGCCACGGCTCACACAATTTCATGGCGGGCATTGAAATTCGCAAGCTGATCACCGGCAGAGCAGCGGCAAACAGTCCTCGAGGTCTCTTCAACTTTACCGGCTCGCGAAGCGGAAATGCGGCAGCAGACTTCATGCTCGGGACTCCGCAAAATGAGGTCACCCCTATCCAGGAATTCAAGGGCGTTGTCGCCGAATGGCGCGATGGATTCTTTTTTCTCGACAACTGGCAGGCCAATTCCAAGCTTACGTTGAACTATGGCTTGCGCTACGAACTGCCGACTGTTCCGTACAGCGTGAACGGCAATGCCAGAATTCTAAATCCCCAGCAAACAGCGCTTATTCCTGCCACTGTTCCTACACCGGGCTTCTCTTTTATCAATCCGATTCATAATGACTGGGCGCCGCGCCTCGGCTTCGCGTACCGCGTCACCTCTAGGAATGTGGTTCGCGGCGGCGGCGGCATTTATTACAATCCGAATCAGACCAACAGCTTTACGTTGGCTACTACCAATCCTCCGTTTGGCATAACCACCACGTTCAACAATTCTGCGGCCACACCTCTTTCTTTTGGCAATCCAACGCCCGGAACGGGGGCCACGCCGACAACCTATCTGAGCGCTTTTACCGAGAACCCGGACCTTTCGACCCCGAGAATGTATCAGTGGAATTTGGGCGTCGAGCGGGAGTTATGGAAGAATGCGGGATTTGAATTGCAGTATCTCGGCTCGCACTCGTTGCATCTTGATCGAAGCTACTTTAACAATACGCCCGCTCCGGGACCGGGCAGTGTAAATCCGCGCCGTCCGAATCAGAACTGGGGGCAGATTCGCACCATCCAAAACGATTTAATCGCCAACTATCACGGCCTCACTGCCATCCTTCGTCAACGCATGCAGCACAACCTTCAGGTGTTGGCGAGCTACACCTGGTCGCATACGCTCGACGTTGCCACCGATTCCAACGGAGGTGGCGCCGCCATGAACGACTACAAATGGTGGCTCGACTATGGCAACGCCAACTGGGACATCCGCCACAGGTTCGTTACCAGCTTCATCTACGACCTTCCGGCGCTTCGCAGCGGCAACCCAGTTTTGCGGTGGACGCTCGAAAATTGGCAAGCCAACGGAATTTTTACGGCCCAAACGGGCATGCCCTTCAACGTGATCATCGCGCCCGATCAAGCGAATATCGGTCGTCCCAATCAACGGCCGAATATCGTAGGAACACCAAGCGCCAATTGCGGGTCAGGCCATCTCATAGGTTGCATTAATTCAGCCGCGTTTGCTTTGCCTGCGCCATTCACATTTGGCAATGCGGGACGCAATCTTCTTTATGGACCGGGACTTGTCAACGCCGATTTTTCGATCTTCAAAGACTTCCCGATCAAGGAGCGGGCTAAATTCCAGTTCCGCACCGAAATGTTCAATATCTTTAACCATCCGAACTTCGCAAATCCAGGCAATCCTGCAGTCTGGAGCACTGCTTCCTTTGGCAACATAACCTCGACAACCACTAATAATCGCGATATTCAGTTCGGCGCAAAGCTTGTTTTCTAGGAGGCCAATGCAAAAACTAATCGTGGTGTTTGGAATCGTCGCACTGTTTGTGTTCTTTCTGCTCCAAGCGGGAACGAACGCACAGGCGCCGTCCGGAACAAACGCGGTTGTGCCGCGTTACGACTTGCTCCTGAAAGGAGGCCATCTCATTGACCCCGCGAACGGGCTGGACGCAAAGATGGATGTTGCTGTTTCCCTGGGCCGGATCGCGGCAGTGGAAAAGGACATTCCTGCCAGCCAGGCCGGGAAGGTCGTGGATGTCTCCGGTCTCTATGTGACTCCAGGTCTCATCGACATCCACTACCACATCGGGCACGGCGGCGCACCGCTGAATTGGTTCGCCCCCGATTCTCCGGATCACGAAGTTCCCGTCATTACCGTGCTCACCACCGATCCGCGCGGCCAACTTGTTCCGCTTGGAGTCCCAGCGAACCTGGCCTTGCAGTCCGGCGTAACCACCATCGTCGACGCCGGGACCGCCGGCGCGGACACCTTTCTCCAGGAAAAAGAAGAGGTCATCGATCACGCCAAGGTGCGCGTGCTAGCGTTTCTGAACATCGTCGCTGATGGAATGAATGGCGGATTGGAACAGAGCGTCGACCAAATGGATGTAAAGCGCTGCACCGATACCATTCTCAGGTACTCCGATATTATCGTCGGCGTAAAAACGGCTCATTACTGGACTCAGAGACCTTTGGACGAGCTGCATCCCACCTGGGCGGCTGTGGACCGGGCCATTGCCTGCGCGGAAGCTGCGAAAGTTCCGGTGATGTACGATTTCTGGCCGCGCCCAGAACGAAGTTACGCCGACCTCATTCTCCAGAAAGCGCGCCCTGGTGACATCCATACTCATGTGTTCGCGCAGCAATTCCCCATCATTGTGGATGGGAAGATCAATCCCATAATGCAACAAGCGCGAAATCGTGGCGTGATTTTCGATGTGGGCCATGGAGCCGGAAGTTTTTGGTTTCGCAATGCCGTCCCTGCTGTGAAACAAGGATTTATTCCGGACTCCATGTCCACCGATTTGCACACCGGCGATGTCACGGTTCTCAGCATGACCAATGTCATGTCTAAATTCCTCAGCATGGGCGTGCCACTGAGCGACTTGATCCGGCGTTCGACGGTGAATCCTGCACGCGAAATTCACCGGCCTGAACTTGGAACTCTGTCAGTCGGCAAGGAGGCGGACATCGCTGTTCTGGAAGAATTGCACGGTCACTTCGGCTACATTGACTGCGGTTACGCCAAGATGGAAGGCACCTCGCAGATCGCGGCGCGAATGACGATTCGCGCAGGGCGAATACTCTATGATCCCTCGGGCCTCAGCATGGTCCAGTGGGAAAAAGCTCGTCCCCAATATTTCAACATTCCCATGCTACAAGGTTCACTTCCGGCGACGGCCGACAATTACCCCAGAAATTAAGGAAGGAGGAACGGTGGAATCAATCAGCCGTCGAAAACTTTTGCGCAGTGGGAGTCAAGCTATCGCTGGCGGCGCGTGCATGGGTGTGTTGCCGATGAACGCTGCTGCATCTGCCTCCGCATCTCCGGCAACTTCCGTGGATTACTACCAGAAACTCGGTGTGACTCCGTTCATTAATGCCGCCGGCACCTACACGATTCTATCTGCTTCAATTCTCCCGGATCAGGTGCAAGCGGCCATCGCCTTGGCAGCACAGAAACCCGTGCATCTGATGGAGCTCCACAAGGCCGCCGGCGAGTACTTGGCCAGGCGTTTGCGCTGCGAGGGCGCATTGGTTACTTCGGGGGCTGCGGCTGCAATCAAGCTGGCGACCGCCGCGTGCATCACTCGTGGGAACAAAAATGCCGTCGTCAGTATTCCAACGGAAATGCAGGGTTTGAAAAACGAGGTGATCGTCCAAAAGGCGCATCACTACGACTACGATCACGCCATCCGTGACTGCGGTGCGCGCTTTGTCGACGTGGAAACGCTCGATGAATGCGAACGTGCCTTCACCGAGCGCACGGTAATGACCCAGTTCTTCAATGCCGCTGAGGGCGGGCATATCAGCCGGGAGGATTGGATCCGCGTCGCTCACAAACATGGAGTGCCGTGCTTCAACGATGCTGCCGCCGACGTGCCGCCCATTTCAAACCTGTGGAACTATACGGCCATGGGCTTTGATCTGGTGGCGTTTTCTGGCGGAAAGGGTATCCGTGGACCGCAATGTACCGGGTTGCTTCTGGGAAAAAAAGATTTGATCGACGCGGCGCAACTTAACAATTCCCCGTACTCCAACACGGTTGGTCGCGGAATGAAAGTCGGAAAGGAAGAAATCATCGGCCTGGTTGCCGCTGTTGACTGGTTCCTGGAGCAGGACGATGCTGCGATGGAGGCCGAATTTCGCAAGCGCGCCGCGGTAATCGCCGAGCGCGTCCAAAACGTGCTCAGCGTCGAAGCAAAAATTTTTATTCCGCCTGTTGCCAATCATGTTCCGCACCTGCTGATTACTTATGACCTGAACCGCATCAAGCTGACCGCCACCGAGGTGATGCAAAAAATGCGCGAAGGGACTCCGCGCATTGAGCTGAACCCCTCGACAGGTGGAGGCCCCGCCAGCGCCGGCCTGCCCGGCGGCAGCAATGTAATCGTTGTGGGAGTTTGGATGCTCCAACCGGGTGAAGATGACATTGTGGGACGTCGCCTGCACGAGGTCCTGGCACAAAACACTCGTTGAAATTAACTCACTTTTTCTGACAGTCTCATTTACTGGCGACAGTTTTCTGCGTTTTCTTCAGCGGCTAGTTCGAATCTAGCCCGGGGAGCCAACCCCTTGTTTAATCAATTAGTTAGCGACCACTCTTTGGCGAGCGTAGTAAAAACGTAGTAGCTGTCTTGGGGTTTTCAAGAAGCAAGCCGACAAAAACCGCTCAAAACCCCAATGTTTCTGCGAATGCGCTCTGCTGAAATGCTCAACCCTTCGGTTCGTAACCGAATGCTCGGGCATTTTTTCAACCGATTGATGCACCGCGATTTGGATTGCTTCCGGCACAATCGCGGATCGCACCGCGCCGAATCTCCGGTAAACACTAGCCGACTTGAACCAAGCCGCCCGGCGGCGGACGCTACGCGTGAGGTAGTGGGGCGTTGGTTGCTCGACGGTTTTGATGTAAGTGTGGGTCACAGGAGGTATCCCCGTGACCCATCTACGAAAAATGATGTTGGAGGAACTCCAACGTCGCAATTACGCCGAGACTACCATAGATTCATACATCCGTGCAGTCGAAGATTTTTCCCGATACTTCAACAGTTCCCCGGATCGTTTAGGCCCTCGACACATTCGTGAATATCAAGCCGCGTTATTTCAGAAGCGGAAGTTCTCGCCGAACACGGTGGCACAACACCTGGCGGCTCTACGCTTTTTCTACGTCAAGACACTCAAGAAAGCCTGGAGCATCACGGAAACACCCTACCCGAAGAAGGCCGTTC
>Ga0209471_1000970_pt1 | contig 17801 bp, 13 predicted proteins | sample GraSoiAngelo_128_FD_185885 | JGI IMG/M metagenome (GOLD analysis project Ga0209471, IMG submission 185885) | Grasslands soil microbial communities from the Angelo Coastal Reserve, California, USA - 14_0927_12_20cm (SPAdes) (version 2) | ecosystem: Environmental > Terrestrial > Soil > Grasslands ...
GACGACATCGTTCGTCAGTTCCGCTATTACCTCCTTACTGCCGAAGCACCCGAGATCGCCCTTCGCTTCCGGGATGCTGTCAGGCGCACCATTCAGTCATTAGGCCAAAATCCTCATGTGGGTCCGCGATATTCTTCCAGCAATCCGCGGGTTCAAAATCTTCGATCATGGCCGGTAGCTGGATTTGAAGCGATTCGGATTTATTACTCTCTGGAGGCAGACGCCATGCACATTATTCGTATCCTGCACGGCAAACGAGACGTGAGGCAAATCCTTCAAAGTGAATGAGTGGCCCTGCTTCGGATTGGAGGCGATGGACCGAACGCCGCCTTGCCTCACTTAAGACCACTTATGCAATGCCGTGGACAAGATGGGATCCGAACCCGAGACCCTTTTCGAGCTTAAAGGTTTTTAAACCAAAGGTACTGTTTGGCTGGCTCTGGACGGTTTGGGCACGGATTTCAGCGTATTGGGATAACGGTATTACACCGCAGGCCGGTCCAAAACTGCGAACTACTCGTAGCGCAAGGCCACTATGGGATCGACACGCGTCGCGCGGCGCGCTGGGATGTAGCAGGCAAGAATCGACGTTGACGCGAGGACGATTGTCACGACAGCGAACGTCACTGGGTCGGTTGGGCGCACGCCGTAAAGCAGATCAGTCATCAGTCGTGTCAAAGCAAATGCTATTGCCGTCCCCGCGGTAATCCCGAAAAGCGCCAGCCGCGCGCCAGTGCCTACTACCAGCCGCAGCACGCTGCCTTGGTCGGCGCCCAACGCCAGGCGCAAACCGATTTCTCGTGTCCGCTGGGCAATCGAGTATGAAAGCACGCCGTAAATCCCCAAGGCCGAAAGGACAAGTGCCAGACAAGCGAATGACGTCAGGAGCGCCATCACCATGCGTTGCTGCTTGATTGGTTCTAGCGCAATCTCCTCCATCGTGGCGATGTCCGCCACGGGCTGGTTCTTGTCAACACGATGGATTTCCTCCGTGACCGGGTGCACTAGACTCTCTGGCCTCAGGGTCGCCGACGTGCGCACGACCAAGTGTTTTGGCCCTTCCATTAACCACGGAAATTGTTGATACGGGATATACATCTCTGGGTTAAAGCCGCCATCAGGTCCTTGACTCAGGACATCGCCAGCGACTCCTACGACTGTGCGCCAAGGGCCTTGGCCTCCGATCCGCAACTGCTTCCCTAATGGATTTTGGCCCGGCCAGTAAGATCGAACTAGCTCTTCATTCACGATCACGACTCTTTCGCCACTCTGCGTATCGTGATCGTTGAAACTGCGGCCTCGACGCAAGGGAATTTCCATGGCGCGAAAATAATGTGGGCCGATAACAACATAATTGGCCGCTGGCACTTGCCCCGCCGGAGGATTGGGATCGTCCAGGATGGTGAAGAATTGCCCATCCCACCCGTTGACAGGCAGACCACGGGAGACGCTCGCTGCTTCAACACCCGGCCATGATTCCACAGCGGAGACCACGTGTTCCCAGAATTGCGCTCGGACTTGTGGCTCCTTGTACCGCTCACCCGAAAGCGGCACACGCAACGTCAGGACATTCATCGGATTGAAGCCTAGGTTTACGCGGCTCAGCCCCGCTAGGGTCCGCACCATAAGTCCAGCCCCAATCAAGAGCACCATGGCGAGTGCAATTTCAGAGACCACCAGAGCACTGCGAAAGCGGCGGCTTCGCGGACTCTGCAGCGCGCTGCGACCGGCTTCTTTGAGGGTTTCTGTGACATTCGGGCGAGCGCTCTGAAGCGCGGGCGCCAAACCAAAGAAGAAGGTGGTGGTGATCACTGCGACCAGGGCGAAACCGAGAACCCGCACGTCCGTCGCCCCGGCAGCCAAGCCCGGGGCGGACTTCACCAGGAATGGCGGAGCTAGCGCCACCAAGGCTTTGCATCCCAAAGAGGCCAGCAAAACTCCCAGAACTCCACCGGCGATAGAAAGCACTAAGCTCTCGGTTAACAGTTGTCGAATAATGCGACTCTTGTCGGCACCCAACGCGTTTCTCACTGCGAACTCGTTCGCGCGGCCCGAGCCTCGTGCAAGCAATAGGTTGGCGATGTTGGCGCACGCAATAAGCAGAACAAAGATCACCGCCCCCATTAGAACGAAAAGGGCCGCACGCGTATCCCCCGAAGCATTGGTGCGCAAGGTCATCAACTGGGCTCTCCACCCCTTCAGATCGTTATGCATCGGCTCGATACGCTCCGACACGGTGTTCATCTGCGCCTCAGCCTGCTGCAAGCTAATACCGGGCTTCAGCCGGCCAATCCCGAAGTAGTCGTTCCATACGAGAGTGGGCGATAACCCAATTCCGGACAACCACAACTCAGGAAGCGCGCCGAAGGGTGACGCATACAAGTGTGAAAAATTGGAGGGCATTACTCCAACGACTGTATAGCTATCTCCGTTGACATCAAAAGCACGCCCAATCACCTTTTCATCTGCGGCGAACCGTCGCTGCCACAACCCGTAACTAAGGATCGCGACGCGCGGCCCTTGCGGCCTATCCTTTTCAGCAGAAAACGTCCGACCCCGACTCGGAGCCACAGCCAGCAGTGGGAACAGGTTGCTGGAAATGACTTCACAGGGATCTTCCTCGGCCTCACCGGCTCCGGTCAGCACACAGGTCCGCTGTGTATATGCGGCGATGTCTTCAAAAGCTCCGCTTTGATCGCGCCAGGCGAGAATTTCTGCCGGCGAAATGGGATTCCGTGTCCAGCCGCGCGGAGGGTTTTTCTTCTCGATAAAAACTAGCCGGTCTGAATCCTTAAATGGAAGAGGCTTGAGCAGGACTGCGTAAACAGCGGAAAAAATCACTGTATTGGCGCCGATACCGAGCGCCAAGGTAAGCACGGCGACTGCCGTAAAGCCAGGGGACTTGCGCAGGGTGCGAACGCCAAAGCGCAAATCCTGCCAGCAAGTCTCGACAAAGGATTCCCAACCAGCAGAGCGGACGACTTCTTTCGTAACTTCGAGGTTGCCCCGCTCCAAGCGCACGGCGCGAACGGCATCCCTGCGGCTCATGCCTTGTTTCATCTTTTCAGCCGCTTCCATCTCCAAGTAGGCGCCTAGCTCCTCATTCAACTCTCGGTCGACCTGCTCCTTTCGGAACAATGACCGTAGGCCGCTTGTAATGTTCCGTAAGAAGGGCATATGCGGCCTCCTACTCGTAGCGCAAGGCGACCATCGGATCGACTCGGGATGCCCGCCGCGCAGGGAGAATCGCAGCAAGCAACGCAACGGCAACCAAAGAGATGGTTGCTCCCATAAATAGCGAGATGTCTGTGGGCTTGATGCCGTAGAGCATTCCATTGATCGCCGAAGACAACAAGCGGACTACAGCAAGTGAACCGCCGATGCCTATTCCAACGCCGCAGAGGACTACTGCGAGCGTTTGGCGCAGCACAAGCGTTCGGATATCGCCTCGCTGAGCGCCCAGAGCCATGCGAATGCCAAACTCATTCGTTCGGCGCGAGACGCCATAGGCAACAACTCCATAGAGTCCAATCGCTGCAATTAGACAAGCCAACAGCCCGAAGGCTGACGATAACAACGCGGTCAAACGCTCCTGGGAAATCATGTCGTTAACGACTGTCTCCAAAGGCTGGAGTTCCTCGACTTGCAGAACTTTGTCACTTGCCGCTACGTCTGCCCGTATGGCGCCGCTCAGTAACTGCGTATTGAGAGTCGAGCGAACGAAAAAGCTGTCACCTTTCCGAGCCGGTAAATACACCATGCGCCATACCCTCTCGCGCACGCCATAGTGCTTCGCATCACGCACCACACCGACAATTTCGCGAATGATTCGCGGTTCAAAGCCGAGTTTGATGCGCTGGCCAATCGCGGAATTTGAACCGAAGTAGTGGCGAGCGAAGCTCTCGTTGACCACAGCTACAGGAGGTTTCTCGACCTGATCTTGGGAGCTTAGATAGCGGCCCTGCAAAAGTCCCAAGCCGATAGCTTCGAAGAAGCCAGGTCCGGCCGAGATCAACCCCACGTCATTGTCTTTTCCGGATGATGGATTTCCGATGACATCAACACCGCCCGACCAGCCGCCATCTCCGTACACGCTAGACCCATAACTTGCAACGATCACACCGGGATGCGATTCCAAACGCTGTTTTATCTCTGCATATGCTTGGTGAAGGCGGTCGTCGGCTGTTCCTTTGGGGTAAGACAGGTCAAATGTTACGACGTTCTCGGCATGGAACCCAAGGTCGCTGCTCTTCAGATTGTGCAGGGTGTCGACAAACAGCCCAGCACCGACTAGCAAAGGCAAGGAGAGCGCGAGTTGACCAGCGAGGAGAAACCTTCCGCTCCAGGTCGACCCAATTATGCGCTGGCCACCATGCAAGGTCATCTCAAGTTTTTCTCTAGAGGCCCGTAATGCCGGGCCCAGGCCGAAGAGTATCGCAGTCGCGACCGCAACCCCAGTTGTAAAGCCAACCACTACAAAATCCGGCTGCAGATTAAATGCCATTGGCAGCGGCGATGTAGGAAGCAGGGAGACTAGTATGCGTGTGCCCCAAACCGACAGGAGTACACCGACGAAGGCACCTAAGAGCGACAGGGTCAAATTCTCTGTGAACAGTTGCCATGCGATGCGCGCGCGGCTGGCGCCGAGAGCTAAACGGACCACGATCTCATGGTGACGGGCGGCGTTGCGCGCCGACATTAGGTTGGCTATGTTCGCGCAGGAAATCAGAAGTACAACTCCGACCACGGCAGACAGAACAAGCAGTGGTTTCTCATATTTGCGTCCCGTGGTCGCGAGGCCTGAGGCGGCGGGACGAACAGTAATACGTTGGGCTTCGAGCATCTGTTTGAAGCGCGGCGATGCACTTGGTAAGAGCACGTCAGCAACGTGCGTGCGGAAGGCAGCCTCGAACATGGCCCGAGCCCGGCTTGGGTTGACTCCATCACGTAGCCGGACAAGGAGGTGCAGCCAACTAATGTTCGGGTCCGGTCGCCAACCCCGGTCAAGCGCACCAGCGGTAAGAGGAACCCATACGTCTACGGAGACCTCAGGCTCGATTCCGGTGAATCCGGGCCGCGCAATGCCAACGACCGTGTAGGGCGTCTCGTCATAAAGAATTCTCCTACCGAGAACCAATGCGTCGGATTGGAAGCGGCGCTTCCAGAATGCATAACTCAAGACTGCGACGTGATTCCCTCCAAGCACGTTATCGTCTTGCGGTTCGAGGACTCGCCCCACAATTGGCCCCACGTTTAGAACAGAAAAGAAGTTACCGGAAACGGCCTCTCCCGCCACACGCTCATCAGAAACTCCATTGAGTCCAAATTTGGTTGACCCAACACGCTCCGTGGCGAAGACTTCGCCCCAAGGAGAGGCTATTCTGCTGAATTGTTGAAAGAGCGGATACGAATAGCTAAATTCGCCGGCGAAGTCGCCTACCGAAGAGGCGCGCATTATGTGAAAGATTTCTTTAGGATCGCTGACCGGCAGGGGGGTCCACAGCGACGCGTGGAGGAGCGTAAATATCGCAGTGTTGGCGCCGATACCGAGCGCGAGAGTCAGGACGGCAACGGCGGTGAAGCCGGGAGACCTGCGCAGCATTCGGGCGGCGAAGCGAAGGTCCTGCCAACACATCTCTACTAAGGATTCCCACCCGCCAGAGCGAACGATTTCCTTGCTGACTTCGAGGCTTCCTCGCTCTAACCGGACTGCGCGAAGGGCTTCCTTGCGGCTCAACCCGTCCTTCATCTTCTCGTCGGCGGCCATCTCCTGATAGGCGCGAAGCTCCTCATCCAACTCCTGATCGACCTGTTCCTTTCGGAACAGTGATCGAAGACCCCTTGTGATATTCCGCAACATGGACATGTACCTTCCTACTATGAAAATAGCCGCGTATCTCATTGAAAAGATTGGCTCAACAGCGAGCGGCTATTTTCATCCTTCGTGGCTCTCCGAGAGCCATGAGTTACTCGTAACGCAAGGCAACCATCGGATCAACGCTGGCGGCTCGCCGGGCGGGAATGTAACTCGCTGCGAAAGCCACAACGGCCAAGAGCAGCGACATGCTGGCGAAGGTCGCTGTATCGAACGGCGTGATGCCGTAAAGGAGACCCGCTATCGACTTCCCCAGTACCATCGCACCTACCAAACCGAGAGAAATCCCGATGCTAACGAGTTTCAGCGCTTGACCGAGAACAAGGCGAAGAAGTGCTCCAGTGCTTGCCCCTACCGCCACCCGGATACCAAACTCTCGCGTCCTCTGACTTATGAGGTAGCTCATGATGCCGTACAGACCAATGGAAGCAACAAAAACCGCTAAGAACGCGAGCACGAAAAGCACGGCGGTTCTGAAACGCGGCTGCCCGACCGAAGACGAAACGATCTGCTTCATCGTTTCGATCTGATCCATCGGGACGCCCGCGTCGAGCTGCGAGAGCGCCTGTCGGAGAGAGCTTGTGACGCTCGTTGGCTCAACCGACGTACGCAACACAATCGTAGGGCGAGACTCCACGTTCGCAATCTGACCGTAAGGAATGTACATCTCGGGTTCCGGCTTCGTCCCGAGACTCTCATGATGAACGTCACCCACGACGCCAACGATGGTTCGCCACTTTTGGTCACTAAATCGTACGCGTTGACCAACCGGATTCTGCTGCCCCCAAAACGCACGCACCATAGATTCGTTGATAATCGCGACAAGCGGCGAGTCTTCATCATCGCTTGGAGCGAAGCTACGTCCCCGCAGTATGGGAATGCCGATCGTTTGAAAGTAGTCTGAGCTCACGGGTCGGTAATACGCGACGTTGTAAACGCCAACGGGTCTTGGTGGGCGCCCTTCAATATCGAACGCCCAGGAACTTTCGGTGCCGCTCAAGGGTAGGTATGCAGTGAAGGCAGCCGATATCACACCGGGGATGCCGCGTACGCGCTCAAGCAACTCTCGCTGGAAGGCGGAAATCCGGCGATGCTGGCCGACCCCAAAGACACTCCCATTCGTATACTGCGGCGGAAGGGAAAGGCGAGCAGTAAGGATATGCTCGGTTTGAAATCCTGGAGAGACACTGAGTAGTGTCCAGAAGCTCTTTATCATTAATCCTGCTCCGGTTAGCAGGACAAGAGCGATAGCAACTTGCCCGATGACAAGCGCACTTCGCAATCGGGATTGGCTAGGAGCCATGCCGCGACCGCTTTGTTTGAGCGAATCTTGAGCGCTGACTCGCTGGTGCTGAAACATGGGAAGCAGGCCGAAGAGAATCCCAGTGGAGAGCGAGATCAAAGCCGTAAATGTTAGCACTCGGCCATCAACGGTGATCTCAGAAGCGCGAGGCAAATCTCCTGGCAAGTAATGCAATATCGCGGGGACGCCCATTCGGGCAAACAAGAAGCCTAGCAGTCCGCCAAACAGGACAAGAACGATGCTCTCCGTTAACAACTGTTGAGCAAGTCTGCTGCGGCTTGCGCCTAATGCAATACGGACTGCGATTTCTTTTTGGCGTGTCACGCCGCGAGTAAGCAAGAGATTCGCTATGTTGCCGCAAGCGATTAACAGCACCATGCCAACAGCGGCCAAAAGAGTGAACAGCGCTGTTCGCACGTTCGCGATCACATACTGGCCCAGCGGAACGGCCGTGATGCCTGTGGCTGGCGAATTGTTATTTTGCCCATATTCCCTTGGGATTTCCCTTCCTGCTACGATTCTGCGATGAGCAACCTGGTCATTCTTTTTATCCATTTTATTGCTACCCTGGCCCGCTTGCTCGGTCCTGGCGGCGTCCGTTCCATAGTTGCGGAGTCTCTTCTCCTCAAGCACCAACTCTTGATAGTGGCTCGCTCACGGCAACGATCGCCGAATTTATGCACGTCGGACCGCATCCTCGCCGGCTTAATGGCACTCTTGGTACGTCCCACTCGTCTGCTCCGTTCCGCAATCGTTCTGAAGCCTTCGACACTGCTAGCTGTGCCTACTGAAAACGCCATCCAGCGATTTTCATTCGAATGTAACATTGTTACAATCGGATCTGGCGGCTGGGACGTCCAAGTTGTGTCACCTCGAATGTCGCTGATTTCAAAGGCCTTCGCGCCGGACAGGATTATTGGTAGGGACAACCCTGAGGTCGGTAAATTTTCTCCCCTCTATCACGGAAAACCGCAGGCGTGGCTAGCGGTTGGTATCCCCGATGAATTCAAGTAGAAATAAAAGGGGAGAGTAGGCTCAGGCTTTCTCCCCGAATTTTTTCTATTGTGAAAGGAGCGAATCAGACGTGACCGAGACGCGGCGACGCGGCTTTACGCTCCTAAAATAAGAGGTGACACTAAACCATAAATGAATAGCCCGACGCGGGACCTTGTCGAACCTTCCGACGCGCGCTCGAACGTTCTCCCGAAATACTGCCTTGTCAATCCGGTAAAAACCCGTACGGCGCCGTGGGCATTTGGGTCTTGCCGAAGCTTACAAAAAGACTTGGATTAGCGCGAGGGATGATTTATCTTTGGCGATGCCAGTACGGTCGGCAGATTAAAAACACAGGATCCGACACCGATTCGAGCGAGCACGACCACCGATTTGCTTGTCTCGGGACGCGGGTCTAGGAAAACGTTGCACCTGAAGCGACAGATATTCCTTTCCCCAATGCCGCCCGGCCTAAGGTGACGGCATTTCGCGAACATTCGGTGGGGCTCCGATCATGAAACCTCGTTTCTGCCTGCTCATTTTTCTTTCGGGGATTTCTTTGTGCCTGGGTTCCTATACCCGTGCCCATACGTGGGCCGCGCCTCCGCCCGCCTACTTTCAATCCGGGAATAGTGGCACAGAATTTTCCGGAGACCGTAGTTCTCCATCCGAGGATGAGGTCCTGATCCCTGGCCCGCTCAGATCATTTCTGCGCATGGCTGGCATCAGCCAGCAGGTCTCGCCGGAAGAAGTGCTGCCGTTGCTAGCTCGCAACGTCGTGCTGCACGGTTACCAGAGCGGCAGACCGACGGAGTTTCTCATTCTTCTCAGCCGGTATGTGCGTCAGGCGGAAGAGCTGGCGACTCTGGCGGGCGATGGCGGAATGATTCGCATCTCCAACTGCGATGACGTCAAGCCGCTGCTTCGGATCCTGGGTTACCGAGTGCGGCAAAACTGTGGTCAAAGCAGCACCTCTTTGGTGACCGCTGACCCGCAGAGGGCGTTTTCTACCATCGATTCGGGCTTCCCTTTGTCGGAGCTTGAAGAGGCGCTCCAGCGAGGCGGCCCGTTCACCTATTCGTTTGCGGCGTCTCCGGTACCTGTGCTGTTCAACCAGCGCGATTGGACAACAGAGAATAAAAAGAGCGGCGCACCTGCCGAGGACTTCCTGGACACGATTTTGCGTAACCCCACCTTGGCACGTCTTTACTGGGCGCTGTCTCGCATGGATCCCGGATCCCGCGCGGAATTGGCACGAAACCTGGGATTGCGGAAGCTGCTTCCCTTCGCAGCCGTCCTGGACATGTATGGAGGTCAGATCTGCGTTCAGTCCGGGCGTGTGGTTGTCCCAGGGGGAAAGCGTGCAGAATCGGATTGGAAGGATTTGGTGGGAGCGAGCCCCGACTCGCCGGCAGAATTTGTTCTCGAGCTGCTGAAGAAAGACCACGGTTGGCTGGCCGCCTACTTCGACGCCTTGTCACACGCCAATCAGACGCAACAGGAACACTTCAGCGAGGCGCATCGGCTGAAGCGCTTCTACGAGGGCTTCCGATCACCGGGTGTCTCCGGCGACGCCGCATCGCGGCTCGTGTTTCGGCAGGCGCCGGCGCTCTTGCTTCTGGTGACGCGGCTATCCTGGGACCCGACCGGCGAACCCCATGTCCCAGGGAATCTGCAAACCTGGGGAGAGATCTTGCGGCAGAGAGCCGACGGGAAGGTTGTGCGCGGCTGGGGCAAGCGCTCGAGCGGCTGGCAGCATCCCGATCAGCTCGTGGAAGCGATGTTCGCATTATCCAGAGTGGAGACAGAGCTCGGACCATTGCAAGCCGACGTATTCCTATGTGAGTTGGACAGCAGGCGATCTCCGGGAGAGCGATTGAGCCCGCAAACGGTGCTTTTACTGGCTGACAAGTTCTCCGAGTTCAGCGACCAATATTTGATCTTTTCCGAGTTTTCGGATTTGACCGACGCATCGATTGCTCGCTTTCTTGGCCTGGCCGAGTCGCTTGGCAAAATTCCGAACCACACGCTGCGCGGCAATGCCATGGGATTGTTCCAGGCCAACGTGGGGCTTTGGCAAATCTTGGCGCGCCAGGGACAGATTGCCAACACGGACCTCGACAATTCCTGGCGGGAAGTGATCGAGCCTTTCGCGAAGATCTCTTCAGCCGCTCAGCTCTTTGACGCGGGACGCAATTCGCTCGGGCAACTCCTGCGCTTTGCGACTGGCAAATCCAACGCCTCTCAGGATGCCATCATCGATTTGCTCGCCGGCCCTCACCAAACCAGTTTGGAAGGCCAGCGGATGCACCAGGAAGTGGCCAGCAAAATTCGCTCGGTACTGGACGGTCAGCGCCTTGTTTCTCTCGATACACTGTTGGCGCTCGGAGAAGGTTTGCAGGAATTGACGCGCGGGATCGACGTAAGCGCTTCGCTGGCTGCCGCAGCCGGAGAACTTCGTGAGTTCGAGATGCCTCGCCCGATCTTTACCGGCAGCGAGAGGACCCGCTGGGCTGAAGGAACTTACAACAATCGTCACACGGAACTGCAGATGCGGACCGATCTGGCAAAACTGGTCAAGTCGCCCCGCTCCCGCGCGGAATTGGAGGCGGCTCGCGGGCAACTTGCTCCCTTCCTGAGGGACACGCTGGTGGGTTTGAACTATGCGTATTACGAGCCACCCGGGGCCCAGGCTCTACACCACAACCCGCTTTTCGTTCGCTCTCATGACTTCTCGGGAGAAACCGTCATGGGCATCGAGCGGCTCTGGCAAGCCCCTCAGGTGTTCGGCGCAGGCTATCCGGCTGGTGGAGGAGCTCACTTGGTCGGCTCGCTCGCTGACCTCGCCTATGTCCTATCCGAGGTGGAGGAGGATTTTCTCGCTCCGCAAAGCGTGCAAGCCTTGATTTGGAAGCAGTTGGTGCCGACGCTTTTGACCGACGCAACCGTGCCGCGCTGGTGGGACGTAAGCCGGAATGAGCTCCATGCCGTGGCGCTTTATCAGCGGGCTGGCGAGGAGCTTTTGGCGGACTCGGCGGACAACCAAGAGCTGTACAACAAGGTGATGCCGATTCTTTCTGACCGCATGATGCCGCAAAACTTGACTCGCCTGGAGCAGGCACTACGCCAACGGCAGCTGGATGAGGTCTTCGCTCAACTGGTGCCGGCAGACACTTTTTACCTGGCAGCGGAGTTTCGGCAAAGATTTCCTTCCGATGCCGCTTCCTGGGGGCCGGCTGGGAAAGAGTTGGAGAGTCTTTCTCGCTTGTATCCCGCCGAGGTGAGCTGGGAACGGTTGTCGCGAGACTTTGGCGTGCCCCATGCCGTGTTGGCGCAGAGCTACGCCCGTGAATTGTTGAATGTGAAGCCATTTCCGGCATTGGCGGGCAACGGCAGCCGCTTGATGGCGGAGTCCTGGGATTCAAGCAATCTGTACTGGGCACGGTTGGCCGACGAATTGGACTATGCACCGGTGACCCTAAACTGGCTGGTCCCGGAGTTGACGCGTCGAATGGTGGAAAAGATTTTCGCCACCGACCTCGAAGACTGGCCAGCCATCCTGCGAGCCATGCGCGAAACAGGCGAAGAGTTCCGGCAGGGCAAGATTCCCTTGCTGCCAACGAAGGAGGCTACTTCCCAGCCATAGGCCGCTTAAGAGTTGGAAACGGACCAAATCAGAAATTGGACTGCCCGGTCCGATAAAAAGATCCGCCGGAGGGGCAGGCGAGGAAGCATTATGTCAACAACAAGAGCTTTTCTATATTGCTACTTTTCCCTTGGCCTCTTTTTCTTCTCTGGAACGAGAACGGTGGCTCAGCAGATCCCCGAGCGGCACATTCGCATCGTTGTCGACATGGTGCAGTTGAATGTAGCGGTGACGGACAGCAAGGGCAACTACGTTATCGGCCTTCATCCTTCCGACTTCGCTATCACCGAGGACAGGATTCCGCAGAAAATCGCCACGTTTGAGGAAGGGAACGAACCTGCGCAGAGAGTCGCCGACACCGCGCCGCCAGACAATCAGCCGCTAGCCGCATCCGCCGACCAGCAGGATCAACGCTTGTCCGCAGCAGACTTGAGCATGCTGGTTGCCGGCGCTAATGTCCTGGTCCTCTTTGACACCAGCAACTACATGTACCGTGGCTTTGTTTTCGCGCAGGATGCCATCGCCGACTTCATTCGTTCGCTCGAAAACGCGGACAAGGTGGCCTTCTATTCCTACAGCCGCGACCTTTCCCGGGTCGCTCCACTTACCTCCGACCGTTCGCGGGTTTTGCGCGGTGTACGTGCAACGGTGGCCGGCGACGATGCCGCACTCTACAATTGCCTGTTGTTGGCGGTAAAGGATGCGGCCCAATACCCGGGAAGAAAAGTCGTGGTGGTCTTCTCGAACGGCCCCGACAACGCCAGCGTGGTGCCGCCCGAGGACGTGGCCGAGTTGGCCGAGTCGACGGGAACAGCCATCTACATGGTAAGCACCGCGGAAGCCCAGCTCGAACCGATCTCCACTGCAGTCTTTGAGCGTATGACCGCGGCCACCGGCGGCAAAGCCTATTTTGCTAGGACTTGGAAAGATGAAAAACAGGCCTTTGCCTCGATCCGGGACGACCTGGAACATCTTTATTCTCTGAGCTACTACCCGCGACCCAATCCCAACCGCGGCTGGCGCACCATCAAAGTGAAACTGGTGGGCCAGCAGTTCCAGAAGTACCATGTACGCACGCGCGACGGGTATCGTCCGCAGCCGTCCAGATTCTCTTCGGAGAGCGCCTCGGCGTCGTTGCCAGGACCGGGTACGAAATAGGAATGATACTCCCAGCGCATGCGCCGGGATCCTGTTTGCCTCGTTGCATTGCCGCACCTCGGTTCCGAGAAACGGGCTATCAACAGACCGGAAAGACCACGGCGACTGTTCGACGTAGCGGCGAATCTTTCCCTTTCTCAAGTTCTTCAGTTTTTTCCCGTACAATCGACCGACGATGTTTTGCGGCGTAGTCCACGATTTGTTTGTAGCACCACGTGATTTTCCTACTTGGTGCGTCTTAATTGCTTGTTGCGAGTCTTGTGAAGTAGACGCCTTTTCACAAGACTCTGCAGATTGCCTTTTCGGCCGCGCCATACGGCTTTCGTTCGGGTGGAATTAAAGCCCAGATGCAAAACTTTGTTCTTCGCGACCAAGGTAGCAATCAATTTCCCGGCTGATGTTCTGCATCGGCAATGTCGAACCCGTACCGCTCGTACCGGGGTGGCTGTCCGTCGCCCAGGTCGCATACGACGCGCACTTCGTTTTTGTGGACGATGACATCCATCAGCGAGTCGTCGTAAATGTCGACTCCCAGCCCTTCAAGCCAGTCGTCAAGTTCGAAATCTAAATCACCGTACAACCTTGCGTTATCCCAGGCTCTCAACGCGTCGTCCAGTCGTTCTATCTCGTCGCTGAGAGCGTCTTGCAAGTCCCATATGCTGTTCGATTTCGCCAGCTGACGCTCAACAAACTTCATGACTTGGGTGACCCGTTGTTCTGAACGAGCCAGATGCCTCGAACAATCGGCAGCAAGGATTTCAATCAAGCATTCCATGTAAGCCATTGTTTCTACGCCCAGCTCTTGGGCTCCTTCTTCGCCGCCTGTGAGCAGCTCGTGTGACCACCGTTCGGCCTCTTCCTCAGCAGAACCCTTGACGGGGAATTCGTAGAACGTCAGGTCTGGCGACCATGCGCGATGCCGAATGCAGGACTGGCACATCGCGATGAAACGTGCTTCAAGTTTATCTACGATACGACGAATCACGTTGAGAAACGGTCTGTATGCTTCCTCGAACTCTCTTGCCGCCGCTTCTGCCGCTGCTCTCTTCTGTCTACTTCGCTGGCGTTTCTCTTCTGTACGACGCCGAGCATTTTCCCGGGCTTGTTGACGCTGGGCTTCGCGGATAACCTGCTCCTCAGGCGTCATAATCCTTGGCCCGTCGTAAATGAATCCGGTGCCACGGCTGTGCCTCTGTTTGCCACGGCCCATCCCGCGCGCGGTGGGTTGCTGCTTCTGCTGACCTTGGATTAGCTGCGCCGCTTGCTCCCTTTCGAAGTCGCTGATAGCAATTACCATCGGCTTCGCGGGCTCCGCGATACAACGCTTCAGTGCTTTGAGCATGTTGAACGCGGCCCGCCGGTCGGATGGAGTCGCGGCGGTAACATAGATTTTGCCTTCGGGATTTCGATAGACCTTGTGCTTGTCCTCGCGCACCAAAACAAACTTATGCTCGCGCAGGAGAGCATCGTGCTTTGCGACTACGTTACTCATCGATCGTGCCGTTCCTATGATGCGACCCGCCTTGGAAAAAGTGTACCTGTCTCTGGCGGATTGCTACGGGAACCGATTGTACCGGCAATCGCGCCGTATCCGGTCGGAGTGAACGATGAGATCCCGCGAAACGCGCTGTAATTGAGAAACACGGAATGATTTCTTTGGAAGTATTGGCGAGGTCGACTAATACCACAGCGAGCGCGAGTCTTTGACAAATCAGGCAGCCACCGGGGTCTGGTAGAGGGCTCGACAGTGTGGTTGCCATCTAAACGAGCGCAGATTGGCTGGTGGTCGTGACGTGGGCGTATCGGGCGTTTGCCCTTCTCGTGAGTTATGCGTGCGATGGTTGTTGAAGTAGGTCCTGAAATCGAGCAGCTTGTTTTCGAGGTCTGCCGTCGTCCAGAACAACATGTGATCCAAGTATTCCCGCCGCAGGGTGCCGATCAGCCTTTCGACGAACGGATGGGACAGGGGAACGTAGGGGATGGTCTTGATTTCTGTCACTTCCAGTATCCGCAGGTTGGCTTGCCACTGGTGAAACCGATAAAGCGGATCGTTGTCGGAGCTTAGGTACTTTGGCATCCCGCGTTGGCCTCGAATGGCGCGGTTGAACATCCGACAAAGTGCGACACCATCGACCTTCCCAGCATGGACGCCGAAGCCAATGATCCGCCGCGTATATTGATCCATGATGACCAGGACCCAGTGGGTCCACAACGTTGCCGACTCGCAGCTGAACAGATCAATACTCCAGAGACTGTCTTTTATGTGGCCCAGGAACGTCAGCCAAGAAGGACCATCGGGGTGCTGTCCTGGCCCGTAGTGACGGGCGAGAATCCTGCGAACCACGTCTTTGTCGATTTGGAGATGGAACGCCAAGGCCATTTGTTGAGCGATTCGCGGACAACCCCAGTTGGGATTACGTTGCTTCATTTCGACGACCGCACGGATGAGTTCTGCGCTCGCACCTTTCGGGCCGGGCTGACGGCGGCGATTCGGGGCGAACAGCATCCGGTACTTTCCCTTGCTCATGGCTTTATGAAGGGCTAGCAGTGTCGAAGGCTTCAGAACGATTGCGGAACGGAGCAGACGAGTTGGACGCACCAAGAGCGCCATCAAGCCAGCAAGGACCCGGTCCGACGCGTGTAAATTCGGAGATCGTTTCCGGGAGCGATTCAAGATCAGGATCTGGTGCTTGAGCAGAAGCGACTCCGCGACGAGGGAACGGACGCCGCCAGGACCGAGCAAGCGCGCCAGGGTAGCAATAAAATGGATAAGAAGAATGACCAGGTTGCTCATCGCAGAATCGTAGCAGGAAGGGAAATCCTAAGGAAATATGGGCGAAACAACAATTCGCCAGCCACACGTCTAGATATCTACCACGGGAAAGAACGGCTCGATCCAGCAACTGGTGCGCGAAGCCTGGCAGGATGAGAGGGTCTGCGGGCATCGATTAACACCGTGGCGCAGACCTGGGCTGGCACCGATCGGAGACGTTGCGCGTTTTCCGAATGGTTCGCGGAGCGAACCGGCAGTCAAGGGCAACCACAGGGAGACGCACTCAGCGGCGCACCCTTGACTTCGGCCAGCGCGAAAGGGCGCTTATGCGTTGGCGTGTGCATGTCTCCGGGCTGCTTTGCGGGGCGGCGCGTCCTCGGACAGTTCGGTGAGCACGACCGGTGCGCGGTCGGGAAATTCCGCAACGATGCGAACGTCGCCACCCATTGCTTTGACCGTTTTTCTTAGCGTCGAGAGCAAGAGGTCGCTGCGTTTTTCGAGCCTCGATACACTGTCTTGGGTTATTCCGAGCTTCTTGGCAATCCGGGCCTGCGTGAGCTTGCGGGCCTTTCGCAGATCGCGCAAGCTCATTTCCTCTGCCATGATCTCAGCCGCACGCTCCTCGACCTTTTTGCGCTCGGCTGGGCTCAGTTTCCGAATAATTTCATTCACGTTTACGGGCATGGTTACGTCCCCCTTCTAATCCGAGCAAGATGGGCGTCAAAACGGTCATCTGCCTTCCGTATCAGTTCGCGGTAGAAGCGTCGTTCGCTCCCGCCCGATTTGTCTCCTGCGACAAGCAGAATTGCCCTGCGCCTGGGATCAAAGGCGAAGGCCACCCTCCATTCACCGCCTGCCGCGCTGAACCGCAGTTCCTTCATGTTGGCGTGGCGGGAGCCTTTCAGAGTGTCAACGCGAGGCCGGCCTAATTGCGGCCCAAACTCCTGGATTACGAGCGATAGGGCCAGAACCTCCGTCCGCACGTATTCATGAAGAGCGTCGAATTCGGGCTTGAACTCGTCGGCCATTTCAACGGCCCATTTCACAAGCGTATTATGGCATGGAATCCATTATGTAGTCAAGACCATATTGTGAGGCTAGGAGGCTATCTTTCAGAGAAGCGCAACGCCCCTCATTGTTGTAAAACGCCACGGTGGAGCTGCGGTCAAAGGCAACCGAAGGGAGCCGCACCAGTGGGCACGCTCCTGACTGCGGCAAAGGCGGCTATGGATTATGACGATGATCACACAGGAAGCCTTCGAGGCTCATTTGAAATGCCCGAGAAAGTCACACCTCATTTCAGAGGGCTCCGCTGGTGCCCAATCCCGATTCCATGAGTGGCAACGAGGATTAGAGAAGGACTACAAGGAAGCTGCCTCCGCTCACATCCGCAGCCCTCGACAGGCTTGGGGGCTTTTCTTTTGTCCTAGATACTTGTTTAAACGACTACCGTTGTAAGGTATACCCGAGGATACCCTTTGGAATGCTCTAGAACGCAATAGGAGGCGATTCTAGAGGCTCTAGCAACGAACAAGGCCCTGACTGCCAGAGAGCAATCAGGGCCTCTTTATTTTCAATAATCTCAAACGTACCCAAAACGACTTTCGCCCCTCCAATGGGCCGTCTCTAACTGATTGACTACAAAAGAGGAAGTGGCTCCCCGGGCTAGATTCGAACTAGCAACCCTTCGGTTAACAGCTGGGGGGTATAAAACTCTAAGTGCCGCGTTTGGTGTCGCTTACGAGCCTTATCGCCGTTTATCCTGCCCTTGAATTGGACGGAAGTTGGACGGAACCTTTGCGTCAGCTCCCTTCCCCATGTACACAACAGCCTTCGAGTTTGCGGCAAAAAAGTCTCGCAAACCGCCGCCATGGTCGTAGTGCCCGTGAGAAAGCACGGCAAGGTCAACGGAGTAGATATCAATGGAAAAGCGGAGCGCATCGAATCATTTTGCTGGTCACTGGGATACAATGCCACCCGTGAATGTTGCCAGTGCGATGGTCGAAGGTGCGCGTCTAAGATTACGCCGACCTGTGTCTTCCCTGCGTGCTCA
>Ga0209471_1000972_pt1 | contig 17761 bp, 23 predicted proteins | sample GraSoiAngelo_128_FD_185885 | JGI IMG/M metagenome (GOLD analysis project Ga0209471, IMG submission 185885) | Grasslands soil microbial communities from the Angelo Coastal Reserve, California, USA - 14_0927_12_20cm (SPAdes) (version 2) | ecosystem: Environmental > Terrestrial > Soil > Grasslands ...
GAGGCCGGCTGCTACTCGCTCGTCCTCGAGATGATGCCGGCGGAGCTGAGCGCCGAGATCTCCCGGAGCGTCTCCATGCCCGTCATCGGCATTGGCGCGGGCGCGGGCTGCGACGGACAGGTGCTGGTGTGCTACGACCTGCTCGGCATGAACCCGGACTTCTCGCCGCGCTTCGTGAAGAAGTATCTCGAGCTGGGCGTGGCCATCCGCGACGCCGCACTGCGCTTCAAGGACGAGGTCAAGCACGGCGAGTTCCCGGCGGCGGAGCACTCCTTCACCGCCGAAGCGCCCAAGCCCGTGCAGCTTTATTCAGTCCCCGGCAAATGAACGTCGCCGTCGTCACCAGCGCCCACGATTTCCGCCGCGCCTGTCAGGAAGCGCGGGTCGACGGAGAGCTGGCGCTGGTGCCGACGATGGGCTCCCTGCACGCCGGACATGAGTCGTTGATCAAGGCCGCCGCGCAGTGGGCCCCCACCGTCGCCGTGACCATCTTCGTCAACCCCTCGCAGTTCGGCCCCGGCGAGGACCTCGCCAGCTACCCGCGCGAGAGGGCCGGCGACCTGCGCAAGTGCGAGGAGTCGGGCGCCACCTTCGTCTTCGCGCCCGAGACGCCCGCCGAGATGTATCCGCCCGGATTCCAGACCTGGGTCGAGCCGGGCCCGCTGGCGCGACCCCTGTGCGGAGAGAGGCGGCCGGGACACTTTCGCGGCGTCTGCACCATCGTCGCCAAGCTCTTCGCTCTCAGCCGCGCCGACGCGGCCTTCTTCGGGGAGAAGGATTACCAGCAGCTTCTCGTCATCCAGCGGATGGCGCTGGATCTCAATTTCGGGATCGAAGTGATCGGCCGCCCCACCGTGCGCGAGGCCGACGGGCTGGCGATCTCCTCGCGCAACTCCTATCTCAACCGCGAGGAACGCCAGCGCGCGACGGCGCTGTGGAAGGCACTGCAGGCGGCGCGGCGGAAGTTCGCCGAAGGCGAGAGGGATCCGGCGAGTCTCGAGGAAGTCGCGCGCCAATCGCTCGAGGCCGAAGGAGTGCGCATCGACTATGCCGAAGTGCGGGATCCGGTCGATCTGGAGCGGCCCTCGCGCGCGGACGCGACCTCGCGCCTCTTCCTGGCCGCTTTCGTCGGCAAGACGCGCCTGATCGACAACGGCGAGCTCGGCGCGCCCAGGTGACCGGGCACCTCAAGGTCATCACCATCAACCGGCGCGCGCGCTTCGACTACCACGTCGAGGACAAGGTCGAGGCAGGGATCGTTCTCACCGGCACGGAGGTGAAGAGCCTGCGCGAGGGAAGCGCGCAGCTGTCGGATTCCTATGCGATCGGAAAGAATGGGGAGCTCTGGCTCTTCAATGCGCAGATTTCGCCCTACAAGCCGGCCGGGCCGCTCGCCAACCATGATCCGAAGCGGAGCCGCAAGCTCCTCCTGCACCGGCGCGAGATCGACAAGCTCTCCGAGGCGCAGCAGAAGGCCGGCTACGCGCTCATCCCCTTGAGCATGTACTTCAAGGACGGCCGGGTGAAGATCGAGCTGGGCGTCTGCAAGGGGAAAACGGCCTACGACAAGCGCGACAGCATCGCCGAGCGCGAGGCGAAGCGCGAGATGGATCGGGCGAGGCGCAGATGAAGGGCAAGATCGTCCTCGTCACCGGCGCGACTTCGGGCATCGGCAAGGTGGCGGCGGGCGAGCTGCGGCGAATGGGCGCGCGCGTCGTCGCCCTCGGCCGCGATCCGGCGAAGCTGGCCGCGCTCGAAGGCATGGAGACGCTGCAGTGCGATCTGGCAAGCCTGGCCGACATCCGCCGCGCCGCCTTCGAGTTCAAGCTGCGCTACAAGGCGCTGCACGTCCTGCTCAACAACGCCGGCTCCATCTTCCACAAGCGGCTCCTCAGCAAGGACGGCTACGAGATGACCTTCGCCGTCAATCACCTCGCTTATTTCCTCCTCGCCCAGGAGCTGCTCGATCTGCTCAGGACGAGCGCGCCCTCGCGCATCGTCAACGTCGCCTCGGAGGCGTCGCGGCCGCGGCCGGGCATGGTCGATCTCGCCGACCTGCAGAACACTCGCTGGCGCGGCGGCCGCGATGGCCTGCGCGCCTACGCTCGCTCGAAGCGGGAGAACCTGCTCTTCTCCTTCGAGCTGGCGCGCCGTTTGGAAGGGACGGGCGTGACGGTCAATGCCGTCCATCCCGGTCCAGTGAAGACAGGCTTCGCCATGCAGGCGGGATGGCTCGGCGCGGTCTGGAGGCTGATCGGGCCCTTCCTGCTCACGCCGGAGCAGGGAGCGCAGACCCTGATCTGGGCCTGCTCAGCGCCGGAACTGGAGGGCGTGACGGGAAAGTATTTCTACAAGAAGCGCGAGATCCGCGCGGTCCCGCAAGCCTACGACCGCGAGCTGCAGAAGGCTCTGTGGAACGCGAGCGAGAAGCTGGTCAACCAGCCTTCACCAGCGTCGCAGACGCGGGCGCATCCGTGACTCGCCCGGCCACCTCGAGATAGCGCGACCAGACCGACATCAGCGCCTGCACCAGCCCGGCCTCTTCGGTATAGAAGGCGTACTCGGTGAGCTGATCGCCGCCGAAGCTGGGGATGGCGAAGATCGCCTTCTCGCTGTCGATGATCCAGAGATAGACGGGCATCAGCCCGTGGTACTCCCAGCGATCGGCGAAGCGCAGGTCCGAGCCGAGCGCCCGCGTCTGGCGCGAGGCCATCTCTTCGAGGAACTGGGGCCGCAGATCGGAGACGTGGCAGTTCTCCAGTTCCTCGTAGAGCCGCCGGCTCTTGACGAATCCGCCGCGGCGCACGTAGTCCTTCCAGCGCGACTCGGGGAAGCGATCGAGCATCGCCCGCTCTCGCGCGGCGGCGTCGAGGCAGAGAACCTGGATGCCGAGCGGATGTCCGCGGCGCACCCGGTCGGCCTTGCGGTTCTCCAGCGCCTTCACGTAGGAGGCGAAGCGGCCGCGGTCGGACCAGGCGCCGTGGCCGGGAAAGTCGGTGGCGATGAAGATCGTCTCGCGCGCCTCCGAGATGAGCCGCTCGACCTCGGTCATGTACGCGGGGAAAGCGCCGATCTCCTTGGTGGTCAGATGATCGAAGATGGCTCGCAGGTCTCGTGTCAGCTTCCGGCCGCCCCGGATGGAGAAGACGGCGGAGATGGAACCCAAAACCGCCATCAGCAGGCCGAGCAGCTCGAAGGGAGTGCGATGGAGCAGCCAGAATTGATACGCCTCGCGGATCCAGCCGAGAAACATTGCCCCTCCTCGGCGCAAGCCTATCAGGCAACGGGGCGGTCGCCCATGTGGGTGTGGGCGGGCAGGATGGCACTTGCTTGACCACGCCGGCCGGGCGGTTATCTTCTTGCCACGGTCCGTCAATGGGGGCGAACCGGTTTCGACGAGGGCAACGAGCCTTTCGGCGCATGCAGGGGACGCACGCTCCTCTTTAAAAAGCGGGCAACGTAACAAACGCCAACGACAACGTTGAGCTCGCGCTCGCCGCCTAAAGCGGCTTAAGCGCGCGGGACCTCCGGAGCCCAGCCCATGGCGCCGGATAGTCCCGCCAAAAAAGTGGGCTGGCCAGGGACTCGGCCCCGAGAGCCCCCGGCGAGATCTTTCGGGGATGGTCCGGCGGGAAGAGTGCCCGTGTTCGTCCCGCCGGATGACGACAAATCACGGGACAAGCATGTAGGGCCAGAAAGGGGAGTGCTTTCGGACGCGGGTTCGATTCCCGCCGCCTCCACTTTTCTCAATAACTACAAGGGCTTGCTGCGTAAGCGTCCGCCACGGTAACCCCGCGTCCAAATGACTTGCATACGGCAGGCAACCGGACCGCTTTAAGGCGTGCGCGCCGTCATCACATCGAGGTCGCCGCGCACGACCTGGAACGTCGGTTCCGCGCCCACGCGCTTCACGGTGATCGCGACCGGCGCACCGATGGGGCCACGAATGAGTTCTGAAGCGTCGCCGGCCGCCTCGACGGGTTCGCCGTTCACGGCGACGATGATGTCGCCACCGCGCAGACCAGCGACGGCTGCCGGGCTGCCCGGCAGGACGTGATCGATCGCCGCCTCCGCCGTGCCGTTCTGCGCCCACGACACGCCAATCCCGCCGATCGACGCGACGCGCTCCAGCGCGATGTCGCCAAGGTTGACCGGATCGGTTCTGACGAGTACGGCGACATCCGTGACTTGTAGCTCGCGCCCCACAAGTCGAGCGTATGCGAGCCCGGCGGCAACTTGATGGCCAGCGCGCCGGTCACAACCCGACTGGACAAAGTCTCGCCCGTGACCATTACCCATGCCTCGGCCACCGGCTGACCCGTTGCGCGATCCACCAGCCGGCCGGTGACGGGGACCTCGGCCGCGAGGCGCACCTCCACCTCCGTCGTCTGGCCGGGCGCCAACGCCAGCTCGACGGTGGCTGCGTACCCCCTTGCCGGACGCGCAGAACCGAGGGTACCGGCGCCAGATCGGTTAGCGTGAACTGGTCGCCTTGGAACTGAACCCACGATGAGCTTTCGGTCGGTCCGGCCAGCTCGTGAGGCTCGACCAGCGCCTCGTAACTCCCGCCGGCAAAGCCGATCGCGTGGCTCACCACCGTCGCCGCAGGCTGGAGCTGCACGGTCACTTCGGCGCCGACCTTCACGCCTTGGACCGCTCCGAAGCTGCCGCCGGCACGCGCCACGACCATTACGGGGTCCTGATCATCGCCGCGACCGAACACCTGGACCTCGAACCGGCCGTCCTCCCCGGTGATCGCAGACCCGGGCTCCCTGTCCGCGAAGAAGACCAGCACGCCGAACGAGCCGCCCCGGCGAATACCAACCCACGCTCCACGCTCAGGCCGGCCGGCGGCGTCGAGGACGACGCCGGTGATACTACGCTGCTCGGACGTTGGAGGCTCGGCTGCCAGCTCGATGTTCAACCCCGAGGTGGTCCGCGCGCGAACAGTGCTCCGCTGGGTCTTCTCATGGCGTCGCGTGAGGCGGTCACCTCGTAGACGCCGGGGAGCAGCTTGGCGCGGTAGTGCCCGTCCGCATCCGTCGTCACCTCGCCAGCCCTGTCCGCCCTGGCTCTCGAATAGAACTCCACGCGCACAGAGGAGGCGGGCGCTCCTGAAGGCAGCGTCACGATACCCGCGAGCTGGCCCGTCACGGGCAGCGTGAAGTCGGCGTGTGCGGTCGAGCCGGGCGTCACGTCCACGCGACGGTCGATGTGGCCCAGCGCATCCGCGTGGCCGCCAGCAACCGTAATCCGATCGGGCCGCACGCCATCTATGCGATAGTGCCCGTCTGCGCTGCTGCGCGCCTCAAGGCGCTGGCCCCGCCAGTCCCAGGTCGAGACGACGGCGCCGTCGATCGCTACGCCTTGCTCGTCCTTCACGACGCCCTCGATCGCTCCCAGCCGCTTCAGCTTGAGCGGCACTTCCAGACGCTGGCCGGCTTCGAGCGCGAGCCGGAATTCAGCACCGTCCATGAACCCCGGCGCCGACGCCTCGACGCTGTAGATGCCTGGGGCGAGCGGGGCGATAGCGAACGCTCCCTCCGCGTCCGCTACTGCCATGGCTACGATGCGCCCCCACAAGTCCTCGCGCATTCGCAAACCGCCGGCCGAGAGACGCGCGGCAACCTGCGCGCCGGCTACCCGCGAGCCGTCGTCGGCGGACACGACGCCGACGAACGAGGCTGCGAGCGAGAGGCGAATGACCACGCCATCGGCCGTTTGACCACGCGCGACCGTGACGCCGGTCGCCATCGCACCGGCAGCGCCGCCGAGTTGGGCGACGAGTCGGTGTACGCCGGGCTTCACGTCAAGCAGGAAGGCGCCGTCGCCACTCGTTGAGGTGACCGCATCGGTTCCGATCGCCTTCACGTCGGCCCCGGCGACCGCTCGGCCATCTGCGAACAGAACGCGGCCGGCGATGTAGCCGGCATCGGGTCCGTCATCTTCGGCCACATTCGGACTAACAGCTTGCTGGTGGCCGCGCGGCCCAATGGACCCGGACACGGCGCTGGACTCTCGGCCTCGCGAAGTGGCGCGAAGCGAGCCCGGGTTCTCTCCCATGCCGGGAGCAGCGCTTGGATGCCCGCTGACGCGCGCGATCGCAAATACGAGGACGACGCCGGCGGCGATCAGTATGGTTCGCGCTGCAGTTCGCACCAAAGCCCTCGCAGCAGCCGATTTGAACCGCAATTGCGCCGACAGTCCATCGACGCCGCACAGCGCTGTCGCGCATGAGCAATGTTGGATGCCGAGGTACACTGTGGACGTGAGTAAAGAACGTTTGGCTTCGGCCGGTCAGCGACGCCAAAGGACGCCGGCCGTATTCGGGAACGTGATCGCGTCCCGCTCCTACATTTGGATTCCGCCCGTTGGCCGGCCTCGTCCTGTTGCGCTTGAAATCGGCACCCCCGCTCGCATCAGCGAGGCTGAATGGATCTGCCCGTTCCGGGTCTCGGGCCTGCCCAAGGCGATCGAAACAGCGGCGCACGGGAGCGACGCGGTGCAGGCGCTGGAACTGGCGCTGGTGGGTGCTGCCGCACTCCTGTCGCGGTCGCCGCAGTTCCGAGCCGGCCAGATCGAGATGTGGAACAAGCCGGTGAAGAACGCGGCCGAGCTGTTCCTGCCGCTGCCGATGAACTCGCTTCAGGGCGCGCTGGAGAACTTGCGGGGCTACCTGGAACGGCAGCAGAAGAAGGAGCGTAAGACGAAGCGGGACTGGTTTGACCCCGAGTGGCGGCGCGCGCTGCTGTCGATGATGCGTGAGATCAGTGGCGACCTCGCCACGCTCGCCGCGCACCTGCCGATCCGGCACCAAACAGTTCATGCAACGGGGACGACGATGGGTGGCAAGCGCCGTCGTTCTGGACGTGCTCGGGGTAGGGGACCGTGATGCCGCCGCAGTTCTGCATCTACCGCCGCGAACCGCTTGGCCCCGAGACAGTCCGCGCTCACATCATCCCGCAGTGTCTCGGCGGGAGGCTCCACTCGCGCACCATCTGCTGCAACGATTGCAACAACGCGATCAGCCCGCTCGAAAACGACTTGTGCAAGGCGCTCCGTGCGCCCAGCGCGGCGCTTCGAGCGCGCGACGCCGAGAATCAGCCGATCCGCGCGGAGATGGAGGCCGACGGCAAGACCTACGACTACGCTGATGGCCTCGGGAATCAACGCCTCCCGGCGCCGAAATACGAGGACGGCGAGTTGGTCTTTCCGCTCCCGGGCGACGCCGACAAGCTGGCCGAGGTGATCGCGTACCAGCTTTGGTCCCACCACAAGAAGCCTGCCGCGCTGGACACCGACACGATTCGGATCGAGCCCGACCGGACCTTTCACATCAAGCCGCACCCCCCTGAGCGGAAAATGCTGTTCTCCGAGCTGAAGGTGGGTACGGACGCGCACATGCGCGTCGTGGTGAAGATGGCGCTGGAACTGCTCGCATACGTTCGCCCCGATGACGCCCGCCGCTGGGATGTGCTGCGGCCGGCTCGCCTGTACGTCCGCGACGGGGTAGACGACGGGAAGCTGCCTGCGCGTTTTGACGCGTCGGATGGCGCGGGCCTGTTCCGTGCGGATGAGGTGCCGCAGCTCGCGCACGCGGTCGAGGTCTGGACCCACCGCCAGAACCTGCACTACCGCGTGACGTTCTTCGGCGGGCTGCACATCACCGGCTCGCTCTCGACACGCTGGAACGGGCCGGCGTTCTCGATCGGGCACGCGCTAGACCCGCAGCAGCCGAGCCGCAACGTGACCAAAAATACCGAGTCGGATGGGCCAGCCCTCGGCGTGTATCACCCCGAAGTCAAGAAGCAGGCATGGGACAAGTTCGAGGAGTGGTTCATGGCGCGGACGTTGGAAATTTCCAAGGAGGTCACGTCGCGCCCGTGGCAAGCGCCAGGAGAGCCAGACCTCGCTGCGCTGCGCCCGGTGATCGAGGAGAAGTTCGCGGCCCTGCTCAAGCGGAAGCGGCAGCCGCGCCCGAAGAAGCGCAAGCCGAAGGCATGACGGGCTAGGTATGCTATCCCATGGTCCGACTGGAACAGCGGAGGAACGATGGCCGAGCTCAAGACCCGGGAGACCCGCGCGAGCGTGGCCGGCTTTCTCGAGAAGATCGCGGACGAAAGCCGCCGCAAGGACTGCCAGGCCCTGGTGAAGCTGATGAAGCGCGCCACCGGCGCCGAGCCGAAGATGTGGGGAGCGAGCATCGTCGGCTTCGGCTCCTGCCATCTCAAGTACGCCAGCGGCCGCAAGCTCGACTGGTTCCCGATCGGTTTCGCCTCGCGCAAGCAGGACCTGACGCTCTACGGCCTCTTGAGCGCGGAAGAATCGGACGCGTTGCTCGAACGCCTCGGGAAGCACACCCGCGGGAAGGGGTGCCTCTACGTCAAGCGGCTGGCCGACATCGACACGACCGTCCTCCAGCGGCTCATCGAGATCAGCCGAACCGGGGCTTGAGCGTCGACTGCGGCGAGAGGGAGCCGTCCTCGCCCGTCTCGGCCAGCACTGCCGGCAGCTCGCGGTCGAGTTCTTCAAGTCGCCGAAACCCGATGTGGCGCCCCTGCTCGAACCGTCATTGACCGGGACCGGAGGGCAACTATCCAGTCTGGTTCTCGATCGCTGCAGCCGCACGCGTCGGCAGGCGATTGCGTCGTCTATGTCAGCGGCACGACTCGCGTGGCGACGATACGGGCCGGCGAAACTGCTCGATCGCGATCGACCGATCGAATGTTGGCAATCAGAGACAGCAATTGGCCTATCGAGCAGTTCGGCTTGCCGACCGGAGGTGAATCCAGGAGCGGGGTGTTCTCTTCGTTTCGGCAAGAACCCGGCGATCTGCTGCTCTTCTACGAAGACGGCCTCGATTGCGCCGTCCAGGAAACGACGGCTCCCTCGGGCGGCGTAGAATCGGTCGCAGAGGCGATCGTGGCCAAGGCCCGCCTGGCGGACGGCGAGACGCAACGGCTTCTTGTCGTCGATCCCGATGCTATCATCGGCGGAATTCCTGGTTGAATGGCGGCTTGCCAAGGCGAAGGTCGCCGGTTCGAACCCGGTGTTCCGCTCCAAGATTCGACGGCCCGGCGCCCTTGAACGGCGGGGCCTTCGTCTCTTCGTCTTGTGAACCAGAGATAATCTTGAGCGCCCGAGAGTCAGCGACAGTTGTCGACGGGATTCATGCCAGACCAGGGGCGGGAGGTTACACCAAGGGGACGGAAGCCGCGTTATGCGACTGATCGTGGCAGTCGATCGAAAACGGCGAGCTCTGGAAGAGAGGCGAGAAGCGAGCGCACATCACGTGGCGGGCCGAGGAGAGACGCCGATTCACCGTCGCGGATCTCGGCGGCCTTCTCGGCTCGGACGCGAGGAGGGCGTTGGTGGTGGTGGTGCGTGCAGGGGCTGGACGCAGGGTGACGGTGGCGAGGTGCTCGCCGGAGTTGCTTGCCTCGGGCATGGGCGGCATCTAGACTCTCCATATGGCGCGGGTTGAGGAACACCTTGCGGAGCTACTCAGGCTGCCGGTCGACGAGCGCGCCAAAGCAGCCCGCGCGCTGCTGGATAGCCTCGATGAGGATGGCGAAGACGCCGGCGTCGAGCATGCGCAGGTTACGGAACTGATCCGCAGGATGCAGGCGTTGCAGGCGGGCCAGGTCAAGCTGATCGACGACGCCGAGGCCCGCGCCAGGGTCATGGCGCGACTGCGATCCGTCCGCGGCCAGTGACTGGTCCGAGATTCTTCGCCGAGGCGCTGGCGGAATACGAGGATGCGGTCGTCTACTACGAAAAGCGCGAGGCAGGGCTCGGTGCGAGGCTGCTCCAGGAATTCGACGAGGCTTTCGCCGTCGCGCTCGCGTACCCGGAAGCGTTCGCCATGGTACCGGAGGCGCCCATAGACTTCGGGCTTCGCTGGGTGATGCTCCGGACCTTTCCGATCAAGTTGGTCTACACCGTGCGCGACGAGACGCTTCTCTTGGTTGCCGTATTCCATGCGCGTCGTCGTCCAGGCTACTGGCTGGAAAGGCTAAGGCAGTTGGGGCGCTGATCAGCGCGTTGCCGTCAGGTTGCCATGAAGCCGCAGTTCGGGCCGGCGCGGCGCGGGACGAGGAGGGGGGGCGGAAGTGACTGTCAACGTGGCCGTTGGACAGGTTTGGACAGGTGCCAGTCCCGTCTGGGGCCATGCAGGGCCACTGAGGGTCACGCAGCGTCGGTGGCGGCGGTGTTCTTCCGAGAGGAGAGGGCCATCTAGGGCCATCGAGGGCCACGCAGGCGTACACCTAGCCGCTCGTTCGATTCCCGCCGCCTCCACTTCTTTTCTCCTCTCTGTACGCTTAGTTGACCAACTGCCCAGGTCGAATTGCCATTAGGTTGCCATGGTCCAGCAATTGGACCGCGCGAGCGTGAACATCGGTCGCCACTCGTCGTCGGCCGCCGCGAGGAAGCGCTGCGCCTCCTCGAAGTCGAAGAAGTCGAACTCCGGCTGCGGTCCCCTCATCCACTTCACCCTGGGCACGTGCGAGAGCAGCTCCCAGTCGACCGCGACGGAGAGGACCTTGCGCAGGACGGTCAGGTGGTTGTTGAGCGACTTGGGGCGAGGCCCTCGGCGAGCTTCGCCGCTTTATAGGTCTCGATGTCGCGCAAGCAGATCTGCTCGAGCTTCCAGCGGCCGAAGGCCGGCAGCAGGTGGTTCTTGAGGATCTGCCGCTTGCTCACCACGGTGGAGTACTTGTTGTTCGCCTCCGCGTAGACGCGCTCATCGCACGCAAGGCGCGCCTTCTCATTGCCGTCGGAATCGACCACCACGAACGCTTCCGCGCGTAACTCCAGCATGTCTCATCCCCTGCGCAAGGTGGCGATCATTGCGATCGTCGCAGAAAGCATCACCAGCGTCGCCGCCCATCCGAGGGAGCGCAGGACTGACGGGAGAACGAACCCTCGCAGCAGCGCCTTGTTCGTGCCGAGCACCATGATCATGAACATGATCGGGACCGCCACTACGCCGTTGATGACGGCGCTGTAGATGAGTGCCTTCATCGGATTGATGCGAGTCAGGTTCAGCGCGAATCCGACGATTGTCGATCCCGAGATCACTCCGTAGAAGAGCTTCGCCTCGCGAGGCTTGCAATCGAGGCCGACTGGACAATCAAAAGCTTCCGCGGCTGCGTAGGCGGCGGAGCCCGCAAGTACCGGGACCGCAAGAAGGCCGGTTCCGATGATCCCTGCTGCAAACACGAGCCCGGCGAATTTTCCTGCGATCGGCGTGAGCGCGGCCGCGGCCTGCGCAGCCGAGTCGATGTCATGAATGCCGCTCGCATGCAGCGTAGTGGCGGTCGTCAACATGATGAACCAGGCGATCAAGTTCGATGCGGCCATGCCGACGAGCGTATCGACGCGGAGCCGGAAGAGTTGCCAGCGCGCCTGCCACGGCGCGCGAAGCAGCGGTCGCGCTTTGGGATCGGCCTCTTCGTCCTCGACCTCCTGAGAAGCCTGCCAGAAGAACAGGTACGGGCTGATGGTCGTGCCGAAAACGGCGACGATCATCGACAGCGACGCGGTATCGAAGTGCAAAGACGGCGCCACTGTCGACCACAAGGCCTCGCCCCAGCGCACGTTCACGACTGCGGCGGTGGCCACGTAGGCGAGCAGCGAGGCGGTCAGAACCAGGAGCACGCGGGCGTAACTTCCGTAGCGCATCCGAATCTGCAGCGCGAGCGAGACGCCGGAAAAAAGCGCGGCCCAGGCCAGCACAGAGCCGTCGCCCAGCAACTGCGCGGCAGCGCCCATCGCGCCGATGTCAGCTCCGATGTTGATGGTGTTGGCGATCACCAGCAGGCCCACGAAGAGATACAGGACCCAGCGTGGATAAGAGCTCTTCAGATTCCCCGCGAGCCCGTGGCCAGTCACGCGACCGACACGCGCGGAGACTTCCTGGATCGCCGCCATCAGCGGGTAGCTCAACGCCATCGTCCACAACAGTCCCATGCCGAACTGCGCTCCTGCCTGGGAATAGGTGGCGATGCCGCTCGGGTCGTCGTCGGACGCGCCCGTGACCACGCCGGGGCCGAAGATGCGCAACCAGCGCAGCGGTGATTTTCCTCTCATCGGGAGTGCGAAAATCCAGCGGGCGCGGCGGGGCTGCAACCTGCATTCCAGCCGAAACGTGCGAAAAAGCGCCCTCGATCGCTCGCGCCGCATCGATCACCTCCCGCACTTCATCGAGGGACATCGTCTCGTAGACGCGCTGCGCGACCTTGCGTGTCGGGATGCTGCTGATCGGATTCGCACCGCGCCATTTCCTGCCGTGATCGCTTGCTCAAAGATCGAGTGCACGATGGCACGCAGCTTGTTGAGTGACGCCGCGCTCGCGCTTCTCGAGGCGTGAGACGCTCCTTGCCCAACCTTTGCGACGCGATTCGCGTGTTTGGTGAAGCTCGCCTGGTCACGAAGCTGCGGCGGTCGTCGGGATTGAGTTTGAGTTCTGCGGCAGATTCATCTTGTAATAGCGACAGGCGAGTCGCCTCGTCTGTTGACTTCAGACGTTCCACGATAACGAGCGTGTCAGCAGGCCGTCCCTCGACGATCGCGAGCGCTGCCAGATGATTGGCGAGTTCATCCAACTCCGGCGATATCTCGAGCGACCGTGTCGCAGACCGGCGGGCAAGCTTGAACTGCCCGGCGGCAGAGTAGGCGTTTGCGAGCCAGTTCCAAGCAAAGGGATCGAGCGGATTGATCTCAGTGGTCTTCCGCAGTTCCGCGATGGCCTCGTCCACGCGACCAAGCTCCAACTGGACGATCCCGTAACGCCGGTGACTCGCGATGCTGCGGTCCCGGTTTCGCGTTAGATACCGTCGACCGGTCGTGTCGAAGGTCGTGCGTTAGCGGAGGCTGCCCGTCAGCCAAAGCAAGAGGAGTACGAGCACCAGGAGGCCCGCTGGCGACCATCCTGCGTAACCCCAGCGAGAGTGTCCCCAGGCCCCGCCGCCCAGAGCCAGCACGAGCAACAGGATGAGGATGATCAGCATCAGCACTCCACCTTCTTCTCATACCGGAATGACTTCATGATGCCTCCTCTGGACAAAATGATGGCCTCCTTTGGGCCAAGCAACCGCAGAAGCTGGCCACGCAACGAGGGGTTCGAAGCGCAAGCGCGGCCATGGAGAAATGCGGAGCCTGAGCCCACCGAGCGCTCGGTCTCTTCAAATTGCCACCCAAGCGAACCGTGACGATTCTCGACCGAGACGAGGTTTCCAATGCCACGACGGTCAAAGAGTTCCGCGAAAGGTAGTCGCTCGGTGCGCACCGAGATGCACCACATGCGCTCCGGCAAGCACCGGGTCAAATCGCGCAAGCAGGCGATCGCCATCGGCCTCAACAAGGCGCGCAGGAAGGGCGCACGGATTCCACGCAAGCGCCGGGCGGGAAAAAAGAGCGCCTGACTCACGTCGTCACGGCGCATTCATCCGGCAGCCAGGACGACAAGCGCCCGGACAATGAGGGCGGGATTGACCGGCGTGCCGCTCCACCAGGGCAGCGCGAGAGCCGCGTGATCGAGCCCTGAGAGACGGACGATCCGCGAACCCGGGATAATGGCATCCGGTGCGGGGACGAATCCATCCGACTCGACACCATGCACGTCGAGCAAGTATCGCCTCGTGCGCTCCAGCAGAGGTCCAGCCTGAGCGCAAACAGTCACCAGCGAGACCGTCGGCACCGGGCTGTGTTGCGGGATGCGCGCGAGCAGCGCCCGCCGACGCTGGTAAGTCATGTCCCAGTACGCGCGTGGCGTACCGCCGAGAAGACGCGTGACTCCGCCAACGGCCGCTCGCCACAGACGCGTACGCCGCGCATCGGAAGCAAGCGGCGTTCCGCCGAAACAACCTTGGAGCGACACGAACGCCCTGACGTTCCGCGCTGCGGACGGATACATCCAGAGAGCAGCATGAACGTCGAGCGGACCTTTGCTTTGTGCGACGACAATCGTCGGTCCGCGAATCTCGCCGGCGAGGATGCCCGCGTTGTCCTCGACGGTGCCTTCGGTATCGATGCGCGACCGCCGCACGCGCAGCGGCGTCAGCCCTCTCTCGATGGCGGCGAAGTATCGTGGATACCAAGCGGTGAAGATACCGGGCACTGTGAGGACCTCGAAAGCCTTCAGGTGTTCCAATTCCACGACGGGGAGGAGCTCATGGAATTGCGCCGTGGCGTCTTCGCCGCCCGCAGCGAGCCAACCAACCTCACTCATGAGCCCACCGCCGCTCGGCAAGCTGTGGAACAAGGGCAGCGTATGAGCGCTTCGACCGCCGAGAGCCCGGATACTCCAAGGTGCTGATCAAGCCGTCGCGGGAGGCGCGGGGGCATCGAGCTAGAGTGGAAGCTCGTCCGGCGGAGGATAGCCGTGCTGCGCGCGGCCCTCCTCCGCGTCATAACGCTTGCTCACCTTGTACAGCTCGAAGCGGCCGTTCTTCGCGTACTCCACGACGCGCTCGCGGAGCCGGGCGCGCTCGTCCTCGCTCATCGGCGAAAGGCCGCGCGCGACGCCGAGATTCTGCTGCAAGACCTCGAGCGTCTCCATGCCGCTGACCGTGACCGCCACGGGCAGGCTCATCGCGTAGCGGAGCGCCTCGTCCGCGCGGATCGCGCCGCCGAGCACGGGCTGACCGCTCCCACCCATGCTCTTCATGGAGCCAGGAACTACGCCGGACAATGAAGATTCTTTCTAGAGGGCGTAGCCGATGCCGATGAGGAACTCGAGCAGCGACATGCTCTGGGTGAGCAGGTGGTACTGGATCTGTCCCTGCACGCGCAGGTGGGGATCGACCTGCGCCAGCGGGTAGAGGCCCATCAAGAGGATGCCGACGCCGACGCCGGTGTTGGTTCCCGCGGAATTGGGGACCAGCGAAAGGCCCAAGCCGCCGAAGAGCTGCACCGGCAGCTTGTCGTAGCGGACCGCCCCGCCGGCGGTGAGCGGGAAAAACTGGCCGCCGCTGGCGAAGGAGATCCCGACATTGGCGAAGGCCGCGAGCGGGACCTCGGGCGAAAGCTGCGCAAGGTTCATAGCGCCGCCGACATTGAGACCGAACTCGCCGTCGGAGATGGTGCCGAAGGGAGTGCTGAAACGGACGTCGTAGATGCCCAGGCTGGCCCAGCCGATCCGGGGAGCCGAGTTCAAGGCGGTAGAGGAGGTGTCGGCAGGCGCGGGGTCGGTACTGGCCGGCGGGGTTGTGGCGGTGGCCGGCGAGGGCGCCTTCTTGGGCGCGGCGAGAACGGCAGTCGTGAGCAGCAGGGTGGCGGCGAGCACCAATGAGCTGCGGATCATTCGTTTTCCCCTCTCGATGAGCGCGGGATGACGCCCGCACCACCTTGAATCAGACAAGGCGCCGGCGCCAGTTTTCGAATGGCCCCGGTTGCACCGCAACAGGTGCAACGCGCCTGTGGCGGCCGGTGCAACGGAATCGCAACGGCAGCCTCCGTTGCGACCGCAGCTTGCTACCCGCGCCGGCCGATCAGGGCGGCCGGTTCCTCGAATTACTCAATCCCCGTTTCCGATAGGGAGACACCCGACACCGAAGGCTGAACTTCGCGGGCCCGAGGATGCACATGCGACGCTGATCCATTGCCGCCGCCGGAACATTCGAGTGGTCACGCACGGCGCCGGAGCCAGAGCTCTTCGACGACGGGGGCAACAATGTGGCCACATCAAGGTCCGAGGTGAAAGGCGCATGGCCCAGTAGCTGGGCGGATGCGCGCCAGAGCGACCCGCATGCCATTGGCGATGCGCCGCTCAGAGCGGCGCAGGAGCTCCGATTTCGCTCGGCACCTGCATGCGCGGCGCGCCCTTTTCCTGCAGCTCTTTCACCATGTCCTCCATCACCACGCCGAGATCATCGAGCTCGTCGCGGGAGAGGAGCTTGCGCACTTTCGGGAAGAGCTCCTTCTCCTCCTCTTTGGCGTGCTCGAGCACCTGCTCCTTGAGGACCGCGATCTTCGCGTCGAACTGTTCATCCTCCGGGTCACACTTCATCGTGTCCGCGATCAGCCGCTTGACGCTGAGATGTTCCTCGACGGCCTCGCGCAGGAGCTCTTCAGTCTGCTCGGCCTTAGCCGAAGGATAGAAATGCTTTTCTTCGATCGTGGCGTGGATAGCCAGCGCATCGGCGAGCTTCTCGAAGAGCGCCTCCTTCTTCGCTCCGTCGGCCTTCTCGATCTTCTCGAACATGTCTTCGACTTCGTCGTGCTGTTCTTTGAGCAGCTCAATGGCGTTCATCGGCGATGCCTCCGTAAAGGTCTCCCGTGAATCTGGAGACATCGCCTCGCCGCTGCATGAGGCGAGCATGCCTCCGCCCGGTCCCTGCGCGGGCAATTCGCGAATGCATATTGATTCGTTCGATGGCAGATCTTCTCGACGACATCTTGGGAGCGCGCGCACCATACGCGGACTCCGAATGGGTCAGCAGCCTCGACGGGTGCGGTTGGATTGCCAATCGCACCCGCTATCGATTGACCCGGCCGCTTGTCCGCCGGGACGACGGACTGCTCCAGGCGACATCGGATGGTTCAATGGCGGCAATCGCTCGATGTCGAAGGGCCGTGAATTGATGGCTCGCGCGGACCTCGTCCATCTTTCCACCTGGACGAAGAGTGGCTCAGTGCGCGTGGTCGTGGAGTCGCCTAAGGGTTCGGCCGTGAAGTTCGACTACGATCCCGACCTCGATGTCTTCGTCTACGGCAAGGCCCTGCCGCTCGGCCTCACTTATCCATACTGCTGGGGCTTTCTGCCTGGGACCTGTGGCGACGATGGAGATCCCCTCGACATCTTCGTCCTGAGCGATGCGCCGACCTTCCCCGGCGTGGTCATCGAATGCCCCCTCGTCGGCGTTCTTCGCTTGGAGGAAAAAAGCAAGAAGCGCCGCGAGCGCAACGACCGTCTGATTGCTGTCCCTGTTGCCGATCCGAGAATCGCCGATGGCTGCGAGGACGTGGCCGATCTCCCCGAGCGCCTACGGCAAGAGATGGAACAGTTCTTCCTCAGCACTACCTTCTTCACACACAAGCACGCGACCGTGCAGGGATGGAAAGGGCACAAGGCTGCGATAAAGCTCGTGCGCAAATCGCAAATGACCTGATGATCCCGGTATTCGAACCTCCCTCAAAAGGGGATAGTGCCGAACCCTTGTCCTCGAGAATGGGAATCGAGTCGCAGCGGCGCAATCCCAACGCCCGAGCAAGCCGCTGTCCGTCTACGCGGGCGCCATTCATGCATTCGAGGACCGTCCGGCCTGGATCGTGCTCTTTGCGAAGACAGGGATGCTCCTCATCTTTTCCAGACGGAGTCCGCCCATGCGCGCTGTCGTCTACCGAGGCCCTTACGACGTCGAGGTGGCAAAGAAGAAGGATCCGGCCATCGAGCATCCGGCCGATGCCATCTTGCAAGTGACCCGCGCCGCCATCTGCGGCTCGGACCTCCACCTTTTGCACGGCCTCGTGCCCGACACGCGGGTGGGCAGCACTTTTGGCCACGAGTTCACCGGCATCGTCGAGGAGGTCGGTCCGGCGGTGCGCGCGCTGAAGAAAGGTGATCGCGTGGTCGTGCCTTTCAACATCGCCTGCGGCGCGTGCTTCTACTGCTCGCGAAATCTCACCGCTTGTTGCGAGAACTCCAATCCTAACAGCGACGTGGTCGGCGGTTGTTTCGGCTATTCCCACACCACCGGCGGATACGACGGTGGACAGGCCCAGTACGTCCGCGTTCCCTATGGCGACGTCGGCCCGA
>Ga0209471_1000974_pt1 | contig 17756 bp, 16 predicted proteins | sample GraSoiAngelo_128_FD_185885 | JGI IMG/M metagenome (GOLD analysis project Ga0209471, IMG submission 185885) | Grasslands soil microbial communities from the Angelo Coastal Reserve, California, USA - 14_0927_12_20cm (SPAdes) (version 2) | ecosystem: Environmental > Terrestrial > Soil > Grasslands ...
GTTGTGGCACCGGAGGCCGGCGAAAAGGTGCCTCACAAGAAAGCCGAAATCCTGATGCTTGCCTGGCGCTGCGTCGAGAATTGTCAAGTTCTGCAAACCGCCGAGAAATAAGAATTCTGCTGCCCTTCTTTAGGAAAGAAACTTCTGATATTCGATCAGGGGCATCCCGAAGAAGTCCGAGACTTTTCCGGACCGGCGATACCCGTTCTTCTCGTAAAACCGCATTGCGCGCTGAAGCGGTTCCGTGGTGTCCAGCGTAACGCGTCTGCACTCACGCGAACCTAGCTCTGCCTCGGCCCTGCTCAGTAATTGCGCGGCTATTCCCTTTCCGCGCATCGATGGGCACACCGCCATCCCTCGAAGATGTCCTTCGGCCGTGCGTAGGACATGGCAGGCAATTGTGCCCACAACGCTATTCCCAGAATCGACCGCTAGGAACACGCTCATTGTTTCCAGACGCCCCCGAAGTGTCTCCGCCGTCAACACGGTGTCCAGAAACCCTTCGGGAGAGTAGCGGCTCCGAAATTCCTCGAACGCTTCGCGAAGGCAAGCCAGAATCCCTGGAGCATCCCCAAGGCTCGCCCTGCGTATCGAGATTGCTGAAGTTTGGGCTTGCACGCTTGTGATCACTGCAGCGGGCAATCTAATGAAGGGATTCCCCTTACCCAAGCTCCATTTTGGTTGTGTTAAGAAGTTTGGTATCCAGACCTTCTAGCGGGCGAAACACAAGTCACTTGTGGGCTGGAAGCAGATCCCAAATCCCTGCATCTTCTGTGCCGAGCACCCAAGAAGCAAAACCGCGCAGACCCCGCTCCTTGACGAGCGCGTAGCGCTCTTTGAACGTGCGCAGGTCTGTGTAGAAGATCCACTCGCGCTCATCGTCCCTGTAAAAGTACAGCCAGGCCGACCGGTCCTGCGCGTCCCACTCAACACGCCCGCCGTACGCTTTGGCCAAGTCAAGCGCATCGTCGGTCGAAATGTATTCAGCAGTCGGGTTGGCCCGGTCGCCGGCTTTGTCTGGCGCTTTGACCGGCGTGCCCGCAAACCAGTGATAGCCATACAAAGGGATTCCCAGCGCGAGTTTCTGAGGCGGCACGACTTTCAGAGCGTACTCGAGATTGGCGACCGTCCAAACCCATCCAGCAACCGGGCCAGGGACGGTCCAAGTCGTGTGCTGGTCGTAAGTCATTAGGCAGAGAAAGTCCACCGACTCCGAGATAGCCTTCAGGTCATACGCCCCACGCCAGTTCTCGTAAATCCACGTGGAAAATCCTGTTTCTCCCGGATGCCCCGGAGCATTGGGAATAGTCGCGATGGAGAGTTGCAAGTTCTCCTTGTGAAACGCTGCCGCCGTTTCGCGAACAAAATCCGAGAGCGCGTCGCGGTCGGTCCAGTTGACGTTTTCCATGTCCAACTGGAAACCAATATAGCCGTTGTCTTTGCTCGCGCGGGCTAGGGCGGCGATAGCTTCCCGCCGCGCTGCTGCATTCGCGAAAAACTTGTGGACTTCTTCCTGCACGAACCCGCCGTTCCCCACCAGCGGCATGACCGGTACATGGCGCTGGCGCGCCGTTTCCAGCACTTCTGGATTCGGCCCGCCTGACAGCAAACCGCTCGCGTCCACGGAATACCAATTGGGTGACACGATGTCGACTTTGTCCGCGTGCGCCAGAAACGAGCGCACCGACTTCGGCTCGCGCGTCATATAGAAAATAGACTCATGCTGCTGCGCTTCAGCCGTGATTGCCCCAGAGGAAAACGGCAGGATGATGGCGAGGAATATTTGTGATGGTTTCATGCGCGCAGTCTAACCACTCCGAGCCTTCCAGCGCAACGCTCGCTGCCGTATCCAGCTGTAGGGGAACGCACGACTCTGGGTTTAGTGACGCACGGCCCACGCCATGCCGTCGGGCCCCTTCCCCGTGGGAATGCGGGCTGCAGCGACCTCGAGAGTCTTTAAATCGAGAGTCGCAACGTTGTTTTCCCCCGCGACGGCAATATACGCGCGTGTGCCATCCGGAAGAATAAGCATGCCCTCCGGCTGGCGGCCAAGATTGAGGCGTTTGATTTCTTTCCGCGATTTAGCATCGAGAACCAGCATCTCATTGCCTGCCAAGTCAGACACGAGGACAAGCTTCCCGTCAGGAGTGAACTTCAGACGATTTGACCGTTTTGTCTGCACGTCGAGCGTCTGCACAACCTTTTTCGCGCCAATGTCAACGATCGAGATGCTCCCATCGTTAGAATTCGCGGCCCAGAATTCGCGCCCATCCGGCGAAATGTCCCCGCCTTCCGGGCCTTTGCCTACTGCAATATTCGCGGCGCTCCAGCCAGTGGGAGTGGAGTCGCGTTGCAACAAAGTGATGGAATCCGACCCAATGTTGGATGTGAAAATCTGTGATCGATCCTTCGAGAAGACCAGCATGTGGGTGCCGTTCTGCCCAATTCCTAGAAGCCAGTCAACCTGATTCGCCGTAGGATCGTAGCGTCCAATCAGCCGGTTCAGCTCCGCGGTGAACCAGACTTTGCCTTCCGCGAACGTGATTCCGTGCGGCCGGCGTAATGCACCGAGCTCCACGCGGTGCAGTTCTTTTTGCCCAACCAAATCCATTACGGAAAGCGTGTTCCCCGGAGTGCGCGCCCCATAATTGGCGACAAACGCCAGTTTGCCGTCATCGGAAACCGTGATTTCGTGCGGACCTTCGCCAGTGGGTATGCGCGCGACTGTTTTTGAGGTGCCGGGATCCACAATCGAAAGCGTGTTGTCCTCTTTGTCGAGGACCAACAGAGCAGGTGATGGAGTCTGTGCCGCTGCAAAATACGGGAGAAGCAGAAAAACAACACTAGCTGCGAGCCACCCCAATAAAGTCCCCCGCGAAATGGCGAGTTTCATATTGCTGTTTCCTCTTAGCGATGTAACAGGGCCTCCGAGCGTCCCCGAGCATACTACAGGACCGTACAACCAGGACTAATGGTCGCCAAGATTGACAGAGCGAGCGATAATGTCTGTGGCGCCGAGGGATGAGGGAGGAACTCATGAGCAAAGATGCACCAGAACAGAAGAAGGAAAGAAAAGCAGAAGCCACAAGCGACAGCAGCGACGAAAAGAAGAGCCTGACGCGGCGAAAATTTATCAGCCGCGTCGCGGCCGGCAGCGCGGCCGCAGCTCTTGTGCCCCGGCACGTGCTGGGGCGCGGTTTCACGCCCCCGAGCGACCTGCTGAACATCGCTGGCATCGGCGTTGGCGGGATGGGCCGCGCCAACCTAATCAACTTAGCCAGCCAAAACATAGTGGCCCTGTGCGATGTGGACTGGGGCTACGCGGACAAGGGGTTCGAACGCCTGGACACAGACATTCAGAGACTCCGGGACCGCTTGGAAGGCCCTCCCTCACCGCCAGCCACGGGCCAACCGCAAGCGCCTTTCGATGCCGCGAAAACCAAAGCGCGGCTGGACAATATGATCCGGCTCAAAAACGAGCATCTCCCAAAAGCCAAACGCTACAAGGACTATCGCGGGATGCTCGAAAAGCAGAAGGATATTGACGCCGTTCTCGTCGCCACCGCCGATCACATGCACGCTCCCATCGCTCTTGCGGCCATGGATCTTCACAAACACGTCTACGTGCAAAAGCCGCTCACCTGGTCGGTCGAAGAAGCTCGCAAAATGGCCCAGCGCGCAAAAGAGACCAAAGTCGCCACGCAGATGGGCAACCAGGGCCACTCCCTCGACGATGCGCGCACCGCCGTCGAATACATCTGGGCTGGCGCCATCGGCGAAGTCCGCGAAATACACATTTGGACCAATCGCCCTCTCGGCTTTTGGCCGCAAGGCATTCCCCGCCCGGAGGCCCTAAAGGAACCGGCCGACAAGCTCAGCTGGAACGGCCGAGGCGTGACGGAGCGGCTGGCTGCGGCCATGGCCGGCAATTATCCTGTTCCCGACACGCTCGCGTGGAATCTCTTTCTGGGCGCAGCGGCGCCAAACATCGAGTATCACCCCATCTACCACCCGTTCAACTGGCGCGGCTGGGTGGATTGGGGCGTTGGCGCCATCGGAGACATGGGCGCGCATCTGATTGACCATTCCATGTGGGCGTTAAATTTAGGGATGCCGGCCAGTGTCGAGACCATCTCAACCCCTTTCAACGGCGCTTCCTATCCCCATGCAACGATGACCTTCTACGAATTCCCCGCCCGCGGCCCGCTGCCGCCAGTAAAACTCACCTGGTACGACGGCGGCTTGAAGCCCCACAAGCCTGAAGAACTTGGCGACGAAGAGCTAAACCAAGAAGGCGGCGCGTTGCTCATCGGCAGCAAAGGCAAGCTGCTCCACGAAACTTACGGCGCGCATCCGCGGTTGCTTCCCAAATCGCTTCACGATTCGTTTGGCAAACCGCCCCAGAAGCTCCCGCGCATCCCAGGCGAAGCACACGAGATGAATTGGGTGGAAGCGTCCAAAGGCAAGGCTGAAGCTTCTTGCCCATTCGAATACGCCGCGCGGCTCACCGAAGTCATGCTACTCGGCATCGTCGCGTTGAAGGCAGGCAGAAAAATCTCTTACGACGGCGAAAACATGCGCGTCACCAATCTGCCACAAGCCAACGACTACCTCCGCCGCGAGTACCGCCAGGGCTGGTCCGTCTGACGCCGCTACGCCTACGCTTAGGGTCAGATGGTGTACGTGCCTCGGTAGGTTCCGACCTGTGCTTCTAGGTTTGCGGCAATCTACAACGAACTGAATTCTCGGCAATAGCTTCGTTCTGCGTGTTCTGGCTACAACCCTTTTGCCTCGCGGAAACTTCGCACCACAACGGCAGCGTCCTGGTGTTGTGCATCTACAGCGTAGTTGAGCTTCCGAATGTCGCTTGCGGAAAGCTTCCCGCCAAGATCGGCCAGGGCCGCGCGCAGTTGCGGGAACTGCTCGAGCGTCGATGCGCGCACGATGGGCACCGCGTCGTAAGGTGGGAAATAATGCTGGTCGTCCTCCAGCGCCACGAGCCCCAGCGCGTCAATCAGCCCATCGGTGGAATTCCCGGCCACCACATCCACCTGATGGTCCAGCAGCGCGCGATAGATTAGCCCCAGGTCCATGACCTTGGGCGATTCCGCAAACTGCAGACGGTAGCGCTTGCTGAGCCCGGGAAAACCGTCGGGCCGCTCCAGGAACTCGTACCCCACTCCCACCCGCCATTGCGGAGCGATAGAAGGCAAATCCGAGAGCGTGCGAATGTGCATCTTCTTCGCGTCGTCTCCGCGAATCACCATCGCGAACGTGTTCTCAAAGCCCAGCGGCTCGGTCACTTCCAGGTGAAATTTCTCCGCATATAGTTTCTTGACGCGCTCGTAGACGGCCGCGGAAGTTCCTTGCGGCGCCTCGTTGAGAACCGCCGTCAGCGCTGTGCCGGTATATTCAACGTACAAATCGAGGTCGCCGGAAAGCAGCGCTTTGTGCACCAATAGCGTACCGCCAAGGTTCGCCTTCCGAACTACCCTGATGCCCGCCTTCGCCTCGATGTGTTGCGCCACAAGCTCGGCCAGAACGACTTGCTCCGTAAAAAACTTCGACCCAATCGTGACTCTGTTTTGTGGCTTTTTCTTGCAGCTAGAAACGAAACAAACAACGCTAGTCAGGCAAACAAGATAAAGAATTAGAGAGACATGTATGGCACAAGGACGGCTGCCAGGTTTGCCATCCCGAGCGTAGCGAGGGATCTGCTTTTTGATTTCCAGGGAAGAAGAACGTGAGGCAAGAACGCGTCTGGTCTTCACACGACCCTCAATCGACGTTCGAGCATTCCCAGAAGAAAATCCGCGGCCAACGCCAACAGCGCCGCGGGAATTGCACCGGCCAGAATGAGCGAATCACTCACCAGCGCAACGCCGCGAAAAATAAACGTGCCAAGTCCGCCAGCCCCGATGGCCGCCGCGATCGTAGCGATGCCGATGGTGATGATGGTGGCCGTTCGAATGCCCGCAAGGATGACGGCAAGCGCGAGCGGGAACCGCACCCGAAACAGGATTTGCGCGCGCGTCATGCCCATGGCCTCTGCAGCTTCAAGGACGGCAGGATCGATCCCACGCAAACCTACGTATGTGTTTCGCAGAATCGGGAGAAGCGCATAGAGAACCAGCGCAACAATCGCCGTGCGTTTACCAATGCCGCCAATGAAGGGAATAGGGATTAGGAAACCGAAAAGCGCAAGGCTGGGAATGGTCTGAAAGATATTCGCGATGCCAATCGACACCGCGCGCAGAGCCGGCCGCTGCACGATGAACATCCCCAGTGGAACGGCAATAAACATGGCGATCACCATGGAAATCAGGACAAGCTCGATATGATCGAGCGTAGCGCCAAGAATCTCCGCGCGATGTTCCGCGAAGAAGGACCACCCGCTCGAACCGGGGCTCACGCCGGCGCTCCCGGATTTGTTTCCAGCGAAGCCGCGAACGCGCGCACTTCGGGATGTTCCAGCCTCAAAAATTCTTGAGGCGGCGCGACCGCCGCAATTCGTCCCGCTTCCAAGAGCACGATGCGCGACGCCAGCAGCAGCGCCTCGCGCAAGTCGTGCGTCACAAACACAATCGTCTTTTGCAGCCGTTGCGCCAGCGTTCGAAATTCCCGCTGCAATTCCGCACGGGTCACCGGATCCAAAGCGCCGAACGGCTCGTCCATCAGCAAAATTGGCGGATCGGCCGCCAGTGCGCGCGCCACACCCACCCGCTGCCGCTGCCCGCCCGAAAGTTCTCGCGGGCGCCGCCGTGCAAACTCACTCGGATCAAGCCCTACGAGACAAAGCAATTCGCCAACGCGCGCCGCCGTGCGGCAGCGATCCCATTTCTCCAGCGAAGGAACAAGCGCCACGTTTTCCTCCACCGTGAAATGTGGAAACAGCCCCGCTTCTTGAATCACATAACCGATTCCACGCCGCAGCCGAATAGGATCCCACTCCGTAGTCACGCCACCCTGCACCAGCACTTGTCCCCGCGATGGAAGCAACATCCCGTTAATCAGGCGCAGCAGGGTAGTCTTGCCGCTGCCGCTCCGCCCAAGAAGCACCAGCGTTTCCCCGATTGGAACTGCCAGGGACACGCTGGAAATCACCTCGCGCCTCAGAATATCGTTTATGTGATACGACACATCGCGAAATTCAATCAAATTTCTCGAAAAATGTTCGGTCTTCGCATTCATTTCGGTTGACAGCCTCAATTCCCAGCGCGAACATACTAATGTAATTTGCCTCCCGACGCCGATTTTTGGCGCATCCTTCTCTGGGGCCTGGCATCAAACGGAAGGGGCCAACGCTATGGGAGCACTTGCCGCCACTGCCGTCCGCATCCGGCACGATCTTCATACCGGTTTACTGAAAGCCCGGGGGAGAACCGATGAGCTTTTGCAACTTGTCCGCGAAGAGGCCATGTATGACCGGCCCATCGCCGAGCGCCATCGCATTATTTTTTACCTAGGCCACGTCGAAGCCTTCGATTGGAACCTGCTTTCGCAGCGCGCTTTCGGTCTCCGCTCTTTTCATCCGTCTTTCGATCAGCTTTTTTCGTTCGGGATCGATCCTGACGGCGGCAGCCTGCCTACCGACGCGCCGGGAGATTGGCCAACCCGCCAGGAAGTGGAACGTTACAAAACGCGCGTGCGCGAAGAACTCGATCACGCCATCGAACACGCACTTCAGCGCCCCGAAGAAGGCCACCCCCACTTGCTGCAAATGCTGCATGTGGCCATCGAGCATCGGCTGATGCACGCCGAGACCCTCACCTACATGCTGCACCGGCTTCCCGCGCACAAAAAGATTTGTCCCCCCCAGAAGGCCGCTTGGAAAGCCCCGCACGTGAAATCGCACCTGGTCGAAATCCCCGGCGGACGCGCCACGCTGGGAATTCGCAATTCCCAGGATCCTGAATTCGGCTGGGACAACGAGTTCGCCGAGCACGAAGTGGCCGTTCCGGAGTTCGCCATCGAGGGTCATAACGTAACAAACCACGATTTTTTGCGGTTTATTCAGGCTGGAGGCTACCAAAATCGCAAACTTTGGACCCCCGAGGCCTGGGCCTGGAGAACCAAAGAGAATATTCAGCATCCAATGTTCTGGAGGGCTGACGGCAATCTCTGGCTGTATCGAACCATGTTCGGCGAAGTTCGTCTGCCCCTGGAATGGCCGGTGTACGTGAGCCACGCAGAAGCCACCGCCTACGCCAATTGGCTCGGGCGCAAGCTGCCGACCGAGGCGCAGTTTCATCGCGCGGCGTACGGCACGCCAAAGGGCGACCAGGAGCGCACCTATCCCTGGGGCGAAGAGCCACCTAGCGAGCGCCACGGAAATTTTGATTTTCGCTCCTGGGATCCTTCACCGGTCGGGGCGCATGCCGCCGGTGCGAGCGCGTTTGGCGTTTATGATCTTGTCGGAAACGGTTGGGAGTGGACTCGCACCGAGTTCGCGCCGTTTCCGGGATTCACGCCGATGCCTTTCTATCCGGGCTACTCGGCAAATTTCTTCGACGGCCGGCATTATGTGATGAAAGGCGGCTCCCCGCGCACCGCCGCGTGCATGCTGCGCCGTTCATTCCGCAACTGGTTCCAACCGCATTATCCGTATGTTTACGCAACCTTCCGTTGCGTCGAGGACTAAAAGCAGACCACCAGCTCAGCCCCAGCTCGGACAGCTCAGGAGAGAGACGATGGCGACGCCTGCTTTAACGCTCCAGCACGTGTCGGAATTTGCGGCAGACGTGCGCGATAGCCTAACCAAATCCGGACAACGCGAACTGCCCTCGAAATATCTCTACGATGAAGTGGGTTCCGCGCTGTTTGAAGCCATCTGCGTGCTACCCGAATATGGACTAACGCGGGCTGATACTCGTCTGCTTCAAGAAAATGCCGCCGAAATCGTTTCGCGCGTTCCCTCGCCCGTGCGCGTTGCGGAGCTTGGCAGCGGTTCGGGGAAAAAGACGCGCTGGATTCTCGAAGCATTGTCGCGGCGGCAAATCACATATTACTACCCCATTGAAATTTCTCCCCATGCGCTGGCTGCGTGCGAAAAAGAATTGGCGCAGATTGATATGGTCAGCGTCGTCGGTCACGAAAAGCCGTATCTCGAGGGGCTACGCACGGTCGCGGACGGACGAAGCGAGCGCGACCATCTTCTCGTCCTTTTTCTCGGCAGCACCATCGGCAATTTTGACCGCGATGCCGGCGACCGGTTCCTGCGCGAGATGCGTGAAATTCTTCGCCCCGGTGATGCTTTGCTCCTCGGAACGGACTTGGAGAAAGCCGTCGACCTGCAGCTTCTTGCTTACAACGATCCTGCAGGTGTCACCGCCGCTTTCAATTCGAATGTGCTGGCGCGCTTGAATCGCGAGCTAGGCGCGGACTTCGACTTGAGCTGCTTCTGCCACGAGGCTCGTTGGAATTATTCCGACCGCCGCATCGAAATGCATTTGCGCTCTACCCTTCGCCAGAGCGTTCGTATTCCCGCCGCCAGCCTGCGCATCGTGCTCGACGAAGACGAGACCATTTGGACCGAAAGCTCCCACAAATACAAAGCCGAAGAGATTCCCGAGATGGCCGAGCGCACCGGCTTCCGCTGCGAAGCCCAGTGGATCGACTCCGAATGGCCCTTCGCCCAAAACCTGCTTACCGCAGAATGATCATTTAACCGTGCCACGAGCCGGGCAACTTCAGCAGGCCTCGGGGCGGAACCACGGAGTGTAGGTACTTCTCTCTCCTTCGACTCCAATCCAAGTTCCGTGTAGTCTAGCTCCTTTGTTTGCCACTCTTAGTTAGGAAAACTGCCGGGGTGTGGCTATCCTTCCCATTATGGAACTGGTCGCGAGGAGGGGGTGGCTTCAATAGGCTTCAGGCCGGAGGCCAAGCAGCGTCTCTCCACCACCAGCGGCGAAGGCTGCGGTGGCTTCGCGTTGGAGGTCGTTGGCCTGCCGCAACAACGCCGTGAATTCCGGTCGCGTGCGGACAGCATGGAGCCACGGGTCGCGCACCATAGCCGGATAGCAGAAAAATCCGTGCTTGATGGCGCGAGACAGCGTTTCCAGCGCCCAATCTTGCTCGCCAAGGCAACTGAGCTGCCGTGCAAGCTAGTAGATTCCTTCGGGATCGCGGAACGTGGCTTTGCGCAGCTCCTCGCAGGCTTGCAAGCTCTCTTCTCGATTGCCTTCGAGCAGCGCTCGCAAGGAGATCACGTAAAGCCTGCCGAGACGCCAAATGATTTCTTCGCTCCGGCGCAGCTTGGCGATGGCTTCCTCGGTGCGGCCCAGGGCGGAGAGCATCACGCCCTCGGCATAGCCGAAATCGCCGCCGGAAGTATCCAGGGCTTTCTGGTAGTCGCCGAGCATGAAGTAGGTGTGATTGATTGTGGTGAGGATGGACGGATCGAGCCGGTGAGCCTCCTGCTGCGCGCGAAGCGCCGCCTGCAGCAAGCCGCAGCAGCGGCAGACGTGGCCGAGGCCGGCAAAAAGCTCGGCGTCACTGCGGCGGCGGCCGCGGTCCAGGAGGCGCTTCAATGCGTCGAGCGAGCGGCCCTGATCCACCTGGAGCTGCGTGTAAGCGTTGTGCGCCATGGTGAGATCGGGATTCAGGCGAAGCGCGGTTTGAAACGCTCCGTCAGCCGACCGCAATGCCTCCTCCGAGCCGGCCTTGTACTTGTCGATGAGCCACCGGGCGCGGCCCAAGCGGGCCCACGCCGGTCGATCCCTGGGATCGCGCGCCAGCGCACGATGCGCAATGTGTCCCATGGCGGAAATGGCGGGCGAGCCTGAGCGCCGGCACCGAACCTTGCAAAACGGAATGCGCGATTTCTCCAAACGATTCGCCCGGAAACGGCGCCTGCCCGGTCAGCATTTCGTAGAAAATCACCCCCACGGAAAAGAGGTCGGAGCGTGCATCGAGCGGGTGGCCCCGAAACTGTTCCGGAGAGGCGTACCTCGGCGCGCCAAGAAACGTTCCGGGATTGGTGACGTCGGGAAGCGTCGCGGCGGTATCTTGCGCCAGAGGCAGCGAAACATGCTTAGCGATTCCGAAGTCGAGAAGCTTGGTGCCCGTGGCAGAAAGCACGATGTTCGCGGGGCTTCACAAAGAATCGCGAGGACAATCTGCGCCGCTTCCTGCGCGGGAAGCGCACCCAGCCGGATGCGCTCGGCGAGCGATTCGCCTTCGATGAATTCCATCACGAGGACCGGCCGTTGCTGGTCTTCGACGATGTCGTAGATGCGGCAGGCATTGGGATGCGCAACTTGCGCAGCAGTGCGCGCCTCCTGCCAGAAGCGCTGGCGGAGGTCGAGTCAGAATCGAGCTCGCGAATCACTTTCAGCGAGACAACGCGCTGGAGCCGCTGGTCCTGCGCTTTGTAGACCACACCCATCCCGCCTTCGCCAATTTTCGCGAGGATGCGGTACGGGCCGATGCTCTCGGGGATTTCCGGCATGGCGGAAGCTGGCTGCATCGCGCCTAAGCATAGCCAACTGTTCAAGCACGCGCCAGCGCGCGCACCTAAGAGAGATTCCTCGTCGCTGCGCTCCTCGGAATGACGGGCAGCGAGAAAAATCTAGAAGGATTCGAGGCGCCAGACGAGGCGTGAGGACCAAACTTTTTGCGCCGTGAGCGGCGGACGCCAAACGGCGAGAATCTGCGAACCCTGGTAGACGCGCTCGAAACCCTCTTCGGATTCGGAGACGGTTTCAATTGGCGCGACCCAGAACCCTTCTGCCAGGGGCGCGTGCAACAAGACGCGAACGCGCTGCCAGCCGTCCTCCATGCGCAGAATGGGGGCGGGCAGCGTGCCGCTGAAGCGAAGATTCCTGCGGCCATTGGGAGTTTCGAAAAAGCGGTCCGGTTCGGCAGGCGCGAGAAGATTGATGATGGATTCGATTCCCACGGCAACAGGTTTTCCGAGCAGTTCTTTGAGTTTTAGGCGGATTTCGCAGACGACTTCGAAGCCCTTGGGACATGGATTGAAAGAAAAATTCTTGAACAGGACCAGCCGCGGCGCCGTGGCCTTGGTTTTGTCGTGGACAAGAAGGGAGTCCGCGTAAAATAACTCGGCGCTGGCGGCAGCGGAATTCTTGACGGTGTAAGGGCTGCCGGCAAACGCAGCAGCTTCGCGCAGCTCGAGCGCTTCGTAATCGGCCGGCGTGCGCGAAGGATCGAAAATCAGGATGCGGAAGGCGTGGCGCGGCCAGCGGTCATAGCGAAGAAAGCGTTCGAGGCCAGGTTCCTTGACGCGCGTTTGCTCGTGAATGGAGGCGACGGCACTCGTGGCGGACGCGTTGGCGGCATCGCGTAGTCGCGTGTGATACGCCTCCGGGCGGCGGAAGATGGAGTTGACCAGCGTCGCGGCCGCAGGACGAAAATCAAGCGCGGCGAGAGTTCCGCCGTCGCCGGGCTTCAGCAATGCCTGGAATTCCGGCGCGGTGAAAAGCAGCTCGTTCGCGCCGTCGGCGTCGTAGTCGAGCATTTCGACGCGCGGAGCAAGCGCGCCGGGAGTGAGGTGGTCGGCGATGGCTTCAGCGCGAATGAGATTGCGCCAGGGGTCAGTGCGAAGGTGCGGCGCGTAAATGCCGCCGAAGATGCCGTGCCAGTAAGCGTCATTGCATTGCGCGCGCAAGAGGAGATCGCGCGCTTGCGCCAGCTCCTCGGCTTGTTTCTCGCACTGATCGCAGGTCGGAGCCGGAGTGGCAGCAATGCGCGCAGAAACGCGCAGCATTTTTTTGTGCAGCAGATTGGATTCAGGATACTTTCGAAAAAAGCCGCGCCAGGAACCGCCGCGGAGAAAGGCCAGCACTTCGGGGCGTGAAGCGAATTCCTGGAGCACGGCATGGTAGCGCTGGCGCACGCGCGTGGGAAACACCCACTCCATCATCTCGGTGTAGGAAGCCGTGGGAAGATCGGCGCGGCCCAAAGGAATATGCGAAGCCAGATATTCGCCGGGCGTGCAAACGTTGAGCCAACTGGAATTTTTGTCGAGCGCGGTGAAAAAATCGGAGAGCCAGCCGTCTTTGTAGCAGTGGTCGTGCGTGCCGGGCCAGACGCCGAATTTTTCCATGTCGTCGCCCATGGCTGCCACGCCGCCCGGATGCACGCTGGCCGCATCGCGCAAATACGTGATGACCTCTGCGACTTTGCCGAAAGGGACGAGATAGCGCAGCGCTTTTTGCCCGGGATAAAACCAGACGCTCTTGCCGCGATCTTCGGCGATGTAAGCGCCGAAGAGCTCTTCGGGTTCAAATCCGGCGGCGAGAAAGTGCATGTCGTCCACGAGCGTGTAAGCGACGTTGGCGGCAGCGAGGGCAGTGGGAAGTTGAGGCTCCCACACGCGCTCGGCAAGCCAGGCGCCAGAAGGGCGTTGCCCGAAATGTTTCTCGAGATAGCAGGCCAGGCGGGTGATCTGCTCGAGCTGGTCTTCGGGCGGGATGGAGACGAGAATTGGTTCGTAGAAGCCGCCGCCGACGAGTTCGACCTGCCCGCTCTCGACCAGCTTTCTCAAGCGGTCAAAATATTCGGGGCGGTGCTGCTCAATCCAAATAAGCAGAGGCCCGGAATAATGAAGACCCAGATGAACATCGGGATGCCCTTCGAGATGCTGCAAGAAAGGAAGATAGGAATCGACGTAGGCTTTTTCGAGCACGTGCTCGAAGTTTCCGCAAGGCTGGTGCGCGTGAATGAGAAGAGCAAGATGGAAGGTCTGCGGCATGGGAACAGTTTTTTCTCATTCCCATGATAGCAAGCCGCGCGATTTTATGAATTCAAACCCCCGATGGAATGCAACCAATACGCAAGAGTGAATGGTGTCGCACGTCAGGGTGAGGAGTGCTTAAGGATCCAATCGGAGATGGTAGTGAGGACTTCCGGGGCCATGGTCTGTTCGATGCCGCCGTATTCGGTGGGCGAGCCAGTGGGAGCGTGCTGGAAAAGATGATTTAGGCCGGGAAGCTCCTTGGTTTGAAAATGCTGGTTGCCGCCGTCCTCAAGCGCTTTTTGGATTTGCGCGAGGTTTTCTTTCGAGGCCATCTGCAAATCCTTGTCGCCGTTAAGGGCCAGGACCGGGCACTGCGTTTTCTTCAACGCAGGGACGGGATCGTAATCAAGGAAGAAGCGAAACCAGGCTGAGGCCATCACCTGCGCCTGAGGCTTGAGCGCCGTGGGAGGCAACGTGGTGCTCATGCCAGTGGAATCGACAAGATCGGTTAATTTCGCTTCGAGCACCGCCGGATCCTTCTCCTTGCGCGCCAGGGCGTAAGACTGCTGATTGAAATCGCGCGCCTTGGCGATGCGGTCGTCGTCGAAACCGGCGGCCTTCAGAATCAGCCCGGACTGGAGCAGCATGACGTCTTCGCCTTTCAGGCCCGGCGCGGCAAGCAGAACGATCCAAGCTGCGTCCGAAGAGTGGGAGGCCAGCATGGGGGCAATGATTCCGCCCTCGCTATGACCGATGAGGCCGATTTTTTTGGCGTCGATTTCTTTCCGCGACTTCAGATACGCCAGGGCAACGGCCGCGTCGCCGGCGAAGTCTTCCGTGGTGGCCTGATCGAACTTGCCGGTGGACTTGCCAATGCCGCGCTTGTCGTAGCGAAGAACGGCGATGCCCTTGCGTGTGAGGTGGTCGGCCAGAACCAGAAAGGGGCGATGGCCGGCAACGTTTTCGTCGCGATCGTGAGGACCCGAGCCTGCGATAAGAATCGCGGCAGGAAATGGACCGCTGCCGGAAGGAAGGGTCAGCGTACCGGCGAGTGAGACTTGCGCCTTCGGATTCGCAAAAGTGACTTCTTCTTCGCGGTAAGGATAAGGTTTCGAGGGATTTTGTGGACGCACAAGTTCGAGCAATTCATCGGAACGCTGAAAATTCAAGTTGCGCGTGATGCCGCCTTGCGTCCAGGTGCCATGGATGGCGGTTTTTGCAGCGTTCAGCGTGCCCTCGTAAGCACCATCCACGACCGGAATTTCAAAATGAAAGACCATCAGTTTCTGGCTGACCTTCACGGCGGGCATGCCGCTGATGCCCATATCGGGGCTGTCGAGAGCCGCGACCAACTGCTTTTGATCGTCGTGGGTAACGTGAAGCTGAAAACGCAAGCGCAAGCCGTTGGCCTCGAGCGCGCCTTGCCACACGCCTTCAGCGCTAGCGATGGCATCGCCGGGCTTCTTCGCTCCGGCGCCGGCCGCCTGGCGATGAAAATTGAGCGAAAGACCAACGTTGCCCTGGGACCACGTGCCCTGAATCCCGGCGTGGTCGGCGGCGATTTCTCCTTCGTATTGAGCGCCGACGGAAGAAACGCTAAAGCGAAGGTCGGAGCCGTCTTGCGTGAAAGAAGTAACTTCGATGCCGTAAACCCCCTGATCCAGGCTGTCGATGGTGGCCTTGAAGGAGCCGTCTTCGGTTTTCGAAACATGCAGGACGAGATGCAAGACGGCATCGCCGGCCTGAAGGGAACCGGCCCAGTTGCCTTCCACAGCGGCCGGCATCGGTTTGCGATTTGCAGGCGCTTGAGCGCTGGCAGCGCTTTGCAAAATAGTGCAGAGAAACAAAAACGCGAGTGCCGGAACAAAACGTATAAGAATCGCCTTCAAACAAACCTCCTCCAAGGGCGGATTCTTTCCTAGATGATTTGGGAAAGATAAGAGTTGGCAAGAAAAAGGCGGCACCCAAAAACGTGCCGCCCGGAATTCCCAGCCAACGAAGCGTCTACAGAATCGCTTACTTTCCGCGCTTGGCGTACCAATCGGCATTGACGGGCGTGAAGCTGGCCCACTTCTCCGGCAAATCTTCGAGCGCAAAGATGGCAGTCACGGGGCAAACAGGGACGCAAGCGCCGCAATCAATACATTCGGTGGGATGGATGTAGAGCTGCGTTTCGGTGGCAAACTCGGGCTCGTCTTTGCGCGGGTGAATGCAATCCACGGGGCAAACATCCACGCAGGCGGTGTCTTTTGTGCCGATGCAGGGTTCGGCGATCACGTAAGCCATTCGAGGTCTCCTTTATCAAACTTCAAGCCGGGGCTTCTGCGGGAACTCGGCACAACCGGCAAAAAAAATCCTTATATCATGAGGCTGCCTCGAGCTACAAGCGGCCAAGTTCATTGTACGCGCCGGGGATTGGTTTCTCAACCGGGAGGGCAATGGATAAAATGAAGGAGAGGGGAACAAGTATGAAATGGATGAGCTGCGGTTTGTTGCTGTGTTTTCTGGCGGTAGAAAGTGCTTTGGCGGCGCCGCAAGCGCCAAAACCAGCGGCGCTACGCGACCCGGCGCTGATCGATGCGCAGGGGTACGTGAAACTGGTACAGCAGTATCAGGGAAAACCGCTATTGGTCACGTTCTGGGCGACGTGGTGCGAGCCTTGCCGCGACGAATATCCCATGCTGAACGAGTTGGCGAAGCAGTATGCCCCGCAGGGACTGAAAGTCGTGGGCGTGAACCTGGATGATGACGGCGATTTAATCTTGATGCGGCGCTTTATTGCGCGATACAAGCCGATTTTTCCAAATTACCGGAAAAAGCCGGGCGAAGAGGTGCCGTTCCGGCAAGCTGTGCTTCCGGGATGGACGGGATCGCTGCCCGTTTCCGTGTTTTATGCGAAAGACGGACGGCAGGTGGGAAGTTTCCTGGGCGAGCGGAACCGGGAAACCTATGAAGGAGCGATTCGCTCTCTCCTGGGCTTGCAGGCAAATTAACCTCACGCAAACCTGCCGGCTCTCTAAGATTTCTGAGTGAGATTTCGTCCGGGAGTTACTGTGCTTAATACCAAGGGCAATCGAATCACGTATTTTGGCCACGCGACTTTTTCACTCACGACACCGTCAGGACAAGTGGCGCTGATTGATCCTTGGGTGATGACGAATCCTTGGTGCCCTGAAGAGTTGAAGAACGTGTCCAGGCTGGATGCGATCTTCCTGACCCACGCACATACCGACCACCTGGGGGACCTGCTGGCGCTGGCCAAGCAGCACCGGCCCAAGATTGCCGCGATTTTCGAGACCTGCCTGTGGATCGAGAGCAAGGGCTTCGTGGAAGAAACCTGTCCGATGGGAAAGGGCGGGTCGCAGAGAATCGGCGATTTTGAAATTACCATGACGCACGCGTTTCATTCGAATTCGATTGATGAAGATGGCGTGCGCCACTATGGCGGAGAGGCGGCCGGATATATCATTCGCATGCCAGGCGGGTTCACGGTTTATCACGCGGGCGACACGGCGCTTTTCGGCGACATGAAGTTGATCGGTGAACTGCATAAACCGGATCTGGCGATGCTGCCCATCGGTGACCGCTTCACCGCGGGTCCGCGGGAGGCCGCGTACGCAATTCGCCTGCTCGGTGTGAAACACGTCATTCCCATGCATTACGCGACTTTCCCTTTTTTGACCGGGACCGTGGAAGGCCTGCGAAGCGAGTCAAAGAAAATCAAAGGGCTGAAGATTTACGCGCTGAAAGCCGGGGAGAAGCTATGATTCGCAGCGAGAATCTGCGCAGCGGCTACATCCAGGACGACGTCGAGGAGTACCTTTACAAATTGCTGCCGGAGCGCGACCCGGTAGTCAAGGAAATGGAAGATTACGCCGAGGAGCACCGCATACCCATCATCGGGCCGGCGGTGGCCCGACTGTTGGCGCTACTGGTGCAGATTTCTGGCGCAAAACGAATTTTTGAGATGGGATCGGCGATCGGATACTCGACCGTGTGGCTTGCGCGCGCCTCAGGAACGCAGGGCAAGGTTTTTTACACCGACGGAGATGCTGAA
>Ga0209471_1000975_pt1 | contig 17750 bp, 19 predicted proteins | sample GraSoiAngelo_128_FD_185885 | JGI IMG/M metagenome (GOLD analysis project Ga0209471, IMG submission 185885) | Grasslands soil microbial communities from the Angelo Coastal Reserve, California, USA - 14_0927_12_20cm (SPAdes) (version 2) | ecosystem: Environmental > Terrestrial > Soil > Grasslands ...
TGGTGACGGGCGTTGCGATGTGGATCGTGGGCGTCCCGTACGCGCTGGCGCTGGGCATTGTCGCCGGCGTAACGGCCTTCATTCCGTTCATCGGCCCATTCCTGGGCGCTCTGCCTGCGGTCGCCATCGCCGCCTTTGTCTCCCAGTCCTCGGGCAAGGTGATCCTCGTGCTCGTGATCTACTTCGTGATCTCGAACGTCATCTACAACTTCATTTCACCCAAGGTGTTCGGCGATGCCGTACACCTGAGCCCGATGCTCATCATCATCGCGTTCGTCGTGGGCGGCTATCTTGGGGGAATCCTCGGGCTCTTCGTGGCGGTCCCGGTGGCCGCCACGCTGCGCATCCTGTTCACCTACGCCCACGAACGCGTCTACGCCTGAGCCTGGCGGCGGGCTGACGCTCGCGCTCCTCTCGGACATCCACAGCAACCTCGAGGCGCTCGAAGCCGTGCTCGCGGCGATGCCGCCCGTCGACAAAATCCTGGTGCTTGGCGATACGGTCGGCTATGGTCCCGACCCGAATGCGGTGATCGACCGCCTTCGGTCGGTGCGCGCCAAAGCGGTGCTGGGCAATCACGATCAGGCGATGCTGGATCCGTCCGTCCTCGACTGGTTCAATCCGCAGGCGGCCGCCGCCGCCCGCTGGACCCAGACCGTCCTCACCCCGCGAAGCCGGCGATACCTGGCCTCCTTGCCGAAGTACGGCCGGCTCGGCCGGCATCGCTTCGTCCACGGCAGCCCGCGCAAGCCGTACCTCTGGGAGTACATCCTCGAGGAGCTCCAGGCGCTAGAGCTCCTGATGTGGCTTGGGGCGCGGTGGTGCTTCTTCGGCCACACTCACCTGCCGCGGATTTTCACCGAGGAGGGTGAACAGGTACCGCAGCCAGGGGAGTGGCTTCCATTGCCGCCCTCGGCGTTGGTCAACCCGGGGAGCGTTGGGCAGCCCCGCGATGGGAATCCGGCCGCGGCCTTCGCGGTGGTCGATCTAGGCAGGTCGGCGGTCCGTTTCGAGCGAGTGCCGTACGACCTTGCGACTACCCAGGCCAAGATCCGCGAGGCGGGACTCCCCGAGCTCGAGGCGGCGCGGCTGGCGCTCGGCCGGTAGACCTAGAATGGGTCTTCCATTCATGAAGCTGGTGATCGTTGGTTGCGGTCGGGTTGGTGCCATGGCCGCGATGGCTCTTTCCAAGGCCGGGCATGAGGTGACGGTGATCGACAGCAATCGCCGAGCCTTTGACCGGCTTGGCAGTGATTTCGACGGCGAGATGGTGCTCGGGAACGGCATCGACGAAGATGTGCTCCGCCAGGCGGGGATCGAGGCGGCGGACGGTTTCGCCTCCCTGACGAACGGGGACAATCGCAACATCATGGCGGCCCAGATCGCCGCCGAGATCTTCAAGGTTCCGCGGGTTATCACCCGGATCTACGATCCGATGCGCGAGGACGTATATCGGGAACTCGGCCTCCACACGGTCTGCCCGACGTTATCGGGGGTTCGCCAGATCCATACGATGCTAAAAGGATGACCCAGCCATGTATGTGATCGTGATCGGCGGCGGCAAGGTCGGTTACTACCTGAGCAAGCACCTGCTCGATCGTGGTTACGAGGTCACCCTGATCGAAAAGGATCCGCGCCGGGCCGAGGTCCTCAATTCCGCCCTGGGCGAGATCGTGATGGTGGGCGACGGCGACGAGATGGCCTTCCTGTCGACCACCGGCATGGAGCGGTCCGATGTGGTGGTGGCGGTGACGGGCGACGATGAGGACAACCTGGTCGCGTGCCAGCTGGCCAAGCGCAAATTCAACGTGCCGAAAACGGTCGCTCGGGTCAACAACCCGGCCAACGTCCGGATCTTCAAGACCCTCGGCGTCGACGTGGCGCTGAGCGCCACCGAGGTCCTACTCGACCTGATCGAGTCCGAGCTGGCGAGCAAGGAACCGGCGAACCGGTCGGCCGCTCAGCCCTAGAGAAGAAAAAAGCCGGCACTGGACCGGCTGTTCAATTCCGACTACGCAGCGTTACGCTTTTCCGATCTTATAGATCTTCGTCCCGCAGGTCGGGCAGGTTCCGGTGGTGGCCGGCTTCCCGTTCTTCATCGTGATGTGCTGCGGGTCCTTGATGTCGACCTTCTTCTTGCACTTCAGGCAATATCCGCTAACGGCCATAACACTCTCCTTTTGCTGGCTACTGGAAGGCCCCGGCGCCCCCAAAATCGGCCTGATGATAGCACAACCTCCCCAATTCGCTTTGTATTCAAAAAAGTCGCCAAAAAGCGGATCGGGTCAGGGCTTGGGCTCGAAGCGCGACATGATGACGCTGGCGTTGTGTCCGCCGAGCCCAAAGGAGTTGGACAGCGCGACGCCGACGTTGGCGCGCCGCGCCTGGCCGGGGACATAGTCGAGGTCACACTCGGGGTCCGGCGTCGTCAGGTTGATGGTGGGCGCGATCACCTGGTCGCGGATCGTCAGCGCAAGGACAACGGCTTCCACGGCGCCCGAGGCGCCCATCATATGGCCGGTCATCGACTTCGTGCTGCTGACGGCCAGCCGGTTGGCGTGCTCGCCGAATACGCGGTGAATGGCGTCGGTCTCGAACTTGTCGTTCATGGGGGTGCCGGTCCCGTGCGCGTTGATGTAGTCCACCCGCTCGGGTCCGATCTCGGCCTTGCGGAGGGCCCGTTGCATCGTGAGCACGGCGCCCTCGCCCTCGGCCGGCGCGGCCATGTCGAAGGCGTCGTTGCTCGAGCCGTACCCGATCACCTCCGCGTAGATGCGCGCCCCACGGCGCTGGGCGTGCTCCAGCTCTTCCAGCAAGAGGGCGCCGGCACCTTCTGAAATCACAAAGCCGGTCCGATCGCGATCGAAGGGGCGCGATGCTTGGGTTGGGTCCTCGTGCTGCGCGAGGGCCCGCATCGCGCAAAAGCCGGCGTAGACGACCGGGATGAGCACGGCTTCGGATCCGCCGGTCACGATGGCTGCCGCGTCCCCTCGGCGGATCGTCTCAAAGGCCTCTCCCACGGCGCCACTGCCGGTGGCACAAGCAGAGACCACCGCCATGTTCGGGCCACGCAGGCCGAGCGCGATGGCGATATGCCCCGACGCTGTGTCGACCAGCATGTTCTGGATGAAGGTCGGGCTGACCCTTTTCAGCCCGCGCTCCTGGAGGATCCGCTGCTGTTCGAGGAAGACCCCGAGTCCGCCCGCCGCGCTTCCGAAGATGACGCCGATGTCGTCGATGAGCCCGTTCTTGGCGAGCCCGGCGTCGGCGAAGGCCTCCTGGGCGGCGACCAGCCCCAGCTGGGCATAGCGGTCCATGCGACGCAGCTCCTTCGGCTCGATCCGGCCGCTGGCGTCAAAGCCCTTCACCTCGCCGGCGATCTGCACCGGGTATTCGCTGGCGTCGAAGAGCGTCAGCTTGCCGATCCCCGACTGGCCTTCGAGCATGGAGGCCCAGGTGCTGGGCGCGTCGAGACCGACCGGCGTCACCGCCCCCACTCCGGTTACGACGACCCGCTTCATCCCAATGGCGACGGGGTGAGGACGCGCGCGACCTCGCGGTCGTTCAGCGTCACCACATGGGCTTCCTGGCTGATGCGCCTGATCAGTCCCGAGAGCACCTGGCCGGGCCCGATCTCGAGGAATTCCGCGCTGCCGCGGGCCACCATCTCGACCACGGACGAGGTCCATTGCACCGGCTTCAGGATGTGATCGGCCAGCTCCTTGCGGATGTCGTCAGCGCTGGTGAGGATCTGGCCGGTGATATTGGCAACTACCGGGATACGGGGCTGACGGAGCGGAAGCTTGGCGACGATCTCGCCGAACTGCGCGGCGGCCCGGGCCATCAGCGGCGAGTGGGAGGCGATGCTGATCGGCAGCCGGACGACCTTGGCCGCGCCATGGGCGCGTGCCAGCTCAGCCGCACGCTCGAGCGCCACGCCCTCACCGGAGAGCACCATCTGTCCAGGAGAGTTCGCATTGGCCAGGGTGATGACGCCCATCACAGACGCATCCGCCACGATCCGCTCCAGTACGTCGCGGTCGAGGCCCAGGACGGCAAGCATCCCGCCAGGGCGCTCGGTGCCGTTCTCCTTCATCAGGCGACCGCGCTCACGGACCAGGACGAGGGCGGTGTCGAAGTCGATGACATCAGCGGCTACCAGCGCCGTGAACTCGCCAAGGCTGTGGCCCGCCACATAGCGCGGGGCGACCACCTGCCCCATCGTATGCCAGCGTTCCCGCATCGCGGTCAGGCACGCGATACTGACCGTGAGAATCGCGGGCTGGGCATTGATGGTGTCATTGAGCTCCTGCTCAGGCCCTTCGAAACACATGCGCGTCAGTCCGAACCCGAGGATCTCGTCCGCCCGCCGAAAAACGCGGCGCGCCGTTTCCGATGCGTCGTAGAGGGCTTTGCCCATGCCTACATATTGCGAGCCCTGCCCGGGAAAGACGAAGGCCAGCGGGGCGTCGCCGTAGGGGGCCCTGATCGAGGGGGTCAGGCGACGGACACCTTCCCCTTGACGTAGTTCCAGGCTTCGCCGACGGTACGAAGCTTCTGCGCATCGTCGTCCGAGATCTCCATCCCGTACTCCTCCTCGAAGGCCATGATCAACTCAACGAGATCGAGCGAATCAGCCTGCAAATCCTCTGTGAAGGAGGCTTCCGGGGTAACCTTCTCGACGTCGACGCCAAGCTGCTCAGCAATGATGCCGCGGAACTTGTCGAAATTCGCTTCGGCCATCGGTCCCTCCTGCTGGTTTTTGGAGTACGGGGCACCGGGGTGGTGCCAAATTCGGTCTAACAATAGCGAACCGGCAGGCGCGGGTGCGCGAATACCTGAGACGAGCTCGCAGGGGATGTATCCCGTCAGGTAGCGCTTGGTTACGGCTGGAACGTAACCACACGCAAAACCCGGACTTAAAATGAGGCGTGACTTCCGCTTCGATGCCCTCGGTCGCCCAGGCGGGCCGAGGCTTGGCCCTGGGGACGATCGCCGGCCTGGGCATCTACCGTCCACCGGCTGATGCCCCGTTGGCACGTCGCATCACTGGCAGCGACCTGACGGGCGTTTCCTACCGCGTACAGGCCGAGCAAGGGATCAACACCGCATCATTGGCGGCCGGGGCGGCGCGCGCCGCGTTGCAGGCGGGAGGCGTCAATCCCGCCGACATCGGCATGATCGTGGTCGGGACCACGACACCGGACGTGCTCTGGCCCACCACCGCCTGCCTGGTGCAGACCGAGCTCAAGCTGCCGATGGTGGCGAGCTTTGACCTCTATGCGGCGGAGACCAGCCTGCTGGCGGCCCTCAATGTTGGGATCCATTACATGGCAGCCGGTGCGCGAAGCGTCCTGGTGATCGGCGCGGACTCGGACAACCAGCTCGTCGACCTGCCAGGTCAGAGCGGGAAAGTACACACCCGTTCGGCCGCTGCCGCGGTCCTGACCCGGGCCGGCGGCGACGCGGGTGTGTTATCGACGATCGCGGGTGGCGCCGCGCGGTCGGAAGGTAACGGCGAAGCGAACGAGCAAACCGTACTTCAGGGTCTTACGGATGGGGTGGCAGAGTGTCTGCGGAAGGCGCGCCTTTCACTATCGGAGATCGACCTGGTGATCGCCGAGCAGTCGGCGCCCGAAACCATGCACGCGTGGAGCAAGGCGGCCGGCGTCCCGTCGGGCCGGCTGCTCCTCGATCCAACCCGATACGGGAGCCTGCTGGCGGCGGCGCCCCTGACGGCGCTGCACGACGCGATCAAGGAGGGACGGTTACAAAACGGGATGACGGCGCTCTTGCTTGCCTGCGGCAACGGCCCGACCTGGGCGGTGGCCTGCCTTCGCTGGGGCACCGGAGGATTGGCAGAAGCGAGCCCCGGTGTGGAGAGGCGAGCGTGACATCATGCTGAACGGCACGCGCGTCGTCGTGACCGGCACCGGCACCATTACGTCCCTCGGACATACAACTCGCGAAACCTGGGAGGCGGTCAAGGCTGGCCGGTCTGGGATTCGCCGCGTTCAGGCGTTCGATCCCTCGGCCACCCCGAGCAAGGTGGCCAGCGAGGTGATCGACTTCAAGCCGGAAACCCGCCTCGACCGCAAGGAGGCGCGACGCATGTCGCGATTCGTGCAGTTCGCGATGGTGGCCGCCAAAGAAGCGTTGGCGGAGTCGGGCTTGCAAATCACCGAGGCGAACCGCGACCAGGTCGGCGTGCTGGTTGGCAGCGCGATCGGCGGTCTGGAAGAGATCGAGGAAGCGCATACGGTGCTCAAGGAGCGGGGACCGTCGCGGATCAGTCCCTTCACGGTGCCGATGATGATTGCGGACATGGGCGCCGGGCAGATCTCGATTTCCATCGGAGCGCGCGGCCCGAACTATTGCACGGTGTCAGCGTGTGCCTCCGGAGCGCACGCGATCGGCGAAGCCTTCGAGATCATCAAGCGTGGCGATGCCACAGCCATGGTTGCCGGAGGCAGCGAGGCCTGCGTGACGCCGCTTGCTCTCGCGGCCTTTTGCGCCGTGCGCGCCGTCTCGACGCGCGAGATCGAGCCAAGCCGGGCGAGCCGGCCCTTTGACGTAGAGCGGGATGGCTTCGTCATGGGAGAAGGCGCCGGCATCCTGGTCCTCGAAGAGTTGTCGTCCGCGCTCAAGCGCGGCGCGCCGATCCTCGCCGAAATCGTGGGCTACGCGGCCACCGCCGATGCCAGCCATATCACGGCGCCTGACCCGGTGGGCGCGGGCGCGGCCCAGGCGATGAAGCGCACGCTCTTGAAGGCTCGGGTCGCACCCGAGGACATCAGCTACATCAATGCGCACGGCACCGCGACCCAACTGGGCGACGTGGCCGAAACGCTGGCGGTGAAAGACATCTTCGGAGATGTCGCCTATCGGATCCCGATCAGCTCGACCAAGTCGATGCTGGGCCACCTGCTGGGAGCCGCCGGATCGGTCGAGGCGGTTATCTCGGTCAAAGCCATCGAGGAGGGGGTCGCGCCTCCCACCATCAACCTCGAGCATCCGGACCCGCAGTGCGACCTCGATTACATCACGGAAGGCGCGCGCGAGCTGGACATCAAGCTGGCGCTCTCGAACTCGTTCGGTTTCGGCGGGCACAACGCCTCGCTGTTGTTCAAGCAATTCCGGAGCTAGCGTATTGATCTTCCTCAGCGATTTCATCAACGCTGAGGTCGTCGACGTTCGACAGCATCGGATCGGTCGAGTCCGCGACCTTGTGGTCGTCATGACCGAGCCGTTTCCGCGCGTGACCGGCGTGATCCTCAAGGGGAACCGGAGGGTGCGCTCCGTCGATTGGTCGGTGGTGCGCAGCTGGGACAACAAGGAGCTGAGTCTGAAGGTCGACGAGGCCAGCCTGCAGCCCCACGCCCGCATGGAGAACGAGCTCTGGCTCTCGCGTCAGATCCTCGACAAGCAGATCGTCGACATGGATGGCCGCCGGGTGGTCAGGGTCAACGACCTCCAGCTCTCCCAGGTCGAGGGGTCGCTGTTGCTGGTGGGGGTCGACGTCGGCAGCCGCGGTCTGGCCCGACGCGTTTCGCTCGAAGGGTTGGGCCGGCGGGTCGCCTCTACCCTCCATCTCGACTGGCCGCAAAAGCTCATCTCCTGGGAAGCGGTCGACCCGGTGCGCAGCGACGTCAGCTCGGTCAAGCTGCGAATCGCCCACACCAAACTGGCCAAGTTGCATCCTGCCGACATTGCCGACATCGTCAACGAGCTCAGCCCGGATGACCGGAGCGCGGTTTTTGCCGCCTTGAGTGACGAAAAGGCGGCCGACACCCTCGAAGAGATCGATGAGCCCCACATGCAGGCTTCGATCCTCGAGCGCCTCGACGTCGAACGGGCCTCCGACATTCTTGAGGCGATGGCGCCCGACGAGGTCGCCGACCTGCTGGCGGATATGCCGCGCGAACGGGCGCAGCAGCTGCTGCAGAAGATGGAGGAAGACGAAGCGGAAGATGTGGAAGAACTGCTCGCGTACCGCGAGGACACGGCGGGCGGCCTGATGACGACCGAGTACGTCGCCGTCCTTCATACGCTCACTGCCGCCGAGGCAATCGACCGGTTGCGTGAGCTCGAGCCGGATGCGGAGAGCGTCTATTACGTCTACGTCGTGGATGAGGAGGAGCACCTGCTCGGCGTGCTCTCGCTCCGCGACCTGATCGTGGCTCGGCCGGAAACCAAGATCCGCGACTTCATGATCAAGAACGTCATTTCGGTCGGGGTCGACGCCGGGCCACGCGAAGTCGCGGAGGTGAGCTCGAAATACAATCTGCTGGCCGTGCCTGTGGTCGACCAGCACAATCGGATCCAGGGGATCGTCACCGTCGACGACATCATGGCGCGGGTCATGCCGGCGCGGGCCGGCGGACACCGCCGCCGGCGGATCTTCTAGGCCTCTTGTCGCAGCCGAAACGACAGGGACAGGGCCCTCTGGGACTGCTCCGCAGCCGACGCACGCGCTTGCTGATGCTTCTATCCGTCATCGGACCGGGCGTCATCACCGGCAACACGGACAACGATGCCACCGGCGTCACCGGCTACACGCTGGCCGGCTCGCAGTTCGGCTACGACATGCTCTGGGTCCTGCTGGTCACGGCGATCTGCCTCTGGCCGATCATGGAAATGGTCGCCCGCATGGGGGTGGTGACCGGCAAGGGATTATCCGACCTCATCCGCGAGCGGTTCGGGGTGATGCCGACCCTGTGGGCGATGATCTTCCTCTTCATCGCCAATGCGACCACGACGGTCGCGGAGTTCACCGGGATCGCGGCTGCGGCTGCGCTGCTGTTCCCGTTTTCCGGCGACCTGGCGCGCTACATCGCCGTTCCGATCGCCGCCTTCCTCGTGTGGTTCCTCGTCCTGCGCGGCTCCTTCCGGGTGGTTGAGCGGGTCTTGCTGGTGCTGACGCTGGTCTACGTCTCCTACGCGATCTCTGCCTTCATGGCCCACCCGCCCTGGGGCCAGGTGATCCGGCAGACATTAGTCCCGACGGTACGGCCCTCGACCGCCTTCATCCTGATCTTCATCTCAGTGGTCGGCACCACCATCACACCCTGGATGGCCTTCTTCCAGCAATCCAATGTTGCGGACAAAGGCCTGCATCCTTCCGACCTGACTTATGAGCGCGTCGATACCGGGATCGGGATCTTCATGACGCAGATCGTGGCGTTCTTCATCATCGTCGCCTGCGGGGCGACGATCTTTGCCCATCACGTCCGAATCGATCCCAGCGACCCGTCCGCCTTCAACAAGATCGCGTTGTCGCTGGCGCCATTTGCCGGCCACTATGCCACCCTTCTGTTCGCCATCGGCCTGATGAACGCGTCGCTGATGGCCGCCTCGGTGCTCCCGCTAACCACGACCTACGCCATCACCGAGGCCTTCGGCTTCGAACGCGGTATCGACAAGTCTTTCCGCGAAGCCCCTGCCTTCCAGACGATCTACACGTCGCTGATCGTGCTCGGTGCCGGGGTGGCGATGTTCCCAGGCGCGCCGCTGGCGTTGATTACCAACTTGCCGAACATTGTCAACGGGTTACTGCTTCCCCTGCTCCTGCCGCTCCTGCTGATCCTCGCCAACGACAAGCGCGTGCTGGGGCGATACCGCAACGGCCTGTTCACCAACGCCTTATCCGGCGTGGTCTTCGCTTTCTTGACCGGTGTGACGCTGATCTTCCTGGCGTCGATCTTTCTCCCTGGTCTCTTCCGCGGCTAACTGGCGCTCCGCCTCGCGGCGAAACGTATCCTCCGCCTCGTCACCGAAGAGGACGAAGCGGACCTCCTCTAAAGAGCTACCCTGCGCCCCATGCCTCGCAACCTCCTCGAGCATGATCCGAGCGCAGTCATCCAGTGGGAAGTGGGCGATACCCGTGCCAACCGCGGGAAACGCGATCGAACGCAGCCCTCGCTCACTCGCAAGCTCGAGGCTGCGGCGGGTTGAACTGCGCAGGCTTTCTGCAGAAGTGCGGCCGCCCAAGCGCATGCTCGCCGCATGGACGACAAAGCGGGCCTTCAGCTGGCCGCCCCCGGTGATCGCCGCGCCCCCGACCTCGATCGGGCCAATCGCGTGGCACTCCGCCTGGATGGCCGGACCGCCGCGCCGGGCAATGGCACCGGCCACGCCGCCACCGAGAATCAGGTCGTTATTCGCGGCGTTGACGATGGCGTCGACATCCTGCTCGGTGAGGTCGGCCTGCAGGATATCGACCGTGAGACGGCCCCTGTGCCAGGTCACGCGGTTGGCTGGACCTGCCAGGCCATCGAGGCCATCCGCGCCTCGACGTCCGCGCGGGTGATCGGTTGCAGTCCCTTCACGCTGAAATGCTGGATCGCGAAGGATGCCATCACCATGGCGTAGCCAAGGGCGAGGCGCACCGAGTCATCGGTTTCCACCTGCTGTTCGGCGAGCGCGCCGAGGAATCCGGCCGCGACCGCGTCACCGGCGCCGGTCGGGTCGGTCGGCGGGTCGACTGGCAAAGCCGGGAGGTGAATGTCTTCGCCGTGACGGTAGAGGGTAGCCCCGTTCGGCCCTTCCTTGATGACCAGTCCACGCAACGTGAATCGATGCCGCAGTTGATCCGAGGCCTCCTCGATGGTGTCGACCTTCGCCAACGCCATGGCTTCTGACGCGTTGAGAAAGAGGTAATCGAGGCGTTTGAGAACCGGTTCGAGTGCATCCGGCGCCTCGCGAATGTAGAGCTTCATCGTGTCGCCCGCCACCAGCCAGGGAGCTTCGAGCTGCTCCAGCACACGCATCTGGTGCCGAGGCTCCATGCTTCCAAGGAAGACGATTTTGGCCTTGCGCTGGTCGGCGGTGAGCACCGGGGTGAAGCCGCGGTAGGCGCCCTGGTCCGATGTCTCGTTGCGCGTGGTGCCGGTTTCGTAGTCGTGTTCGGCGCGCCAGCGATAAGTTGGCAGCGTGGACTGCGAAACGCTTCGCAGATCGGCGCCGGTTTCCCGCATGGCGTTCTGGAAAGCCGGCATGAAGTCTGGACCCGCGGTCCCTACGACGGACACCGGTGCGAAGAGCCGGGCCGCGAGCGTGAAGTAGGTGGCCGATCCGCCAAGACCATCAGTATTGGCGCCCATCGGCGTGCGAACGTCATCGCGGGTGATGGTGCCGGCGACAAGCAAGGGCCACGGTCGATGGGGGGGCGTCACGAGGCCCCAATTCTACGGAGGCTTAGACCGCGAGCAGCTGGGGGTCCGGTCGAGCCAGCTCGCCTTCGACGGCGGCGACGAAACGCCGAACCGCCGTGGGATCGGTGAGCAGCCAGGCTTCCTGGGGATGGATCGGGTCGGGTTGACAGAGCACCGCCATCGCGGTGTCGTCGCCCATGACCGCACTGAACCAGACGTTCGCGAGCCAGCCGAGACCCGGCTCGCGCCGATCGGCTTCCTGGGGCAACGGGGTGGTGTCCGGTGTCGTCACCACGGCCCTCCGCGCGCAGCGCAGCAGCGCGACCTCCTGATCCCACTCGGCCCGAACGGCCGCTGGATCGGGTCGGCCAAGGTACACCGTGTACCGGCCGGGTCGCATCGTCGCCAGGCTCTCGACCACCCGGCGGAGCAGCGGGACCGTCGTCAAATCGCTGACCTGGCGGCTTCCCGGGGTGCCTTCGACCAACATCGCCATCTCGCCCATGGGTGCAGACTAGCAGAAACGGGCGGGAAAAGCAAACATACGTTCGTAGGCAGTCGGCCGCGATGCCGAGCGTTGAAAGCGCGCGTCAGCAGTTCCCCTCCGCTCTTGGGGAGGGCACGGTGGGGGCTATGGGGGCCTAACGCCTCCGGAACAGCGGCAGGATATTGCCGGCGCCGCGCCAGCGCCCACGCGCCGCCAGCATGAGGTCCTCCTGGGCCTCGAAGAGGACCTCGGCGGTAATCTCGACCGAGCGGTCGATGCCGAGCTTCTCCGTGTACTTGCCGTCCAGCTGGCCGAGCAGGTGAACGATCCGTCGCCAGATGTGGGTCGGAACCAATTTGATCTCTCGCAGCCGGCATTCTTCGACCGCGCCCAACAGTTGATCGGTCTCGCGCAGTTGGTTGCGTGGCGTCGGGGCGGTGCGACGCTGCCAGGCCCAGAAGCGATGCTGTGCGATTTCCAGAACGGTGCGCTCGATCATGACCTAAGCAGCCATGATAATCCCGGTATGGAGGAAACGGTCGAAAGTCAGGAAGTCTACGGCGGCAAACTCTTCAAGGTGTACCGCGACCAGGTGCGATTGCCCAATGGGCACCTCACCACGCGCGAGATCGTCCGACACCCGGGCTCGGTTGGCGTTATCCCGCGCCAGGCGGACGGTCGCATCGTCCTGGTTCGACAGTTTCGGTATGTCACCGGCCGCGAGCTCTGGGAGATTCCGGCGGGCACCCTGGACAAACCGGGCGAGGAGATCCCGGACGCGGCGCGGCGAGAGCTCGCCGAAGAGGCCGGCCTCAAAGCGGGGCGCTGGACCATGCTGGGCAGCGCCTACCTGATGCCGGGTTATTGCGATGAGCGCATGACGTTCTTCCTGGCCGAGGACCTGTCCCCGACGCAGGCGCATGCCGAGCTCGACGAATCCTTCAAGGTCAATCCCTTCGATGCCCACGACCTGCAGGTGCTGCGCTCGAGCGGCGAGTTGCAGGATGCGAAAACGCTGCTGGGGCTGGCCTGGGCCGGCGTGCCGCTCTGGGCCGAGCCGCGCGCCCGCTGACCTACTCTTCTTCTTCGCCGCCCCTCGACTTTTGATAGGCCGCGATCACCACCTGCGCCGCGTGCGCCGGCACCTCTTCGTAGTGTGAGAACTTCATGCTGTACCGTCCTCGCCCCTGGGTGATCGACCGCAGGTCGATCGGGAAGCGGTACATCGAGGAGAGAGGAACTTGCGCCCGCACCTTCTCCGTGTGATCACCGGAAGGCTCCATCCCCGCGATCTTGCCGCGCTTGCCGTTGAGGTCGCTGATGACGTCGCCCATGTTGCGTTCGGGGACGAAGACCTCGACGTCCATGATCGGTTCGAGCAGGACCGGCCTGGCGTCCATGACTGCCTGCCGCATCGCCATCGCGCCCGCCAGCTTGAAGGCAATGTCTTTCCCATCGACCTGGTGGGTCGATCCATCCAGGAGGCGAACCTTGATGTCGACCAGGGGGTTGCCGGAGAGCACGCCTTGCTCCATCGTCTCCCGCACGCCTCTCTCGACCGACGGTCGGAAGTTCTGCGGGATCGATCCGCCGAAGATTTTGTCTTCCCAGACGAAGCCCGTCCCGCGTGGGACCGGGGCGATGTCGATCACGCAGTGGCCGTACAGTCCGGCGCCGCCGGATTGCTTCTTGTACTTCTTCTCGGCCTTGGCGCTGGCAGTGATCGTCTCCTGGTACGGGACCCGAGGCACCGCCAGCATGCCCTCGACGCCGTACTTGCGTTTCATCTTCTCCAGCACGACCTCGAGATGGACGTCACCCATGCCGTGCACGATCGACTCCTTGGTGATCGGCTCGTGTTCCAGCGTCAGGGTCGGGTCCTCGTCGACGAGCTTGACGAGCGCGGCGTTGACCTTTTCTTCGTCGGCCTTGTTTTTGGCGCTGACGGCGGCGCTATAGGTCTGTTCCGGGTACTGGATCGACGGCAGCCGTAGCGGATGATCGCGACTCGCCAGGGTGTCGCCGGTCGCCGCCATCTGCAGCTTGCTGATGCCCGCGATATCGCCTGCCACGACTTCGGTCGCGGGCTCGAGCGTTTTGCCTTTGGGATATCCGATCGTCCCCGGACGCTCGGGCTGATCTTTGGAGGCGTTCAGCAGGGGGGTTCCGGGCGTCAACGTTCCCGACACGACCTTGACATAGCTGATCCGGCCCACGAAGGGGTCGGCGGTGGTTTTGAAGACCAGCGCCGCCAGCGGCCGGGCTGGGTCAGCGGTCATCGTTTCGGGCTGCTCAGTGCGGGGGTTAACGGCCTCGACCGACGGCGCCTGCCTGGGCGACGGCAGCAGCGCGACGATGGCATCGAGCAGGCTGCTGATGCCGATCGACTTGCCGGCTGCGGTGCACACCACTGGCACGATCGTGCCGGCGGCCACGCCCTTGGCGAGCGCGGCCGTGACCTCGGCATCACTCAACTCACCGCTTTCCAGGTACTTCTCGAGCAGGGCATCGTCGGTCTCCGCCGCCGCTTCGACTAGCGGCGACCGGCGGGATTCGACCTCGGCGGCCATGTCGCCTGGCAGCGGGATCTCCTTCGCGTGGCCCTGCTGGTCGAATTCATAGGCTTTGCGCGTCAGAAGGTCGACGATGCCCTTGAAGGCGGCTTCGTGGCCGATCGGCGCCTGGATCGAGACCGGGCGCGGAGTGAACTCCTTGAAACTGTCGACCGCCCGCCAGTAATCGGCGTTCTCCTTGTCCATCTTGTTGACCACCACCAGGGTCGGCAGGTTTCGATCGCGCACCTGGTGCCACCCCAGCTCGGTCCCAACGACGACGCCCGTGGTCGCCCCCACGACCAGCAGGGCGCCTTCCGCGGCGCGCAAGGCCCCGACGACCTCGCCGGCGAAGTCCTGGAACCCTGGCGCATCGAGCAGATTGATCTTGTGCTCGTGCCAGGTCAGGTGCGCGACGGCGGTGCCGATCGAGATCTTCCGCTTGACCTCTTCCGGCTCGAAGTCGAAGGTGGTGTTGCCCGCGTCCGGACGGCCCAGCCGATCGACCGTGCCACCGGCGTAGAGCATCGCTTCGGCCAGGCTGGTCTTGCCATCGTGGCTATGGCCGAGTAAGGCAACGTTACGGATGCGTTCCGGGTCGACTCGCCCCAATCGCTTGTCCCTTCAGCCAAAAGATAGCGCAACTGACGAGGGGTTAAAAGATCGGCGTTAGCGGGATGATCTCCACCGTGGTTCCAGCAGCGACCTCGCTCGTTCCCAGGGGGACGACGACCAGGCAATTGGCGTCCGCCATCGAACGGAGCACGTGCGAGCCCTGGTCGCCCGTCAGGCGAACCACGATCCGCGCACCATCCTGCCGGGCGACGCCGCGAAAATACTGTTCGAGGTGCGGGGGGTTCTGCAACCGCTCCTCGGTGATGGCGCTCAGCCGTGGTCGCTCCAGGTCGGTGCGTCCCTGCAGCTTGAGCAGGGTGGGCCGCACGAAGAGCTCGAACGCCACCAGGCTCGACACCGGGTTGCCGGGCAGCCCGATCAACGGCACGCCGCTCACGGTGGCGAACATCAACGGCTTGCCCGGGCGCAGCGCAACCTGCCAGAACGTGACCGCCTCTCGCTCCTCGAGCAGGCCCCGGACCAGGTCGTAGGCGCCCATCGACACGCCGCCGGTGGTCACGACCAGGTCGGTGTCGCCGGCCCCCTCCAGGCGGTCGACCAGGTCCCTGCGGTCATCGCGCGCCACGCCGGCATCGACCACGATGCCGCCGGCCTCCTCGACCGCCGCCAGCAGGCTGTAACGGTTCGTGTTTGTGATCTGACCGGGCCCCAGCGGCTCTCCCGGCTCGCGCAGCTCGTCGCCGGTGGTCAAGAGCAGCACCCTGGGCCGGCGAATGCATTGGACCGCCACCCGACCGGCCGACGCCAGCACGCCAATCAAGCCCGGGGTGACGACCCGTCCCGCGGTCGCGAGCAGGTCGCCGCGGTGCAGATCGCTGCCGGCGGCCCGCAAACTGGTGCCGGCTGCCACCGCGACTCGCACCTCGACCGTGCCATCATGCTCGGCCGTGTCCTCGACGCGCACCACGGCATCCGATCCGTCGGGGATCATGGCCCCGGTCATGATCCGCAACGCGGTCTTCGGCTGCACGCTGGCCGGGGGCGCGGCGCCCGCCCGGATTTCGCCGAGCACTCGCAGCCGGACCGGCTGGGCCGCCGACGCCTGCGCGACATCGCCCGCTCGGATCGCATATCCGTCCATCGCCGAATTGGCAAAGGGCGGAACGTCCCGCTCCGAGCGAACTTCCTCGGCCAGCACGCGACCGCGGGCCTGCGTCAGGGCAACGGGTTCAGGGTCGAGCGCGGCGATCCGTTCGAGGATCCGCTCGCGCGCCTGGGCGACCGTCAGTAACGGTCGCGCTTCCTGCTTACCGATCGTTCCAGTGGCTGTTTTCGAACTCGGGTCCGCCACCTTCGCCGTCGGTCACGACGTTCTGGTGGAAGCGCGCGGCGACCATCTGGTACGCCATGGCACGCGGAATGCCGAGCTTGGTGAGGGCCTTGACCTCATCGGCCATGACCTTGTCGCGCGCGCCTTCGATGGCGGCGATCACGTCATCGATCGCGGTACGGGCCTTGGCCGCGCCGCCGGCGCCGTTCTCGGCGGCGACCTCCGAGGGCACTTCCGCTACCGGTTCCTTCGGGGCCTTCGCCTTGCCGTCCTTGGTCTCTTTGGGCATAGAATCCTTCACCTTACCAACTGGAATCGCGATCAGGCGGACACGCTCAAGGTGGCCGCCCCGCGCCTAGCTTTTACCCGTTCCATGGCGAACAGAAACGTCTCCTTGGCAAGCGCCGTAAGCGGCGCGGCCAGGAACATCCCGATCAAGCCAAAGAGCGAGGCTCCCAGCAGCGTGCTGAAGATCAGCAGCAGGGGATGGACCCGGGTGAACCGCCCGAGGATCCAGGGCGCAAAGACATGGCTGTCGGCCTGCTGGGCGAGCAGCGCAAAAATACCGACGTAGATCGGGAGCGGGTTGCCCGGGCCGGCCTGGGCCAGGGCCAGCACCACCGCCAGGGTCCCCCAGATCAGCGGCCCGAAGAAGGGGACGGCCTCGAGGAAGAAGGCAATGACCCCGACCAGGAGGGCCATCTTCAACCCGAGCGCAAAGAGACCGACGGTGGCCACCACGCCGATGAACACACTGGTCAGGAGCTGACCGCGCACGTATTCCAGCATGGTTCGATTCAAGCGCTTCATCAGCTCTCGCGCGTCGTCCTGGCGGGCTGGGGGGAGAAAGCTCCGCGCTTCCCGCACCAGCCGCGGCCCATCGAGCAGCATGTAAAAGGTGAGCAGGGGGACCGCGATCAGCTCCAGGAGCTTGGGGAAGAGCGCGAAGGAACCCTGCACCACGTTGCCAACCGTTTCCCCAATTCCGGCGACGACGTCGCGCACCTCCTGGTCGAGCTGGCGTTCGACGTCGGGCGGGAAGACGCCTGTGCCGTAGATCGTGTCCCGCCAGGATTGGAACGTGGCCGCGAGCCGGTGAGCCAGCGCGGGCTCGTGTCCCCCCGTGCTGAACATGGCCCTGCCCAGGCGACTCGCCTCGCCGGCCACCAGGGGCGCGAGCAGCAGGATGGCCACCACCAGGACGCCGATGAACGCGCCCAGGGCGAGGAACGATGCAATCGCGCGCGGCGTCCCGCGCCGCCCGCCGGCCGGAGTGCTCATGGCGTTCACCAGGGGCAGGAGGAGATAGGTCAGGAAGAGTGCTAGCACGAACGGGAGGATGATCTGGCGAGCCAGGTAGACGAGCGCCAGCGCCACCACGATGCCAACCACCAGCCAGACGGCACCGGGAATGCGACCGCGGAATCGGCGTGGCTCGCCCGCCACGCCGCTCATAGGCCGATTGGAGGGAGCATCGTTGAATTGCAGACCCATGTAGGCAGTGCTACGTTCAGCAACGTGAATCGAGCAAGTCGCTTGCATCGGCTCCTCGTCATCCTGTCGATGGCAACCGCCCGTCCCGGCATCCGGGCCCTTGATCTCGCCGAGGTTTTGAAGGTCAGCGAACGGACCGTCTTCCGCGACCTGGCCGA
>Ga0209471_1000976_pt1 | contig 17748 bp, 13 predicted proteins | sample GraSoiAngelo_128_FD_185885 | JGI IMG/M metagenome (GOLD analysis project Ga0209471, IMG submission 185885) | Grasslands soil microbial communities from the Angelo Coastal Reserve, California, USA - 14_0927_12_20cm (SPAdes) (version 2) | ecosystem: Environmental > Terrestrial > Soil > Grasslands ...
AGAAGAGCAGATGAACTTCCAGCGCGGGGCCCTCGCGATGGAAGCCGAGCACATCCTGGTCGAGCAGATCTCCCAGCACCGTCCGCTGCTTCTCCAGCGATCGTTCGATGGCCTGCAGCTGATCGCGCAGCTGCGCGGCGCGCTCGTATTCCAGCTTGTCGGAGGCGTCGCCCATGCGCCGTTCCAGCTGCGCGGTGAGCTCGTCGGCCTTGCCCTCGAGAAAGAGCGCCACCTCCTCGACCGAGCGCCGGTACTCCTCCTGCGGCACGTTGTAGACGCACGGCGCCGGGCAACGCTTGATCTGGTACTGCAGGCACGGCCGCCGCCGGTTGGCCATCACCTGGTCGGTGCAGGTGCGCAGCTGGAAATGGCGGTTGACGATCCCCAGCGTCTCGCGGATGGAAGAGGCGCTCGCATAAGGGCCGAAGTATCTCGCGCCGTCCTTGCGGATGCGCCGCACCACTTCCAGCCGGGGAAATGGATGCGTCGTCGAGAGCCGCAGCGAGATGAAGTTCTTGTCGTCGCGCAGCTTGATGTTGAAGCGCGGTCGGTGCTTCTTGATCAGCTCGTTCTCGAGGAGGACGGCGTCCTTCTCGCTGGGCGTGATCAGTACCTCGACGTCGCCGAGAAGATCTTCGAGGAAAGGGATGAAGGCGCGCGTGTCGCCGCTCGCGGGCTGGAAGTACTGCAGCACCCGCGCGCGCAGGCTCACCGCCTTGCCGACGTAGACGACCTCGCCGGCCTTGTCCTTCATGACGTACACGCCGCTCTGCGTGGGCAGCGCTTCGAGCTTGCTCTTCAGCTCTTCGGCGAGCACGGCTCAGTGCCTCGCGGGCCTTCCGTTCGCGCGGCGCCGCTTCGGCCCGGCGGGGCGCCCCGGCAATCCCGCTGCGGCGCGCGCCTCGGCCTTGAGCACCTCGGGCCGCTTGGGCATGATCCCGAGATCGAGATCCTTGATCGCCTGGATCTTGTCGCGCAGCATCGCCGCGCCCTCGAAATCGAGCTCCTCGGCCTTGGCGCGCATCTCCTCGTCGAGCTGCGCGATCAGCTTGGGCACATCGCGCCGGTCCTGGGGAAGATACCCCGCCAGTTCCTCCTTGCCGGCGAGCGCGTCGTCCGCCCCGGAGGCGATGCCGTGGATGGCCATGTCGAGAATCGCGCGCTTCACGCTCTGCGGGGTGATGCCGTGCTGCTGGTTGTAGGCGACTTGCTTGGCCCTGCGCCGGTCGGTCTCCTCGAGGGCCACCTTGATCGAGGCGGTGATGGTGTCGGCGTAGAGGATGACTCTGCCTTCGACGTTGCGCGACGCCCGGCCGATGGTCTGGATGAGCGAGACGCTGCTGCGCAGGAACCCTTCCTTGTCGGCATCGAGAACAGCCACCAGCGATACTTCGGGAATGTCGAGTCCCTCGCGCAAGAGATTGATCCCGATCAGGACATCGTACAACCCGCGCCGCAGGTCGCGCACCAGCGCGAGGCGCTCGAGCGTCTCGATGTCGGAGTGCATGTAGCGGACCTTCACGCCCAGGTCGGCGAAGTACTCGGTCAGGTCCTCGGCCATGCGCTTGGTCAGCGTCGTCACCAGGACGCGCTGTCCGGCCGCGGCCCGCTTGCGCACTTCCTCGAGCAGGTCGTCCACCTGCTGCGCCACCGGCCGCACCTCGACGCCCGGATCGACCAGGCCCGTGGGCCGGATGATCTGCTCGACGATCACGCCCTCGCTCTTCTGCAGCTCGTACTCCGCCGGCGTGGCGGAGACGTAGATGACCTGATTGACCAACCGTTCGAATTCGCTGAACTGCAGGGGCCGGTTGTCCAATGCGCTGGGGAGCCGGAATCCGTATTCGACCAGCGTCTCCTTGCGCGAGCGGTCGCCGCGATACATCGCTCCGATCTGCGGAACGCTCTGGTGCGATTCGTCGATGACCAGGAGAAAGTCCTTGGGGAAGTAATCGAGCAGGCAGGGCGGCGGTTCTCCCGTCTTGCGCCCGGAGAGATGGCGCGAATAGTTCTCGATGCCGTTGCAGAAGCCCATCTGCTCGATCATCTCCAGATCGAACATCGTCCTCTGCTCCAGCCGCTGCGCCTCGAGCAGCTTCTCCTGCGAGCGCAGCTCGATCAGCCGCTCGCGCAGCTCGGCGCGGATGTCGTCGATGGCCTTCTTCCTCCGCTCGAGCGAGGTGACGTAGTGGCTGGAGGGAAAGATCGACATCTTCTCGATCTGCAAGAGCTTGGTGCCGCGCAGCGGATCGAACTCGCTGATCCGCTCGACCACGTCGCCGAACAGCTCGACGCGGATGGCCCGCTCCTCCTCGTAGGCAGGAAAGATCTCGACGGTGTCGCCCTTGACGCGAAAGGTCCCGCGCGAGAAGTCGTGGTCGTTGCGCTCGTACTGGATCTCCACCAGATCGCGCAGCAGCTTGTGGCGGGGGTATTCCTCGCCGGTCTGCAGCGCCACCTTCAATTCGTAATAGGCCTCGGCGGTGCCCAGGCCGTAGATGCAGGAGACCGACGCCACGATGAGCACGTCGTTGCGGGTCAAGAGCGAATGCGTGGCCGAGTGGCGCAGGCGATCGATCTCGTCGTTGATGGTCGAGTCTTTCTCGATATAGGTGTCGGTGGTGGGGACGTACGCTTCCGGCTGGTAGTAGTCGTAGTAGCTGACGAAGAACTCGACCGCGTTGTCGGGAAAGAGCTCCTTGAACTCCCCGTAGAGCTGGCCCGCGAGGGTCTTGTTGTGGGCGATGACCAGCGTCGGCCGCTGCACCTGCGCGACGACGTTGGCGATGGTGAAGGTCTTGCCCGAGCCGGTGACTCCCAGGAGCGTCTGATGGCGGTCGCCGCGCTGGAGCCCCGCGGCCAGCTCGGCGATGGCGCGCGGCTGGTCGCCTTGCGGCTGGTAATCGCAGCGCAGCTTGAAAGGCATCGCGACAGTGTAATTGAGGCCGCCCGCGACTTCACCCAGGGAGTGGCGAGCAGTCGAGCGAGCCGCATAAACTGTCCGGGACCGCCGCGCCCGATCGTCGTAAGGGGCAAAGCCGGCGCGGCGCCGACGGAGGCGCAGCTCTTGGAGTCGCGGCTCGGCGCTTGCTCCTGAAAAACCGAGCTCGAGCTCGTGCTCCTTTTCGTGCTCGATGTCGGGCTCGTGCGCGTGCTCGTTTTCGTTTCTAGAGAAGGACGCGCCAGTCCGTGCCCTGCGGGCCGTCGCGGAGCTCTACTCCCTTGGCGGCGAGCTCGGCGCGGATTGCGTCGGCGCGAGCGAAGTCCTTGCTCTTGCGCGCCGCCAGCCGCGCCGCGATGCGCTCCTCTACCCAGCGCGAATCGATCCCCTTGCGCGAAGCGGCCAGCGCGCGCCGATCTTTGATCGCCTGCTCGGGCGCGCGCGCCGACAAGCCGAGCACCTGCGAGAGAGCGCGCGCAGTGTGCACCATCGCAGCGACCTCGTCGGGCTTGCCGCGCGCGTCGATGCGCGCATTGAGCAGTCCGTAGAGCCGCTCCAGGCGCGCCAGCGCGTCGGCGGTGTTGAGGTCGTCCTCCATCGCCTCGCGGAAGGCCTGTTCGTGCTCGGCGAGCGGCTTGGGCTGGCCGGAGAATTTCTTCTGCAAGAGATACGCGTCCGCCTTGGCGAGGGACTCGTAGAAGTACTCGACCCGCCGATCGGCGTCGGCCACGGCAGACTCGGTGAAGTTGATCGGATGTCGATAATGCGTCGACAGCAAAAAAGCGCGCAGCGCCTCGCCGTCCCAGTGCGCCAGCAGATCGCGCAGCGTGCGGAAGTTTCCCAGCGACTTGCTCATCTTCTCGGCGTCGACGGTGACGAAACCGTTGTGCAGCCAGAAGTTCGCCAGTGGCTGGCCGCTCGCCGCCTCGCTCTGGGCGATCTCGTTCTCATGATGGGGAAAGATCAGATCCTTGCCGCCGCCGTGCACGTCGAAGGTGGTGCCGAGATACTTCTGGCTCATCGCCGAGCACTCGACGTGCCAGCCCGGCCTGCCCTTCCCCCAAGGGCTCTCCCACGACACGCTCTCGGGCTCGCCCGGCTTCGTCGCCTTCCACAAGGCGAAGTCGAGCGGGTCGCGTTTCTGCTCTCCCGGCTCGACGCGCGCCCCGCTGAGGAGATCGTCCAGCTTGCGCTTGGATAGTTTCCCGTATTCTGGAAACGAGCGCACTGCAAAATAGACGTCGCCCTTCGCGGCGTAGGCAAAGCCCTTCTCGATCAGTCGCGCGATCAGCGCGCGCATCTCGGGAATGTGCTCCGTCGCCTTGGGCTCGACGTCGGCGGAGAGCACGCCGATGGCCCGCATGTCGTCCTGGCAAGCTGCGATGAATCGCTCGCTCAGCGCGCGCGGATCCTCGCCCCGCTCCTGGGCGCGCTGGATGATCTTGTCGTCGACGTCGGTCCAGTTGCGGACCGAGGTGACCTGGAATCCATCCCAGCGGAGAAAGCGGACGAGCACGTCGAAGGCGACGAGAAACCGCGCATGCCCGATGTGCGCCAGGTCGTAGACGGTGATCCCGCAGACGTAGACGCCCGCGCGGCCGGGGACGAGCGGCTTGAATTCCTGCTTCTCGCTCGTCAGCGTGTTGAAGAAGCGCAGGGCCATGAAAGCGCAACGGGCGCGAGCGCTCTGCGCCCACGCCCGAAGGTCCCTTCAGCTGGTGATCAGCAGTTGAAGATCGCCTTGAGATCGCCTTCGATGTCGTCCTCGTTGACGCCCTTGGCCAAGGACAGCTCCTTGATGAGGAGATTTCGCGCCGTGTCGAGCATCTTGCGCTCGCCGAAGCTCAGGTCCTTGTCGAACTTGAGCAGGTAGAGATCGCGCAAGACTTCGGCGATCTCGAAGACCGAGCCAGTCTTGATCTTCTCCATGTACTCGCGGTAGCGGCGGTTCCAGGTCGCCGAGTCGACCGAGATGTCCTTCTGCTTGAGGATCGTATAGACCTTGACGACCGCCTTCTCGTCGATCAGGTTGCGCAGGCCGACCGAGCCCACCTTGTTGATCGGGATGAGGATTTTCATCCCGTTCTCCATGATCTTGAGGACATAGAACGACTGCCGCTGGCCGGCGATGTCCTTGTGCTCGATCCCCATTACTTCGCCGACGCCCTGACCCGGGTAGACGGCTTTGTCGCCGACCTTGAAAGTCTGCATAGGATGGGCTTTTAGCACGGAAAGGCACCGTGCGTCAAGGTTGGCGCTTGACGGCTAGCGCGGGTGGGGTGTAGCGTGGCCTGCTTGCGCAGTTTGTGTCGGGCGATGTGGGTGGGGGTGGGGTATTTCGGGGATCGTCCGGCGGCCGCTCCTGGCTTGTTCGATAGCGTTTCTGGCCGGCGCGTACTTCGGCTGCCTTCCTTCAACTTCTCCTCTTTGGGCATTGCCGGCCGTGCTGCTTGCGGTCTGGCGGCCGCTGCGCCCCTTGGGGCTCGGCCTTGCCCTCGGGCTCTTGCGCGGCGCGGCGCACGAGCGGCCCGCCGACCTTGCGCCTCCTGCGGAACCGATCGAGGTCGAAGCGCGCCTCCTTTCTTCCGATGGGCTCGTGCAGCTCCCGCAGGGCCTCGCGCTGCTGCGGTTGCGCGGTGAAGCACATCGGGGGGACCGCCTGCGCCTTTGGGCATGGCTGCATCGTCCGCCGCCCCAGCTCAATCCCGGCGGGCGCGATCGGCGCGCAACTCTGGCGGTGCGCGGCATCTCGCTCGAGGGCAACGCGGACCTGCTTGCCGTGGTCGAGCGCGGCCCGCCGTTCTGGCGTTGGCTCGACGGATTGCGCGCACGCTTCGCCGCCCGAGCCGAGCAGATCTGCAGCTCGCGCGACCGCGCCGGCCTCGTCGCGGCGCTCGCGGTGGGCGACCGGAGCATGCTCTCGCGCGAGGCCGAGGACGAGCTCTCGGCGAGCGGTCTCGTCCATCTGCTCGCCAGCTCCGGGCTGCATCTCGCCGCGGTGATCTGGCTGGTGCGACTTCTCGGCAAGGGGCTCTGGCTGCGCACGCCGTGGGCGGCATCGCTGCGCGCCTCCGTGGTCGGCGCGGCTCTCGCGTTGCCTTTCGCTGCGGCAGAAGTGCTGCTGCTCGGCGCGCCCTGGCCCGCGGTGCGCGCGGGAGTTGGAGCGGCAGTCGCCCTGCTCGGCTCGGCTCTCGCGCGGCGGGGCGATGGCCTGACCACGCTCGCCCTGGGGGGCGCAGCCTGCGCGCTCCTCGACCCCGCCGCCACGCATGATCTCGCCCTGCAGCTCTCGGTTGCGGGCATCAGCGGCCTTCTGGTTCTGGCGAGGCCGCTGCGCGAGATGCTTCCTTTGCCGCTGCCGCCGGCAGCTGCTCCGCTCTGGCGGCGCGGGGCGGAGCATCTCTTGCGGCTCGGGTGCGCCACCGCGGCGGCCTCGCTCTGCACGGCTCCGCTCCTCGCGGCCGCGTTTCACCGGGTCTCGATCGTCTCGGTGGCGGCGAATGCGCTCGCGCTCTTGCCGGGCCTTCTGGCCATTCCCATCGCCACCGCGCTCGTCGTCGTCGACGCCTTGCCGCTCTGGTTCATCGCCGATGGCCTCGCCGGATTCACCTTGGCCGCAGCGCGCGGCTTCGCTTCATTGCCGTTCGCGACGGTGGCGCTGGCCACGCCGGGAGCGCTCGCGGCCTTGCTCTGGTACGCGGGTGCGGTCTTCCTCTCCCAGCGCAAGCTCCGCTTCACCGGCGGCGCCTGGGCCGCAGTCGCTCTGCTCGCACTGTCGCATGCGCCGGAGACGATGCGCATCACCTTCCTCGCCGTCGGCCAAGGCGACGCGACCCTCGTGCAGTTCCCCGGCGGCGGCGCCATGCTGGTCGACGCCGGCGGCGATCTGCGCTGGCCCGGCCGATTCGATCCCGGCGCGCGCGACGTCATCCCCGCCCTCGCCGAGCTGGGCGTGTCGCGGCTCGATCTCGTCGTCCTCACCCATCCACATCCCGATCACGCGGGCGGCCTGCTCTCCGTGCTCGACCGCGTGCCGGTCGGCGAGCTGTGGATGACGGAAGATCCCGACCCGATTGCCTCGCAGATCCGCGCGCACGCAAAGGCGCCGATCAAGCCGCCGCACGAGACCGAAATCTCCGGCGTGCGCATCGAGGTGCACTCTCATTACCAGCCGGGGCGCTCGATCAACGACAACTCCATCGTGCTGCGTCTCGTGCATGCCGATGTGGCGGTGCTCCTCGCCGGCGACGTCGAGGCGCTGGCGGAATCGGAGCTGGCCCAGCACGACCTCCGCGCCGCCCTTCTCAAGGCGCCGCACCACGGCAGCCGCACGAGCAGCACCGAGGCCTTCCTGCGCCGCGTAGATCCGCAGGCGGTCGTCTACTGCGTGGGCGCCGGCAATTCGTTCGGCTTTCCTCACGCCGACGTGCTGGCCCGCACGCACGCCCAGCTCTTTCGCACCGACGAAGGCGCAGTGATCGCCGAGAGCGACGGCCACCGCCTTACGGTCTACCGCTTTTAATCGTCGAATCGCATCGTGGCGAAGCGGTCGAGGGCGTGGAAGTCGCCGATCATCGGCGGGCTGTACGCTTGCCCTTCGTTGGGCTGCCCCGGCCCCTGGCGCAACCGATAGAGATTGAAGCGCCAGCGATCGCCGCGCTCCGGCCGCGGCCTGGGCATTCCCGTCAGCGCCAGGAAAGGAATCGCCAGCTCCGCCGTCCACCCGCGATCGACGTCGCCGGGATTGTTCAGCGTCCCCTCCACGTGCACCGCGTGCCGCGCGCGCGACGACCAGGAAAGATTCATTCCCTGCCTGCGCCCCGTGAAGCTGGCGTCGAACAAGGCGTTGGTCGGCGCGATCTCGATCTCGTCGTACCGCTGCAGATCGCCGCTCGGGTTGAGGAAGATCTCCAGCGCATTCGCCTGGAAGAGGGGCTCGTCGTCCTTGAAATAGGGCGAGGCGACATTCGCGTCTTCGGCGATGAAAGCGATGTAGAGGTTCTCGTCGTCCCAGAGCAGGCGCGCCTCGGTGGAAGCGGTGGCGGGCTTGCCGTCGAGGCTGCGGACGAACGGCCCGGCGCGCTCGGCGCGATCCCAGGCCGGCTCGGCGAGCACGCCGTCGATGACGATGGGCCCCGCCGCCCGATGCACCACGTATTCGGAAGGGCTCTTCTTGCAAGCGGAGAGCGCCGTCACGAAGACGAGCAGCGCCCTCACGCGAGCCCGGCGCGCCGCACGATCAGGTTGCAGAGGCGCTGATGCCCCGCGAGCAGGCTGGAGAACTGCAGCGATCCCAGCCGCGTCCTCACCGCGTAGGAAGTGCCGATCATCCCAGGGAGCACGTCGACGCGGAGGATGTCGTCGAACGCGAACGTCCGCTGCGAAGCCAGCGTCCGCACCGTCAGCCCCGACTCGCTCACGGTGAAGGCGAGCCGGTTGTAGAAGAGCGAGCAGGCGGTGAAGAGCGCCACGAAGAAGGCGGCCGAGAGGAACGCCGATTGCGAGGCGCCATGCATCACCACCAGGGCGAGAAAGACGCCGATCCAGAGCGTGTCGGCGGCCATCACCACCGTGCGCAAAGCGATCCAGGGGCGGAAGGTCTCCGGTGCATGCGCCTCTTTCCCTCTCGGCGGCTGCACCATGAAATGAGCATAGCGACGCGAAATCAGCGCGGCAATCGCGCACCTCGGATTAAAGTCCCGGCCGTGCACGATGCGCCCAAGCCGCAACTGGCGCCCGGCTGGGAGGATGCAGAGCGGGCGGCGCGGCTCGCCGCGCGAATTCCCGCCGAGACCGGCCTCGAGGCAGAGGAGCTGCTCGCCCTCTGCCTGGCCAGCGCCGATCCCGACGGCGCCCTGGCGTCGGCGATGCGGGCGCTGGCCGCGCGCAAGGAACGCTACGGCAGGCCGGCGGCGCGCTCGGTCCTGCCGCATCTGGTGCGCATCTGCGCGACCTCGAAGTTTCTCGCGCAGGCGCTGGCGGCCCGGCCGAGGCTGGTCGATCTGCTCGGCCGCGCCCGCTTCGCCGCACAACCGCGCAGCGCGCACGAGGCGATCCGGCTCGCCCGCTTGCGGACCGCGCGCGCCGCCGACGCGGTGTCGCTGGCGCGGCGGCTGCGGCGGCACAAGCAAGTCGAGGTGCTGCGCATCGCGCTGCGCGATCTGCTCGGCGCCTCGGTGCAGGAGGTCACCCGCGAGCTGTCGCAGCTGTCCGCCTCCGCCTTCGAGGCGGCGGTGCGGTTCCACCATCGCCGTCTCTGCGCGCAGAACGGCGCGCCGCAAGACGGCGGCTTCTGCGTCCTGGGGATGGGGAAGCTGGGCGGCGAGGAGCTGAACTTCTCCTCCGACGCCGACGTCCTCTTCGTCTACGACCGCGACGGCCACACCTCGGGCGGCCTGCCGCACTTCACCTTCTATGCGCGGCTGGCCGAGGAGGTGACGCGCGCGATCGGATCGCCCAAAGCCACGCCCGAAGGCGGATTCGTCTTCCGCGTCGATCTCGATCTGCGGCCCGAGGGGCGCAGCGGACCGATCGTCAACGCCATCCGCGGGCTCGAGCTCTATTACGAGGCGCAGGGCGTCGCCTGGGAGCGCTTCGCGCTGCTCAAAGCGCGGCCCATCGCCGGGGATCTGCGGGTCGGCGAAGAAGCCTTGCAAAGGCTCGCGCCCTTCGTCTTCCGCAAGTATTTCGATCTCAAGGCGATCGACGAAATGCGCCAGCTCAAGGCGCGGGCCGAGAAGGAGGCGGCGCGCGCGCCGGGGATCGATCTCAAGCTGGGCAAAGGCGGCATCCGCGAAATCGAGTTCTTCGCCCAGGCGCTGCAGCTGCTCCATGCGGGCCGCGATCCGAACCTGCGCGTGCGCGGAACACTGCGCGCGCTCGACCGGCTCCTCTATGCCGGCCTCATCTCCAGCCGCGACCGCGACGAGCTCTCCGAGGCGTACGTCTTCCTCCGCCGGCTGGAGCACCGCATCCAGATGCTGGCCGAGCGGCAGACGCACTCCATTCCCGAGGATGGGCAGGAGCGCGAACGGCTGGCCCGGCGCAGCGGCTTCGCCAGCTACGCCGCGCTCGAGCGGGAGCTCGCGCATCATCGCGGCAACGTCGAGGGCCGCTTTCGCGATCTGCTGCGCGTCGCCGGCGGCGAACCGCTGGACGAAGACCCGCGCGCCGCCACCGCCGCCGACGCGCTCGCCGGAGAAGAGGAGCGCGCCGCCGCGCTCGCCGAGCTGGGATTCGAGAGGCCGGAAGCGGTGGCCGCCGAGCTGGCGCGGCTGGCGCGGCGGCGCGGAACGCCTTTCTCGGAGACCGCGCCGCCCGAGCTGCAGCGCTTCGGCCCTTTGCTCGTGGCCGAGCTGGCCGCCGCGCCCGATCCGGATCAGGCCGCGCTCCATCTCGTCGATCTCTTCGCCGCTCTGTCGAATCCGCGCGCCACCGCGGAGATGCTGGCCGGCTCTCCGCGGACCGCGCGGCTGCTCGTCTCGCTCTTCGGCTCGAGCGACTTCCTCTCCCGCAGCCTGGTCAAGCATCCGGAGCTGATCGACCAGCTGGTCGGCCGCGGCTCGGCGCCGATCTTGCGCGACCGCGGCGAGATGCGCGTCGAGCTGAAGAATCGTCTCGCCGCCCAGCCGCCCGATGCCGAGTCGGTGCTCAGCGAGCTGCGCCGTTTCCACAACGAGGAGGTGCTGCGCATCGCCCTGCACGACGTCGCCTCGGCCCTCGATGTCGAGCAGGTCTCGCGCCAGCTCTCCGATCTGGCCGACGTTTGCGTCGGCGAATGCCTCGCTCTGGCGAAGGCGGAGGTGGAAAAGCGCGACGGCATCCCGCGCGACGCGCTCGGCGGCCCGGCGAGCCTGGTGGTGATCGGCCTCGGCAAGCTGGGCGGCCGCGAGCTGGGCTACCACTCCGACCTCGACCTGCTCTTCCTCTATTCCGCGCCGGGCGAGACGGAGAAGCGCGTCGCCAACCACGAGCATTTCGCCAAGGTCGCGCAAAGGCTCATCAGCCATCTCGGCCTGCCGCTGCGCGAGGGTGCGCTCTACCGCATCGACACGCGCCTTCGCCCGAGCGGCAACGCCGGGCCGCTGGTGGTCTCGTTCGAAGCGCTGCAGACCTATCACTCGCGCGAGGCCCGGCTCTGGGAGAGGCAGGCGCTGCTCAAGGCGCGCGCCGTGGCGGGGGACGAGGCGCTCCTCTTGCGCGCCCGCGCGCAAGTTCTCGAGCCGAGCCTCTTCCGCAAGATCGACCGCGCCGAGGCCGCGCGCGAGCTCCTCGCCATGCGCGAGCGGATGGAGCGCGAGATTGCCGCCGAATCAGGCGGACGGTACAATTCCAAGCTCGGCCGCGGAGGCCTCGTCGACGTGGAGTTCGCCGTGCAGTTCCTCCAGCTCGTCCACGGCGCGGAGCATCCCACGGTCCGTTCGGCTTCGACGCCGCAGGCGCTGTCCGAGCTGCTCGAGGCCGGGCTGCTGGCGCCGCAGGATCACCGGCCGCTCTTGCGCGGGTACCGCTTCCTGCGGCGGCTCGAGTCGCGTCTGCGCATCGTGCGCGACCGCTCGGTCGATCGAATTCCCGAGAGCGGCCGCGAGCTGCGCCACCTGGCGCGGCGGATGGGCTACTCGGGACCCCGCGCCGGCGAGGAGCTGCTCGCGGACCACGAGCGCACCGCCGCAGACGTGCGCGCGGCCTTCTTGCGGGTGCTCTCGTGAAGGCCCGGCCTTGACTCTTTTGCAAGAGAGGTTCGCCGAAGTCGGCCCGCTCAACGCCATGGAGGCGCAGCTGGCCCACGCCGCAGTGGCCGCGCACGGGCGGCTCGACGAACGCGACGAGACCGCGCTCCGCTACGCGCTCTCGCTCTGCCGCTGCTGGCACGTGCGCGCGCCCGACGGCCGCGACGTCGCGGTGGCGGCGCTCCTGCGGCCTTTTCGCGAGCGGCTGGTGCAGGCGCTCTGGCCGCTGCTCGATCCGCAGCGGCCGCAGCTGGCCGAGCCGCACGAGCTGTTGCCCGCCGCGCGCGAGGCTCGCCGGATCGCCCAGGCGGCCCGGATGGAGCTGCAGGAAAAGCTCGGCCATCGCCTGCCCGAGGAGCGGCTCGACGCGGAAGTGCGCCACCGCCATCTCGTGCTCGTCTGCGGCGGAGGCGGAGGCACCGGTTATGTGCACCTCGCCGCCTTTGCGCTGCTCGAGGCGGCCGGGCTGCAGCCGGCGCTCATCGCCGGCAGCTCGATGGGCGCCATCCTCGGCCTCTTTCGCGCCCGCGAGCGGAGGTTCGACCTGGCGCGCATCCCGGAGATCCTGGAGGACCTCTCGTACCGGAAGATCTTCCGCATCACGCCGCAGCCGAGCATCTACGGGCTGCCCGGACCGCTGCGGCTGCATCTGCGCGCGGCCATCGGGCACTGGTTCCGGCACCCCGACGGGTCGCCGTTGCGCATCTCGGACTTGCCGATCCCGCTGCTCGTCACGGTCACCGGCATCCGCCGGGGAAAGCTGCCCCGCCCGCTCGAAGAGTACGACGCGATGGTGAGCATCCCCGACGAAGACCCCGCCCGCTGGGGACTGCGCGCGCTGCACCACAACGTCAAGCGGCTGACCGCGGCCATCGTCGAGCTGACTCGCATTCCCCGGCTCACCGCGCGGCTCGTCTTCGGCGCCAGCGAGGAGACGCGGCAAGCCGATGCCATCGACGCGGCCGGCTTCTCCGCCAGCGTGCCCGGACTGATCCATTACGACGTGCTCCGCGACGACGCGCGCATGAAGGAGCTCCTCGACGGCCTTCTCGAGCGGCATGACCTGATCCGCCTCTGCGATGGCGGCGTGGTCGACAACGTGCCGGTGCGGACCGCCTGGCAGCACGTGCAGCGCAGCGGCCTGCCCGGCTCCGGCAGCCGCAACGCCGTGATCTTCGCTCTCGATGGATTCGCCCCGCGCCTGCTGACGCCGGTCTGGCTGCCGCTGCAGAGCATCGCTGCGCCGGCCGTGGCGAGGAACCGGCCCTACGCCCACATCTACAAGGCCTTCCGCAAGACGCTCTCGCCTCTCGCGCTCCTTCCCAGCCAACGCGCGCTGCAGGTGGTGGTCCGCTCCGCCAAGGAAGAGCTGCTCAGCGAGCTTCCGGTCTTGCAGCGCCTGCTCGCGCCCATCGGCGCGCTCACGTCGTGAAGACGGAGGGCGCCGCTCGCGCTGGCGTGATCGAGAGCGGCCGTGCTAAGAGCGGCCGTCACAACCGACCGAGGCGACCGTGGCGAAGAAGGTCGAGAGGCTCAAGGAGTCCCAGTTCATCTGGATGGACGGCAAGCTCGTCCCTTGGGCCGATGCGAAGGTGCACGTCCTCACTCATTCCCTGCATTACGGCGTCGCCTGCTTCGAGGGTATCCGCTGCTATCCGCAGCCAGACGGCGGGGGCGCCATCTTCCGCCTCCGGGAGCACGTGCGACGGCTCTTCGAGAGCGCGCACATCTGCCTGATGGAGATGCCCTTCAGCAAGGAGCAGGTCTTCGAGGCCTGCCGCGAAGTGATGCGCGCCAACAAGATGAGCGAGGGCTACATCCGGCCCATCGCTTATTACTCGGACGGGCTGATGGGAGTGGGCGCCGTCAACCCGGTCCGCCTGACCATCGCCACCTGGTTCTGGGGCGCCTATCTCGGCGAAGAGGGATTGAAGAAGGGCATCCGCGTGAAGATCTCCAGCTTCACGCGCATGCACATGAACTCCGATCCGACCCGCGCCAAGGTCACCGGCCATTATCTCAACAGCGTCCTCGCCAAGCGCGAAGTGAACATGTCCGGCTACGACGAGGCCATTCTCCTCGACCAGCAGGGCTACGTCGCCGAGGCCACCGGCGAGAACGTCTTCGTCGTCCGCGACGGAACGCTCTACACGCCTCCGGTGGCGGGAGGGATTCTCGAGGGGATCACCCGCGAGTCGATCATTCGCATCGCCAAGGACAAGGGATATCCTGTCGAGGAGCGGCGCTTCTCGCGCGACTACCTGTACTGCGCCGACGAAGCATTCATGTGCGGCACGGCGGCCGAGATCACTCCGGTGCGCGAAGTCGACGACCGGCGCATCGGCCAGGGCGAGATGGGATCCATGACCCGCGAGATCCAGACTACCTTCTTCCGCGCCGTCCGCGGTCTCGAGCCGCGCTACAGCGAGTGGCTCACCCCTGTGGACGCCCCGGTAAAGACGGCCACCGGCCCGCGCGCGCTCGCCCAGTAATCGCCGGAATGACGCTGTCTTGACCCCTGTTGAGCCCGGGAAGGGCTTGCGGGGACGTGGCCGGCTGACATACGCGCGAGTCGGCGCAAAGGTGGGTATTTGACGCAGAGGGCCTTGGAACCGCTCGGATTTTCGGTTGACGGCGAACTGTTCACTTGCTAGCGTGGCCGCTCCCCGGTCAGCCTTAAGCACGGGGACTTGCAGCACAAAAGGAGCAGCGCTTGAGCCGGACCCAGTATCTCGATCTCATTGACCGGACCGAGGACGTGCGGCAGTTGATGCGGGAGCGGCCGCGAGAAACGCGCGAGTTTCTCCAGAAGTACGAGCTCTCCTGGATCTACCATGAGTCGGCGCTGGAGGGCATGGTCCTGACCTACGCCGAGCTCCGGCAGGCGCTCGAGCCCAACCCCGGGATGGTGGACAGCTCGATGGTCCACGCCTTCACCGAGGTGCGCAACCAGCGCAACGCCATTGATTTCATCAAGGAAGAAGCCAGGACCAAGCAGGTCAAATACAATTTGACCCTGGTCAAGAGGCTCTACGAAATTCTCTACAACGGCCTGCCCAACAAGATGCCGGTCAACTTCCGGCGCGACATGCCGCTGCACCGCACGTACTTCCACGACATCGTGCAGCCGGTGCAGATCCAGCCCGCGCTCGAGCAGCTGTTCGACTTCATGGCCAGCGAAGAATTCCGCCGGTACCACCCGTTCCGGCAGGCGACCATGTCGCATCATCGGTTCATGGAGATCTTCCCCTTCTCCGATCTCTCGGGGAAGGTCGGCCGGATGATGCTCAACCTCATCCTCGTCCGCTCGGGCTACATGCCGCTCGTCATCCACAGCATGGATCGGCAGACCTATTACGACGCGCTGAGATTGAACGCCTCGCAGTTCGGCCAGGCGATGATGCAGTCGATGGACAACGCCCTCGACAACGCCTTCAAGTACTTCATCCCCGGCTGGAACGAGATGTCGCGCAAGCGCGTGGCGAGCGGCTAAGACCCTGCTCCTCGGCGCCCATGAGTCGACCTCGGGCGGTCTGTACGAAGCTTACGCGCGCGCTCTCGCCGACGGCGCCGAAGCCGTCCAGATCTTCACCAAGTCGAGCCGGATGTGGCGGTCGAAGGAGATCACCGCCGAGGATGCCGCGCTTTTTCGCAAGCACGCAGAGGCGGCGGGATTTTTCGCCAGCGTGCACGCCAGCTATCTCATCAATCTGGGCTGCGTCGCAGGGGAATTGCGGGAGAAGTCGATCGCTGCCTTCCTCGACGAGCTGAAGCGCTGCGATCTGATCGGAGCGCCCTACCTGATCGTGCATCCGGGCTCGTGCGCCGAGACGCAACGGGGGCTGCGCGCCATCGCCGATGCTCTCGACCGCGTCTTCGCGGGCCACAGAGGGTCCTGCCTGGTGCTGCTGGAGACGGCCGCCGGTCAAGGCAATGCGCTGGGTCGGACTTTCGAGGAGCTGCGCGCGATCCGCGAGCGCTGCAAGAGTCCGGATCGCGTCGCCGTCTGCCTCGACACCTGCCACGTCTTCGCGGCCGGATACGACATGTCTACGGACCGCGGATATGACGAAACGTTCAAGAAGTTCGATGAAGTATTGGGCATCGAACGGCTGCGGGCTTTCCACCTCAACGACAGCATGAAACCGCTCGGCGCGCGCGTGGACCGCCACGAGCAGGTCTGCAAGGGAGAGATCGGGCCCTTGTGCTTCCGCCGGCTGGTCAACGACAGCAGATTCCGCAATGTTCCCGGCTACCTGGAGATTCCACCCGAGGGCAACCGCTCTTGCCTGCTCCGGCTGAAGCGGCTGAGGGAAGGCGCTCGCCAGGGCAAGGGCCGGCCGCGCGTTGCCAGCGGGGTCCGGCCCGGCTAAGGTTCCGCCCCAATTCCATGGGCAACGCCCTTACGCCGCATGTTCCAGAGCGGCCCCCCGACCATTCCCAGCATTTCGCGATGCGCGAAAAGCTTCGCAAGCTGCTGGTCACGGCCAAGGGGCACCGCCGCGCGCTGGTGATGACCCACGACAACCCCGACCCGGACGCCGTCGCCAGCGCCTGCGGGCTGGCGCATCTCCTGACCGAGTCGGCCGGGGTCGAGGCCACCGCCGTCTATGGCGGCATCATCGGCCGGGCCGAGAACAAGGCGATGCTCAAGGTGCTGCACCTGCCGGTGCTGCCCGTCAGCCGGGTGGAGAGCCAGCCGCGCGACCTGGTCTGCCTGGTCGATACCCAGCCGGAAGTGGGCAACTACTCGCTCGCGACCGCCGGGCCTCCCGAGATCGTCATCGACCATCACCCGGCGCGGCCCTCGTCGCTGATCGCTTCCTTCCACGACGTGGGCGGTCCGGCCGGGGCAACTTCGACGCTGGTGACGCAGTATCTGCGCGCTGCGAAGCTCGTTCCCGGGCCGCCGCTCGCGACCGCGCTTTTCTACGGAATCAAGAGCGACACCCGCGACCTCGGCCGCGAGTACGACTCCGCCGACGTCGAGTGCTACAACTGGCTCTTCCCGCTGATCGACAAGCCCGCGCTCTCCCGCATCGAGCACCCTAGCGTCCCCGCGCGCTACTTCGCCGCCTACCACCGCGCCTACGAGCGCGCCCGTCTGTACGGCCATGGCGAGGCCTGCCTGGTCGACATGGGCGAGGTCTACGTGCCCGAGATCGTCCCCGAAGTCTCCGAGCGGTTGGTCAGCCTGGAGGGTCTGCGCTGGTCGCTCGCGACGGGCTCCTACAAGGGCGAGCTGTACCTCTCGTTGCGGCTCAACGACAAGCGCGTCAACGCCGGCAAGCTGGTGCGCGAGATCTGCGCCGACTTCGGCGGCAGCGCCGGCGGCCACGGCGCGATGGCCGGCGCGCGCATCCCGCTGCGCGGGAGATCGACGGAGTTGCTCGCGAGCGACGTGCACGCGGCTTTCCTGCGCGCGTTCCATCTGCGTCCGGGGCCGGGCACGCCGCTGGTGCCGCTCGGGCCGTGAACGCGGTCTATCTAGACGCGAACGCCACCACACCGCTCTCGCGCGAGGTGATGGCGGAGATGACGCCGGCGCTGGCCGAGCTCTTCGCCAATCCCTCCAGCGTTCACAAGCCTGGACAGGATGCTCGGGCGCTGGTCGATACCGCGCGCGAGCGTTGCGCCCGGACGCTCGGCTGTGCGCCGCGCGAGATCATCTTCACCAGCGGCGGCACCGAGTCCGATGCCTTGGGAATCCTCGGATCCCAGCCGCGCAAGGTGGTGACCAGCGCGGTCGAGCATCCGGCCGTGCTCGGCGCCTGCGCAAAGGCGCCCGAGTGCGTGCGCGTGCCGGTGCTCGCCTCGGGCGAGCTCGACCTCGAGGCGCTGCGGCGCGCGCTCCCCTTTGCCTCGCTTTGTTCGATCATGGCGGCGAACAACGAGACCGGCGTGATCTTCCCGCTGCGCGAAGTGGCCGCGCTCTGCCACGACGCAGGGGTGCCGCTGCACGTCGATGCGGTGCAGGCGGCAGGGAAGATACCGCTCGATTTTCCCTGGGACTCGATCTCGCTCTCGGCGCACAAGATCGAAGGACCCAAAGGCGCCGGCCTGCTCGCCGTCCGCGGG
>Ga0209471_1000977_pt1 | contig 17746 bp, 15 predicted proteins | sample GraSoiAngelo_128_FD_185885 | JGI IMG/M metagenome (GOLD analysis project Ga0209471, IMG submission 185885) | Grasslands soil microbial communities from the Angelo Coastal Reserve, California, USA - 14_0927_12_20cm (SPAdes) (version 2) | ecosystem: Environmental > Terrestrial > Soil > Grasslands ...
CCCCTGCCACTCGTCGCGCTCCAGCCGGAACGCGACGTCCAACCGCTCGGCGAGCCAGTGGTCGGGGATGGCATCGGCCCACTGGAACGCGATCGCGGGGAGCACGCCCGACGCATCGTCCAAGGTGAAGCGCAGGTGGTTCGTCCCGACGCGCCGCGCACCGACCGCGCGGGCCTGCCGCACGCCGAAGACCGGCGCGGGATTGCCCGGGCCGCACGGCTCGAGATAGCGGATCAGCTTCTCCAGCTCGTCGCTCACGAGGCCCAAGGGCAGCTCCAGGTCCACGCGCTGGGCGGGCACCAGGTCGTCGGGGCCCAGAAGCTCGCCCGCGACGGCGAGAAACGCAACACGGAACGCCTCGTAGCGCTCCCGGCGGATAGTGAGCCCCGCCGCCATGGTGTGGCCGCCGTACTTCTCGAGGTGGTGCCCGACGCGATGCAACGCGGCGTGCAGGTCGAAGCCTGCGACGCTCCGCCCCGAGCCGCGCCCCATCTCGCTTCCCTCTTCCCAGCCGATGAGGAACGTGGGTCGCCCATACCGCTCCACCAGGCGCGAGGCGACGATCCCGATCACCCCCGGGTGCCAGGCGTCGGCCGCGAGCACCAGGGCGCGGTCCTCCGGTCGCAGCACCCGCTCCGCCAGCTCCACCGCCTCGTCGAGGATGCGCTGATCCAGCGCCTGGCGCCGGGCGTTCAGCGTCTCGAGCTCGCGGGCGATCGCCGCCGATTCCTGCGGATCGTCGGAGAGGAGCAGCCGCAGCCCGTCGTTGGCGTCCCCGATCCGGCCGGCCGCGTTCAAGCGCGGCGCCAGGATGAACCCGACGTGGCCCGACTTGATCGGCTTCCCGGCGAGGCCCGCCGTTTCGACGAGCGCCCGCACACCCGTCCAATGCGACTCCGCGAGCAGCTTGAGCCCGTGGCGCACGAGGATGCGGTTCTCGCCCGTGAGCGGCACGACGTCGGCCACGGTCGCGAGCGCCACCAGATCGAGGAAATGGAGCGGAAGATGGGGAGACAGCCCCAACGCCGGCACCAGCGCCTGCGCCAGCTTGAACGCGACGCCGGTGCCGCACAGGTCTTTCTCGTCCGATGGACAATCGGCGCGCCGCGGGTCGAGCACCGCCGAGGCCGGGGGCAGCGCGTCGCCCGGGAGATGGTGATCGGTAACGATGACGTCGATGCCGGCCGCACGCGCGGCGCGCACCGCTTCCAGCGCGGTGATGCCGCAGTCGCAGGTGATGATGAGCCCGGCGCCGAGGCGGCGCGCTTCGGCGAGCCCGGCCGGCCCGAAATCGTATCCGTCGCGCAAGCGGTGCGGGACGAACGCGTGGGCCCGGCCCCCGACGCTCGAGAGCACGCGCGTGAGCAAGGCGGCGGCGCACTGGCCGTCGACGTCATAGTCGCCGTGGACCAGGATCGGGGCGCCGCCCCTGACCGCGGCGACGATCAGCTCGACGGCTCGCGGCATATCGGCCCAGCCGTGCGGATTCGAGAGCCGCTCGAGGTCGGGGCGGAGAAACGCCTTGGCGTGCTCGGGCGCGGCGAGCCCGCGCTGCACGAGGATGGCGGCGAGCGTCTCGGGGATGTGGAGGTCGGACGCGAGGGCCGCAGTGAGCTGCGGGTCGGGCGGCGCCGCGACCGCCCAGCGGGCCGGGATCATTCCGGGGCGTACAGCAGCACGCCGCAGGCCTCGCAGCCCTCGATCGACGCGCCACGCTGGATCAGGACCCGGCGCTGCGTCGGGACCGCCGTGAAACAGCGGCCGCAGGCGTCGCCGTGCAGGGGGTACAGCGCCAGCGGCGCTTTACCGCGCCGGATGCGCTCGTAGCGCGCCAACAGGCCGGCGCTCACGGCCGCGGTGGCGCGCTCGCGCTCCGCGAGCGCTCGCTCGCGCTCGGCGGCGATCTGCTCGCGTTTGCCGGCGAGCGCCTCGCGCAGCGGGGCCTGCCGCGCTCGCACCTCGTCGAGCGCCCGCTCGGCCTCCGCGGCCTTGCGCTCCGCTTCGGTGACGGCGTCGCCGGAGCGCATGAACTCGGCCTCTTCTTTCGCGAGCACCGAGCGTGCCAGGTCCAACTCCGCCATGAGAGTGGAGGCTTCCTTGGCGCCCCGCACCCACTCGAGGCGTTGGCGCCGCTGCTCCTGCATGGAGCGATAGTTGGCGATCTTGCCCTCCAGCTCGTCGCGCCGGTCGATCGCGGCCTGGATTCCCGCCCGCGCCACCGCCAGCGTGCGCTCGGCCGCCATGTGCGCCTCATCGAGCGTCCCCAGCTCGGGGACGAGCGCCGCGAGGGCCGCATCGGTCGCCGTTACCGCCTGATCCTTCTCCTGTAGCGCCAACAACGCTTCAAGTTCCGGGTGCACCTCTCCTCCTCTTAGCGATCTTGTATCGCGGATAACGCTTGCGGAGCTCGTCGAACACGCGACGCTTCTCCGCAATCAGGGACGCCTGCCGATCGGGGCTCTCAAACGGGAGCTGATCGTCCAACTGCTCCAGCTGCCGCTCGAGCCGCCGGGCTTCCATCCAGTTGACGGCCCACTCGTACATCTCGTTGGGGTCCCGCCCGCCAAGGCCCTCGGCCTTGAGCTGCTCGTACGCGCGGGCCGACGTGTCGTCGAGCGCGAGTACTGCGTCGTCCGCGACACTCTCGAAGACGGCGCGATAGGGTGGGAACTCCAGCTCTTCGGGGTCGACGGCCTCGATGACGCGAGCGCGCCATGGTTCCCCTTCCAGCATCAGGAGGAGAAGCGCCTTTTCAGCGCTGGCGGGCAGAGCGGGAGAGGGGAGACGGGAGACGGGAGACGCGCCCGTTGCTCCCGCCTCCCGTCTCCCGTCTCCCGTCGTCACGATTTCCCGTTCCAGAACATCCTTCCGCACTCCGGCCGCTTCCGCCGCCCGCGAGATGTACAATTCACGCGTGATCGGGTCTTTCGCGGCCCGGATTGTCGGGAGCAGCCGATCGAGCGCGCGGCGTCGGCCCGGCAAGGTGCCGAAGAATCCCTTACGGTCGAGGATCTGGATTTTCCGCTCCAGCACATCGACTGCGTCCTTGAGGACCTCTTCCAATCCCGCGGCACCGTTCTTTTGAACCAGGGTGTCGGGGTCCTCGCCCGGCGGGAGCGTAGCCACGCTCACCCGCAGCCCCTCGCGCAAGAGTTCGTCGCCGGCGCGGAACGTGGCGCGCAGACCGGGCTCGTCCGAGTCATACAACAGGATCACCTGCGGAGCGTGGCGCTTCACGAGCTGCGCCTGCTCCGGGGTGAGCCCCGTGCCGAGCGGCGCGATGACTTCTTCGATCCCGGCGAGGGAAAGGCGGAGCACGTCGAAGTACCCTTCGACCAGGATCGCGCGCTCCGCCTTGCGCATCGCGTGCTTCGCGACGTGCAGGTTGTACAGCAGCTTGCCCTTGTGAAAGATCGGCGTATCGGACGAATTGAGGTACTTGGGTTCTCCTTCGCCGAGGATGCGCCCCCCGAAGGCGACCACCCGGGCGCGCAGGTCGTGGATCGGGAAGAGCAGGCGGCCGCGGAAGCGCGGCGCGAGCGTGCCATCCTCTCGTTTAGCCAACAGACCCGCCTCCAGCAACACCTCGTCACGCACGCCTAAGCCTTTCATTGCGTCGAGGAACGCCTTGCTCCTGGGCGCGTACCCGAGACCAAGCGGCTGGACGGTCTCGAGGTCGAAGTGCCGGGTCGTCAGGTAATCGCGGGCTTGCTGCGCCTCGGGATTCTCCAGCAGCTGGCGCGCGAACCAGTCGGCGGCCGCCGCCACGGCGCTGTAGAGCGGCTCACGGGGATCGGGCCCGGTGGGCCCGCGCTCCGGGATGGTGATGCCCACCCGCCGCGCCACCTCGCGCACGGCGGTGGGATAATCCAACCCGAGCTTCTTCATGAAAAAGGTGAAGACGTCGCCCCCGGCGTGGCACACGAAGCAGTAGTACATCCCCTTGCGGGGGATGACGGCGAAGTTGCGGTGCGTGCCTCCATGAAACGGACACGGGGCGCGGAAATCGGATCCGGTCCGCCTGAGCTCGACGTGCTCGCCGATAATCCCCACGATGTCCGCCGCCTCGCGGACCTGCTCGATCACGTCATCGGGAATGAGGCTCACGCGCGGAACTCCACGACGGTGACGCCGGCGCCGCCCTGGTTCGGAGCGGCGAAGCCGAACCGCTTCACCCGGGGGTCGTCCGAGAGGATCTCGTGGACGAACTGACGCAGGGCGCCGGTCCCCTTGCCGTGGACCACGCGGAGAGAGGGGAGATCGGCGAGGATGGCGTCGTCGAGAGCCTTGACGAGCAGCGGCTCCGCTTCGGAGACGCGGAGGCCAATTAAAGAAATCTCCGTTGCGGCGGTCAGGGACGGCGCGGTAGAGGTTGGAGGAGGTTGGGGGAGGTTGGGGGAGGGAGATCCCCTGCGGGCACGCTTCAGCTCGTCCAACGACATCCAGCCTTCCCTGACCTTCTCACCGGCCGCTTCCCCGGCAGTCTCGTCAATGGCTTTTTCCACGAGCCGGCGCGCCTCCCGTGCCGTCGCCTCGTCCACGGCCGCGCGCGCTTGCCCCAACGCCTCTTCGACCTTCTTGCGCGCCTCGAGCAAGTAGGCGCGGGCCTGCTCGCGCGCCTCGCGTTCGAGGCGCTGCGCCCGGGCCTGCACCTCCCGCTCGCGCGCGGCCAGGTCTGCGGCGCGCGCGTCGAGCTTCTCCGCGTCGCTGCGCAGCCCTGCATCACGTGCGGCGAGCTCCTGCTGCATCGCGTCGAGCTCGCGCGCCCGTGCCTCGACGGTGGCAAGCAAGGCATCCAACGCCCGCTCGGCCCCGGGCACGGCCCGCTCCGCGATCTCGAGTACCTCGGGCGCAATCCCGAGACGGCGCGCGATGGCGAGCCCGTACGATCGCCCGGGCACGCCCTTCAACAGGCGGTAGGTCGGCGTCAGGGTGTCGGCGTCGAACTGCAGCGACGCGTTGACAATTCCCACCGTCTCCGCCGCGAGCTGCTTCAGGGCGCCCAGGTGCGTCGTCGCCAGGGTTACCGCCCGGCGTCGGGTGAGGGTCTGCAGCACCGCGGTGGCGAGCGCGCCTCCCTCGGCGGGGTCGGTACCGCTGCCGATCTCGTCGAGCAGCACCAGCGATCCCGCTCCGGCTCGCTCCAGAATGTCGCGCAGCACGGCGACGTGGGCCGAGAAGGTGGAGAGGCTCGCGGCGATGGACTGGCGGTCTCCAATGTCCGCAAACACCCCCGTGAACACCGGGAGCGTCGACTGCGGGCCGATCGGCGGGATGATGCCGCTCTGTGCCATCAGGGCGAGCAGGCCCACCGCTTTGATGAGTACTGTCTTGCCGCCTGTGTTCGGACCCGAGACGAGGACCGTGCACTCGTCGGGGGCGAGCACGAGATCGAACGGCACGACGAGCTCGCTATCCACGAGCAGCGGATGGCGCCCGTTCCGGATCTCGAGCGGTCCCGCGCCGATCGCCGGGGGGAATCCGTTCACCTCGACGGCGTAGCGCGCGCGGGCGCACAGGTCGTCGAACGCGATGCACATCTCCCATGCCGCGGCGATCGCGTCGCGATGGGGGCGGAGCAGCTCCGTCAGGTCCCGCAGCACCTGCAGGATTTCGCGCTGCTCATCGACCTCGGCGGCGCGCAGCGCGTTGCCGAGCTCGATGACCTCGGGCGGCTCCAGGAAGACGGTGGCGCGGGTGGCCGACTCGTCGTGCACGATGCCCCCGATGCGGGCGCGGGCGGTCGAGCGGACGGGGATCACGTAGCGGCCCTCCCGCACGGTGACGGCCGCATCGGGGGCGCGGTCCGTCGGATCGAGGGCGGCGAGCATGGCGTCGAGCCGCTTTACCAGACGGGCGCGCGCCTCCCGCACCGCGCGGCGGGCTCGCGCAAGGGCGCGGGACGCAGCGTCCTGCACCTGGCCGTCCGCGTCGAGCGAAACCGCGAGCCGCTGGTCGAGCTCTTTCGGTGGAGGATCGACTCTCAGCGCGGCGGTGCGCGGCGCAGCGGCCGCGAGTCGGCCCAGGTGGCCCGCCACGACTCGGGCGGCGGCCAGCGCGCGCCCCAGCTGCGCCAGCCCGGCCCCTTCGAGCGCGCTCCCCGGCACGCCCAAGAGCTCCAGGGCGGCGGCAACATCGGGGACCGGCTCGGCCCGAATCGCGTCGTCGGAGAGGAGGAGGGCGGCGAGCTCTGCTACCTGTGCGAGCGCGGCGCGGATGGCGTCGGCATCGGTGGCGGGAGAACGGCCGGTGACGCGGGCGGCGCCGAGCGGCCCGGCGGCGTGCGCCGCCACCCGCTCCAGCGCGGCTGAGAACTCGAGTGTCTCGAAGACCGCCCGGTCGATCAACCCCTGGCTTGCGCCAGGGGTTAGTGACTGACCCCGGGCGCCAGCCCGGGGTTCAGCCCGGGGTTCCCCGACGGTCATACGGCGGCCGCCAGCTCCTCGCGGACGATCTGATTCACCAGCTTGCCGTCCGCCCGGCCTTTGAACCTGGGCATGACCTGTCCCATAACCTTTCCGAGATCCTTCGCCCCGGCGGCGATCGCCTCGCGCACGGCGCGCCGGATCTCTTCGGCGTCGACCGCGGCAGGCAGGAACTCCTCGAGCGCCTTCGCCTCGCCGAGCTCCGCATCGGCCCGGTCGGCGCGGCCCGCGGCGGTGTACTGCTCAGCCGCCTCGCGGCGGCGTTTGATGCCGCGGCGTACGACCTCGGCCGCCTCCTCATCGGAGACCGGGTGCTGGAGCTCGAATTCGCGGTTCTTGAGGTCTGCGAGGATGGTGGAGAGGAGGAGCGTGCGCCCTTGATCGCGGAGTTTGCGGGCCTGGTTCATCGCGGCGCGGAGCCGCTCGGGCAAGCTCGCCACGTCAGGCCGGGTGCGTGCGCCGGGTCTTGCGGCGCGCCGCGTCCAGCTTGGGCTTGCGCCGCTCGCCCGGGTTCTCGCCTTGATGGTGCTGTCGCAAGTCGGACAGGATCCCCGCTCTGGGTAACTGTGATGGACACAAAAACTTAGCTCTCTCGATTCCGCAGGGCAACCCGTCGCACCCTCACCCTGGCGGCCACGTCATGGGCCGGCCGCCGAGCAGGTGGAGGTGCAGATGGAACACCGTCTGTCCGCCGTCGACGTTCGTATTCACCACGACGCGATACCCGCGCTCCGCGATCCCGACCTCTCGCGCCAGGTCGCGCGCGAAGCCGAGCAGCTTCCCGAGGAGGCCCGCATCCTTCGTGTCGTTGAGCGTGGCCACATGATGGGTGGGGATCACGAGGACGTGGGTGGGCGCTTGCGGGTTCTGATCCCGGAACGCCAGCATGCCTTCGCCGCGTTTCACGATCGTCGCCGGGATCTCGCCGGCGGCGATGCGACAAAACACACACGCACCCGCCATACACCTCCACCTCCGATGACCTCGCCCTGACGGGCGGGACTACGGTCTCGCGCCCGGGATCACTTAGCCTCCGAGCGCCTGCCGCAGCTGCTCCCAGAATTTCTTTCCGGCGTGCCCTTCCGAGGGCGGCTTGCTTTCGACCTTGGCGAGCTGCTCGAGCAGGACGCGCTGCTCCGCGGTCAGCTTGACGGGCGTCCAGACGTGCACCCGCACGTGCAGGTCGCCGCGACCTGCTTCGCCGACCCGCGGCAGTCCCTTGCCGCGGAGGCGGTATACCGCACCGGTCTGCGTCCCCGGCTGGATCTCGAGGGTCGCGTCGCCGTAGGGCGTCGGGATCTCGACCTCGGCGCCGAGCGCGGCCTGGGTGAATGAGACGGGCAAATCGAACACGAGGTCGTCGCCGTGCCGCTCGAAACGCGGGTCCTCGGCGATGTCGAGCACGGCGATCAGGTCGCCGCCCGGACCATTGCGCGGCCCTGGAACTCCGTGTCCCCGCATGGTGAGGTAGTGATGGTCGGCCACGCCCGCGGGGACGTTGATCTCGATCTCTTTTTCGGCGCGCACGCGTCCGTCGCCCTGGCACTTGAGGCACGGCTCCTGAAGCACCGTGCCCTCCCCCGCACAGCTCGGGCAGGGCGAAACGGACACGAACTGTCCGAACATGGAGCGCGCGGCGCGCCGCACGTCGCCCGTGCCGGCGCACGTGGCGCAGCTCGTGGCCTTGGTGCCCGGCGCCGCGCCGGTCCCGCCACACGCGGTGCAGCGCTCCAGGGTGCGGACTTTCACCTTCTTGGTGGTGCCGCTGGCGACCTCGGCGAGACTGAGCTTCAGCGTGACTTTCAGGTCCTCGCCGCGGTGGCGCTCTCGTCGCGCGCGATCGGCCCCGCCGAAGAACGCGTCGAATCCACCCAGCCCGCCGAAATCCCGCATGAAGATGCTGAGCGCTTCCGACAGGTCGAACGGCGTGAAGCCCCCGCCGCCCGAGCCCGCGCCCCGCTTCAGCCCCGCTTCGCCGAAGCGGTCGTAGGTGGCGCGACGCTCGGGGTCGCGGAGGACCTCATAGGCTTCGGTGATCTCCTTGAACTTCGCTTCGGCGGCTTCCTTCTCCCCCGCCGCAACGCGGTCGGGATGATGCTTCATCGCGAGCCGACGGTAGGCCTTCTTGATCTCGCCTTCGTCCGCGTCGCGCTTGACCCCGAGAATGGTGTAGTAGTCGCGCTTCACTCGAGCAGCTCACCCACGAGGCGACTCGTGTGGTCCACGAGCGCCACGATCTTGTCGTACGGCATACGCGTGGGGCCCATGACCCCAATAACTCCGGCGAGCGGGCCGAGCCGGTAGGAGGCGGTCACCAGCGTGAAGGGAGCGAGCGTCGCGTCCTGGTGCTCGCTGCCGATCGTGATGGTGAGGCCCTGACCGAGGCGCCTGGCCAGTGCCTCGCGCAGTACGTCCCGACGCTCGGTGACCTCCAGCAGTCCCTGCAGTCGCTCCTTGGTGGCGAACTCCGGCTGGCCGGCGAGCAGCTGCGCGCTCCCCAGCACTACGCCGCCGCCGACGGCCCCCGTAGCGGGCACGTCAAACAGATCGTCCGCTTCCTGGATGAAGATGTTCAAGAGCTCGCTCGAGCCTACGTCGGGCGCGGCATCGCGCAGCCGATCGGACAGCGTGGTGCGGATCTCGCGCAGCGTCAGCCCCGCCAGGCGCTCGTTCAGGACCAGCGCCACCTGCACGACGATCGCGGGCGCCATACGCGAGGGCACTTCGACAAAGATGGTGCGCACCACCCCGCTCTTGAGTGTCAACACCAGCAGGAGCCGGTCAGACCCCGCCTGCAACAGCTCCAGCCGCTCGAGCAGCGCCTCGTCGAGCGTCGGGCCCGCCGCGACGCCGAGCTCTTTCGTGAGCACGCCGAGCACCTGCGCCGCCCGCTCGAGGATCTGATCCACGGCATTCCGCTCCGCCAGCTCTTCGCGGATCTGGTGCGAGTCGGACGCCGACACCTGTGACAGGCGCATGAGTGAGTTCACGTACACGCGGTAGGCAAGATCGGTGGGGATGCGTCCGGCGGAGGTGTGGGGATGGTAGAGATACCCCTTTTCCTCGAGGTCGCTCATGGTGTTGCGAATCGTGGCGGCGGAGAGCGTGTGACCGAACCTCTTGGAAATAGTCCGGCTCCCCGCCGGCTCGGCGGTTTCCACGTAGGTCTCGATGACGGCTTCGAGGACCTGGCGCTCGCGGTCGTTCAGGGATGGTACCATGTGCCCCAAGCTATTACCTGCTAACAATTTACACCGCTCCCGCGGCGCCGGTCAAGTCGCGGACGAGGGCGTCGAGCCGCAGCCAGCCCTCGGGCGTGCACACCAGCCGCTGCTCCCTGATCTCCGCCCACCCCCGCTCCACCCAGTGGGCGGCAGCGGGCGGCAACGAGCGGCCGAGGGCGGCAAGCGGAGCCCCTGCATCGGTGCGCAACGCGAGATACAGGCGCTCCAGGTCCCGCTGCTCCTCGGTCAGGACCTCCTCGGCCTCGACGGCGGGCAGCCCGGCGGCCACCGCACGGCGATAGGTCTCCCACGCGGCCAGATTCCAACGACGCACCCGGCCGTCGAACGAATGGGCGGCGGGACCGAGCCCCAGGTAGGGGCGACCCGACCAGTAAGCCGCGTTATGGCGTGAGCGGCGTCCGTCGCGGGCGGCGTTGGACACTTCGTAGAACTGATAGCCGTAAGCCGCAAGGCGTATGTGTGCGAGCAGATACTCGTCGGCGTAGCGCTCGTCGTCCGGCGCGGCGGCCGCGCCGCGCGAGACCCAGCGAGCAAGGGGGGTTCGTTCCTCCACCGTGAGCCCATACAGAGAGAGGTGAGCGGGCAACAGGGAGCAGGCGAGATCGAGGTCGCGCCCCCAGTCGCGCTCGAGCTCCGCGGGAAGCGCGAAAATGAGATCGAGCGAGATGTTGTCGAACCCCGCGGCACGAAGCGCCCGTACGGCGTCGCCGATGCGCGCCGCGTCATGCGAGCGATGCATCCACCTCAAGACCCCATCGTTGAAGGACTGGGCGCCCAGCGACACACGATTGATTCCCGCGCGGCGCCAGGCCGCTGCATTCTCGGGCTTCACATCTTCAGGATTCGCTTCCAGCGTCACTTCAACGGCGTCACGCGAAGACGTAGCACGAAAGACGTCAAGCAAAGACGTGAGCAGTGTCGCGAGCGCGTCGGGAGGTAGAAGGGAGGGCGTGCCGCCACCGAGGTAGAGGGTCTCGAGGGTCTCACCGCCCACATCCCCGGGCTTGCGCCCGGGGTCAGTCACCCCGAGAAGGCGCAGCTCGCGCAGCACGGCATCCACATACTCCCGCGCCGGGATGCGCTTGCGGACCGCAATGGAGAAGTCGCAGTAGGAGCAGCGGCGCTGGCAGAAGGGGACATGCAGATAGACGTGCCGCACGATGGAAACTTAACGCGGAACTTGGAACGCGGAACGCGGAACGGCAGTGGAGGGTCGCTCGCGGCAGCCGCGCTCGGGTTTCTGTTCCGCGTTCCGCGTTCGGCCTTCCGCGTTCAGACAAGCCCAAACACCATCCCCGGCTCCTGCTTCACCACTCCCCGCATCTCGAGCTCGGTCAGCGCCGTCAGCACCGCGCCCGTGTCCGCGCCCGCGGTGGCCACCAGCACGTCCACATGCCTGGGCTCCGTGCGGAGTGTGTCCCACAACGAGCGCTGCAACGTGCTCAGATCCGGTGGCGGAGTCCGTCCCGGTGGATTCCCTTCGGCTACCGTTTGACCCGCCCCCGGCAGCCCCAGCTCCTCGAGGATGTCTCCCGCCGTGAGCGCCGGCTTGGCGCCCTGCTGGATGAGCTTGTTGCAGCCGAGCGAGGTGAGGCTGGTGATCGGCCCGGGCACGGCGAGGACGGTGCGTCCCTGATCGAGCGCGCAGTCCGCAGTGATCAGCGCACCCGACCCGGGAGCGGCTTCGATCACCACCGTCACCCCCGCGAGTCCGGAGATGAGGCGATTGCGCCGGGGGAACGCACCGGCGTGGGGCCGCTCGCCCGGCGGGAGCTCGGTAACGAGGCAGCCGCGGGCGACCATCCGCTCGTACAGCACGCGGTTCACGGCGGGATAGATCACGCCGAATCCGTTCCCGAGGATCCCCACCGAGCCGCCGCCCGAGTCCAGGGCGGCCGCATGCGCGATGGCGTCGATGCCGCGGGCCATGCCGCTCACCACCACCACGCCCGCGCCGGCCACGCCCGCGGCGAGGAGGCGGGCCGCGTCCGCGCCGTAGGACGTGTGGTCGCGGCTGCCGACGATCCCCGCCGCCGGGCGGGCGAGCAGGGCCGTGTCACCCCAGGCGAACAACAGTGCGGGCGGATCGGGGACCTCGCTCAACAGGGGCGGAAACGCGGGGTCGTCGGGAAGCAGGACACAAGCCCCGAGGCGATCCAGATGGTCGAGGATATCGTGGCCGGCCTGGGGGGACCCGGCCCGGATCGCGGTGGCCGCGGCGCGACTGAATCCGGGAAGCGCCGCGATCGCGCCGTGCGGGGCGCGCAGCGCCGCCCCCGCGCTCTGGAACGCGGCGACGAGCGTGCGCAGCCGCGCGGCCCCGATCCCCGGGACCTGCGCGAGCGCCAGGTAGGCCGCTAGCTCGTCCCGTTCCAACTCGTTCGCCCTACCCACGCATCCGCGGAGAGCCCGTCGAGGGGGTTGGAACGGGACTCGTCACGACTCCGGCCCGGAGCGTCTGCCATAGAGTTTCCATGAGCGCCGACAGCCCTTCGCGAGTCACCGATGAGACGGCGACGACGGGTGCGCCACCCGGCGTGCGGATCGCGGGGAGCGGAGAGCGGGGAGCCGGGAGCAGGTCGAGCTTGGTCAGCACCACGACATGCGGCTTCGCCGCCAGCTCGGGAGAATACGACGCCGCCTCCCGCAGCAACAGCTCGTAGGTCGCTTGCGGGTCGGGACTGTTCACCGGTACGAGCACCGCGACGAGCCGGGTGCGCTCCACGTGCTGCAGGAACTTGAGGCCCAGCCCCTTCCCGAGGTGCGCGCCTTCGATGATGCCGGGAATATCCGCGGCCACGAACGTCCGGTGGTCCGACAACGCCACGACGCCAAGGTGCGGCTCGAGCGTCGTGAAGGGGTAATCGGCGATCTTTGGGCGGGCCGCGGAAATCACCGAGAGCAGCGTGCTCTTGCCCGCGTTCGGCTCGCCCAGGAGCCCGACGTCGGCGATCAGCTTGAGCACCAGTTCGAGCCGTCGCTCCTCGCCGTATTCCCCCGGCTCCCACTCACGCGGGCTGCGGTGCGTCGGGGTGGCGAAGCGCGCGTTGCCGCGGCCTCCGCGCCCGCCCTTGCCGACGAGCAGGGCGTCCCCGCTCGTGAGCACGTCGCCGATGAGCTCACCCGTGGCGACGTCGCGCACCTCGGTGCCCGGAGGGACCGGCAGGTAGAGGTCGGCCCCCGACTTGCCGGTCATGTTCTTGCCCTTGCCATGCTGCCCGCGCTCCGCCTTCCACTCGGTGCGGTAGCGGTAATCGAGCAGCGTCGCGAGGTTGGCGTCGGCGCGCACGAAGACACTGCCGCCGGTTCCGCCGTCTCCGCCGTCGGGCCCGCCTTTGGGGACGAACTTTTCGCGCCGAAACGAAGACGCCCCCGCACCGCCGGCGCCGCCGACGACGTGGACGACGGCCCGATCTATGAACACTGGGACGAACGCGGAACGCGGAACGCGGAACGCGGAGCAGATCCGCGGCCTCCACGCGCCGTGTGAATTGAAGCAACTGTGATGGCCACGAGTTGCCCTGCTTCGCGTGATAGCTCGGCAACCCGATCGGACGCCACCAGCCGCGCCTGCACAAGCAGTTCGAGCCAAAACGAGCTCTCGTCGGCCTCTTCCTCCACGATGCCCATCTTAGCCAGAAACTCCCTGCGAGAACGAGCCCGACGAGCTGAGCGGTAGTTCGCGGCAACGGAAGTTCCGGCCCGAAGCAACTGGTGCCCAATAACGTCTGCAGTGCGGTCTCGGGGCAGGTTCTGCACGAGGCGAATGACATCAAGCGCGAACGCTTTGGTGCGCTCCCTGAGGTCCCGCGAGGGCAGAAGCCTGCCCTGTTGTTCCGCGTTCCGCGTTCCGCCTTCCACGTTCATAGTTTCCTCTTCTTCACATCCGCCCACTGGTGATGGGCACTCTGTCGCAGCTCGGGATCCAGATCTCCGTCCACCAACGCCAGGACTGCCTCGATTTCCTTCGGCTCCGCTCCCGTGTTCAGCGCCCCTCGCAGGTGCGAGTGCAGTTGGTCGGCGGTGCCGAGCACCGCTGTCGTCGCGATCGTGCAGAGCTCGCGCCGCTTGAGATCGAGGCCCGGCCGCCCGATCACCTTGCCATACGCATCCACCAGCACCAGATCCTCGAGCGCCGGGTGCAGCGCGCGCAGGTTCACGAGCAGTTTGTGATACGCACGTCCGTACACCTCGCGGCACACGACCGCCCCGCGCGCCGCCCACGCCTCCCAATCGGCGTGCGCCAGATCTTCCGCCCCGTCGCCCTCGACCGGTGCCCCCAGCCCACGCCACGTCCCGAACGCCATCAAGGCCAGCGGGTAGCCCACGACGAGCATGCTCTGCAGCAGGAGCTCCTCGATCCACAGCCCTGGGACTCGCGCGTCGCGCGCCGCCGCGAAGCGCACCTCGAGCTCGGGGGCCTTGCCTCGCGCCACCGCCGCCGCCACGCGCACCAGCGCTGCGGTGCGGGCATCGAGCGCCGGAGCGCTCGGTTCGCTCATACTACGCGTCCCGCGTCCGTCGTCCCCCATCCTTTCATTGCTCTAATCCTCCATTTACACGCAGCTCGCCCACCGTTTCACCGCGCGTATTCACGCTCGGCCGGGCGGTAAGCGACGCCGGACGGGGCCGGAGGCCCAGCTCCTCGAGCACGGCCGCCATGGCGAGGGCCGAAGCGATCGCGTGCCCGTCGGTCACCTTGAGCGCGACGCCGAGCCGTTGCTGGGTGAGCAGGGCACAATACACGCCCTCGGCGCCGACCTTCGTGATCACGCGCCCGGGGTGCGCCCGCATCATCTCGGTGCAGGGCCGACCCTCGCCGGCGACGAGATCGGGGTGGCGGAGCATGGCTTCGACAACGCGGAACGCGGAAGTGGGAACGCGGAACTGCCGGGAAGGGTCGTTCGAATCCCGAAGGTTTCGTGGCGGCTCCGCGTTCCGCGTTCCGCGTTCCGCGTTTGCCAGTCTCGCATAGGCGAGCGCCATGTTCCTCAGCGGCATCCCGTAGCACACGACCCCGCACCCGTCCACCGCTGTCTTGATGTCGCCCGCCGGCACTCCCGTCCAGCGGCTCACCTCGGGCAGGCAGCGTTGCTGCACGGGATGCTCGAGGCGTGTGTAGAACTCTGTGGGCCAGCCGTGGTGGCGCGCCAGCGCGAGCATACCCGCATGCTTCCCGGAGCAGTTCGAGTAGACCGCCGTAAGCCGCACGCCGCGAGTCTGGTAGTCCTGGGCCACACGATCGGAGAGCGGCGGGTGGGGGCCGCACAGCAGATCGCGCTCCGAGCACCCGATCTTGCCGAGCAGCTCGCGCACGCGAGCCACCTGCTCCGGCTCGCTCGAGTGGGACGCACACGCGAGCGCGAGCTCTTCACTCGTGAGGCCAAACCGCTCGGCCGCCCCGTCCTCGATCAGCGGCAGCGCCTGGAACGGCTTCGCCGCCGAGCGCCAAAACGTCACGAGCTCGGGGTCGCCCGCTCGCGCCACGAGAGTGCCAGCCGAGTCCACGACGACGACGTGGACGTCGTGAACGGCCTCGACCCAACCGCCGCGGAGCTGCTCGACCCTCACCGCTCGCTCCCTCCCACCCCGCTCCTTAGCGATAGCGCGATCCCCAAGAGAACCAGCAGTCCCCCGACAACCGTCGGCGGGCGGGGCACTTCATGAATGGAAGGCACCAGCCAGGCAATCACGCTCGCCCCCACCGGCTCTCCCAGCGCCGCGACGTTCACGGTCGTCGCGCGGAAATGCCGGAGCGCGTAGTTCATCCCCGTGTGTCCCACCAGCATCGGTCCCGCTGCCATAGCCCCGAACACTGTCCAGTCACGTCCGGCGAATCCGGTGAGCGGCGTGTGACGCGCGAGTGCGAGCAGCGCGAGCGCCACGGCGGCCGTCGCGTACACGCCGGTCGCGTAGCGCCAGATCCCGACCGTTTGCCGCACGCGCCGTCCGATCACGTAGTAGCCGGCGCCGGTGACGGCGCCGAGCAGCGCGAGTCCGTCACCGCCCAGCGCGCCGAGCGAGAGCCGTGCATCCGCCACGCCGATGAGGCTCGCCCCGCTGACGGCGAGCGCGATGCCCCACGTCTCCGGGCGCGTCGGGTGCTCCCGCAGCCACGCCGCGGCGAGCCCCCAGGCGAAGACGGGCTTGAGCGAGACGAGGACGACCGAGCTGGCGACGGTAGTGAAGCGGAGCGAGGCGATCCAGGACCAGAAATGGATCGCGAGCAGCAGGCCGGACAGCAACGTTAGCGGGAGCAGCGAGCGGGGAGCGGTGCCCTCCGAGCGGGCGGAGGGAACCGCTCCCCGCTCCCCGCTCCCCTCCCACACCGCCAATGCGCCGGTCACCGGCAGCACCAGCGCCAGCCTCCAGAATGCAATCGCCAGCGCCGGTGCCGTCGCGAATCGCACGATGGGTCCGGCGTACGTGGTGGCCAGCACCGCCACGATCAAGACGAGGAGGGGAGACATCGGCGCGAAACCTCACCCCCCTTCCCCTGCTCCGCAACCGGTTGCCCTCGCTCCGCACCGCCCCCAAATTGCGCGCTCCATGCGCCTCCGACTCGCGTTGCTCGTCGTGACTCTTTTTCCCGCCCTCAGGGGCGGGGCCATGCTCGGTGCTCAACAACCGTCTCCCTACGTGCCGCTCGGGCACTGGGCCACGCCGTATCTGGAGCACCTCATCGCCCGCGGTGTGATCGCCGATCCGAGCCCGCTGAGCCGGCCCTTCGTCCAAGCCGACGTGGTGCGTGCGCTCACCGCCGCCGACACGACACGGCTCGGCGGCGCGGAGCGACGGGTCGTACGCGGCATTCTCGCCGCTCTGGGGCGGCCGCCCGCCGACGACAAGCCGTGGGCGCGACTGGATGGCGACGTGGCGGCAACAGGCGCGAGTCAGGCGCGGCGCGACCCCCTGCGGGCAGCCGGACCGGGGCACGGGACTGCCGCCGGCGGCCTCGCCGTCCAGGCGCTGCTCGGTCCTGTCGCCGTCGTCACCCACCCCTACTTCGACACGCGACTCAAGTACGATCCAGACTACCACGGCAAGAAGGACCGTGTCATCGCGGGTCGCACCGCCGAGGCGTACGTGGACGCCCGCTGGCGGTTCGGTGAGCTGTTCTTCGGGTCGCTCGACCGCAACTGGGGACCGCCCGCACTCGAAGGGCTGATCGTCAGCCCGAGCCCGTACAGCTACGATCACCTCGCCCTGTCGCTCGGCACGCGACGCATCCAGCTCCAGGGCATCGTGACCGAGCTGGACGACCTGCGCGACACTGCTGGCGTGTCGAACCATCGGTTCTTCATAGCCCATCGCCTGTTATGGCGGCCGAGCAGCGCCACGACCCTCGGATTCTGGGAAGGCGCGATCGCTGCGGGGCCCGACCGTACGCTCGAGCCGTGGTTCGCGAACATCCTCAACCTCGGCCTGCTGGTCGAGTACGATCGCAACGTCAACGTCAACAGCCTGCTGGGCGTGGATTTCGAGTCCCGGCTACACGGCGTGAAGCTGTTCGCCCAGGTGTTGCTCGACGACATCCAGATCGATCGCAAGACGCCGGCGGACAGCGAGCCCCCGTCGTACGGCCTCACGCTCGGCGCGGAGACGGTGGTGCACGGCGCGGTGATCACGGGCTTCTACACGCAGGTCGCAAACCTCACCTATCGCACACCGAATCCCGCCGAGGCGGTGGAGAGCCGGCTCGTGGGCCTGGGCCGTAACTTCTCCGATTACGATCAGCTCACGCTGCGCGCCAGCGCGCTCGTCGGGCCCGGCGTGCTGCTTCAGCCCGAGGCGACCCTGCTGCGCCAGGGCGAAGGCGACTTCCGTCTCCGTTATCCGCCCGTGGCGGCCTACGGGACGACGCCCACGTTGTTCGCGGGCGTGGTCGAGCGCACCGTGCGCCTTGCGATGGGGGCAGCGTGGCAGCGCGGGGCGTGGGGAGTGTCGGGGAACGGCGGCGTGCATTTCATTCACAACGCGGGGCACGTGAGCGGGGTCAGCCAGACCCAATGGATTGGAGCCGTGACGCTGGCCTATCGCTTTCATCTGGAAGGGGTGCTGCCGTGATCCCGGGTT
>Ga0209471_1000980_pt1 | contig 17714 bp, 18 predicted proteins | sample GraSoiAngelo_128_FD_185885 | JGI IMG/M metagenome (GOLD analysis project Ga0209471, IMG submission 185885) | Grasslands soil microbial communities from the Angelo Coastal Reserve, California, USA - 14_0927_12_20cm (SPAdes) (version 2) | ecosystem: Environmental > Terrestrial > Soil > Grasslands ...
ACGAGATCGCACGCCGAGCTTGTTGCGGATGTGCTCCACGTGGGTCCGGACGGTCCGGTCTGAGATCACCAACCGGTCGGCGATATCGCGGTTGGTCAGACCCTCAGCAACGTAACCTGCCACCTCGCGCTCACGTTTTGTCAGACTGCTGACCTGCATCCGGCCATTGTCACCCGGGGTGTGCTGTTTCTCGGAATATCGGTACTTTTCCGGATGCGCCCCTGGAGCTGAGGGCGGAGTGTTCCTCGTGATCCAGGGAGGGACTAAATGATTGCTCCGCGCGCGCTCCGCGTATCTCTACTGGCGTTCTCGGCGGTCGCCGCCCTCGTGGCGAGCTCCTGCGGTGGCGCGGCGGCGCCGGCAGCAGCAACGGCCGCGCCGACCGTGGCGCCGACGGTGGCCGCAGCGCCTGCCATGGTGTACACGCCCGCTAACTCGGTGCCGCAGCCGTTCGTATGGGCCAAGGCGCCTGCTGCCTATCCGGCCGGTCTCGAGATCATGGTGATCGAGGGCGACACCAGCAAGCCCGTCCCGTTCACGCTGCGGTTCAGGTTCCCCGACGGCTACGCGCTCCCGCCACATCAGCATCCGATCGACGAGCACGTCACCGTGATCCAGGGGACGTTCCTGGTCGGCATGGGCACGAGCGGCAACCGCGAAACGGCGGTCGAGATGCCGACCGGCTCGTTCATCCTGATCCCGGCCCTGACCAAGCACTACGTCTTCGCGAAGGGCGTGACGATCACCCAGGTGCACGGAATCGGACCCAGCGGCATCGCGTACAACAACCCGGCAGACGACCCGCGGAAGTAGCCACACAAGAGTCCGACGGCCGTGCCGCGAGGCACGGTCGTCGGCTTCCGTTCATGGCGCGGGCCGACTCAGCGCTCGCGCCAGATCGGCGGGAAGCGGATGGCGCGCCTGCGGGTTGCGCCAAAGGCTCGGCGGAGCGCCGGGCGCGGCGGAGAGCCACAGCGCACCGCTGAGTCGCTGGTAGCGACGAAGAAAGTCGCGCGCGCCGGCGAAGCCGCGCTCCTGGAAGTACGTATCGTCTTTGCGGGTTGCGCGCTCCTCAAGGGTGCGCATCACCGGCGTCAGCAAGTCCGCGGCGGACGAAGGATCATCGGCGCCGAGGAACAGCACGTTCATCATCGCGGGCGGAAGCTGCCCGAGCTTGTCGCAGATCGCGCGAGTGAGCCTCGCTGGATCGATCGGCACGCCGGTCGTTGTCGCGGATCCCCGCAGCCGCCGAACCTCGGCGTTGAAGCGCACGCCGCGAAAGGTCACACGGAAGTCGGGCGCCCGCAGCCCGAGGCCATACGGCTCGTACTCGAGCGCGAAGCGGCGATCGTCGAGAAGACGCAGCGCGACCCGGAGCTCGAACTCAAGATCGCGACGGCCCTCGTCGTCGCGCGGCCCGCGCGCTTTCTTGCGGATCTTGTCGCGGTAGATCTCGGCGAACGCTCGGAAGCGCGGTGAAAACGCGAGCCATGGTCCGACGTCAGCCGCGAGCGACGAGGGACCGAACAGGTAGGCGGTCAGTTCGTCGATCGGTATGGTCGGGCGGAACATTCGGCGCTCAACTCTGCGCCTCCGAGCCCGGACGCTCACGGCCGCGTACCGTATTCACATGGCTAGTGATTGGAACAAGAGCACCATCGACGACTTCCGCGCGAAGGGGGGCAAGGGGATCGGCCCCTTCGGCGACAAGCTCCTGCTCCTCACCACCCGCGGCGCGAAGAGCGGAGAGGTTCGGACGAATCCGGTCGTGTACCACCGCGATGGCGACCGCTACGTGATCGCGGCTTCGAAGAGCGGCGCGCCGTCCCACCCCGACTGGTACCACAACCTGGTGAAGCATCGTGAGGCGGAGGTCGAGGTCGGCCGCGAGAAGTTCAAGGTCCGAGCGACACCGATCGCGAAGGGACCGGAGCGTGACCGCCTGTACGGCGCGCACGGCGACAACTTCGCGGCGTTCCGCGATTACCCGAAGAAGACCAAGCGAGTCATTCCGGTCGTTGTGCTGGAGCGGATATCGAAGTAGCGCGAGTCGCGATGGGGCAGGGGAGGATCATCGATGGAAGGGCCGCCGCCGCAGATCAGCGCGAAGAGTCTGGACGACTACCTCGAGCAGCTGAGTAGAGGTGTCTTCCAGGCGGGCATCAGCTGGCGCGTCGTCGACGCGAAGTGGCCGTCGATCACCAAGGCCTTCCACGGGTTCAAGGTCGAGCGGGTCGCGCGCATGACGGATCGCGACATCGACGCGCTCGTGCAGGACGAGCGCGTCATCCGCAGCCGGCCGAAGATCGCCGCGGTCGTGCACAACGCGAACGAGCTGCTCGCGCTCGAGCGCGCGGGCGGCTTCAAGAAACATCTCAAATCGCTCCCGGAATATGAGGAGCTTGCGACCGATCTGAAGAAGCGCTTCAAATTCGTCGGAGATAGCGGCGTGTATCACTTCCTCTGGACGGTGAAGCATCCCGTTCCGGAGTGGCGGGAGTGGTCGCGTGCGCACGGTATGGACTGGGAAGCCAAGGTGAAGGCGTCGAGCGCGAAGCGGAAGCCGCGCGGCGCGGTGAGGTCCGGTAGCAGCTAGACATCAGCTTGCGGAGCGGCGTAGTACGGCCGTACTGCCCCGTTCGAGTGGCTACCCGATGCCATCCGCGAGGCGCACCGTTAGACACCCCTAGTGGACAGCACCGTCACGCAGGCTTTGGCCGCGGGCCCTCAGGCCGGGCAGCTCATCGCGTCTCGCTATCGCCTCGCCTCCTTTCATCGGGGGGACAACAACACCGAGGTCTGGCGAGCGCTCGACGAATCGACCAATCAGATGGTCAGCCTCGAGTTCCTGCGTGATCTGAGTCCGGCGAGCAGGGAGCGCTTCCTCGCCGGAGCACGCCGCCTCGCGTCGGTCGCGGAGCCGTCGGTCATGCGAGTTGCCGGGATTCACGACGAGGCCGACGGGACGTTCATCGTGTTCGAGCACCTTGTCCACATACCGGCCCCGGTCGAGTGGGCGAAGTCGGCGGTCGAGCCAGCCGCCCCTCTCCTCAAGGTGGCCGAACCGGCGCCGATGCAAACGTCGAACGCCGGGCCGGACGCGGCGGCGCCCGCGATCGCAACCACCGAGCCAAGCGAGGCGCCCGGCGATCACGGTTTGGGCCTGCTGCTCTACGCGCTGCGAGCGCGCGAGCTGTCGCTGATCGACCAAGCCCTTCTGCAGGAATCGGCCATCGAATTTCTCGACGTCGTTATCGACGAGCTCAGAGCGGTGCGGCTCGACCCGGACCTGGTGCCCGATGCCAGCGCCTTCGTGGGCTCGCTTCTCACCGCGGGGCCGCGAGGCGCCGTCGCCGCGCTCGGGCGGATCGCGACGTTCCGCCCGCGTATCCGGATCGCGGGGCCACGCCTGTCGCAGCCCAAACAGCCGAAGCAGCCGAAACAACCAAAGCCGCCGAAGGCGCAGAAGGTGGCGTCCCCTCCGCGAATGAAGGAGGCGCCGCTCGCGGCGGCCAAGCCGCTCAAAGCGCCGAAGCTGAAGGTGCCGCGCGCGCCTCGGGCTCCGAGCGGACCCGGCCTTCGGATCCGCTGGGGCCGCGTGCTCACACGCGGGCTGACCCTCGGCGTCATCGCAGCCGTCCTGGTCTCCCTACCGCCGAACGTCCTCGGGAATCTCCAGGGCGTCGCGGGCAACGTCGCCGAGGTCGCCGGCAATGTCGCGAGCCAGGTGAGCGCGACGATCAGCGAGAAGCTCGCGTCGTCACAGTCGCCGGAGCTGCAGCGCGCCACCTTCGATGTCCCGCCGCTCAGCGCGTACGCCGCCGCTTTCGAATCGCAGGCGCCGTACCCGACCGCGCATCCGAACAGCACCGTCGAGTGGGTCATCGCGCTCCGCAACACCGGATCGGCCGGCTGGTACCGCGGGATCGATGGCGCCCAGGCTTCGATCGCGCTCGCCGATGGAACGAGCGCGGCGGTGCAGAGCACGCAGTACGTGGGTCCGGGCCAGGTCGGCTGGTTCGTCGTGCACTTCCAGGCGCCGACGCAGCCCGGGGTGACCCGCGTCCCGCTTCGTCCGCGCATCGACGGTCGCGGCATGCTGCCGGACCTCGGCATCTACGTGAAGGTCACGGTCACACCGAACCCGTAAGGCCCGTAGGCTATCGCCCTCGACCGGGTGGACGGTCAGGGGGAGGCGCTCATGCGGGTCCATGACTGCAACTGGCAGATGCTCGAGGAATATCTCGCACGGGATGACCGGATCGTGTTGCCGATCGGATCCACGGAACAGCACGGGTACCTATCGGTGGGAACGGACGCCATCCTCGCCGAGCGCGTCGCGGTCGAAGCCGCCGAGCCGCTCGGCGTGCCGGTGCTGCCCGCGCTCCCCTTCGGCGTGACCCCCTATTTCGCGGCGTTCCCCGGCAGTCCGTCGCTGCGCACGAGCACGTACCTCGCGGTCATCCGCGATCTGCTCGATTCGCTCTTCGGTCAGGGCTTTCGCCGCATCGCGGTCGTGAACGGCCACGGTGGCAATTCGTTCGCCGCCGGGGTCATGCGCGAGTGGCTCACGGAGCCCCGCAAGGAGCGGGTGCAGGTGCTCTTCCACGACTGGTGGAACGCGCCGCGGGCCTGGGCCGTCGTCCAGCGCTACGAGAAGGAGTCCTCCCACGGCTCGTGGATGGAGAACTTTCCGTGGACGAGGCTGCCGGGAGTGACCATGCCGAAGGGCACCAAGCCGCTCATCCCCCAGACCGCCATCCGGCAGGCGCCGCCCGCGGAGCTGCGCCGCCTGACCGTCGATGGAAGCTTCGGCGGCTCGTACGAGCGGCCCGACGCGGAGGTCCTCGAGCTCTGGCGGACCGGCGTGGCCGAGGTTCGCGATCTCATCGAGAACGGGTGGAACAAGGATGGGTGAGCTCACGGGCAAAGTCGCTCTCGTCACGGGTACGGCGCACGGCATCGGCACCGCGATCGCGGATGGCCTCGAGGAGGATGGCGCGACGGTCCACCGGGTCGATCGCGACACCGCCGATCTCACCGATCCACCGCAGGTCGCGAAGCTCTTCGCTCGGCTCGGACGCGTCGACGTGCTGGTCAACAACGCGGGAGGCGTGGTGGGTCAGGTCGGCAAACCGCTCGACCAGGTCACGGACCAGGACTGGCGCGCCATCGTCGACGCCAACCTCACGAGCGCTTTTCTCTGCACACGCGCGGCGATCCCTGCCATGAAGTCCGCGGGTGCCGGATGGATCGTGAACATCTCGTCCGGCGCGGGGCGGAGCGTGAGCCTGACCGGTATCCAGGCTTACGCCAGCGCCAAGGCCGCTCAGATCGGCTTCACCCGACAGATGGCGCACGAGCTCGGCCCGTTCGGCATCACCGTGAATTGCATCGCACCCGGTTTCGTGCGGTCGAATCCGACGACCGAAAAGCAGTGGGAGAGCTACGGCCAAGAAGGGCAGCGACGCCTCATCGAAGGGATCCCGCTCCGCCGTCTCGGACGTGCCGAAGACATAGCGAACGGCGTGCGGTTCTTCGTCTCGTCGCGAGCGTCATGGATCACGGGGCAGGTGCTTTCGATCGACGGGGGCCGCTCACTGTTCTGATCGCGCGTAGCTCTCCCAGAACCGGGTCCAGGCCTCGAGGCCTTCGTGCAGGCGATGCACGCGAAAGAACTCGTTCGGCGCGTGGAAGCTCTCGTCGGCGGTGGAGAACGAGAAGAACACGGTGTCGATCCCGAGCAGCCGTTTGAAGAGATCGCTCACCGGAAGCGTTGAGCCCATGCGTACCCGCAGCGGCTTCTTTCGGTAGACCTGCTCGAGGACGCGCTCCGCCGTCAGCAAGCCGGGGTGATCCGCGGGGATGCGGTATGGCCGTGCCGCGTGACGCTCGCCAGCTACCGTCAGCGTGACACCGGCGGGCACGTGCGTTTCGAGGTGCCGCACGACGAGCGCCCGGATCCGGTCCGGATCCTGGTCGGGAACGAGGCGGCAGCTCAGCTTCGCGTGTGCTTCGTTCGGCGTGACCGTCTGGCTGCCCTTTCCCTGATAACCGCCCCACATGCCGTTCACCTCGAGGGTTGGGCGTGTCCACTGCCGTTCGAGCGTGCTGAAGCCCGGCTCGCCGAACGGCGCGGGCGCGCCGACGTCCGAAAGAAAGCGCGCCTCGTCGAACGGCAGCTCCGCGATCGCGCGCCGCTCATCCGCCGGTAGCGGGGCGACGTCGTCGTAGAAGCCCGCGACCGCGACGCGACCGTCGGGTGTGTGCAGGCTCGAGACCAGCTCGGCCATGGCGTGGAGCGCGTTCGCGATGGCCCCGCCGTAGCGCCCGGAATGCAGGTTGCGGTTCGCCCCCGTGAGGCTGAGCTCGAGTGCGGTGACGCCGCGGCAGGCGATGGTGACCGACGGCTCGTCGCTCCGCCACATCGCGCCGTCGGCTGCCAGAACCATGTCCGCTCGGAGGACCGTGGTGTTCGCGGCTACGAACGGCTCGAGGTTCCGACTCCCGATCTCCTCCTCACCTTCGAAGACGAGCTTCACGTTCAGCGGCAGCGCCCCGCGGGTGGCGAAGAAGGCCTGCGCGACTTTGAGCGGGATGAGCATGGGTCCCTTGTTGTCTGAGACGCCGCGGCCGTAGAGGCGGCCGTCGCGCAGTGCCGGCGCGAACGGATCGCTCGACCACCGCTCGAGCGGATCGGGCGGCTGAACGTCGTAGTGGCCGTAGACCAGGAGCGTGGCCGCGTTCGGCGCGCCGAGCCATTCGCCGTAGACGACGGGGTTGCCGCCGGTCGCGATCGTCCGGACTTCGATAGGGCCCGCCTGGCGCAGCCGCGCGGCGACCCATTCGGCGGCGCGCGCCATGTCGTCGCCGTGATCGGGATCGGCGCTCACGCTCGGGATCTTCGCGAACTCGATGAGCTCGGCCAGGATCCCGTCGCGGTGCGCCCCGAGGTGCTCGAGGGGCGTCATCCCCGAGTCGCGGCGAGCTTGAGCAGGTCGAGCGTTTCGTGGCTTTGCGGCCGCTTGCCGTCTTCGACCTCGTGCATGAGCTCGATCAACCGCGAGACCAGAGGCGTCGGCACGCGGACCTCCGTGCCGAGCGTGACGATCGGCCCGAGCTGCGCGTCGGTCTCGGTGCGGCGCTTGCGGACCGCGATGTCGCGCCAGATCCCGCTGTGCGTCTTCGCCGACCGGCGGTTGAAGGCGACCATGTCGTCGAGCGAGCGCTCCGCGACCTCGCGCTCGGCATCCGGCGCGAAGGCGTGCGGATCGAAGCCGTTGAAGCCTTCCGGCGTGATCTTGCGAGCTCGGGCCACCCGCATCACCTCGCGTGCGATCTCGACGTAGACGTCGCGGTAGCGCGGATCAGCGAGCGCGTCCGCGATGGAGTCATTCGTCAGCGCTGTCGCGAAGAGCTGCGCCCCGTACGCGAGCTTGCCCCAGAGGTAGCCCCAGATGTGCGTCGTCACGATGGCGGCATCGTCGAAGTCGCGGAAAGCCCGATGCAGCTCGCGGACGCGCGGCGTCAGCTGTCCGTCGATCTCGCCGAGCACCACCGCGCCGCGGCCCGCGTACTGGATCACGCCGGGGGCCATGTAGTCGGCTCCGAAATTGACGAAGCAGCCCATCGTGCGGGCGTCCCCGACGATCGACTTGATGACCAGCTCGTTCAAGCCGTTCTGCGCCGAGACGACGTAGCCGTCCGCGCTCAGGTGCGCGGCGAGTGCGCGCGTCGCATCGGCGGTGTCCTGCGCCTTGACGGCGAGGACGATGTGCTCGAACTCGCCCACGAACTGATCCGGCAAGAACGCCGGCACGCGAGCGACGAACTGCGCGAGCGGGCCCTCGATGCGAAGCCCCGCTCGATTGATGGCGTAGACGTGATCCTCCGCACGGTCCACGAACGCGACATCGTGCCCCGCGCGGGCGAGATGCGCGCCGATGGTCCCTCCGATCGCGCCGGCACCCCAGATCAAGAATCTCATGGATCTAGCCTCCGCGGCCCTCGGCGAGTCCGTCGCCGATGAGGCCGAGCGCGACGCCGAGGACGAGGAGCGCGAGCATCGTCATCCACCACGCGAGCAACAGGAACTGGTGCCCCTCGGCGATGCAACCGTGTCGAGTTCGCGAGGACCTCCCCATCCACGCGGGCCAACTGGGCGACTGGCGGCATTATCCCTCCGGCAGCCGAGCGACCTTCGCGGGGACGCGAATCCAAACGCCGCGCGCGCGTATCTGGATCTCTTGTTCAGCGTTAAGTCCAAGGCGTAAGGTGATGGACCGAGGAGGTGCGCCGGTGACAGGGACCCCGAAGCTCCTCGCGAGGATCAAGGCTCTCTTCGAGCCGAGTCGTCCAACACCGCCCGCGCAAGAGGCCGAAGAAACGCCGATACCGGCTGCCTCCGCTCCCCAAATCAGGGAAACGTCTTCACCCGAGCGCCCCACTCTGTTCGAAGAGCCTCCGCCGCCCCCGGAGGCGATACCGGCTCCCACCATGGAGGCCGTCGCCGCGGCCGTGGAGGCTCCAACCTTCAGCGAAGAAGCTCCGACCGTCACGGAAGAAGCTCCGACCGACGACCAACTCGTGGCCGCGGTCGCGCGACCCGGAGCGCTCACCCTGCGACTTGAGACCGAGCGGGGGTCGCGATCGGTATTCGAGGTAACAAAGTCCGGCGCGACGATCGGTCGCGGACCGGAGAGCACCATCCAGCTCGCGGACCTTTCCGTGTCGCGCAAGCACGCGAGGATCACCTACAAACAGGGCTCGTACTGGTTGAGCGACCTCGGGAGCATGGGCGGCACGTGGATCGATGGTACGAAGCTCGCCGCGCCCCGACGCGTCGCGGCGGGCCAGATCATCGACATCGGGGTGTGTCGCCTCGTGGTCGTAGCCGCTGCGGAAGGCGAAGAGGCTGGAGCCGCGAAGCGCCCCGCGGTGAGCCGGTAGGTCAGCTCCCCGTCAGCTGCGGCTCGGCCTCCCATTCGCGATCAGCGTCAGGCTGGGCCGTGCTCTCGCGATCGACGGCCGCCGCACGGACAACAAGTCGAGCGATGAACCGGCCTAGCACGCTCGCGAGCTCCTCGTCCGACTCGTCGTAGCGCTCTTGCGTTCGGCCCAGCACGAGGGCTCCCAGGCTCCGCGCTCTGTCGGCGAGTGGCACGACGATGAGCTCCCTGGTGTCAACCGGGACCCATGGACGAAGGGCGCCTTGTCCGATGCGAACGAGTCGCTGCTGTTGCATGGCTTGCGCGAGCGCATCGTGCTCGGATGGGTGCGCCTGCTCGAATCGGAGGTTCTCGCGTGGCCTCGCTGCCGACAGCTCAAGGGCGCCCTCCCGTCCGAATAACCAGATCTGCGCGAGGTCGTGATCGAGCGCGCTGGTGACGAGGGCGGTCACGTCCTGGAGGGTTTCCAAGAGGCGCTCGCCGAAGAGAGCGAGACGCGCCAGCTCGTAGAGCGCGAAGGCCTGGCGGCGATGCGCCGCGTCGCGCACGGCCACAGTCTCGCGAGCGAGCTCCAGGGACAGGAGCTCGGATACGCCCGATGCCGTGAGCGCGTCGGCCGCGGCAAAGGATCGCCCGACGCGTAGCGCGATCAGAACGCCACTGACCGCATCGGTCGCGACGAGCGGGGCGACCATCGCCGCACCGGCGACGCGGTCATCGGCCAGGCGTATCGCCGTGCGTGTCTGGACGGTCGCGCCGCTTCGTCGCGTCTCCTCGATCGCAGACCGAGTCGCAACATCGCCGACCGGCTCGTCGGCGACGTTGTATGCGTATCGAGAACGGGCGGCGCCATCGACCAGGAACGTCAACCCGTCGTACTGGCCGAGCGTCGCGAGGGCCGCGAGCCTGATGGACCACTCGTCAGCGTCATTCGCGATTTGCCGTCTGGCCACTATCGACGGGGTGAGCAAACGGCTGACGATCGACGGCATCGCCGATTCCTGACGAACGATGCGATCGCCGGCGGCGCGGAACGATTTGGCCGCCCTTGGCTCCCTAATCGCACTCACCTCGACTTTGTTTGCGCGAGATGCCACCGACGCGTGCTGGGGACCCTCAGCATCAGGGTGCGCGGGGTCACTCGTCAAACTCGGGTGCGGCTTTGCGCGTGTCTTTGCGCGTCGTTTGATGCCGACGATCGGTCGCATTCGATGAAAATGCGGCCGATGGCTCGTGGGACATTCTTCACGCTCGCACCGTTCGCGCTTGTATCCGCGCTTGCCGTGGGTGTGGCGGTCGCGGGGTACATCGTGAGTCCGCACGCGCCGGCTATCCCCGATCGAGTTGAAGCATCAACCCCACCCGCGACGGCGATCCCCACAGCCGTCGCTACGACCCCCGAAGCTACGGGGCCGATTCCGTCGCGCTCGACGCCCGCACCGAGCAACGCCGCACGGTCGAACGACGCGGCTGAGATGCTGCGCACGCACAACGACCTCCGCGCCGCGGTCGGCGCGCCGGCGGTGCGGCCGGACGATCGCGTGACCGCGGCCGCGCAGCACCACGCCGAATATCTCGCGCGCGCCGGGGCCATCGGCCACGAGGAAACCCCGGGCAATCCCGGGTTCACCGGCGTCAGCGTTCGGGATCGACTCGCCGCTCAGGGCTATGCGGACGCGACGGCCAGCGAGGTGGCGGCGTCATCAGAGTCCGGGACCGAAGACGTGCGCTTCCTGTGGGACCTTCCTTATCACCGCCTCGGTCTCATGCATCCGCACGCCGTTCTGGCGGGATGGGGCCACGCCGAGATCGGTGGGCACACGGCAACGGTCGGGGTGCTCGTGTTCGACTTCGCGGTCACCGCGCCGGATCACGTGCGCTCGCCCGCGGCGGGCCAGCGCGTCATCGGATCGTGGGCGGGGGATGAATCGCCCGACGCGCTGCCGGCCGGAGCGGCGCGTCCGGTCGGATATCCGGTGATGATCGTGTACTCGAGCGCGCGGCCCGTCGATCTGAAGAACGCGAAGCTGACCGACGCGAACGGAGGCGAGGTCGCGGTCTTCGTCGTCCCGCAGATCTACGAGCGTGACTACGCCGCGATCGTGCCAACGGCGCCCCTCGCCGCCGGTGCGCGTTACCGCGTGCGGCTCGACCTCTCGGTCGCGGGGGGCGACGTCGTTGACGAGTGGGAGTTCGAGACCGAGCGCTAGTGGGTCGGGAGCGTCGCGGGACGTCCGATGAAGGGCAATTTTTCCCCGGTCGCGAGCAGCAGGGGCACCACCCGGCTCTGGAGGAGCTCGGGCCGGAGCTTCTGCTTGTAGAGGGCGACCGCCGCGTCAATCTTCTCGAGCTCCGCGCTCGCGACGGGTGCCTTCGCAGCGCTCTGCGCCATGAGCTTCAGCAGTTGGGGATCGGCGAAGGTCGCGAAGGCCGGGTTCGCGCCGGCAGCCGCCTGCAGAGCGGCGACCTCCTGCGGCCCGAACGCGGTCTTTCCATGAAGGGGATCGAGCCAGCCGTCCAGCACGAGGGTCGCCAGGACTGCCACGTACAGGGTCGCGGCCGCGGTCGCCATCCCGAGGGGGATGCCGAGGACCTTGTCGAAGCGTTTCAGAAGGCCGACGCGGTGGACGATCCTGACAACGAACGTCGCGACGGTCGTGAAAATGGTGCCTCCGACGAAGAGGGCGATCGCGCCGACGCCGAGGCTCACCGTTCCCGTCGGGAGCGCGCCGGTGAGAGGTCCCGCGTAAAGCACGGAGAGCGTGAGGCACGCACCGCCCGGGCAACGAGCGGGATGACGAATCCGTTGCGGAAGCCGATGAGGTCCCCAAGCAAGATGAACGCGACGATCGCGATGTCGACCACTGTCCGAGTCTATGGAGCGAGCGAAACAGCGCTAGGTGCCGGAGAGGACTCTCTGCCCCGATAACTGTTCTGTGTCCGCGAGGACGTCGCCAGAAAAGTTGCTAGCAGCGATGAAGAGGATCGTCAACGACCCGGACGCCTTCGTGGGCGACGCGCTCGATAAGATTCGCCGCCTGGTGCTCTGGCAGTGGAGCGCCGTAGAGGTGTGGTCCTTTCGTGCCTCAGCTAGCAAGAGATAGGCACGTCACAAGAGGCGCGGGTCGAGCGCGTCACGAAGCGCGTCGCCTACGAGGTTGAAGGCGAGCACCGTCGCGAGGATCGCGAGACCGGGGAACGTCGCGATCCATGGCGAGTCGATGATGTAGCTCCGGCCGGCCGACAGCATGTTGCCCCAGTCGGGCGTCGGCGGCTGCGTCCCGAGGCCGAGGAAGCTTAGGCCCGCGGTGTCGATGATCGCCGTGCCGATGTTGAGCGTCGCTTGGACGATGATCGGGGCAAGGACGTTCGGCAGGACGTGCTGCCACATGACCCGCCTGTCGCGCGCGCCGATGGCGCGGGCCGCTTCGACGAAATCGCGCGCGCCAACGGAGAGCACGGCGCCCCGAACGACGCGGGCGTAGTTCGGGATATACACGATGCCGATCGCGATCATCGAGGTGAGCAGGCCCGGGCCAAGGATCGCCACGATCCCGATCGCGAGAAGCAGATACGGAAAGGACAAAAGCACGTCCATCGAACGCATGACTAGGCCGTCGGTTCGCCCGCGGTAATAAGCGGCGGTCATGCCCAGAAACAGACCCGCCACCAGCGCGATGCTGGCGGCGACCCCGCCAGCCTGCAACGACACCCGCGCGCCCCAGACAACACGGCTGAACACATCACGGCCGAACTCGTCTGTTCCCATGAGGTGGCTTGCGCTCGGGCCCTCGCGCTCGATACGGAAATCCTGGTGGATCGGGTCGTACGGGCTCACCTGCCCCGCGAAGATCGCCATGAGACCGAAAAGCACTAGCAGAGTCGCTCCCAGCATTCCGGTTGCGGAGCGCAGGAAGCGCCGGCGCGCCCCTACCCACAGGGACGGCGCCGGCTGCGCTCCGCCGTCGAGCGGTGACGGCACGGCGGTGGCACTGGCGCCGGCCATGTCAGGCGTACCGGATGCGCGGATCCAGAATTGCGTACACCAGGTCCACGACGAGGCTGATGACGACGACGAAGAGCGCGACAACGATGACCGTCGCCTGCACGACCGGGTAGTCACGGGCCGTGATGGCGTTCAGAACGTAACGGCCGACACCGACTCGGCCGAAGACCGTCTCGGTGAGGACCGCCCCGCTGAGAAGCGCACCGAGCTGTAGCCCGATGACGGTCACGACCGGGATGAGCGCGTTCTTGAGGGCGTGACGGAGGACGACCGTCCGGGCTGAGAGGCCCTTTGCGCGTGCGGTCACGAGGTAATCACTGCCCAGGACCTCCAGCATGCTCGACCGCGCCATACGCGAGACAATGGCCATCGTGATCGTGCTGAGGGTGATCGCCGGAAGCACGAGATGCCAGAGGACGTCCCCGAACACTGCGAAGTCACCGGTGAGCAATCCGTCGATCGTGTAAAAGTGCGTTCGCGCGGGAATGTCGAGCCCGACGCTCGCGGTGCCTGAGAGCGGAAACCACTCTGCACGCGCACCTAGCCAGTAGATGAGCATCAGCCCGATCCAGAACACCGGCATCGAAATGCCGACCAGCGACCCGATCATCGTCCCGTACTCGATCGGCGTCCGTCGTCGCAGCGCGGCGAGGATGCCCGCCGGCAACCCGACGGCGAGCGCGATGAGGAGCGCGGCGATCGAGAGCTCGATCGTCGGGGCAAAGTTCTCGATGAGCTCCTGCCGGATATCGCCGCCGGTCCGGATCGACCGCCCGAGATCCCCGCTCGCCAAACGGCCGATGAATTCGATGTACTGAACGGGCAGCGGCCGATTCAGACCGAGCGCCTCGCGCATCTGCTCGATCTGCTCGGCGCTCGCCTTTTCCCCGGCGAGAGCGATCGCCGGATCGCCCGGGATGAGCCGCAATGCGAGGAAGACAACGGTGACGACGCCGAGCAGCACCGGCAGCACGTACGCGATCCGTCGAAGGATGTAACCGCGCACGTTCTAGGCGCTCGAGCGGCGACGCACCCCGCTAGCTCACGCTGACCTTATTGAAGTAGTAGATGTAGGTCGGCTGCAGGACGAAGTCCTTCACGCGCTTGCGGATGGCCACCTGCTGCTTCATATGACTGATGAAGAGCCACGGCGCGTCGTCGACGATCTTCGCCTCCGCCTGGTTGAAGAGCGCCTTCCGCTTCGGTGTATCGGTCTCCTCGTTGGCCTGCTCCAGGAGCTTGTCCACCTCAGGAGTGCCGTAGAAGGAGGTGTTCACGCCGCCCTGGTTCTTGCTGTAGAAGAACACGCCGAGGAAGTTCTCGGGGTCCCCGGTGTCCGCCTGCCATCCGCCGAACGCGACGTTCAGCTCGCCCTGACGCCGGATCTTGCGGTACTCGGTCCACTCCGCCGTCTTGATCTCGCTCTTGACGCCTACCGCTTGGAAGTACTGCTGAATCGCTTCGGCGAGCTTCGCGCCCTGGGGGTTGTAGCCCCGTGGGATCGTGTACGAATCGAGGGTGATCGTCTCGCCCCCGTACTTGGCGTCCTTCAGGAGTGCCTTTGCCTTCTCGGGGTCGTACGTGTAGCCCTTCAACGTGCTATCGAAGCCCCAGGAAGTCGCCGGGAGCACCCCGACCGCAGGGACGCCCGCGCCGCTGTAGAGCTTGTCCGCGAGCTCCTGCTTGTTGATCGCGTAGTTCAGCGCCTGGCGCAGCGGCTTGTTCTGGAACTGCGCCTTCTTCAGGTTGAACTCGGCCATGTTCACGTTGAGGCCGGGCTGCTCGAGAACGTCCGTGTCTGCCTTCCCCTTGACCGACGACGCGTCCTTCGGGTCAAACGGCCAAGCGATGTCACCCTCGCCCCGCTGGATCTTCAGGATCCTGACGGAAGCCTCAGGAACCGGCTGGAAGATGATGCGCTGCAGCTTGGCGCGATCGCCCCAGTAGCCATCGAAGTTCTCGACCGTGATGTGGTCGTCCTTCTTCCACTCCACGAACTTGAAGGGGCCGGTTCCCACGGGGTTCTCGTTGATCTTGCTGCCGTACTTCTTGAGCGCCTCCATCGAGATGACAAAGCCGGGTGGAATTGCGAGATTCGGAACCAGTGGCGAGAACTTGCGCCGCAACGTAAAGCGGACATCGAGTGCTCCGACAGCCTCGACCTTGGCCACGACGTTTCCGATGTAGTCGTCGATGAACGGGAACCCGCCTGCTGCTTGCGCCTCCTTGAAGAGCGGGTTGTCCTTGTTGATGCTCCGGTCAAACGAGAACGCGACAGCCTCGGCCGTGAGCGGCGAGCCGTCGTGGAACTTGATCCCCGACCGCAAGTGGAAGGTGTAGGCGAGGCCGTCGGACGAGATGTCCGGCATGCGCTCGGCGAGGGCGGGCTCGACATCGGTGCTGTTGGGCTTGTACCTGACGAGACCTTCGTATAGCGCGGTTGTGGCGATGAAGCCTTCCTGGGTGGTCATGGCCGGCGGATCGAGCTTGTCGGTGTCCCCACCCCAGAGGAACGTGAGCGTGCCGGTGGCTCCCGCGGGCTTCGTCGTCGCGGTCGTGCCGGTTTGCGTCGCACCCGGTTGTGTCGTGACCGGCGCGCACGCCGCGACGATCGTGGCGGCCCCGGCGGCGCGCAACAGCGCGCGGCGGCTCATGGTTGAGTTTCTCATCCTGCGATTCCTCCCCCTTGAAACGGCGGGCAGCATAACACCGGGCGCGGGTTATTCGGGGACACCGACTCCCAGAAGAAGTCCATCTTTCTTGATCGCCGGACTCGTGACCACGAAGAGCACGATCCCTTCGACCGGAGATTCGATCCGGCCAAGGGGCTTCCCGAGCAGGTCGACCATTTCGCCGAGTGGCTGACCCTTCCGGACCCGGTCGCCCACGTGCACGGCGCAGCGGAAGAGTCCCTCGAAGGGCGAGCGCAGCCACTCGAACCGGTTCAGCACTCGCGGCGGGCTCACGCGAGCGGGTGCGCCATCGAGCACCTCAACCGCGCGCAGGATGTTCTGCACGCCGTTGACGTGGCGCGCAACGGCGTCCGCCTCGAGCTGACCGATCCCTCCGGATTCGGCGATCATCGCGGCGACGCCCCGCGCAGCCGCGGCCGCGAAGAGCAAGCCAGCCCGCTCGCCGGACGGCATGGCTCTCACAAGCCATTCCGCGCCGTATGCCTCCGCCATCTGCTTCGCTCGGCCATCGACGCGCTCGTCGCCCGTCTCTCGATAGGTCACGAATGGGACGAGGTCTTCGATCATGTCGCCCGCGTGGAGATCGACTGCGTACTCGCATCGCGCGACGACCTCGTTGAGGAGCCAGTGCGCGAACCGCTCGCTCCATGTGCCATCGAGTCGCCCGGGGAACACGCGGTTCATGTTGTCGTTGTCCTCCGGGTTCACGTAGATGCTGCGCTCGTAGAAACCCGGCCGATTGAGCAGCGGAATGATCACCACGTGGCCCCGCACCTGCGCCGGGTCGAGCAGGTTGCCGAGGCGGATCGCAGCGTCGATCCCGGTGTACTCGGCAGCGTGGATGCCGGCTGTGATCAAGAACAAGGGGCCATCGCGGCGTCCGGTGATGCTGAAGAAGGGCCACGAGTACTTCGCGAGGCCCGGATCGGCGGCGAACGTGAAGTAGCCGGACCTCCGCTCGCCGGATGCGGCCAAACCGATCGGGCCGAGACTTCTCATCTAGCTCACGCATTCTCGCGCGGTCACGGTGTCGGTGCTGAGCGAGCTATGCCGCGGCCACCATGTACATCGTCCGGTCCCGATGACCGGTGATCACAGAGATGAGCGACATGCGCCTTCTCTTCAGATGGCGCGAGGACGTTCACGAGCGGTCAGGTGACGACGACCGGCTTCGACGCATCGAACGACAACTTCATCGGCGACTACAACTGGCAGGCATCCGTCGCCGATGCCGTGCTGCCGATCTTTGTCGGGGGCGGCTTCCCCAGAGCGGACACCTTTGCACAGGAGGTCTTCCTCGGAACAGGCTCTCCCTAAGGACGAGCTCAGCCGGGCGAGCTCAGGCGCGCATGAACTCCGCGAGAAGGCGGTGGAAGTGGTGCACGCCGCCTTCGCGTGCGGGCGAGTAACGGCCACGGTCATACAGGCGCGACCGGACGCCGCGCTGCACCGACTCGACGATCGCCTCATCCTCGCGCTCCACGCGATCCAGTCCCGCGCCCGCGCCGGCGTCTCGCTTGCTCGCGTCCCACACGAATGGCAGGAACGCCACGCGCGTCCGGTCGACGGCGAGAGGCGTGACCGCGTTCACGGACACGCCCCACGGGTACACATTGAACATCGTCGTCGGGAAGAGCCAGAAGTAGTACGCAGCGACCCTGCGTCCGTGGTCCCGGTGCGTCGGCGGCAGCGCGAAGGCGGGCTCGCCGGGCTTCGCGACGCCGACCTGCAGCACCGAGAAGCGGTCGAGCTCGACGGCGTACTCGCCGTAATCGAGCGTTGTCGCGAGGCTGGAGTGCACGTACGGGATATGGAAGCCCTCGAGGTAGTTGTCGAGATACAGCGCCCAGTTCGCGTTCACGAGGTAATCGCGCGCGCCCGCCGCGTCGAAGACCAGCTCGCGGAACGGAAGGCCGTCGAGCCGGCCGCGCATGGGCGAGATGAGCTCGTCGAACGCCATCGCGGGGGCGAGCGAGAGCATCAGGAAGCGAGTCCACAGACCGAGTGAGACCTGCGTCAGGTCGTCGGCCGGCGACGGAAAGCTGGCCGTCTCCTCGAATTCCGGCA
>Ga0209471_1000981_pt1 | contig 17709 bp, 16 predicted proteins | sample GraSoiAngelo_128_FD_185885 | JGI IMG/M metagenome (GOLD analysis project Ga0209471, IMG submission 185885) | Grasslands soil microbial communities from the Angelo Coastal Reserve, California, USA - 14_0927_12_20cm (SPAdes) (version 2) | ecosystem: Environmental > Terrestrial > Soil > Grasslands ...
GGCGGGTGCGCTCACCATCGGTGTCGTGACGCGGCCGTTCGCGTTCGAAGGCCGCATTCGCAACGACACCGCCGAGGAGGGAATCAAGGCCCTCCGCAGCCAGGTCGACGCCTTGATCGTCGTACCAAACGATCGGCTCGCGCAGGTCGCCAGCTCGAAGACGACGCTCGAGGAAGCCTTCCGCATGGCGGACGACGTGCTCCGCCAGGGCGTCCAGGGCATCTCCGACCTCGTCACCCAGCCCGGCGTCATCAACCTCGACTTCGCCGACGTGAAGGCGATCATGGAGAACGCCGGCGAGGCGCTCATGGGCATCGGCCACGGCGCCGGCGACTCGCGCGCCGAGGACGCTGCCAAGCAGGCCGTCTCCAGCCCGCTGCTGGAAACGTCGATCGACGGCGCCAAGGGCATCCTGTTCAACATCACGGCGGGCAAGGACATCACGCTGCAAGAGGTCCAGAAGGCGGCCGAGATCGTGCGCTCGGCGGCCGACCCGGGCGCCAACATCATCTTCGGCGTGGTCCGCGACGACACCATGCAGGGCGAGATCAAGATCACGGTCATCGCCACGGGCTTCGGCGGCAAGACGCAGCAGGAGGCCAAGCACGAGGTCAAGGGCAGGACCATCACCACCTACGAGCGCCCCGAGTTCGGCACCGAGGATCTGGGCGACATCAACATCCCCGCGTTTCTCCGCAACCGTTTGTAGGAATAAACCCGTAAGCCATGCGCTGCCCTTACTGCGGTCACCACGACCTGAAGGTGGTCGACTCCCGAGACTCCGAAGTCGGGGAGGCGATCCGCCGCCGGCGTGAATGCCTGCAGTGCGGGCAGCGCTTCACCACCTATGAGCGCATCGAGGCGGTGCCTTTCTACGTCACCAAGAAGGACGGGCGCCGCGAGGACTTCGACCCCCAGAAGCTCTTCACCGGCTTGAAAAAGGCGACCGAGAAGCGCGACATCTCGCCCGAGCGCCTACGCGCGATCGTCGACGACATCGAGGCCGAGCTGCGACGCTCGGGCCGCGTCGAGATTCCCAGCGGTGAGATCGGCGAGATGGTCATGGACCGCCTGCGCGACCTCGACGAGGTCGCGTACATCCGTTTCGCGTCCGTCTACCGCGAGTTCATGGACCTCCAGCAGGTGAAGCGAGAGATCGAACAGGTCCTCAGCTCGCGCCGCCCGGGCTAAAACCACCCCCGCTCCATTCCGCATTTCTGGCGTCAAACGAGCCCTTCCTTGGATCGAGTTCCAGGCTTCTGTCGCCAAACGTGCGTTATTCGGATCGTAAGCTCACCTCAGTGAGCACTCCTCAGGTCCTGATGATTCCGGGCCTCGAGAGCGAGACGGGGCTGGTCCATGGCTTCTCGACCATCTCGCTCGGCACCATGGGTCTCACGCAAGCGCCCGACCCCGATGCGGTGATGGCGTCGAGGCGCCAGTTCGCGCGGGTGCTCGGCATCGACGCCGAGCCGCTCACGGTCGCGGGGGCGGTGCATGGCGCCAGCGTTGCCCGCATCGATGAGCACCAGGACGTGGTTCGAGGCGTCGATGGGCTCGTGACCGATCGACGAGGCGTGGCGCTGTTTGCGACCTTCGCGGATTGCTACCCGATCGTGCTGTGGGATGCGGAACATCGATGTGTGGCGCTCGTCCACGCCGGGTGGCGGGGAACGGTGGCACGAGTCGCGCCGGCCGCGCTGAAGGCGATGCATCACGAGTACGGCTCGGACCCCGCCCATGTCAGGGCCGGCATCGGGCCCGGCATCTGCGGCGCCTGCTACGAGGTGGGCGAGGAGGTCGCGAACCAGTTCGACGCCGCATTCGTGCGCCCAGGCGTGGATGGCAAGTTCTTGCTCGACCTGGCGGCCGCGAATCGCTCGCAGCTGGAGGCCGAGGGTGTCGAGGTCCATGTGATCGGCCTCTGCACGAAGGAGACCGATTACCTGCCGTCCCACCGCCGCGCGCCCGACGGCACCCGCTTCGGCGCAATTGTTGCGTTGCGTTGACCGTCGCCGAAAATCTCGTACGCGTTCGCGAGCGCATCGCAAGAGCCGGCCGCAACCCTGATGAGGTGGCCATCGTCGCCGTCACCAAGGGTTTCGACATCTCCGTATGCCACGACGCCATGGCCGCGGGGCTGCACGTGCTCGGCGAGAACCGCGTCCAGGAGGCGCTCGGCAAGATGGACCAGCTGCCCGACGCCGAGTGGCATCTCATCGGCCACCTCCAGACCAACAAGGTCAGGCAGGCGGCGGGCCGGTTCGCGTTGATCCAGTCGGTGGACTCCACACGGCTGGCTGACGCCATCGCGAGGATTGCGCCATCCCAACAGGTGCTGGTCGAAGTCAACGTTTCGAGGGAGCCGCAGAAGTCGGGTGCCGACCCCGATCGGGCCCTCGAGCTGATCACTGCGGTCGCCGGAATGCTCGACTTAAGAGGCCTGATGGCGATGGGCCCGTCAGCTGGGGATCCGACGCCGGCTTTTGTGCTCGTGCGCGAGCTTCGCAACGAGGCCGAGCAGCGTCTAGGCAAGTCCCTGCCCGTCCTTTCGATGGGCATGAGCGGGGATTTCGAGGCGGCGGTCGCGGCCGGGAGCACGATGCTGCGCCTCGGCCAGGCCCTATTCGGCCCCCGTCCGCAGCAGGGTATCGTTGCGTAGCAAATGTTCTTCATCGCCACGCTTCTGATCTATCTCCTCTACGCCTTCATCATCGTGATGATCGTGCGGGTGATCTTTTCCTGGGTCAGCCCGGGAGCGTCGAACCCCGTGTCGCGGCTCGCTTATCAGATCACCGAGCCGGTGCTGGCGCCTGTGCGGCGCTGGGTTCCGCCGGTGTCGGGCATCGACCTCTCGCCACTGCTGGTCACCCTGGTCGCGTACTTCGTGATCGCCGCCCTCCGCAGCATCGGCGGCTAATCGCGCCTGGCGGTTCCCAGGCCCTGCATGAGCAGCTGCAGGGTCGCTTTCTGAAGCAGCTCCAGCTCGGAGGTCGAAAGTGGTTGGTGGGCAAGCATCAGCGCGTGGAGATAGAGGAGTTGGATAGCGAGCTCCCTTTTCTCGCCGAGCTTGCCGCACAACGCGCGTACCAGCTCGTTACGCACGTTGAAAACGAGCAGCGGAAGTGACTCGGTTTCAGGAGGGCTGACCGCGTCGAGCACGTCGATGAAGAGCGGCAACGCCACCTCGCGGCTTGCCCTGACCTGCCGACCGTAAGCGACGCTGTCCGACTGGGACAGCAGGGCCGGAACCGTGACCGGCTCGAACCCCTTGAGGATCGGTTGGGCGCGGAACGCGCCCAGGACGCGCTGGGCGTCGGCTACAAAGTCCCCGGCAATCGCGGATTCCTCCGCGGTGGGATCGGCGAGCCGCTGCATGAGAAAGTTGTCGTCGAGCGGCGAGATCTCGCGCCCGATCAGCTCCTGGGCCAGTGAAAGGAGCTGTGTGTCATAGCTGAATCCTCCGTCTATGAGCTCGATGCCGAGGGCTCGGGCCACCCCCGCGAGCTGCCGGTAGGCGTCGTGATCCGACACGTAGTGGAGCTCACGGCCACAGTCGAGGTAATCGCCAAGCGGGATCATCCCGCGGGTGCCTTCAAACGGAAGCCACCGCACAAACAGCTCGTAGAACTCGGGGTCCTGGGTTGCCAGCGCTTTGAGCGCCATGTAGTGGATCCGGATGAATTGCGCCATGAGGTCGGGGTCGCGCCTGCCTGTTTCCTCCAGCCACGCGCGGACGATCTGGCCGACCTCCTCGCGGAACTTCTCGAGCTTCTCGTCTTCATAGAAGCTCTCCCGGCCGGCCGTCGGGCGCAGGTCGTTGACGTTGACGACGCACCGAACGAAATACGCCCAGTCCGGTGTGAGCCCGGTGAGGCTGTCGGAGACCAACATGCGACGCAGGTAGGCCCGGTGGTTCTGTGGGACATGAACCGACCGAGGTTCGGAAAGCAGAAATGCGACGCCCGTCGCATCTGCGGCCTCTGATTTGATCGGAATCGCCGCCATCATCCGGTCTCCGAACAGCGCCTCTCCGTAGCCGAGGACCTGCGACAGCCCCGAGTCGCTCTTCAGGTCGATCCCCTGCCATGGCAATGGTTCGCCGCCGAATTCCTCGCGGCGCCCCTCGTGGGTGAAGGTGATCCTGACTGGAAGGAGCCCGCCGAAATGCCGCGCTGTATCGATGACTTTTGCTGCGTTGAATAGAGGCGCACTCTCGATCTTGGGGCGAAGGTAAACAGCCGTACCGATAGGCGCCGAGGCCTCGAGGGATGCGAGCTCGTACGTGCCATCGCTGTGGCCGATCCATCTGAGCGATTTCGACGAGCCAAGCTTTCGGGTCACGAGCGTGACCTCGTCGGAGACGACAAAGCACGACAGGATGCCGATTCCGAACTGTCCGAGGAAATCGGTCGACGAGTCCCGCTTAGAGCTCTGGCCGATCGTGCTGAGAAACACATGAACATCCGCTTCGTTCAGGCCGATGCCATCGTCCTCGAAGCTGAGCGTGGCTCCGGCGCCGTCGCCGACCAGCCGGATCGAGATTTCGCCCCCGTGACTTGGCTCCACCGCATGCCGTGCGGTGATCGCATCGATTGCGTTCTGCAGCAGCTCCCGAACGAAGACGGTCGGCGACGAGTAGAGGTGATTCGAGAAGACATCGACGATGCCTCTGAGGTCGACCTTGAAGGGGTCGCGTTCGCTCATAGCGGCCACCACCACGTGCCCGTGCCTTCCAGGTGTGAGCGCACCGCATCACCGACCCGCGAATGGCCATTCCTCTTGTCGAAGGCGTCCGCGAGGTTGCATGCCTCGCGATAAAGGCGCGGTTCACCCTCGTCGAACGACGTGACCGGCTCGCTCGGAAGAAGGATGCCAAGCGGGTCGCCTCCCTTACCCATCTCGCGAGCGAGACGCGACGCTCGGACCAGGCCGATCATGAGCAGGAGACGTCTGAGAGGGGTCTCGCCGGTCAAGGCCCAGGCGGAGTACCTCGGGGCAGCCCGCAAGGCCTCCCGCGGGTTGTGTTCGACCAGGTAGACAACGAGCGTGCCGGCGGCCTGCACGAAGTCGCGGTTGGTGCCGATACGGCGCGGAATCTGGTGAGCCAGTCGCTCTGCCTCCGCATTGTCGCCCGCCTGGCTCAGGGGAAGAAGGAACCTCCCATACGTAAGCGTTGGCACCTCGGCGCACCTCATGCGGTTCTCGAACAGCGGCGCAGCTGCCTGTCTGGCCAGCGGGAGATCGCGCATCGCAAGGTGGGCGGCCGCCTCCCAATCCACGTCACAGGCCATGCAATCGCTCAGGGAGTCTCTGCCATGCCGCAGCCAATCCGCCACCGCGCCTGGCACCTTCTCGCGGTCGAGCATGTTCATCGACGACCAGAGCTGCAGCTTGCGAACGGGCCGCAGGCTGAACCCCCTGTCCCGATAGCGCTGCGACATGTCGTCGATGAGATCGGCCAGCTTCGACCGGCTGATGCCGGGATGCTCGCTCGTCCGCTCGACGATCCACTTGTACATCCAGAGCAGGTTGGTGAAGTGACCACCCTCCTCCAGTGAGAATCGATCGGGATTCGCATCGTGCTGCCCGAGGCACCAGGCAAAGGCCACCAGTGCCAGATTGGGATCGCCTCCCATGTTTGCGCTCTGGATCAAGGCTTGCCTTGCCCTGAAGCCAGCCTCCACGTCCTGGTGAAGGTCGGCTACACGAACAGCCTCGGTGTGCGCGCGGATGCGGTCGGCTCCGTAAGCCATCCCGTAGCCTTCGTCGATCAGCTGGTCCGCCTCGTTCTCGGCCCCCATCCCGTGGGATGGTAACCCGACGCCCCGCGCGCTCAGATCCACTATCCAGCAGACCTGTAAAATCAAGGCTCGCTCGGCGTAGACGGAGACAGTTAGGCCCGTTTGAACGGTCGACAGAGAGCCAGGCACCAGCTGAGAGCCTGGCGGCCGATGACGGAGCCGAGATCACTCCCGAGCCGGAACCCAACGAGCGTCCGAGGTGGCAGCCTCGGAAATCTGGGTGGTACCGCGGGCCCGCTTGCGCGAGGCTCGTCCCAGAGATCGATTCGTATTTCTCTGGGAGTGAGATGTTCGACAAAGTAGACCAGAAGGTCAGCTTCCCGGACCTCGAGAAGCAGGTGCTCGCGAAATGGAAGGAGGAAGGCACCTTCCGGAAATCGCTCGAGCTCCGCGCCGGGCGTCCGCGCTTCGTCTTCTACGAAGGTCCGCCGACCGCCAACGGCAAGCCGGCCACGCATCACATCCTCGCGCGCGCCTTCAAGGACCTATTCCCGCGCTACAAGACGATGAAGGGCTTCTACGTCGAGCGCAAAGCCGGCTGGGACACGCACGGGCTGCCGGTCGAGATCGAGATCGAGAAGAAGCTCGGCATCTCCGGCAAGTTCGCCATCGAGACCGAGATCGGCATCGAGCGCTTCAACCAGCTCTGCCGCGACAGCGTCTACGAGTACGTCTCGGACTGGGTCGCGTTCAGCGAACGCATGGCCTTCTGGCTGGACTACGACAACGCTTACTGGACGCTGACGTCCGACTACATCCAGTCGGTGTGGTGGGCGCTCAGCGAGATGTGGAAGCAGGACCTCATCTACAAGGGCTTTCGCGTCGCGCCCTACTGCCCGCGTTGCTCGACGCCCCTGTCGAGCCACGAGCTGGCGCAGGGCTATAAGGACAACGTCCCAGACCCAAGCGTGTTCGTCCGGTTCCGGTTGAAGAACGACCCGAACACCTCCGTCCTCGCCTGGACCACGACGCCATGGACCCTGCCCGGCAACGTGGCGCTGGCGGTCGACAATGACATCACCTACGTCAAGGTCCAACAGGGCGACGAGCAGCTGATCCTCGCCGAGGCGCGCCTGTCAGTGCTCGACGGCGAGTACACGCTCGTCCAGACCATGAAGGGCAGCGAGCTCGTCGGTCTGGACTACGAGCCCCTCTTCCCCTACTCGATCCCTCAAGAGGGGAGGGCTCACTACATAGTCGACGCCGATTTCGTCTCGACGGAGGAAGGCACGGGCGTCGTGCACACGTCGGCGCTGTACGGCGTCGACGACCTGAGGCTCTGCCAGGAGAAGGGCATCCCGTTCGCCCACACCGTGGGTCTGGATGGCACGTTTTTGCCATACGTCGAGAAGTTCGCCGGTCTCCACGTCAAGGAGGCCGACCCCTTGATCATCGACGACCTCAAGTCTCGTGGTTTGCTGTACAAGGCCGAGACGATCCTGCACACGTATCCGTTCTGCTGGCGATGCGGAACGCCGCTGCTCTACTACGCGCTCGACGCGTGGTACATCCGGACGACGCAGTTCAAAGACGAGCTCATCGCCAACAACGCGGCAACCAACTGGGTTCCCGCGCACATCAAAGAGGGGCGCATGGGGGACTGGCTCCGCAACAACGTGGACTGGCAGTTCTCACGTTCGCGTTACTGGGGCACGCCGCTTCCGTTCTGGGTATGCGAGAGCTGTGAAGAGCAGCGCTGCGTGAGCTCTGCGGCTGAAATCGGCCTTGGCGATGACGTTGACCTGCACCGGCCGTACATCGACGCCGTGACGATTCCATGTAAGAAGTGCGGCGGCGTCATGAAACGGATACCGGAGGTGCTCGACACCTGGTTCGATTCCGGATCGATGCCTTTCGCCCAGCGCGGTCATCCGCGCCACGGCTCCAAAGAGTTCGAGGAGACGTTCCCGGCCGACTTCATCGCCGAGGCTCTCGACCAGACGCGGGGGTGGTTCTACTCGCTGCTCGCGATATCCACGCTCCTGTTCAAGCAGAACGCCTATCGGAACGTCATCTGTCTGGGCCTCGTGGTCGATCCGAAGGGCAAGAAAGCATCCAAATCGCGCGGCAACGTGCTCGACCCGAATTACCTTTTCGACACGTACGGCTCCGACGCCGTGCGCTGGTACTTCTACACGTCGACTCAGGTGGGCGAGAACTACCGCACGGGTGACGCGGCGCTGAAAGAGGTCGTGCAGCAGCTCTTCATTCCCCTCTGGAACTGCTACTCGTTCTTCGTCACGTACGCCCGGCTCGATGAGTTCGACCCGTCGGCGCCGCAGGTGCCGGTGGCCGAGCGCCACGTGCTCGATCGATGGCTGCTGTCGCGGCTCGCCGGCCTGGTCGACGGTGTGACCACGGGTCTCGACCGCTACGACGCCAACGAGCCGGCCAGAAAGATCCAGCGATTCGTCGACGATCTGTCCAACTGGTACGTCCGAAGGTCCCGGCGCCGCTTCTGGAAGTCCCAATCGGACCGCGACAAGCTCGCTGCCTACCAGACCCTCTACGAGACGCTGTCGACGATCAGCCAGCTGATGGCGCCATTCGCGCCATTCATGTCCGAGGCGATGTTTCGCAACCTGTCGCAGGGTCGTTCCGTACACCTGAGCGACTTCCCCGACGCGCTGACCTGGCACGACCCCGAGGTCGAGGCGAGCATGGCCCGGGCCAGGCAGGCGGTGGAGGCAGGGCTCGCGGCGCGCGACGCCGTTCGGATCAAGGTCCGGCAGCCGCTCGCCTCGATCGCGCTGCCCGGCGATCCGCTGCCGGAGGACGTGGCGGCGATCGTTCGCGAGGAGCTGAACGTGAAGAAGACCACGTTCGGGGCGGCCGAGGTCCAGCTCGACACCGAGATCACCGAGGAGCTGAAGCTCGAAGGGCTGGCCCGCGAGGTGGTGCGCTTGATCCAGGACCGGCGCAAGAAGACTGGTCTCAACGTGGAAGACCGCATCGTCACCTGCTTCGAAGCCGATGGCCTGCTCCAGCGCGCCATCGAAAAGCACGCCGACTACATCAAAAACGAGACACTGTCGGCGGCCATCGAGCACGGCAAGGGCGATGGCTGCGAGGGCGAGCAGCTGTTGCTGGAAGGAGAGCAGATCTGGATAGGGCTGAGGCGAAGCTGAAACCGAACCCCGGGCGTGCGCTCTTCTTCGCTGTGGCGATCATCGTGATCGTCCTCGACCGCATCACGAAGAGCATCGTCACCGCATCGGTGCCCTACGGCACGGAGGTCCCGCTGCTGGGCAACCTCGTGGGCATCACGAATGTCCGCAATGCGGGCGCCGCGTTCGGCGTCGCGCCGGTCGGGCCGTGGTTCTTCTTCGCGGCTTCTTTGGTGGTGTCGATCGCGCTCATCGTGTACGTCATGCGCCAGCCTGGCGACATTCGAGCGAACGCGATCCTCGGCCTCATCCTGGGTGGCGCGCTGGGCAACGCGTTCGACCGCGTCATCAATGGAGGCGGAGTCACCGACTTCATCAACTTCCATTTCTGGCCCGTCTTCAACCTGGCCGACTCGGCCATCAGCATCGGTGTCGTGCTGCTGCTCGTCGGGTACTTGATACGCAAACCCAACGCCGCCTGATCGCACAGGCCGCAGCGCCCCGGCTCGATCGCTTCATCGCCGAGCATGCGAGCGACCTCAGCCGCGCGGCCGCCGCGCGCCTCATCAAAAGCCACCTGGTTCTCGTCAACGGCAAGGCGGCCGATCCTTCCGATCGGGTGTCCCCCGGGGACGTGGTCGAGCTCGAGATCCCCGAGGCATACGCGCCAACCGCAACCGGCGAACAGATCCCGCTGGAGGTTGTCTACGAAGATGACGACCTGGTGGTCATCAACAAGCCCGCGGGCATGGTCGTGCACCCGGCGCCCGGCCACCACCATGGCGGGACGCTCGTGCACGCCCTGCTCGGACGGGGCGGCGCGTGGTCGACGGCAGGCGGTGAGACTCGGCCCGGCATCGTGCACCGGCTCGACAAGGGCACCTCAGGTTTGATCGTCGTCGCCCGCAACGACGTCAGCCATCGCGACCTGAGCACACAGCTCAGCGATCGGACGCTGAGCCGCACATACCTCGCGATCGCTCGAGGGCCCATCAAGACCGGCGCCGGCGAGCTCGAAGGCCCGATCGGCCGCCACCCCAGGGATCGCAAGCGCATGGCGGTGGTCGAGGGCGGAAGGTTTGCGCGCACGCGGTACCAGGTGGTCGAAAAACGGCGCACGCATACACTCCTGCGCTGTGACCTCGACACCGGTCGCACGCATCAGATCCGCGTCCACCTGGCGGCGCTCGGCCATCCGATCGCTGGTGATGCGGAATACGGAGGGCGCGGGCCGGGTGAACCCGACCGGCCGATGCTCCATGCCTGGCGACTGCGTCTACGTCACCCTCATACGAAAGCGGAGATGACCTTCGAGGTCACGCCCCCGGAGGACTTCCAGCGTTTTTGGGCCTCGGTCGAATGAGCGAAGGTCGAGGGCTGCTGGTCGTCATCTCGGGGCCCTCAGGAGTGGGCAAGGATACGGTCATCAAGCGGCTGCTCGAGCTCGATCCCAACCTCCGCTACTCGGTTTCCTATACGACCCGGCGGCCCCGCCCTGGCGAGGTCGACGGCGTCAACTATCACTTCGCGAGCCGCGATGAGTTCGAGCGGTTGATCCGCGAGGGTGCCTTCCTCGAGCACGCAACCTACGGCGGCAACCTCTACGGCACGCCATTCGCGCAGCTCGACCAGGAGCGTGCGGCCGGCCGTGACATCGTTCTCAAAATTGACGTCCAGGGCGCCGAGCAGGTTCGCAAGCGCGCCCCCGATGCGCTGCGCATCTTCCTCGCCCCTCCTTCCATGGACGAGCTCCTGAGGCGCCGGACGGAACGCCACAGCGAGGACCTGGGGGAGGGGGCGGCACGCCAGCATATCGCGCAAGCCGAGATGGCCCTTGCCCCGCACTTCGATCACGTGGTGGTCAATGACGACCTCGAGCGAGCGGTGAAGGAAGTGCTAGAGATCATCCAAGCCGCGCGCCAGCGCCAAACTTAGCCCATGCCTCTGGATTCAAGCCCCATGCCGGATGAATTGAAAGGGCTGCGCATCGCCCTCCTGGTCGCGGGCGGGATCGCCGCCTACAAGATCGTCGACCTCGCTTCCGCGCTCACACAGGCGGGCGCCGACGTGAGGGTGGCCATGACCGCCTCTGCGACCAGGTTCGTGGGCGCCGCCTCGTTCCAGGGCGTCACCGGCAATCCCGTGCTCACTGGCTTATGGGCCGCCGACGGCCCTGCCGAGCCGCACGTCTTCCTCGGCGACTGGGCTCAGGTCACGCTGCTGGCGCCGGCAACCGCGAACATCATCAGCCGCGTCGCCAGGGGCCAGTCGGACGACATCGTGACTGCGACCCTGCTGGCGTCGCGAGGTCCGGTGGTGGTGGCTCCCGCAATGAATGACGCCATGTGGTCGAAGGCGCCGGTGCAGGAAAACCTTTCCACCCTCCGAGGCAGGGGCGTGACCGTAGTTGAGCCGGAGTCGGGTCACCTAGCGAGTGGGCATGTCGGCGCCGGCCGTCTTCCCGGCGCGGCGGCGCTGATGGACGCGCTCGCCTCAGCCGTCCGGTCGCGCTACGACCTGGCGGGACGGTGCGTAGTGGTCACCGCCGGCGGCACCCGCGAGCCGATCGACCCGGTCCGTTTCGTCGGCAACTACTCGAGTGGCAAGATGGGCTTTGCGGTCGCGGCAGCGGCCGCCGACCGTGGCGCTCGCGTGACATTGGTCACCACCGCGATGCATCCGGCGCACCCCGGCATCGATGTGCGTCCTGTCGAGACGGCGGACGAGATGCTGGAGGAGTTGAAGCGCGAGATCGCGGGGGCTGACGTGCTGGTGATGGCGGCGGCGGTCGCGGACTTCCGGCCCGCGCGCGTCGCCGACAACAAGATCCGGCGCGAGGAGACGCCTCGTCTGTCGCTCGACCTGGAACAAGTTCCAGACCTGGTCGCGGCACTCGGCAAGGAGAAAGATGCGCAGAAGGTGTTCAGGGTCGGCTTCGCCGCTGAAGGGTCGGACCTGGCGGCTAAAGCGCTCGAGAAGATGAAGAAGAAAGGGCTGCAGGCCATCGTTGCCAACGACATCTCGCGCAAGGACATCGCATTCGGCAGCGATCACAACGCAGGCGTGATGCTGTTCGCGGACGGGACCCGTGAGGACCTGCCCCGCATGACCAAGCGCGAGATGGCGGATCGTATCCTCGACCTGGTGCGCCCACGGTTGAACTCATGACGAGTTGCTCTACGCCGAGGTAGCGGTCGAGGCAGCGCGCGCCCTGGATCGCGAAACCTACACATACGCCGTCCCCGAGGGCGTCGACGTCGTGCCCGGGCATCGGGTCACGGTTCCCTTCGGCCGGCGAACGACCTACGGGTTCGTGGTCTCGCTTGGCACCGACGAGCCGGCCGTCGAGACGAAGCCCATTGCGGGAGCCGGCGACGAGCCGCTGCTCCTTCCGCACCAGGTTGCGCTCGCCCGCCTGGTTGCCGACCACTACTGGGTGCCGCTGATCGAATGCCTGCGGGCGATGCTGCCGCCTCGTGTGCGGTCGACGGGTTCGAGCGGATCGGGGGCGTCGACCCGGCAGCGGCGCCACAGCCGCCTGCTGGAGCTGGCCAACGGGCCAATCGCGGCGACCAACAGGCCCGTGCCCACCGCCGAGCAGCAGGCGGCGCTCGAGTTGATCGCGGCGAATCAGCTCACTCTCCTGCATGGGGTCATTGCGAGCGGCAAGACCGAGGTGTACCTGGCCGCGGCGGAGCAGACGCTGGCGCAGCAGCTTCGCGTGCTGCTGCTGGTGCCGGAGATCTCGCTGACCCCGCAACTTGTCGAAAGGGTGCGGGCGCGGCTGCAGGCGCCGGTCGCTGTGTTGCACAGCCAGCTCACCGAGCTGGAGCGCGCGCAGCAGTGGTGGCGGGTGCGGCGCGGCCAGGCGGACGTGGTCCTGGGCAGCCGGTCCGCGGTATTCGCTCCCATCCCTCGTCTCGGCCTGGTCTGCCTGGACGAGGAGGGGTCGTCGGCATACAAGCAGGACCGCACGCCGCGTTACGAGACCGGATGGGTGGCGCGGCGCCTCGCCGAGGTCAGCGGCGCCAAGCTGATCGCAGGTTCGGCGACGCCAAGCGTGGCGACGTACCACGATGCGAAGGCGGGCCAGCTCGCACTGGCGACGCTCACTAAAAGAGTGCGCGGGCAGGACGCCGATCTCCAGCTCGTCGACATGCGCGACGAGTTCGCCGCGGGCAACCGGAAGCCTCTGTCGAGGCGGATGCTGGACACGGTCGAGAAGACGCTCGCGAACGAAGAGCAGGTGATCCTATATCTCAATCGGCGAGGCATGTCCACGTTCGTCATGTGCAAGGACTGCGGCAAATCGGTGCAGTGCCTCGGCTGCTCTGTCTCGCTGGTGCAGCACGCGGAAATAGGCGGGCTCGTCTGCCACTACTGTGGCTACGCGCGACAGATGCCGGCGACCTGCGATCACTGCGGCAGCCGCAACATCCGGGCTTTGGGGATGGGGACGCAACGGCTCGAGACCATGGTCAAGAAGCTGTGGCCGCAGGCACGAGTGCTGCGTCTCGACAGCGACGTGGCGCGAGGGCCGGACGCCTACTTTCAGATCTGGGAAGCGTTCAGCGAGCGCAGGGCCGACATCCTGGTGGGCACGCAGCTGGTCGCGCGCGGACTCGACCTGCCGACGGTGACGTGCGTGGGCGTCGTCGACGCGGACCTGCCGCTGCACTTTCCCGACTATCGCTCGGCTGAGAACACCTTCTCGCTCATCGTCCAGGTCGCCGGCCGTGCAGGTCGCGATGGCCGTCCATCGAAGGTGATCGTGCAGACGAGCAATCCGGAGCACTACAGCCTCCGCTGCGCGGCCACCGGGGACTACGAAGGTTTCTACGCGGCCGAGCTCCCTTCGCGAAAGGCGTTCACCTTTCCTCCTTTCGCCGACCTGGCCGTGCTCACTCGATCCGACACCGACGATGCGCGCGCTGCCGCGTCTGCGCGCGAGGCGGCAGACTCGATCGGCGGCAGCATGTTGAAGGAGGGCATCGATGGGATCCGCGTGATGGGCCCGTCGCCGGCGTTCATTCACCGGCTGCGTGGCGAGTATCGCTGGCAGGTGACGCTCAAAGGCGATCGCCTCGAGCGGGCTCGCCACCTTGCACCGCGCGGCCGCGGCTGGAGCTTCGACATCGACCCGGTGAATTAACCGATTAGTCGATAAGCTGTCGGCCGTGAGCGTGGCTCAAGAGCTCACCGGGATGGGGGCGGGCGAGCTGGCGGAGGGCATCGCCGCCCGAAGGTTTTCGGCCAGCGAGGCCGTGGCCGCTCATGTCGAGCGGCAGAACGAGATGCAGCCGAAGCTCAACGCAGTAGCGGTGGCGCTGCACGACCAGGCGATGGCCGCCGCCAAGGCCGCCGACCAGGGCACGCCGCAGGACGGCCAGGCGCTATACGGCGTTCCGGTCACGGTCAAGGAATGCTTCGACGTGTTGGGGACCGCGAGCACGGCCGGCTTGGTGGGCTGGGCGTCGAAACTCCAGACCGACGACGCCGAGCTCGTCAGGCGCCTACGCGGGGCGGGCGCGATCGTCACCGCGAAGACCAATGTGCCCCAGCTGCTGCTGTACGCGGAGTCGGACAACCCTCTTTACGGCCGCACGAACAATCCGTGGGACCTGGCGCGCACGCCGGGAGGCAGCAGCGGGGGAGAGGCGGCGCTGGTGGCGGCATTCGGTTCGCCGCTGGGCCTGGGCACCGATTTCGGAGGGAGCATCCGCGTGCCGGCACACTTTTCTGGTGTGTGTGGCCTGCGTGCCACACCCGGCCGGCTCAGCATGGCGGGGACGGCGGACCAGGTCCTCTTCGGAAACGTGCCCACGCTGCCCGACTCTGCGGGGCCGATCGCCCGCACGGTTGCGGACGTGAAGCTCGCGATGGATGTCCTCGGAGCGCCCGTGCCGCGTGCGACCGTGGAAAGGCTCGTCATCGGCATGTACGACGACGACGGCTTCATGACGGCATCGGCCGCGGTGCGTCGCGCCGTCCGCCTCGCCGCCAGCGCGCTCGAATCCGCCGGCGCGCGTGTGGTGCCGTTCGAGCCGCCCGCGGTGCAGGAAGCGCTCGATGTCTTCTATGGGCTCGTCACGGCCGACGGGGCCGCGGAGCTGGCGAAGCTGACCGCCGGCGAAGTCCTCGACAAGCGCATCAGCCAGTTGATGCGGCTCGCGACGATGGACGGCTGGATGCGTCCCGCGCTTGGCGCCGGCCTGATGGTCACCGGGCAAAGGCGGTTCTCACACCTGGTCCGCAACACCGGAGTGCGCACACAGGAGGAGACCCAGGCGCTGGTCGCGCGGCGCGATGCCTACCGCAAGCGATTCGAAACCGCGGTCGCGGGCGCCGGCATCGACGTGCTGGTGTGCCCGCCCAACGCGCTTCCAGCGCTCACCCATGGAGCGAGCGCCGACCTTGGACCGGCGAGCTTCAACTACACGATGCTCTACAACGTGCTCGCCTGGCCGGCCGGAGTCGTGCCCGTGAGCCGGGTGCGCCCGGTGGAGACGGACCGCCGGCCGCAGGCCGTGGACATGGTCGATCGCGCGGCGCGGCGCGTCGACAAGGACAGCGCCGGGCTGCCCGTCGGCGTGCAAGTCGCCGCGCGTCCGGGCCGGGAAGACCTCATCATCGCCGTGATGTCGGCGGTCGAGTCCGCCCTCTCCGGCTCCGTCGATTACCCACGGGTGCCGACTGCGATCGCCTGAACCTGGGTTCGGCTTGACGTGTCGCGGGTAAAATCGCCCTCGTGGCTCTTCGACCGATTCTGAGTTTCGAACATCCTGTGCTCCGCGAGAAGGCGAAGAAGGTGGCGCGTGTCGACACGTCCATCCAGCGCCTGATCGACGATCTCACCGAGACGATGCTCGACGCCCCTGGCGCAGGCCTCGCCGCCAATCAGATCGGGGTGCCGCTGCGCGTCTGCGTCGTCAAGGGCGACGACAACCAGATCTGGGGCCTGGTGAACCCGGAGATCGTCAAGCACGACGGCGTGCAGGTCGGTTACGAAGGCTGCCTGTCCTACCCGGGCTGGGTAGGGGAGGTCGCCCGGCACGAAACAGTCGTCGTCAAGGGCCGCAATCGAAGGGGCAAGGAAGTGCGGATCAAGTCGGCAGGCTTCACCGCGCGCGCCTTCCAGCACGAGATCGACCACCTCAACGGCGTGCTCTTCATCGACAGGCTCACGAATCTCGACACCCTGCGCAGGGTCGAAGAGCTCCAGGCCGAGGACAGGGAAGCCGCCGTGGCGGCGGCCTCGGGCTAAGGCCACCACTTTCCTGAGGATCGTCTTCGCGGGTACGGCCGCCTTCGCCGTGCCGTCATTGCGAGCTCTTTACGATGCGGGTCACGACATCGCGCTCGTCATCACGCAGCCCGACCGGCCGGGGAATCGGGGGAAGATCAATCCGCCGGCGGTCAAGACTGCGGCGCAGGAGCTGGGATTGCCCATTTACCAACCGGAGAAGAGTCGAGATCCCGCTGCAGTCGAGCGTTTGCGCGAGCTGAACCCGGATCTCATGGTCGTTGTCGCGTACGGGCAGATCATCCCGCCATCGATCCTGTCCATACCTCGGCTCGGAGTGGTCAACGTGCACGCGTCCTTGCTGCCGCGCCATCGCGGCGCCGCGCCCATCGCCCACGCCATTCTCATCGGCGACCGCGAGACAGGCGTCACGATCATGCGCATGGACGAGCAGCTCGACCACGGCCCGATCCTGGCCACTCGGTCCACGCCGATCGGTGAGCGCGAGGATTCTGCCTCGTTGACCGCGCGCCTGGCAGAGATGGGCGCGGAGCTGCTCGTCGAGACCCTGGATCGCCTGGATGTGATCACTGCTGTCGAGCAGAATCACGCCAAGGCGACGGTCGCCCCGCGGTTGAGCCGGGAAGATGGTGAGCTCTCTCAGGACATGGAGGCCGACGAGATGGATCGCCGCGTTCGCGCTTTGCAGCCATGGCCCGGCGCCACGCTGCCGACCTCGCGCGGACGGGTGAAGGTGCTGAGCGGCCACGTCGAGGGGGAGCGATACGTACCTGACGTCGTGCAGCTGCCCGGCAAGAAGCCGGCGCCGGCGAAGCAGGTGCTGGGCGATGCCTGATAAGAAGGACGAGCGCGAACGCGACGTCGCCGTCAATCGCCGCGCGTACCACGATTACTTCATCGATGAGAAGCTCGAGGCGGGGATCATGCTGACGGGGACCGAGGTGAAATCGGTGCGTAACGGACGCACGAATCTCCGGGATGGGTTCGTACGGATCGACGGCAGCGGTAACGCGGCGTGGCTGGAGAACGTGCACATATCGCCGTATGCGCAGGGCAACCTCATGAACCACGAGCCGATGCGGCCCCGGAAGCTGCTGCTGCACCGCAAGGAGATCTCGAGCCTCATCGGCAAGGTACGCCAGAAGGGGTACACGCTGATCCCTCTGCGCGTGTACTTCTCGCGCAACCACGCGAAGGTGGAGGTGGGTTTGGCGCGGGGCAAGAAGCAGTACGACAAGCGAGAGGCGATCGCCGAACGCGACGCCAAACGCGAAATCGCGCGGGCCATGCGGCGCCACTAATTCTTGCCTCCCCACCGTGTGGGGAGGTCGGGCCCGGCCGCGAAGCGGCCGCGCCGGGTGGGGAGTTGGAACGAGAGTCAGCCTGTAAAGGACGATTGTTTTCGCGAAAGTCGGTTCGTAGACTGCCGCACGTGTCCGCAGCATTCCGCAACCTGAAAGCGGCGGCTCACGAATTCATCCACAGGCGAGTAATAGAAGAGGACGAGATTGAGGAGCTCCGAGACCTCGTCGAT
>Ga0209471_1000982_pt1 | contig 17702 bp, 15 predicted proteins | sample GraSoiAngelo_128_FD_185885 | JGI IMG/M metagenome (GOLD analysis project Ga0209471, IMG submission 185885) | Grasslands soil microbial communities from the Angelo Coastal Reserve, California, USA - 14_0927_12_20cm (SPAdes) (version 2) | ecosystem: Environmental > Terrestrial > Soil > Grasslands ...
AGGGGCAGCCAGTGCTGGAAATGTGGAGTGGGCCGCAGCGGCCAGTAGGCGTCGTCAGCCTCGGTGCGCTTGACCGGCGAACCCGAGTGGACGGCGAGCGCGCCGAAGCCGGTCTTCTCCAGCGCGGCCGCCACACCGCGCTGCAGACTCTCGACATGGGCGCGATGCAGTGAGGCGAGATCCATGGCGCTCACTCTAACGCGATCTTCCCCCAACGACTCGACCGGCCTACGCCCAAGGTCTCAGATGGCGGCGAAGACTCGTGCGCTTTCTGTTCGATCGATCATTTTCAATCCAGTTCACAGCCTGCGGCAGAGCGAAGTCCGAAGTGTTGTCCACAAATCGCGCCCATGGCTTCACAGCCCTTCCACAGCACGACTGCCCAGATTCGAATCGCCGTACAGATCTGCACCTGTTCTGTTTCTGCGCTGTTAGGTCGCGTCAAGAACTGGCACGCGTGATGCTCTAGTCCCGTCCGTGCTCGGCGGTCCGGTGGGTCGCCTGGCGCGCAGGCCTCGAACCTGTTTTTCGAAAGGAGGATGGGAGTTCAGGCCAGAAACCTCGTGCGGGTCGGAAACCTGGTTCCAGGACATTCCGACCCTCGCACTGGCGAAACGCCGAGGACCAGCTGCGGTGGGCTCATCGCAGTGAAGGTCGAGGGCGGAGGGGGCGTGAAGGCGCTTCCACGGTGCGGGGGGAGAAAACCCGGAGGAGGAGAAGCCCAAGAGGGGCGCGGATCGATCGGGGCTTTAACCGGTCCCATCGACACCGCACTCACCGCGGGGAGCAAGGCCCTGAAGTCGAGGGCGCATTCGCTGGTCAAAGGCGGATGCGTCCAACGGCCAGAGGGCATGAAACGGCCGGGGAAACCCGGTACGGCTCCGCGGAGAGGGAGAAACCCCTGAAGGGCAAACCCTGGACGTGGCTGCGGGGTGAAATAAACCCGCAAGGTTGGTGGCGGAGCAAACCGTCGAGGGCGTGCGAAACGCCGAGGACGGAACTAAGTCCGGGCTGGGATTTCCCGGGCGTGTGTGGACGCTGCCAGCTGATGCCGCGATGAGGGACGAAACCCCAAGGGAGGCGCTCTCTGGTCGTCCGGAAGGTCGCGAGGTCTTCCGGGATACGGGGAGCAGGTCGCAGGTCGTCGAACTCTGAAGGAGGCGAAAAGCTCTCGGGAGGATGAAATCGTCGGCGCGAGTCGGCGATGGACGGCGTACGAAGAGAAACCGCAGGGTCCGGTTGAAAGGCCGAGATCGAGGCGGGAGCGGGATAAGCCAACTGTCCCGTGATTCGGACGCATAGGAATACTCCGAGGAGCATCGAACCTCCATGAGAGGCAGCGCAGGCCGGGGCAACCCGGCAGGTGCAACGACAGGCGGTCCTTGAACCTCCGAAGGGGAAAGCGCGCCGGGTGGTCCTTCGGGCCACCGGGCACGTTTTCTTTTTTGGGCGCGCAGCTCGCTCCAGGCGCAGATCCGCGAGCGCAAGCATCGGACCTTGAAGGTTCCGGCGATGCGTTCTAGCGTGCGCCCTCCGGTCAGGAGGGTCCATGCGGATCATTCTCGCAGCGCTCCTCTTCTCGTTGGCAGCGCAGGCGAAAGAAACCGTTCGTATCGCCTTCATCGGTCCGCTCACCGGCGGCAACTCCGCCGTCGGCCTGGGCGGCCGCAACTCCGCCGACCTGGCCGTCAAGCTGCACAACGCCGGCCCCGGCTCGAAGTACCAGTACGAGCTGGTCGTCCTCGACGACGAGTGCAAGCCCGACGCTGGCGTGCAGATGGCGACCAAGGCCGGCTCCGACCGCAGCATCGTCGCGGGGGTGACCCACTACTGCTCGGTGGTGGCGATGGCCACCGTGGACACCTTTCACCGCTTCGGCCTTCCCACCATCGTCTGGGGCGCGGTCCTGCCCGACATCACCTATGGCCACGACTTCAAGGAGATCCACCGGGTCAACGGGACGATGATCAACCAGAACGAGACCAACGCGAAGTTCATGGCCGCGCAGGGCTACAAGAAGTTCGCCGTCATCCACGACACGACCGACTACGGCAAAGGCCACGACAAGTACTTCACCAAGTTCATCACCGAGGCGGGCGGGCAGATCGTCGGCGACTTCGGCGTCACCGCCGACCAGCAGGACTTCACCGCCGAGCTGACCCAGATCAAGGCGCTCAGTCCCCAGGCGCTGTACTTCGGCGGTCTGACGCCCATCGGGGTGCGCATCCGCTCGCAGATGGACAAGCTGGGCCTGAACGCGCAGTTCGACGGCACCTCGGGGATCGTCAACGACGATTTCATCAAGGCGCTCGGTCCGCTCGCCGAAAGCGTACTCGCCTTCCGCGAGGGCGCGCCGGCCGAGAAGCTGCCGGGCGGGAGGAAATTCCTCGAGGAGTACGGCAAGCAGGGCTACTCCAACCCGCCCGAGGCGTACGGCCCCTTCGCGTTCGTCGCTGCCGACCTGCTCATGCAGACCATCGAAAAGACGGGCCCCGATCGCCGCAAGATCATCGCCGGACTCGCCCAGGTGAAGGACTTCGATTCCATCGTCGGCAAGATCACCTTCGACGATCACGGCCAGAACACCGTCCCCGTCATCACCAAGTACGTCGCGCAGGACGGCAAGTGGGTCTTGTGGGAGGAGAGCGAATACGCCAGAGGCTCGCGCAAGCTGCGCGGCAAGTAGCGATGTCGATCATCGCCCAGTACGTCATGAACGGCGCCATGCTCGGCATGATGTACGCGCTGGTGGCGGTGGGCTTTACCCTCTTCTTCGGCGTGCTCGACGTCATCCAGTTCGCCCACGGGGACGTGCTGGCGGCGGGCGCCTTCGCCGCGCTGGCGGTCTGGTTGGGCTTGACCAGGCTCGGGGTCGCATCGCCCGCCCTCCTCCTCGCGCTGGTCGTCGTCGCCGCGACGGTCGCCACGGCCCTGCTCGGCGCGGCGGTGGCGCGCTTTCTCGTCTTGCCCCTCAAGGGCGCGCCGCAGCTCAACGTGCTGCTCGTCACCCTGATGATGGGCACCGTGCTGCGCGAATCGATCCGGCTCTTCTATCCGGGCGGATCGCAGCCACAGCTTTTTCCCGCGCTCCTGCCGACGAGCAGCGTGGCCTTGGGCGAGTTCAACCTGCGCATCGACAACGTCATCCTCCTTGCAGCCGGCACGGTGCTCATCGCAGGGACGAGTCTGCTCGTCACCCGCACGCGGCTGGGCCTCGCCATCCGCGCCGTCGCCCAGGACGAGGAGACGGCCCGCACCATGGGCGTCGACTTCCGCCGCATCGTGCTGCTGACGTTCGCGCTCGGCTCCGCGCTGGCCGCCTTCGCCGGCGTGATGGACGGCCTCTATTACAACGAAATCTTCTTCGGCATGGGCCTCTTGCTCGGGGTGATCGGCTTCGCCGCGGCCATCATCGGCGGCCTGGGAAATCTCTACGGCGCCATCCTCGGCGGGTTCTTCTTCGCCGCACTGCAGACGATCGGTGCCGTCGCGCTGCCCTTCGCCAGCGCCTACAAGGACGTGTTCGCTTTCGGCGTGGTGATCGCTTTGATGGCGCTGCGGCCCAAAGGCCTCATCGGCGAGCGAACCAGCGAGCGGGTATGAGGAAGGGCCTCCTGGCGGCGGCGGCGGTGTTGGCCGTCTCGCTCGCGCTGCGCGAGGATGACTTTGCTCTTCTCCTCTTGACCCGCGTCCTCATCGTCATCCTCGCCTGCCTGGGCCTCAACGTGCAGTTCGGGTATGCCGGCGTCGTCAATTTCGCCGGCGCCACTTTCTTCGGGGTGGGCGGCTACACCGCGGCGGTCCTCGCGCGCAGCACGGCCGTTCCGCATCTCTTCATCCTGCTCATCGGCGGCGCGGCCGCGGCGCTGGCCGGCACCATTCTCGTCGTCCCCGTCCTGCGCACGCGAGGGCATTACGCAGCGCTCGTGACCATCGCCTTCGCCCTTCTCTTCCGCACCTTCTTCGAGGTGAACGATGCGCTGGGCGGACCGCAGGGGCTCAAGCTCCCCGAGCTGCGCATCGGACCCGTCCACTTCAACGACGCCATCGAGATCGGCTCGTTCTTCGCCTCCTTCTATCTCAAGTACATCGTTCTCTCGCTGCTCCTCGCGGCGCTCGGTTTCGCCTTTGTGCTGCGGCTCGAGCGCTCCTTCATCGGCGTCGCCCTCGATTGCATCCGGCTCGACGAGATCGCCGCCGCATCTTTCGGAGTGGACGTCGCGCGCTGGAAGATCGTCGCCTTCACCTTGGGCAACTTCCTCATCGGCCTTGCGGGCGCGCTCTCTGCCTTCATGGTCGGCTTCATCGCTCCCGACAACTACAGCTTCGGCGAGTCGCTCATTTTCGTCTCCATCCTGCTGCTCGGCGGATTGGGCAACCCCTGGGGACTGTCGCTGGCGAGCGCCGTCGTGCTGCTCCTTCCCGAGAAGCTGCAGGTCATCGCGGAATATCGCTTCCTCCTCTTCGCGGCGGTGGTGATTCTCATCCTCCTCTTTCGGCCCGCCGGCCTTTTGCCGCGGCCGCTGCGGCGGCTGACATGAGCGCGCTGCTCCGCTGCCGCGACCTGTCGCGCGCGTTCGGCGGCCTGCTCGCGCTGGAAGGGCTCGATCTCGACGTCGAGGAAGGCGGCGTCCTCGGGCTCATCGGCCCCAACGGCTCCGGCAAGACGACGTTCTTCAACGTGCTCACGGGCTTCTTCCCCGCCACTCGCGGCGAGGTGCTCTTCGCCGGCGAGCCGATCACCGGCCTGTCCCCGCAGGTCGTCTATCGCAAAGGCGTCGCCCGCACCTTCCAGCGCTCGCGGCTCTGCTTGCCGCTGTCGATCTTCGATAACTTGCTCATCGGCAACCACAAGCGCCTCGATCACCGGCTCTGGTCGAACCTGGTCGACCGCCGCGCGCTGCGGCGGCAGATCGAGCAGACGTTCGCCGAGGCGCGCGAGCTGGTGCGCATCTTCGATCCGCCCCTCGCCGATCGGCTGCTCGAGCCGGCCTCGCGCATTCCGATGATCGACCGCCGCCGCATCGAAGTGTGCCGTGCCCTCATCAGCCGCCCGCGCCTGCTCTTGCTCGACGAGCCCTCGGCAGGGATGACCCAGGAGGAGACGATGCGGCTGATGGACGACATCCTCCAGGTGAAATCCAGGCTGGGGGGGCTCACCATCATCCTCATCGAGCACGAGATGACCGTGATCGAGCGAGTCACGGAGCGCTGCGTGGTGCTCAATTACGGGCGCAAGATCGCCGAGGGCGCCTACGCCGAGATCGCGCGCACTCCTTCGGTGCGCGAGGCGTATCTGGGTCTGGAATGAGCGCGCTCCTGCAAGTCGAGAACCTCTTCGCCGCCTACGAGCGCGCCGACGTGCTCGAGGATGTTTCGCTCAGCGTCGAGCGCGGATCGATCACCTGCCTGCTCGGCTCCAACGGCTCGGGCAAGACCACCCTCATCCGTTCCATCCTCGGCCTCACCCCGCCGCGGCGCGGGCGCGTGCTCTTCGAAGGAGCCGACATCACCAGCTGGCCCACGCACCGCATCGTCGAACGAGGAATCTCCTGCATTCCCGAGGGGCGCAAGGTCTTTCCCCGGCTGACCGTGCTGGAGAACCTGCGGCTCGGCGCCTACCTGGAACGAGGGCCGGAGGTCATCGCGAAAAGGCTCGATCGCGTCTTCGCCGTCTTCCCCCAGCTCGACGATCGCCGCGCGCAGCTGGCCGGCACGATGTCGGGAGGTGAGCAGGCGATGGTTTCCATCGGCCGCGGAATGATGAGCGCGGCGAAGCTGCTGCTCGTCGATGAGCCCTCGCTGGGGCTTTCGCCGCTTCTGGTCAAGGAGAACTTCGCCGTGATCCGCCGCATCAACGAGCAGGGCACGACCGTCTTTCTCGTCGAGCAGAACGTGCACCAGACGCTGTCCATCGCGCAGCGCGGGTATGTGCTCTCCAAGGGCCGCGTCGCCGTGCAAGGCTCGGCGCAGGAGCTGCTCGAGAACGATCGGGTGCGCCAGGCGTACTTCGGACAAGGAGCGCCGCGATGAACGCCGTCGAGTTGACCTGTGAGCTGGTCCGCATCGACACCATCAATCCGCGCAGCCCGGAGCGGCCCGCGGCGGAGCTGTGCGCGAGATTGCTGGAGAAGGCGGGCTGGCAGGTCCGGCTGCACGAATTCGCGCCGGGGCGCGCCAGCGTGGTCGCGCGCCGGGAAGGACCGGGCGAAAGGAAGCCGATCTGCTTCGCCGGCCATCTCGATACCGTTCCGCTCGGCGCGCGAGCCTGGTCGCGCGATCCATTCGCCGGTGAAATCGACTCCGGCAAGCTCCATGGCCGTGGCTCGAGCGACATGAAGAGCGGCGTCGCGGCGATGGTGGCCGCGGCCCTCTTGATGAAGCGCTTCCCCAAGGCCGGCATGACGCTGCTCTTGCTCGCGGGCGAGGAGACCGGCTGCGAAGGCGCCGCGCATCTCGCGCGGCTTCCCGGCGCTCTGGGCAGCGCTGGCGCGCTCGTCGTCGGTGAGCCCACCGGCAACCAGCCCGTCCTCGGCCACAAGGGAGCGCTCTGGTTGCGCGCGCGCACCCGCGGAGTGACCGCGCACGGGTCGATGCCGGAGAGGGGAGTAAACGCGGTGGTCAAGGCTGCGCGCGCCGTGCTCCAGCTCGCCGAGGTACGCTTCGCCATCGCTCCCGACCCGCTGCTCGGCGCTCCAACCCTCAACATCGGCACCATCGCAGGCGGCCTCAACGTCAATTCGGTCCCCGACGAGGCGGCGATCGGCATCGACATCCGCACCATTCCGGCGCAGCGGCACGCGCAGGTGCGCAAGGAGCTGCAGGCGGCGCTCGGCCCCGAGGTGGAGCTGAGCGCGCTGGTCGATCTGGAAGGGGTGCGCACGCCGGAAGACGATCCCTTCGTCCAGACCGTGCTCGGGATCGTCGAAGCCCCGCCCGGCGTCGCGACCTACTTCACCGACGCCAGCGTGCTCACGCCAGCATTCGGCGGCGTCGCCACGGTCGTGCTCGGCCCCGGCGAGATGGCGCTCTGCCACCAGACCGACGAGTACTGCCGCGTCGATCGCATCGAGGAATCGGTCGAGGTCTACGGGCGCATCGCGCGCGCCTGGTGCGGATCGTGAGCGGGCTCGAGCGGCTGGGCGCGGCCGAGGCGCTGCGGCGGATCTCGCGCCGCGAGATCTCCGCCGAGGAGCTCTTGCGCGACTGCCTCGAGCGCATCGAGCAGCGCGAGCCGGCCGTCCAGGCGTGGGAGGCGATCGACCGCGCTCCCCGCCCGACCGAGGACTCGCGCCTGCGCGGGCTGCCTGTCGGCGTCAAGGACCTCATCGACACCGCCGATTTTCCCACTGCCTACGGGTCGGCCATCTACCGCGGACACAGGCCGGAAGCGGATGCCGCTTGCGTGCAGTCGCTGCGGCGCACCGGCGCCGTCATCCTGGGCAAGACGGTCACCACCGAGTTCGCCGTCTACACGCCGGGCAAGACGAAAAATCCGCACGACCTGTCGCGAACTCCGGGAGGATCGTCGAGCGGCTCGGCGGCGGCGGTCGCCGATTTCATGGTCCCCGCGGCGCTGGGCACGCAGACGGCGGGCTCGGTGATCCGGCCCGCTTCCTTCTGCGGCGTGATCGGCTGGAAACCTTCCTTCGGCCTGCTCCCCATGGCGGACATTCACCCTCTCGCTCCCTCGCTCGACACTCTCGGCTTCTTCGTCCGCGAGGTGGAGGACGTGCCGCTCCTCATGACCGCGCTGGGCGTGCCCACGCAGCTGCGCGCGATCGAGCCTCGCCTCGGCTTCTGCCGCACGGAGGAGTGGCCGCTCTGCCAGACGAAGGATCTGATCGAATCCGCCGCCGGCAAGCTGGGCGCCGAGGAGGTCGTCCTCGGCCCCTCCTTCGGCGGCCTGATGCAGTCGCAGATTGCCATCATGGGCGCGGAAGCCGCGCGCTCGATGCGCGAGGATCGGGCGCGGCTGAGCCCGCGCCTGCGTGAGTTTCTCGACGCGGGAGCTCGGGTGACGGCCGAGCAGCTCGAGGCTGCGCGCGCGCAAGCGGAGATCTGCCGCCGGGAGATCGACGCTCTCTTCGCCCGCTTCGATGCGCTGATCACCCCCGCCGCCAACGGCGAGGCGCCGCCCCTCGAGACGACCGGCGACCCGGCCTTCGCCCGCATCTGGACGCTGCTGGGAACGCCTGCTGTCTCGCTGCCGCTGCTCGAGGGACCCTCGGGACTGCCGGTGGGATTGCAGCTCGTCGGCCCCCGGGGCGAAGATGAGCGCCTGCTGGCCGCCGCCAACTGGGTGGCGCAAAGGGGACGCGCATGAACGGCCTGATGATGGATTACCCACTCACGCTCGCGCACGTGCTCGATCGCGCCGGACGTTATTTCCCCAAGCAGGAGATCGTCTCGCGCAGACCCGACCGATCGATCCACCGCACCACGTACGGCGAATTCCACCGCCGCGCGGGCAAGCTCGCGAACGCGCTCCGGCGGCTCGGCCTCGCGTCAGGCGATCGGGTGGCGACCCTGGCCTGGAATCACAGCCGCCATCTCGAAGCCTACTTCGCGGTCCCGCTCGCCGGCGGTGTCCTGCACACGCTCAATCCGCGGCTCTCCGCGCAGGACCTCGCGTACATGGTCAATGACGCCGACGACAAGATCATCCTGGTCGACGACGTGCTGCTCCCTGTGCTGGACAAGTTCCGCAGCGAGATCCGCCCGCGGCACGTGATCGTCTTTGGCCATGGCGCGACGCCGGCGGGCGCGCTCGACTACGAGCAGCTCATCGAGCCGCAGAGCGCCGACTTCGACCCCGGCCCCATCGACGAGGAGCAGGCGGCAGGGATCTGCTACACCTCAGGCACGACCGGCCGGCCCAAGGGAGTCCTCTACAGCCACCGCGCGCTGGTCCTGCATTCCTTGATCTCCGCGCTGCCGGATTCGATCGGCCTCTCCCAGGCCGACGTGGTCATGCCCGTGGTCCCCATGTTCCACGTCAACGCCTGGGGCCTGCCCTTCAGCTGCACGATGGTCGGCTGCAAGCAGGTCTTCCCCGGGCCGTGCCTCGATCCGCCCAGCCTGCTCGCCCTGCTCGCCGAGGAGAAAGTGACCTGCACGGCGGGCGTGCCCACCATCTGGCTCGGCATCCTCGAGACGCTCGACAAGAATCCGGGCGCCTATGATCTGAAAGCGCTGAAGCAGATGGTGGTGGGAGGATCGGCCGCGCCGCCGGCGATGATCGAGGGCTACGAGAAGCGGCACGGCCTGCACATCCTCCACGCCTGGGGCATGACCGAGATGTCGCCCATCGGCACCATCTGCCGCGTCAAATCGCAGCTCAGGAGCGCGCCGGCGGCGGAGCAGCTGCGCCTGCGCGCGACCCAGGGATTGCCGGTGCCCTTCGTCGAGCTGCGCGCCGTCGGCGAAGACGGCCCCGCCGCCTGGGACGGAAAGTCGATGGGCGAGCTCCAGGTGCGCGGGCCCTGCATCGCCAAGAGCTACTTCCAGAACCCAGCGGAGGAGGACAAGTTCACTCGCGACGGCTGGTTCAGGACCGGCGACATCGTCACCGTCGACCCCGAGGGCTACATCCGCATCACCGACCGGAGCAAGGACGTGATCAAGTCGGGCGGCGAGTGGATCAGCTCCGTCGATCTGGAAAATGCCTTGATGGGGCACCCCGCGGTCAAGGAGGCCGCGGTGGTGGCGATCAAGCATCCCAAGTGGGACGAGCGGCCGGTCGCCTGCGTCGTGCTGAAGGAGGGACAGCGCGCGAGCGAAGACGAGCTGCGCCGCTTCCTCCAACCGCTCTTCGCCAAGTACCAGCTGCCCGACGCCTACGTCTTCATGGAGCAGCTTCCGCGCACGGCGACGGGAAAGTTCCTCAAGACCGCGCTGCGGCAGCAGCTCAAGGATTTCAAGTTCAGCGCTTGACGGCGCTGATCATGAAATTCCACCCGAGCGCATCGGGCACGAAGCGCGCGAGCGGACCGAGCCACTTGCGATCGTAAGCGGTCGCGACGGGCGTGATCTGTGCGCTCTCGAAGGCGCCGAACATCTCCCGCAGCTCGCCGGAGGTATAGGCCTTGGTGCCGACGCTCTCCATGTGATGCCAGACCACGTCGGCGAGCGAGCGCAGCGGCCTGCCCGCGAGCAGCGCCCGGCGCACCCAGAGCTTCGCGGCCACCAGTGAAAGGCGCGAGTACATCATGCCGACGAACGAGCCGCCCGGGCGCAGCACGCGGTGGATCTCGGCGATGATCTGCTCCGGCTTCGCCGAGTGGTGGATCACTCCCCAGGAATAGACGAGGTCGAAACTCGTAGCGGAGAAGGGCAGGTCCTCGGCGTCGGCGCGCCGAAGATCGGAGCGGTGCCCGTGCAGCGCCAGGTGCTGGCGCGTCGTCTCGATGGCGGCGTCGGTGAGATCGACGCCGTGGCAGATGGCGCCGGCACGCGCGAACTGCAGATGATCGCATCCAGCGCCCACGCCGATCTCGAGCAGCGCCTTCCCTGCCCAGCGCGTGAACTGCGCCGCGGTGAAGATGTGCGGCTCCTCCTGGTAGCGATGCTGCTCGACGTTGGCGAACCAGTCTCGCGAGCGCACCGGCGTGCGGCCGACGATGAAGTCACTGGTCCCGCAAGGTTCTTTCTCCCAGTAGTGGCGAACGGCGACGTTGAGAGACATCCGCCCCTCCCCTCGGAGAGATGCGCATCGAGCCGAGACTTGGCCAGAGAGCGGGCGGCCGAGCAGGGCCTCGCGCGCCGCAGCGCGTGTTGACCCCCTCCCCGCGCGGTGCTAACGGACGTGCCCCGCGCGATCGGCTGCGCGCACTTCTCGCAAAAAAGGGGGCACCGTGACTTCCGTCACCGTGACCGTCAATGGGGCGAGCAAGACCCATCAGGTCGAGCCTCGTCTTCTTCTCGTCCACTATCTGCGCGAGACGCTCTCGCTGACTGGCACGCACGTCGGCTGCGACACGGGCCAGTGCGGCGCCTGCACCGTGTTGCTCGACGGAGCGGCAGTGAAGTCCTGCTCGCTCTTCGCGGTGCAGGCCGACGGCCGCTCGGTCACCACCATCGAGGGGCTGGCGAAGGATGGGAAGATGCATGCGATGCAGGATGCGTTCTGGCAGGAGCACGGCCTGCAGTGCGGCTTCTGCACGCCGGGGATGATCCTCTCCGCCTGCGAGATCCTCGAGCGCAATCCGCGCGCCAGCGAAGCGGAGATCCGCACCGGGCTGGAGGGAAATCTCTGCCGCTGCACCGGCTACCACAACATCGTCAAGGCCGTTCAGGCCGCTGCCCAGAAGGCGAGGTAGCCCATGGCCGAGACGCAGAAGATCTTCGGAGCGAGCATCAAGCGCAAGGAAGACCCGCGCTTCCTCACCGGCCGGGGCAACTTCACCGACGACGTCAAGCTGCCCGGCACGACCTACGCGGTGTTCGTGCGCAGCCCGCATGCCCACGCGCGCATCCGCTCGATCGATTCTTCCGCGGCGAAGGCGCTCAAAGGCGTCCTTGCGGTCTTCACCGGCAAGGATCTTGCTGACGCCAAGGTCGGCTCGCTGCCCTGCGGCTGGCTGTTGCCCGGCATCAAGGTGCCGCCGCACCTGCCGCTCGCCGCCGACAAGGCGCGCTACATGGGCGACGCGGTGGCGGTCGTCATCGCGGAGAGCCCGTACATCGCCAAGGACGCCGCCGAGCTTGTCGACGTCGACTATCAGGTCCTGCAAGCCATCGCCGACACCGAGAAGTCGCTCTTGCCCGCCGCCGCGCAAGTGCACGACCAGGCGCCGGGCAACGTCTGCTTCAACTGGTCGATCGGCGACAAGGCCAAGACCGAGGCCGCCTTCAAGAGCGCCGCGAAAGTCGTCAAGCAGCGCATCGTCAACCAGCGGCTCATCCCCAATGCGATGGAGCCGCGCGCCTCGCTGGCCAGCGCGAACCCCGCCACCGGCGACGTCACGCTCTGGGTCACCTCGCAGAATCCGCACGTGCACCGGCTGCTCATCGGGGCCTTCGTCCTCGGCATCGGCGAGCACAAGCTGCGGGTCATCTCGCCCGACGTGGGCGGCGGGTTTGGCTCGAAGATTTTCGTCTACCCCGAGGAGTGCGTGGTCACCTTCGCCTCCCGCAAGCTCTCGCGGCCGGTGAAGTGGACGGCCGAGCGGCGCGAGAGCTTCATGGCCGACGCGCACGGCCGCGACCACGTCAGCGACGCCGAGATCGCCTTCGACGAGAACGGCAAGATCGTCGGCTTGCGGGTGAAGACGATCGCCAATCTGGGCGCCTATCTGTCGACCTTCGCGCCGCTCATCCCCAGCTACCTCTACGGAACGATGCTCTCCGGCGTCTACGACATCCCGAGCATCTACTGCGAGGTGACCGGCGTCTTCACCAACACCGCGCCGGTCGACGCCTATCGAGGCGCGGGCCGGCCGGCGGCGGCGTTCCTGGTCGAGCGCATGGTGGATCTCGGGGCGCGCGCGCTCGACACCGATCCCGTCGAGCTGCGCCGGAAGAATTTCATTCCCAAGGAGAAGTTCCCCTACCAGACGGCCGTCGCCTTCGTCTACGACAGCGGCGATCATCACGGCGCCTTGGAGAAGGCTCTGGAGATCGCCGATTATCGAAAGCTGCGCGAGGAGCAGGCGCAGGCGCGCAAGAACGGGCGCTACCTCGGCATCGGCGTGGCCACTTACGTCGAGGTCTGCGGGCCGGCGCCTTCTCAAGCGGCCGGCTCGCTCGGCGCGCAGGCTGGCCTCTACGAGAGCGCGAACGTCCGGGTCCACCCGACCGGGGCAGTGACGGTCTTCACCGGGTCGCATTCGCACGGCCAGGGCCACGAGACCACCTTCGCGCAGGTGGCCGCGCAGGAATTGGGCATCCCCATCGAGAACATCGAGGTGGTGCACGGCGACACGGCGCAGATCCCCTTCGGCATGGGAACCTACGGCAGCCGCAGCGCGCCGGTGGGCGCGACCGCCGTCTATCTCAGCCTGCAGAAGATCAAGGAGAAGGCGCGCAAAATCGCCGCGCACCTGCTCGAGGCCAACGAGAACGACGTCGTCTTCGAGGACGGCAAGCTCTCGGTGAAGGGATCGCCCGATCGCTTCAAGACCTTCGGCGACGTCGCGCTGATGGCGTATCTGGCGCACAATCTTCCCAAAGGTCTCGAGCCCGGGCTCGAGTTCAACACCTTCTTCGACCCGCCCAACTTCACCTTCCCCTTCGGCACGCACATCGCCGTCGTCGAAGTCGAGCGCGACACCGGGCAGATCAAGCTCGAGCGCTACGTCGCCGTCGACGACGTGGGCAACGTCATCAATCCGATGATCGTGGACGGGATGGTCCACGGGGGCATCGTGCAGGGCGTGAGCCAGGCGCTCTGGGAGGCCGCCGTCTACGACGAGAACGGACAGCTGGTCACCGGATCGATGATGAACTACACCATCCCGCGCGCCGACGACGTCATCTCCTTCGAGACGGCGCGGACGGTGACGCCGACGCCGGTGAATCCGCTCGGCGTCAAGGGCGCGGGCGAGACCGGCACCATCGCCTCGACCGCGGCGATCGCCAACGCGGTGATGGACGCGCTCGCGCCTCTGGGCGTGAAGCACATCGACATGCCGCTCACCCCCGGGCGCATCTGGGACGCGATCAAAGGACGGTGACGCCATGTACCCTGCTCCCTTCGAGTACCACGCGCCCGACACCGTGAAAGAGGCGCTCGCGCTCCTCGACAAGTACCAGGACGACTGCAAGGTGCTGGCGGGCAGCCAGAGCCTGGTCGCGCTGATGAAGCTGCGGCTGGCGCAGCCGGCGCATCTCATCGACCTGCGCAAGCTGCCCGGCATGGTGGGCATCAGCGAGAGCGGCGGCACGCTGCAGATCGGCGCCCTGACCACCCATCGCGCGGTGGAGAGCAGCCAGCTGGTGCGCTCGCGGCTCCCTGTCCTCGCCGAGGCGGCGGCCCAGATCGGCGATGCGCAGGTGCGCAACATGGGAACGATCGGGGGCAGCCTCGCGCACGCCGATCCCGCGGCCGATTATCCGGCGGTGGGAGTGGCGCTCGATGCCAGTGTCCAGATCGTCTCGGCGCGCGGGGAGCGCTCGCTGAAGGTCGATCAGCTCATCACCGGGCCGCTCAGCACCACGCTCGCTCCGGGCGAGATCCTCACCCAGGTGCGCGTGATCTTGCCCACCGGGCGCACCGGCAGCGCCTACGAGAAGCTGCCGCATTCCGCGTCGCACTTCGCCATCGTCGGCGTCGCCGCGGCGGTGGCGCTCGACGCGAAGGGCAACGTCCAGGCCTCCCGCGTGGCGATTACCGGCCTCGCCTCCAAAGTGGTCCGCGCCGGCTGGGTGGAGCAGGCGCTCCAGGGCAAGGCGCCCGACGCCGCTGCGCTCAAGTCGGCCGCGGCCCGCGCCGCCGAGCGCCTCGAGCTGCGCGCGGACCTGATCGGCTCGGCGGATTACAAGGCGAACCTCGCCGCCGTCTACACCGAGCGCGCGCTCAAGCGCGCGGTGGCGCGCGCGCTCGAGAAGTGATCAGCGCAGCTCTCGCGCCGCGGCGACCGCCTCGGCGAGGGCATCGACGTCTTCGCGCGAGCTGTAGACGTGCAGGCTGGCGCGCACCGTGCCGGAGACGCCGAGGCGCCGCATGAGCGGCTGGGCGCAGTGGTTGCCGGCCCGCACGCAGATGCCGCGCGCATCGAGGAAGGTGGCGAGGTCGTGCGGGTGCACCCCGCGCAGGTTGAAGCTGATGATGCCGCTGCGCGCGCCGGCCTCTTCGGGGCCATAGAGCACGACGTCGGGCACTTTCGCCAGCTGCGCGAACGCCCGGGCGATCAACTCCCGCTCGTGCGCGCGCACCTCGCCCATGCCGAGCTTTTCCAGATATTCGATCGCCGCGCGCAATCCGACCGCCTCGGCGATGGGCGGCGTGCCCGCCTCGAATTTCGCGGGCGGCTCGAGCCAGGTGGCGCGCTGATCGGAGACCTCGAGCACCATCCCGCCGCCGGTGAGCAGCGGCTCCATCTCCTGCAGCCGCTCGGGCCGCGCCCAGAGAACGCCGATGCCCGTCGGCCCCAGCATCTTGTGCCCGGAGAAGGCGAGGAAGTCGCATCCCAGCTCGGCCACCGAGACGGGCAGGTGGGGCACGCTCTGCGCAGCATCGATCAAGACCACCGCGCCGCTCGCCCGGGCAGCGCGCGCCATCCGTGCGGCCGGAAGGATGGTGCCGAGCGCGTTCGAGACGTGCGAGAGCGCGAGCACTCGAGTGCGTGGCCCGAAGCGCGTCTCCTCCGCGCCGACCACTCGCAGCGACGCTCCCGTCGCCCGCGCGGCCCGCTGCCAGGGAACGAAGTTGGAATGATGCTCGACCTCGGTGACGGCGATCTCGTCGCCTTTGCTCAACAGCCGCCCGGCCCAGCCTTGCGCGACGAGGTTGATCGATTCCGTCGCGCCGCGGGTGAAGATGATCTCCTTCGTGCTCCGGGCGCTCAAGAATCGGCGCACGGCCTCGCGCGCTTCCTCCAGGGCGGCCGTGGCCTCCTCGGCCAGCCGATGGACGCCGCGCCGGACGTTGGCGTTGGAGCGCTGGTAGAACTCGTCCATCGCCTGCAACACCGCGCGCGGCTTCTGCGAGGTCGCGGCGTTGTCGAGATAGACGAGCCCGCGGTCCTGGAGCAGGGGAAAGTCGGAGCGGACGTCTCTCACAACCGCTCCCGCAGCGCAGCGCGCAACACCTCGAGCGGCAGCGTGGCGCAGCCCAGGCGCGAGGGACGGAGCGGAGCCTCGAGCGCGGCGAGCAGCTGCTCGCGAGGAAACGCCGCCGCCTCGGCGATGGACAGACCGCGGACGAAATCGGTCAAGAGCGAGGCAGCGGCGATCGCCACCATGCAGGCATCGCCGCGAAAGCGTGCCGCCGCGATCCGGCCGCCTTCGATCTTCACTTCCATGCGCAGGCGATCGCCGCAAAGCGGATTGAATCCCTCGTGGACCGCGTCGGGCGACTCGAGCGCGCCCTGGTTGCGCGGGCGCCGATAGTGCTCGGAGATGACCGCTCCGTAGATCATTCCCTTCCTCGGCCGCGCTCCGCGATGATCTGCCCCAGGGCGCTGAGCGCGATCTCGGCGGCGCTCTGCGCGCCGATGTCCAGACCGAGCGGCACATGGACGCGCGCCAGCTGCTCCTCGCTCAGGCCCTGTTCGCGCAGCATCTCCAGCACCGCCTTGCCGCGCCGCTTGTTCCCCAGCATGCCGACGTACCCCGCGCTGGAGGCCAGCGCCGCCTTGAGGACGGGGACTTCCACCTTGTAGTCGTGGACGGTGAGCACCACCGCCGTCGAGGGCACGAGCCGGATCTGTCCGATGATCTCGGAGGCGATGCCGACCTTGATCTCGTCCACCTCGGGAAATCTCTCCCGGTTGGCGAAGCGCGGGCGCGCGTCGATGACGGTGGTGCGGAAGCCGAGCGTGCGCGCCAGCGGCACGAGCGGCATGGAGATGTGCCCCGCCCCCACCAGCACCAGATGGGGCCGCGGCGTGTGCAGCTCGAAGAAGGCCTCTTCGCCGGCGATGGTCTCGCTGCGCGAGGCGCCGCGGGCGAAGGCGATCTCGCGTGCGGCCCTGTCGAGCTCGGGCGTCCCGAGCGTCCCTTCGCTCTCGCCACCCTGCAAGAGCAGCAAAGACTGCGCAGGATCGCGCAACGAGCGCACCAGACAGGCCGCCCGCCCCTGCTCGATCTCGCCGGCGATGCGCCGGTACATCCGGACAAGCGCGCCCTCGAGGTCGAGCTGCTCGACGAGAAGCTCCACCGTCCCGCCGCAGGAGAGTCCGATCTCCCAGGCGTCCTCGTCGCCGAGCGCCATGCTCAGCCGCCGCGCTGCGCCGGCCGAAAGCACCGTCTCGGCCTCGGCGATCACCTTGGCGTCGACGCAGCCGCCGATGGTCACCGACCCGCGCACCTGTCCGTCGGCGCCGACCCACATCTTGGCGCCTTCCTTCTTCGGCGTGGCGCCGCGGGTGCCGATCAGCGTGGCCATCGCCACCCGCCGTTCGCTCTTGCCGAGCGCTTCCAGCTGCGAATAGACCTGCTCCATCGTCACACCAATAGATGCCGCTCGAGCGCGCGCAGGCTCATCAGATTGTGCGCGGGAGCGAAGACGTCGACGTGCGGCAGCGCCGCGGCCATCCCTTGCGCGACCGGCTGATATCCCTCGCTTCCGAGCAGCGGGTTGAGCCAGATCAGCCTTCGGCTCCGCATCCTCAGCGCCTCCATGGCGAGCGAGAGCTCCTGCGGGTCGCCGGTGTCCCAGCCGTCGCTCAGGACGATCACCACCGTGCGGCGGTCGACCAGCCTACTCCATTCGGCGTTGAAGGTGGACAGCGAGGCGCCGATGCGCGTGCCCCCCGACCAGCCCTGCGCCTGTAGCCGAAGCTCCGCGAGCGCTTCGTCATAGCGGCGCGCCCGCAGCGCGGAAGTGACGTGGCGCAGCTCGGTGGCGAAGACGAAGCTCTCGACCCGCGCGAACGAGCCCTGAAGCGCATAGAGAAATTGCAGGAGCAGGCGGCTGTAGAGATCCATCGAGCCCGAGACGTCGCAGAGGGCGACGATGCGCGTCTTGCGCGTCTTGCGCCGGCGATGTCGCAGGTCGAGCGGCTCGCCGGTCGAGAGCGAGCGGCGCATGGTCGCGC
>Ga0209471_1000983_pt1 | contig 17689 bp, 16 predicted proteins | sample GraSoiAngelo_128_FD_185885 | JGI IMG/M metagenome (GOLD analysis project Ga0209471, IMG submission 185885) | Grasslands soil microbial communities from the Angelo Coastal Reserve, California, USA - 14_0927_12_20cm (SPAdes) (version 2) | ecosystem: Environmental > Terrestrial > Soil > Grasslands ...
CCTCGGGCTGATACTGCTTGTGGGCGCCATCTACTACGTGCTCGCGCAGCGCAACCAGCCGGCCACCCCCACGATCCAACCGGCCGAAGCCCGCGCCTAGAGAACCCCAGTGGGGGCTGGATGAAAGTCCAGCCCTCACGCTTGCCCAGAAGGTAAGGCCGTGAGATCAACCGCACGCGCCGTCGTCATCGGCGGGGGCGTTGGCGGCGCCTCGATCCTGTACTGGCTGGCACGCCTGGGTTGGACCGACATCGTGCTCGTCGAACGCGCACGCGTCACCAGCGGCTCGACCTTCCACTCGGCCGGGCTCGTCGGCCAGCTTCGCGGCTCGCTCAGCCTGACCCAGATGATGATGAACTCGGTCGACCTCTACCGAAAGCTTGGCGAAGAGGTCGGGCTCGAGACGGGCTGGCACGAGGTCGGCTCGCTGCGCCTCGCCTCGAGCGAAGAACGCATGGAAGAGCTCGCGCGCCAGGCCGGCTGGGCAAAAACCTTCGGCCTGCCACTCGAGCTCGTATCGGCGAAACAGGCGCAAGACATGTTCCCGCCGATGTCCACCGAAGGCGTACTCGGCGCGGCCTACCTCGCCACCGACGGCTACATCGACCCCAGCCAGCTCACCCTCGCGCTGGTCGAAGGCGCGCGAAGGCGCGGTGCCGAGATCTGCGAGGACACGCGGGTCATCGCGATCGAAACCGGCGCGAGAAGAGTGAAGCGCGTAGTCACCGATAAGGGACCAATCGAAACCGACCTGGTGGTCAACGCCGGCGGCATGTTTGCCGCTGAGATCGGGAGACTGGTCGGCGTCACCGTACCCCTCATCCCGATGGCCCACGAGTACCTCATCACAAAGCCAGAGGGCCTCCCGCGCGACATGCCGACGATGCGCGACCCGTCCCTGCTCGTCTACTACCGCCCCGAATCGGGCGGCCTGATCATGGGCGGCTACGAGCGCGACCCGGCTCCGTGGAGCCTCGACGGGATCCCGAGCGACTTCAACGGCAAGCTCCTCGAGCCCGACTGGGACCGGTTCGAGCCGCTGATGACCAACGCCATCGTGCGGACGCCCTCATTGAAGGACGCGAGCGTCGTCCGCCTGGTCAACGGCCCCGAGGCCTTCACCCCCGACGGCGAGTTCATCCTCGGGCCCACCGAGGTCCGCGGCTTCTGGGTCGCCGCCGGCTTCTGCGCACACGGCCTGGCCGGCGCAGGAGGAATGGGGCGCCTGGTGGCCGAGTGGATCGTCGACGGCCGGCCACACCTCGACGCCTGGGAGATGGACTCGCGGCGCTTCGGGCGTCATTACATCAGCCGTGAGTACACGCTGGCGCGGACCCGCGAGGTCTATTCGACCTACTACGACGTCAAGTACCCCGGCCACGAGCGCGCGGCCGGGCGCCCGCTCCGCCTTTCGCCGGCGTACCCGCGCCTCGAGGAGCTCGGCGCCGCGTTCGGCGAGAAGTCGGGCTGGGAGCGTGCCAACTGGTTCGAGCCCAACGCCGCGCGGGGCGACGAGTCGCTCAGGCCGCGCGGGTGGGCCGGCCGGCTCTGGTCGCCGGCGATAGAGGCGGAGCATCGCGGGTGTCGCGAGAACGCTGCACTCTTCGACTTCACGTCCTTCGCGAAGATCGAGGTGCGCGGCGCCGGCGCGGCAGCGTTCCTCGAGCACCTCAGCGACAACCGCGTCGCGCGTGCCGTCGGCGCGCTGACCTACACGCAGATGCTCAACGATGCGGGCGGCATCGAGTGCGATTTCACGATCACACGGCTGGCCGAGGACAGGTTTCGCATCGTCACCGGCACTGCGTTCGGCCAGCACGACCTGTTCTGGATTCGCGACCACATCTCCGACGACGGCTCGGTGCAGGTCGAGGACGTCACCTCGTCGCTCGCCTGCATCGGCTTGTGGGGCCCGGCCGCGCGCACGATCCTGCAGCCGCTCACGACCACGGACATCTCCAACAAGTCGTTCCCCTACATGACCTCGCAGCAGCTTGCCGTCGGCTCGGTTCCGTGCCTGGCCCTTCGCGTCACTTATGTGGGCGAGCTCGGCTGGGAGCTCTACTGCCCGTCGGAGTTCGGGCTGCGCTTGTGGGACACGATCTGGGAGCCAGGCCAGAGCCAAGGACTAACAGCGGGCGGTTACAAGGCAGTGGATTCGATGCGGCTCGAGAAGGGCTATCGGGTTTGGGGCGCCGACATCGGACCCGAGGTGAATCCCTACGACGCCGGCCTCGGCTTCTGCGTGAAGCTCGACAAAGGCGACTTCATCGGCCGCGACGCTCTGGTGAAGGCGCGCGAGGCGCCATCGTCAACGAGGCTTGCGTGCCTGGTGCTGGACGACCCGCGCTCGGTGGCGCTGGGCTCGGAACCTGTACGCATCGCCGGCGATGTCACGGGACGGGTGACTAGCGGCGGCTATGGCTACACGGTCGGCAAGTCGATCGCCTACGCGTACGTTCCTGCCTCGGCAATCATAGGGACGGCCCTGGAGGTCGAGATCTTCGGCACCTGGGTGCCCGGCCACGTCAGCGACGAGCCGCTGTACGACCCCACCGGGCAACGAGTGCGCTCATGACGACGGGAGCCTAAGACGCGTGCGTGAAAACGAGGAGGTGCGCCGCTTCATCGCCGTGCCCCACCCGCCCGTGGTCTCGCAGAGCCAATCCGCCACCTTTCGCCACTGCGGCGACTTCATCCGCTGAGCGGAGAGTGAAGCCGTAAGGAGTGGTCGGCAAGCGCGCCATCATTGCTGGATCGCCGATGCCCACGACGATCCTTCCTGCGCGGGTGATCACGCGCGCCATCTCGGAGAACGCGCGATCCAAATCGGCAATGAAGTAAATCGTGTTGATGGTGATGGCTCCGTGGATCAATCCATCCTCGAGCGGCAGCTGGGTGATCGACCCTGTGTGCAGATGAAGCCGGCCGCTTGCGACATCGCTTTTGAGCCGGCGCGATGCTCGGCTCACCATCGTGGGCGACAGGTCGACGCCGTACACCTGGCCCTTGGGTCCTACGCGTTGCAGGAGCAGCTCGAGCCCCACGCCTCCTCCGAAGCCGAGGTCCGCAGCCACTGTGCCCGGCTCGAGCGCCAGCGCGTCAATCGCGGCCGCAATCAAACCGTGGTTAGAGCGGTTGAGCATGATGCCGACCAGCCTTCCTCGTAAGCCCGTCGGCCTCCCAAGCTGCGCAGCGAACCCGCCAAGCATCCGGCTTCTCAGATCCACCGCGAAATCCTAGTCGCCGGCGAGCTCGAGACTCAACCTGGCGAAGTGTTTGGCGGCGTAGCCGTTGAAGTCGAAGTCGAGCTCCGAGATACCGCTCTGCAGCACTCCCCACATCGCTTCGCGAAAATCCGACATGAACTTCATCATCCCCAGCGAGGCGAAACGTGCTTTGGTCGCCTTACCGAAGTAGGCGGTGAGCAGAATCTGGTCCTCAGCCGCGGCAAACTCGTGGTTGACGGAAAAGTTGGCGAGGTCGAAGAAGCGGTCGCCCATCCCCGCGTACTCCCAGTCGACGATCCGTATCTCGCCGTCGTCCAGGAAGTTGGCGTTGAGCAGGTCGTTGTGGCACGGCGCAGGCGGCTGCGGCCCGCGCACGCGCTGGATGCGTTCGGACATCGCATGCGCGGCGGCGTACTCGGCGGGGATCTCGACCCCATGTGCCTCGGCTTCGCGCCGGTACTCCTCCACCACCTCGTGCGCGTCAAAACGGCCCGGGATCGGCGCCGCGTCATGAAATCTTCGCAGCGCCCCGGCCACCCGCCGGATCGTCTCGGGCCTGCGCATCTCCTGCAAAGAGATCGGACGGCCGTCGATGAAGCGCGTCACGAGCCAGCCCTCGTCCTCGAAGAACCCGGCCACCTCCGGGCCCACCCCCACCTCGGCAGCCCGCAACCCGGCCTGGTATTCAGCGCGGCGGTCGATCCCCAGCAATCCCGTCTGCGCGCCGCCCATCCTCAGGACGAAGGCCTGCCCGCTCACCTCCACCTTGAAGTTGTGGTTGGTGATGCCGCCCTCGAGCGGGGCATAGCTCGCCCCCCGGTCAGGCCAGAGCCTCTCGACGGCGGCCGCGGCGTCCACGCAGGCCGGAGTCTAGCCTGTGCTTGAATGACAGAAAAGTTGGGCGCTGACGAGCTGAAGGCTCTCCGCGAGAAATATCTGCCGCGCGGCGTCACGACCGCGCACGCCGTGGTGGCCGACCGCGCCCAGGGGGCGGAGGTCTGGGACACCGAAGGCCGCCGCTACATCGACTTCGTGGGTGGCATCGGTGTCATGAACGTCGGCCACAACCACCCGCGTGTCATGGCGGCCGTGCGCGAACAGCTGGAGCGCTTCACGCATACGGCCTTCCAGGTCGTCACGTACGAGTCCTACTTGCGGCTGGCAGAGCGCCTCTGTGAGGTAGCGCCTGGCGAGGGTCCTAAGAAGGCGATCTTCTTCAGCACCGGGGCGGAGGCGGTGGAGAACGCCGTCAAGATCGCGCGCGCCGCCACCGGCCGCCAGGCCGTCATCAGCTTCACCGGCGGCTTCCACGGCCGGACGCTTCTCGCCCTCAGCCTGACCGGCACCGTCAACCCGTACAAGCAGGACTTCGGCCCGTACGCGGCAGAGGTCTACCAGACCCCGTTTCCGTATGAATATCGCGGCTGGACCACCGAGGCCGCGCTCGCGCAGCTCGACGATCTCTTCGCCTCCGTGGTCGCACCAAACCGCGTGGCCGCAATCATCATCGAGCCCGTCCTCGGCGAAGGCGGGTTCGTGCCGGCGCCGCCGGCCTTCATGCAGACGCTCCGCGAGATCACCACACGCCACGGAATCCTTCTGATCGCCGACGAGATCCAGACCGGCTTCGGACGCACCGGCAAGTTCTTCGCCATCGAGCACTCGGGCGTGACGCCCGACCTCATGACCGTCGCCAAGAGCATCGCCGCCGGCTTCCCGCTTTCGGCGGTGGTCGGCCGCGCCGAGGTCATGGATGCGCCAGCCCCCGGTGGGCTCGGCGGCACGTACGCCGGCAACCCGGTGGCATGCGCCGCCGGAGTCGCTGTGATGGACGTCATGCGGGACGAGAAGCTACCGGAGCGCGCAGCGCGGATCGGCTCGATCATCGAAGAGCGCATGCGCAGCTGGCAGGCCGAGCACGAGCTGGTCGGCGACGTCCGTGTCGTCGGCGCCATGGCCGGCATGGAGCTGGTGCGCGACCGCAAGACGAAGACCCCGGCCGACACCGAGACCGCGCGCATCCTCGGGCTCGCGCGCGAGCAGGGCCTCTTGCTGCTGCGCTCCGGGGCCCATCACAACGTGATCCGAACGCTGATGCCCCTGACCATTCCCGACGAGCAGCTGCTGGAAGGGCTGGACGTCCTGGGTTCAGCGCTCGCCGAGGTCTCCGGAGCAGTTCCAACAAGGAGTGAGAAATGAGCACGACCCTGAAGAGCCGCGAGATGTTCATCGACGGCAAGTGGGTGCCAGGCACGGGGCGCGAGCACCAGGACATCGTCAACCCGGCCACCGGCAAGGTCATCGCGTCGGTGCCCAAGGGAACCGACGAGGACGTCAACCTAGCGGTCAGGGCCGCCCGCGACGCGTACGACGACGTTTGGTTCGACAGCACGCCCCGAGATCGGAGCGAGCGCCTGCTGAAGCTCGCCGACGTCATCACGCTGCACGGCGAAGAGCTGGCGCGGATCGAGTCGGAGAACGTCGGCAAGCCGTTGGCGCCGACCATATCGGAGGAGATCCCTCCCATCGCCGATTGCTTCCGGTTCTTCGCCGGCGCCGCGCGTCTGCTCGAAGGACGCGCCTCAGGTGAGTACATGAAGGGATTCACGAGCATCCTGCGGCGCGAGCCGCTGGGCGTCGCCGGCTCGATCGCGCCCTGGAACTACCCGCTGATGATGGCCGCCTGGAAGCTGGCCCCCGCGCTCGCGGCCGGCAACACCGTCGTCATCAAGCCGTCGGAGTGGACCCCGCTGAGCCTGCTCCGGCTGGCCGAGCTGGCCGAGGACATCTTCCCGAAGGGCGTGCTCAACGTCGTCACCGGCGACGGCGAGGTGGTCGGCGCCGCGCTCGTCCGGCATCCTGGCGTGAACATGATCTCGCTCACCGGCGACGTGGCGACCGGCAAGATCGTGGCTCGCGAGGCCGCCGCCACTTTGAAACGCGTTCACCTCGAGCTCGGCGGCAAGGCTCCCGTGATCGTGTTCGATGACGCTGACCTAAACGCCGTGGTCGATGGAATCAAGATCGGCGGGTTCTTCAACGCCGGGCAGGACTGCACCTCGGCGACACGGGTCCTCGCCGGCCCGCGCATCCACGACAAGCTGGTCAAGGACCTCGTGCCGGCGGTGGAATCGCTGAAGGTCGGCGATCCCGGCGCCGCCGACACGGACATGGGACCGCTCGTCTCCGAGGAGCAGCTCGAGCGCGTTTCCGGCTTCGTCGAGCGCGCCCGCAAGGCCGGGGCCGAGGTGGCCACGGGCGGAGCGCGCATCAAACGAGCAGGCTCGTGGTACGAGCCGACCATCGTGCTGCCGCCCGGGCCTGAAGCCGAGATCGTCAAGCGCGAGGTGTTCGGCCCGGTGGTCACCATCCAGCGTTTCAGCGACGAAGACCAGGCATTGGAGTGGGCGAACTCCGTCGACTACGGGCTCGCCGCCTCCGTGTGGACCCGCGACGTCGGCCGCGCGCTGCGCATGGCGCGCCGCCTGCAGTTCGGCACCGTGTGGATCAACACGCACATACCGCTCGTCAACGAGATGCCTCACGGCGGATACAAGCAGAGTGGCTACGGCAAAGACATGTCGATCTACTCGCTCGAGGAGTACACGCAGGTCAAGCACGTCATGGCGTCGCTCGACTGAGCGACACGAAAAAGCCGGCGGCGCTGCGCCTGGAGGGCGTGCGCAAGAGCTACGGCCACGTGGTCGCGGTCGCGGGCGTCGACCTGACCGTCGAGGAGGGCGAGTTCTTCACTTTGCTCGGCCCGTCGGGATCGGGCAAGACCACGCTGCTCCGGCTCATCGCCGGTTTCGAGCGGCCCGACGCGGGCCGTATCGAGCTGGGCGGCCGGGACGTGACGTCCGTGCCGCCGCACCTGCGCGAGACGAACACCGTCTTCCAGGACTACGCGCTGTTTCCGCACATGACCGTCGGCGACAACATCGGCTATGGGCTGCGTGTCAAGGGCGTGGCGCGCGGGGAGCGCAGCAAGCGGATCGAGCGCGCGCTGAGGATGGTGCGCCTGGTAGGCCTCGACAGGCGGCGGCCCAGCCAGCTCTCTGGCGGCCAGCGTCAACGCGTCGCGCTGGCTCGCGCGGTCGTCAACGAGCCGGAGGTCCTGCTGCTCGACGAGCCGCTCGGCGCGTTGGACCTCAAGCTCCGCCAGGAGATGCAGCTCGAGCTGAAGCGGATCCAGAAAGAAGTCGGAATCACTTTCGTCTATGTCACGCACGACCAAGAGGAGGCGCTCACGATGAGCGACCGCGTCGCGGTGATGTCGAATGGGCGCATCGAGCAGATCGGGCTGCCGGTCGACGTGTACGAGCGGCCCGCGACCGAGTTCGTGGCCGGGTTCATCGGTATCTCCAACCTCCTCACCCGCGACGGCATCCGCTTCGTGATCAGGCCGGAGAAGCTCCACATGTTGCTCGAGGGCGATACCGCGGAGCGCGGTATGACAGTCGAGCCGGGAGTGCTGGAACAGGTGATTTACGTGGGCCAGTCCACGCGCTACAACGTGCGCCTGGACCGGGGCGAGCACCTCGTCGCCGTGCGCCAGAATACGGAAGCCGCGGATGAGTCGCACGAGCTTGAAGGCAGGCGGATCCGGCTCGCCTGGGCGTCCGATCATACTTACGTGCTCGACCAGCCACAGCCGCCGGACGGAGAACCCGCGACGGCAGACAACAGCAAGGAGAGGTAGGAACGATGAGATCCACAAAAGCCCCAGCCCTGTGGTCCCGGCTGGGAACGGTGGCGGCGGCAGCGCTCCTCATGGCGGCCACCGCGTGCGGCTCGACGACGAACTCCGGCGGCCCGACGGCCAAGGAGCCGCCGACCGCAAAGATCGCGCCGCCGGCGTCAATCGGTGCGGGCGAAGGCCAGCTCAACCTCGTCCTGTGGGACGGCTACGCGGACAAGTCGTGGGTCGACCCCTTCACCGCGGCGACCGGCTGCAAGGTCAACCAGAAGCCCGCCGGCTCGTCAGACGAGATGGTGAGCCTGATGAAGGATGGCGGCGCCGGCCAGTGGGACATGGTGTCGGCGTCCGGCGACGCGGACCTTCGCCTCATCTATGGCGGCGATGTGAAGCCGATGAACACGTCACTGATTCCCGATTTCAACAACTTCCAGACCTACTTCAAGGCTCCGCCGTACAACACGATCCTTGGAGTCCACTACGGGATCTCCCTGCAGTGGGGCCCGAACACTCTGCTGTACAGCACGAAGAAGTTCCCGCAGGCCCCAACCAGCTGGAGCGTGATCTACGACCCGGCCAACAAGGGCCTGGTGACCGTGCCCGACAACCCGATCCAGATCGCCGACGCCGCCCTCTACCTGAGCAAGACCCAGCCCAACCTGGGGATCAAGGACCCGTACGAGCTGACGCAGAAACAGTTCGACGCCTCCGTGGCCCTGCTCAAGCAGCAGCGACCGCTGATCAAGAAGTACTGGGCCCTGGCGACCGACGAGATCACCCTGTTTCAGAATGGCGACGTGACGGTCGGCGCGGCTTGGCCTTTCCAGACCATCCAGCTCAAGGCCGCCGGCGCGGCGGTCGCCGACACCATCCCGACCGAGGGCGCCACCGGCTGGGCCGACACCTGGATGCTTGCCACCAAGGCCACGCACCCAAACTGCGCATACCTGTGGACCAAGTGGGTGAGCACCCCCAAGGTCCAGGCGATGCAGGCCCTGTCGTTCGGTGAGACGCCGGTGAACACCAAGGCGTGCGCCGAGATGGAGACGCTCCAGGCCGGCTCGTGCGCGCAGTACCACGCCGACGCGCCGGGCACCTACTTCAACACGGTCAAGTTCTGGAAGACGCCGATCGCCACCTGCGACGACGGCACCGACACCTGCGTCGCGTACAAAGACTGGCAGGCGGCCTGGACGACGATCACCGCGTAAACCCGAGGCCTGACTCTTGGCAGTAACAAGCGCAGGGCGGCTCCGCAAGAATCGCGGGGCCGCCCCTCTTCAGGCGCTGCTCTGGCGCTGGCCGTGGGTACGACCCGCGCTGCTTCTCATCCCGCCCCTGGCCTGGTTCGTCCTCGTGTACCTGACCTCGCTCGTCCTCCTCCTGGTCACCGCGTTCTGGACCATCGACACCTTCACCACGCAGATCGTCCAGGTGTGGAACCTGGACAACTTCCGGATCATCCTCACCGAGCCGGCCTACCGCCTGATCATCGGCCGCACCGTGGGCATAGCCGCGCTGGTGACGCTCACCGATGCCGTCCTCGCCTTTCCATTTGCGTACTACATGGCCAAGGTCGCTTCGCGCCGCACCCAGACCGTGCTGTTCGCCGCGGTCCTGCTTCCGCTGTGGGCCAGCTACCTGGCGCGGGTATATGCCTGGATCCTGATCCTCAACCACAGCGGCCTGCTCAACTGGAGCCTGCAGTCGATAGGCCTACCGCCGGCCAACATCGGCTACACGAACACGGCGATGTGGCTCGTCTTCTCCTATATCTGGCTGCCGTTCATGATCATCCCGACGTACGCCGCGCTCGAGCGAGTGCCGGACTCGCTGCTTGAGGCAGCGGCCGACCTCGGTGCGCGGCGATGGCGTGCGGTGCTCGACGTGGTGCTGCCGCTGGCGATGCCGGGAGTGGTGGCCGGCTCGATCTTCACGTTCTCGCTGACGCTCGGCGACTACATCACGCCGATCCTGGTCGGTGGCGCCGGCTCGAGCTTCATCGGCAACGTCGTCTACAGCAACATCGGCATCGCCAACAACGTGCCGTTCGCGGCGGCTCTGGCGATGGTGCCGGTGGCGATCATGACCGTCTACCTGCTCGGCGCCAAGCGCCTCGGCGCCTTCGAGGCCTTGTAACAGATGGAGGGTTTCTGGACGAAGCTCGCGCTCAGGTTCTGGGCCGCCTTGATCTTGCTCTTCCTCTTCATCCCGATCCTCCTGATCTTCTTCTATGCATTCAACACCTCGAACATCGAGAGCTGGCCGATCCCGGGCCTCACCTTGAACTGGTTCTACGCAACGTGGGACGACCCGAGCGTTCGTTCCGCGCTGCTGCTCTCGGTGCAGGCCGGGCTCGTGGCGACCGCACTTGCGCTGGTCCTCGGCTCATTCGCGGCATTCGCCATCCACCGCTCAGCGTTCTTCGGTCGCGACGCGGTCAGCCTTCTCTTCATACTGCCGCTCGCACTGCCTGGGATCATCACCGGGATCGCCCTCAACGCTGCCTTCAGCTTCAGCGGCGTCACCTTCTCGATCTGGACGATCATCGTGGGGCACGCCACCTTCTGCATCGTGGTGGTCTACAACAATGTGCTGGCCCGGCTGCGTCGCACGCAGGGCTCGCTCATCGAGGCGGCCGCCGACCTGGGCGCGAATGGGTTTCAGACGTTTCGGGATATCACCTTGCCGCTCATCTCGACCGCGGTCGTGGCCGGCGCCATGCTGGCGTTTGCGCTGTCGTTTGACGAGGTGATCGTCACCACGTTCACGGCCGGCGCGCAGAGCACCCTACCGATCTGGATCTTCGGTCAGATCAGGCACGGGATCCTGCTCCCCGAGGTCAACGTAGTGGTGTCCTTCGTGATCCTGGTCACGGTCATCCCGGTGCTGGTCGCCGCCCGGCTCACGGGCACCAGTGGTGCCGCCCGGGTGCCGGCCGCCCGCTGATCAGTGGATGAACATCGGGACGACGATCGAAGCCATCCACAGCGCCAGGCCCACGGCGATGATGCCGATCTTCTTGTAGCGCCAGCCGATCGCGGCCAGAACAAAGGCGACGAACGCCAGGATCAGCAGGATGACGCCGAGCGAGATGCTCGAAAGGCGGGGGATCAGATCCGCGAGGGACCACAGCGCCAGGCCGGCGGCGATCAGGTCCACCTTCTTTCCGAAGGAAAGGCCGATCGCGGCGACCACGAAGACCACGAACGCGATGATCAGTAGAAGCTCGCTAAAACTCATGGCCGAAATTATGTCCCCTCGCCCCGCCGGCGGAGAGGGGCTTAAAGCACTAGGGCCGGGACAGATCCCCCAGCAGATGCACGCCCCACCCACGCGGCATCAGGCCCTCTGACATCACCGACGCGCGGAACATGAAGCCGTTGAAGGCCAGGTAGGTGGGGTCGGGGATCACCCGCAGCAACCCGACTTGCAGGCCGGCCCGTTCGGCGAGGACCCGGATGGCGCCTTCCGTGTTGGCCCGATACAGGACGGGGAACGTGTCAGCCTCGACGCGGCCGTACAGCCGCGGCACCAGCCTTCGTTGCAGCTGCGGCAGGGCGCGCCCGAGCCGGTTGAACGCGAGGAGCGGGTTGCGCAGGTTCGGGGTCAGAAAGACGAGGTGACCACCAGGCCGAAGCACGCGCCGAACCTCGCGAAGGACGGTTTCAGGGCTGCGGAGATGCTCCAGCACCCAAACGCAGACCACCAGGTCGAAGGATTCGGCGGCGAATGGCATGTTCTCGCCCCTCCCGCCCACCACCGGCAGGCCGGGGGCTCGATGCTCGGCGAGGGAGCGAGCGTCGGGGTCCAGGCCTGCGGCGAGGGCGACCTCACGCCAGAAGAGCTCGACCATGCCGCCACGGCCGCAGCCCAGATCCAGGACCCGGCTGTCCGGCGTCAGGTGGCCGCGGACGAGCGCTTCGATCTGCTCGCCGCTCGAGCTCCAGCCCGGTCGCATCAAGCGATAGCGGGCCCGGTACGAGTTCTGGACGTCGAGGGGCAGGGCCGCCACCCTTTGCGACACGGCGGCATTATCCGCCGCCCGGCGGGATAAGAAAAGGCCCGCGGCGCAAGGCCGCGGGCCCTCGCGAGATCGAGCGCTACTTGATAGAGATGATCGTGCCGATGGAGCTTCCGAAATCACACGGCGGCGGGAAGCCCGACGCCACGAACGTGTTCGGGCAGGCGATCACCTGAACATTTGCGATGGCGGTACCTTTCTTGAAAGGCCCGCTTGCGGGGAAAACGTCAGGCGTAACCAACACGGTTGCCTGGTTGACTGTCGCAGTTGGGACGAGCCCTTCGTCGCAGATCGCATTGCCGAAGGCTATTCCCGAACCGTTGGCAACCGTCTTACCGCTGGTTCTCTCCTGAACTGAGCTGAATATTTGGCTCGAAAGGACTACGTCCAAGGTGTTCGTGTTCGGATCGAACACGGGCCGGCAGGTGTATGTGACTGTGGCCGTGACCGCAAGCTTGGCGGTCAATGTCGCCGATGGAATCGCGATGCTGTCGACTCCGCCCCCTCCACCTCCGCCTCCTCCGGCCGCCTGTGCGTTCAGGGCAAGCTTGCCGGCGATCGTGCGCAGAGCCGCTGCGCCAGGTGCGGTGGTTGACATCGCCACGACCGCCACGACGGCGGCTAAGGCGATGGGGAGCAATGAAATGGCGGAACGCTTGAGCTTGAACAATCCTGTCTCCTCAGGTGAGCGCGACTGACCCCCTAGGTTCCCCTAGATCAGTGGCATAGGCATCGGCCCTCCGCTACCGGACGTTGACCCCCTCAGCCACCCTAAACGTTTGGGCGGCAAAACGGGTAACGGTCGAAGAATTGGTGGGTGGGCGGCGCAGCATGCGCCGCCCACACCGGGCGGTCGACTACGCCGTCTCCCGCCGTCCCTCCCGCATCCTCTCCGCCTCGGGAATGCGTGCCATCTCTTCGACTACCGCGCGGTAGTACAGAACGGCCATGCGAAAGTTCTCAGTTCCGCCACGCGCAGCTGCGCGCCGCGCCCTGCGCACACCCTCCGGAAGCCACTTCTCGGCCAGTGGATGCTCACGCTCACCTAGCAGCCCGAGCACGAGCGCATCCGCCTCCCGAACCGCCTCCCCGGGCGCCTCGACGAACTTCGACTCGATCTCATCCCACCTGGTCACATACCGATCGTGAGCCTCGGCCGTCAGCGGCCTGAGACTCGCGCGTGGCATCTGCTGAGACCGCCGGCTCAGGGCCAGAAGGGCGATGATCAGCAGGCCAACGACCATACCCACGATCACCCAGCTCGTTGTGTCCATCGACACCTCCATCTAGGACAACGCCAGGAGGAGGCGCAGGACTCAGCCGCGTTTTCTTCAGCAGCAGGGCCCAAAGGGGGTTCGGAAGCAGTCACCGAGCATTAGATTTCCCGGGTGGCAGTTTCCCCGGCGGTCCTTCCGGCCAGGTCCGCTCGCGAGCCATGGGGGCACGCTCTGGCAAGACGGCGATTCCGCTCCATCTTGCTGGGGCTGGCGGGCGTGCCGATCGGTGTGGCGTATCTCTGGTACGGGCTGGTCCAGCCGCTCATCTCTGACGAGCCGACCGATTTCGTCCGAACCTACCTCGCGGGCGCGAGGGTTCTCGCGAGCGGCGGCGACCCGTATCAGTGCAATGTGGGTGCGTGCGGGGGATTCCCCCACTACCTCCTTTTCTATCCGCCGCTCGCATTCTGGCTGACCCAGCCGCTTGTCAACTTCGATGCGAAGCTTGTCTCCGGAATCGCGCTGGTCGTGGCGAACGTCTGTCTGTTCGCCTTTGTGTGGCTTGTGTTGCGCGCGCTCCGCGTGCGCGACTGGCAGTTTGCTCTGGTCGCTCTCCTCGCCAGCATCAGCTTCGCGCCCACCCTGACTGAAATTCAGAATCGCAACCTTCAGGTGCTCGTGCTCCTGTTGAGCGCTGTCGTGCTGACGGCATGGTTACGCGGCGATAGGTGGTGGGGCGGTGCCGCCCTGGGCATCGGACTTGCCATCAAGCTGATCCAGGCACCCCTGCTGCTCCTCAGCGTTTGGGGCCGGCGGTTTGGTCTCGCGGCGGCGGCTGTCGCCACGTGGGCACTGCTCTGGCTGGTGGCCGCTCCGCAGTTCCTACCTGAATACGTGTTGCGGGTGGCTCCCTCGCAGGCGCAGGGATCCGGAGAAGTCATCAACGTCGCTCCGCTCGGAACCCTGAACAGGCTTTTTCACCCCGAAAGCCTATACAACTCCGGACGCGGGGGCGGCGTTCTTGTGTTGGGTTTGGCCGGTGTTTTCGCCGTGGCAGTCGTGGTCTTGACGGCCGAGCGCCTGGGAGCTCCTCGGGCTGACCGCGGAGGGCGTGCGTTGGAGCTCGCTGCTGCGGTCGCCGCATCCCCGCTCCTGGTGACGCTCGTTTACGCCGGCCAGTTCGTACTCCTGTTGCTGCCGATGATCGTGCTTCTGGATTACGGGCTTAGGTCGCGGTCGCGGGGGTTGATCATTGCCGTCGCCGTGAGCTGGCTGCTGCTTGGACCGTCATATCTGGCGTTCACGAACGCTTTCGCTGACGGCTTCGGTTTTCCCGTGCTCTTCCAGGTGTGGGCGAACTCGGCGCTAGCCGGCGCGATCGTGCTCTGGCTGGCGACTATGTATGCGCTGAAGCGCCACCGGATAGAGGCCGTCGACCGCTAGAGCTTTTAGAAGCCGACCGGCTCGCGCACGAGGATGACGGTCGTCCGGCCGCGCGAGTAATCGCACTCGAGGATCAGAATGCGGGCGAGCGAAGCCTCGCGCCAGAAAAAAGAGAGGCGCCCGTCGACGGGCGCCTCTCGAGATGACGCTCTAGGGCTCAGCCCATCGCACGCCGGGCGGCCGTTGCCTCCGCGGCTTCAGGCTGCTCTTCGTACTCCTTCGTGTGGTCGAGCTGTGAGCGGTCTTTCAGCAAGGCGACCGCTCCGAAACCAATTACACAACAGAGAAGGATGTAGAGACTGATCATGTAAGGGTTCTTGGCGGGAAGGAAAGTTTCTCCCGCCCAGATCCTGGTCGCGATGTACGGCGCTGGGCCGCCGGCAATCACTGACGCCAGCTGATAGCCGATGGATGCGCCGCTGTATCGGAGCCGTCCCGTGAAACTCTCGGCGATCAATGCCGCTTGGGGCCCGTATTGCATGTCATGTGGAATGAGCGATAGCGCGATGACGATGAAGACGACTAGCGGAATCGCTGTGCTGTAGAGCCCGAAGTACACAAATCCCCATACGGCCATGACGGCTATTCCGGCCATGTACATCGTCTTGCGGCCGATGCGGTCCGACAGGTGACCAAAGAATGGAATGCTGAAGAACGAAATGACTGCAGCCGCACTTACCGCCCAGGTCAGGAACGGCTTGTTCAGCTTGGTGGCGAAAGCTCCGAACGTGAAAACGAACGTGGTGAAGAGGTAGAAGGGCGCCTGCTCCGGAAGCCTCAGCAACGCGCTGAGCAGAATCTCTCTCCAGTTGCGCCGTATCACCTCGGTCACCGGCCGAGCCTCCACTCGCTGCTCCTGGACGATTGACCGGAAAACAGGAGTCTCCATGACTCCAAGGCGGATATACAGGCCGACGCCGACCAGGATGATGCTCAGCAGGAACGGAACCCTCCAGGCCCAGGCTTCAAACGTGGCTGCGCCCGCCAGGGTGAGAGTCAACGCGGTGATTGCAGTGGACGCCAGCAGTCCCACAGGAACACCGAACTGCGGCCAGCTGCCAAGGAATCCTTTGCGTTTTTGACTCCCCCACTCCATTGACATGAGCACCGAGCCACCCCACTCTCCACCTACGCCGATGCCCTGGCACAACCGCAAGACCACAAGAATCACGGCGGCCCACAGGCCGATCGAGTTGTAGGTCGGCATGACGCCGATGAGGAAGGTGGCGATTCCCATGAACAGAAGCGTCGCGATCAGGGTCGCCTTGCGCCCGATCCGGTCGCCATACGTGCCAAACAGCCAGGCCCCGACCGGCCGAGCCAGAAAGCCGACGAAAAAGATGGCGTAGTTGTTCAGGGTCCCGGTCAGAGGATCGGATTTCGGGAAGAACAGCTTCGGAAAAACGAGCGCGGCCATGGTCCCAAAGAGGAAATAGTCGTACCACTCGATTGACGTGCCGACGGTGCTGGCGACCACCGCCCGCACCATCTGTTTCCGACGCTCCTCCGGTGCGTCTGGCCGGCTGTTGGCGGCAACGGAATCAGACATACGATCACCCCCGCAAAGACTTCACGAGAAGCCCGAACGACCCCTTTGATTTACCACCTTTTACCCTGGGCTGGACGCCCGATTTGGAGGGACATTCGTCCCGACGATTGCCCCTGATAAATAAGCGAATAAGCGTATATTCGCCTATACTCCTCCCCGTGCCGATCTATGCCGTACCTCCCAAGTCCCCCGCCATCCTCCGGCGCCTGGAGGAGCTTGACGAGCTGCGCCGCTACCTGGCGCAGCACCTCGGCGACTCGGCGCAGCCGTGGACGGGCGCGCTGCGCCGGCTGGCGGCGGCCGAGGCCGCCGTCGGGTCGACCTCGATCGAGGGCTATGGGGCGAGCATCGAAGACACGGTCGAGATCCTCGCCGGCCGGCACCCGGCCGGCGCCTCGGACGAAACCCAGCGGATCATCGCCGCCTACGCGCAGGCGATGGACCGCGTCGCCGTGCTGGCCGACGATCGCCGCTTCCAATGGTCAGCGCAGACCATGCTCGACCTGCACTTCCTCGTCTGTCACCCACAGCCCCAGGCCAGCCCGGGGCGACTGCGCGAAGGCTCGATGATCGTCACGCGCGGGCTGGGCCGAGAGCCATACCGGCCGCCTGCATCGACCGAGGTCCCTGCGCTTCTCAACGAAGTGGCCACCTGGCTGGGAAAGGGCGACCTGGCGCGACACCCGGTGGTTCGCGCCGCGATGGCTCATCTCGACCTCGTGTCAATCCACCCGTTTCGCGACGGCAACGGGAGGGTCGCTCGTATCGTCCAGTCGTTGGTGCTGGCAAAAGAAGGGCTGCTTCGCCCTGAGCTGGTCTCCATCGAGCCGTACCTCGGGCGGCATACGCGCGAGTACTACGCGGTGTTGGAGGAGGTTCAAGGCCAGGCGTTCGATCCGCGCCGTGATGCATCGCCGTGGGTGGAATTCTGCATCGAGGCTCACGTGTTCGAGGCCACTGAACGCAGGCGCTGGCTGGAAATCGCATACGCCCGCCATGACTTCTGCGAGGAGTTGGTGCGCGACCAGGCTTACCCCGCCCGGTTCGCCATCGCGCTCGACCAGACCCTGCTCGGTTTGCCGGTCACGAACGTCGAGCACCGCCGCGAGGCAGGCATCGCGGGTCCGACCGCGACGCAAGACCTGCAGCGACTGCGTCGCGACGGCTGGCTGGACCAGGAAGGCGGCGGCCGATCCATTCGCTACGTCGCAAGCCGGAAATTGCAGGAGCGCTGGTCGGCTTCCCGGAATGGCTGACCTTTAGCCGGCGGGTAGCGAGAACCCAGAGCCCATAGCACGACAACTGTGCAGGAAGGGCTCAATCCCACGTCGGCGATTCGACCATCGGTGCCCGAATGGCGGACTCTCGGTCGGCAAGGCCGCGACGAACCTGCATCGCAATCAGGTCGGGACTCCCGTACACATCCGCTGCCGTGAAGCGAAGTAACCGAAACCCGGCGCCGACGAGGCGATTCTGGCGCCGGTTGTCATCAACCAGCCGGTCACGATGGTTGCCACCGTCGAATTC
>Ga0209471_1000985_pt1 | contig 17667 bp, 16 predicted proteins | sample GraSoiAngelo_128_FD_185885 | JGI IMG/M metagenome (GOLD analysis project Ga0209471, IMG submission 185885) | Grasslands soil microbial communities from the Angelo Coastal Reserve, California, USA - 14_0927_12_20cm (SPAdes) (version 2) | ecosystem: Environmental > Terrestrial > Soil > Grasslands ...
CTTGAGCTCCTCGCGGAACGTGGTCGCGACGGAGACCGAATCGAACACCGCGTCCACCGCCACGCCCGCAAGCCGCTTCCGCTCCTCGATCGGGATCCCGAGCTTCTCGAACGTCTCGAGCAGCTTGGGGTCGACCTGATCGAGGCTGTCCAGCTTGGGCCGCTGCTTGGGCGCGGCGTAATAGCTGATGGCCTGGTAGTCGACGGGACCGTACTGGACGTTGGCCCAGTGCGGCTCCGGCATCTTCTGCCAGTTGCGGTACGCCTTGAGTCGCCACTCGACCATCCAGCCCGGCTCGCCCTTCTTCTGGGAGATCAGCCGGATGACGTCCTCGCTCAGACCCGGGGGGACGGTCTCCGACTCGATGTCCGTAACGAAGCCGTACTTGTAGGGCTGGAGGACCTGGGCTTCGATGCCGCTGCTCATAGACTAGACACTCCCGAAGTCCTTTGCACGTCGCAAGTTGCAGAGAGGCACCAGGGCGAACGGAATCCTACAGGAATTACTCGGGATTGTCAACCAAAGACAAGGGGCGAGTTGCACCCGGGCGCGAAATCGCCAAATTGGCGCTCCCATGGCAGTCCGGCGCATTCGCCTGTTGGGCGATCCGATCCTGCGGGTCCGCTGCGAGCGGGTCCAGAACGCCAAGTCCGCCGCGACCCGCCTGCTCGCGGATGACCTGCGGGACACGCTGCGCGTGGCGAAGGAGAAACACAAGATGGGCCGGGCCTTGGCGGCACCCCAGATCGGGGCACCGGTACGGATCGTGTTTGTGGCGGTCGACAAACAGCGCTGGACGATGATCAACCCCGAGATCGCGGATGTGGGGCCGGACGACTTCCTCGTGTGGGACGACTGTTTTTCGTTCCCCAATCTCTACGTCCGAGTCAGCCGCGCCTACCAGATCACCGTGAGCTACACGGACCTGAAGGGCAAGCAGCGCACGCTGCCGGCGGAGGGGCCGATGGCGGAGCTGCTGCAGCACGAGATCGACCACCTGGACGGTATCCTCGCCCTCGATCGCCCCAGCGGCGTGGACCCGTTCGCCTTGCGCTCGGAGTGGGAGAAGCTGCACGAGCCCGGCGAGCGCTACGGCCCGCGCACGCCGCGGGAGGTGTGAGCGGGGTTCGGGGTTCGGGGCTCGATCCGTGGCGTAGCGGTGTTGGGCCGTCTAAATTCCCATTCGACAGGGGTGCCCGCCAAGCGCTGCGATGCGGCGGGCTGAGATCACACCCTTTGAACCTGATCCGGTTCGCACCGGCGAAGGGAGCTCCGCATGACCTGCCTCACTCAGATGCACTTCGCCCGCGAGGGCACGATCACTCCCCAGATGCAGCGCGTCGCGGAACGGGAAGGGCTTCCCGCCGAGCAGGTGCGCGACGAGGTCGCGCGTGGGCGCCTGATCATTCCCGCCAACGTGAACCATCTCGCCAAGCGGCTCGATCCGATGGCGATCGGGACGGTGGCGCGCGTGAAGATCAACGCCAACATCGGGAACTCGGCGGTCGAGTCGAACATCGACCAGGAGCTCGAGAAGCTGCACCACGCGGTGCATTACGGGGCCGACACCGTCATGGACCTCTCGACCGGGGGCGACATCGACGCGATCCGCCAGGCAATCCTGGACGCGTCACCGGTGCCGATCGGCACGGTGCCGATCTATCAAGCCGTGACCGAGGTCAAGCAGGTGGAGGATCTCACGGCCGACGACCTGCTCGACATGGTGGAGCATCAGGCGCAGCAGGGCGTGGACTACGTCACGGTGCACTGCGGCATCCTGCGGGAGTATGTGGGGCTCGCGCTCGGCCGGGTGACTGGGATCGTATCGCGTGGCGGCTCGCTGCACGCGTACTGGATGATGCATCACGGCCAGCAGAACCCGTTCTACGTGCATTTCGACCGCATTCTCGAGATCGCCCGCAAGTACGACGTGACGCTCTCGTTGGGCGACGCGCTGCGACCCGGGTCGGTGGCCGACGCGAACGACCGCGCGCAGTTCGCCGAGCTCGAGACGCTGGGAGAACTCACCACACGTGCGTGGGAGCAGGACGTGCAGGTGATGATCGAAGGGCCCGGCCATATCCCGATGCACCTGATCGAGGAGAACGTCCGGAAGGAAAAGTTGATCTGCCACGAAGCGCCGTTCTACACGCTGGGACCGCTCGTCACCGACGTCGCGCCGGGGTACGACCACATCACGTCGGCGATCGGGGCGGCGATGATCGGGTGGTACGGCGCGGACATGCTGTGCTACGTGACGCGCAAGGAGCACCTCGGCCTTCCCAACGCCGAGGAAGTGCGCGAGGGCGTGATCGCGTACAAGATCGCCGCGCATGCCGCCGACATCGCGCGCGGCCGGCCGGGCGCGCGCGACCGGGACGACGCGCTGTCGCGCGCGCGGTACGCGTTCGACTGGAACGAGCAGTTCCGGCTGTCGCTCGATCCGGCGCGGGCGCGCGAGCTGCACGATGAAGCGCTCCCCGCCGAGTACTTCAAGAGCGCCGAGTTCTGCGCGATGTGCGGGCCGAAGTTCTGCTCGATGCACATCACGCGGGAGATCGAGCGGAAGCTCGGCACGCGGGAGGCGGTGCCGGCGGACTAGGGTGCGGGCGGCAGAGCGCTCACGGGCCGCGCTTGACGAAGAACTCGTAGGGGGCCGTCCCGACCTCGTCGCCAAAGGTGCCGCCGCCACGCACGCGTAGCAGATAGGCTCCCCCCGGCGGTACCACGAAGGGCCCCGGTGACCAGTACTGTGGTACGCTGCCGACGAGGCTCGCCCCCTGCCCGGCCAACGTCGCTCCCGTCGCCGGGTCGACGACCTCGAGGGTCATGAAACTCCCGGCGGGCACCGGATTCGCCGTCAGCCGCCACCACGCGCTGAGCGTGTCGCCGGGGGTGCCCGACGAGGTGAACTCGTCGATGTCGCCGGCCGGGAAGATCGCTTCGCCTCGCACCGTGTCACCCAGCGTGAATGACGACGGCACGTTCTCCGGAGCGCGATTGACCGCCACGACGCGGAATCGGTACGGACCGACGAACCGAAACGCGTTCTCGCACGTGGCGTCGTAACACGAGCCAAAAAACTCGCCTCGAGGCTCTGCCACCACGATTCGGATGTCGCCTGAGGAGGGCGCCTTGAACGGGCCCGACGCCTTCTCAAACGACTGTCCCACGACCCGTGCCAAAGTGTCGCCCGTCGCAGGATCCACCGCGACGAGCCACGGATAACCCGGCGATCCTGGTGTCTGCAACACGATGTTGAGATCCTGGCCTCCCAGCGCGGTGAGCGTGTACTCGTCCCAATCTCCGGGCCCGTCGATCGCCTCGTCGGTGACGGAGTCTCCCGGTACGAGCGCGCTGGGTACTCGTTCGGGCGAAGTCCCCAGGCGTTCCACGGTGAAGCGATACGGCCCGCGGTTGTTGGGATCCGGTTTCGGGGAGCTCGCCTCCGCGACCGTGAGCGCGTACCAGCCTGTCTCCGTCAAGTCCACCCGCATGGACTGGTGGTCGTGCAAGCTCGACGCTGCGCCGGGACTCGCGACGGTGCCCCGCCAGCCCGGCTCCCCCGGGGCTACCGGGCTCGACAGGTTCGCCGCCAGGGGCCCGCCGAGAGCCTGGAAGGCGATGTTCACGTGCTGCCCTCGGGTCGCGTAAAACCGGAAGACATCAACGTCACCCAAAGGATCGATCGACTCTCCGGCCACTGTGTCACCGATGGCGAACGTGTCACGGACCGATTCTGGGCCGAACTTGAAAGCGTAGAGCCAGAGCTGGTACGTGCCCGTGAGGAGCGACGATCCGTCGACCCGCACGGTATAGATGCCAGGGGCAAGCGCCAGGCGCCCCGTCTGATCGGCGCCAGCGACGCCGAACCCGGGTCCGAACGAATACGTCGACGCCAGCGTGCGCCCGGTCGCGTCGAGCAGTTGCGCCATCAGGACGCCCTCGGGACCATCTGGGCCGCGTTGCGCGACCAGATTCACGCCAATGGAGTCCCGGACGGTGAATCGCCATTCGTCTACATCGCCCGGCATGTCGATTGATTCTCGTGACACACTGTCGCCGAGTGCGATGGTGTCGGGAGCCGTCTCAGGCCGGCGATTCACCTTGTACAGCAGCACCCGATACGGCCCTCGATCCCGGTCGGTGCGATCGACCGTCCCCGACACGCGGAGCCGGTACGTCCCGGTCGTCGGCAGCGCGAAACGGCCGGTGACCTGACGCAGCAGGCTCGTGTCGGTCCCGCTGCTGCTAACGCCGCCGAGCCGGGTGCCCGCGCTGTCCACGACATCGAGCTGCAAGTACGTGTCCGGCGACCCGCTCCGGGCCTGGAGGAACGCATTGAACTCCTCGCCCGCCGTGCCGGAGAAGGTGAACTCGTCGACGTCTCCAGGGACGTCGATCCCTTCCCCGGAAATGGTGTCGCCCGGGGTGATGACGGTGCTTACGTGCTCCGGACGACGGTCGATCGGGTAAAGGAAAAACCGATACGCGCCTGTGTCGGCGATCTGCCAGGGCGCGGTCCCGGCCACGCGCACGATGTACGTACCGGCGGTCGCTAACTGGAATCGACCGGTCGCGTGGCTGAGAAGGCCGGTGTCCGCAGCGCTGCTCGTGGCCGTGGCCAATACCTGGCCCGAGACCGGGGCAACCTCGAGCTGCACCGCTCGTGGCGCTTGCACGAACGCGTTGTATTCAGCCCCGGCTGACCCTGCGAACGTAAACTCATCCACGTCACCCGCACGGTCGATCCTCTCGCCGCGGATTTCCGTGCCGGCGGGAATCGCCGCGGCCCGGTGCTCCGGCGCACGGTTGATTAGATAGGACCAGAAGCGGTAGGGGCCCCGGTAGCGCGGGTAGTCGTCGCTCTTGACCCCCCACACGGAAAACAGGTAGTCCCGCGATGCGGGAAGACGCAAGCGGCCCGTGGTCAACGTCGGCGTTTCGGCATTGCCGAACACGTAGCCGAGAAAGGTGTGCGCGGCTGTGTCCACGACGTCCAGACTCACCGAACCGGACCCCGCCGGCCCCAACGTTTCCATGACGAGCACGACTTCTTCTCCGGCAGTTCCGTGCGCGAAGAATTCGTCACCGTCGACGATCGGGTCGATGGTCTCGCCCGTCACGGTATCGCCGATCGCGAACCGGGCTGGCACCTTCTCCGGAGCGGTGTTGATCTCGTAGACCATGAACCGGAAGCGCGCAGTGGCGGCCGCCGGGAACGTGCTCACCCTCAGCCGGTAGACCCCTCCCGCCGGCGCGCCGAAGTTGTCGGTCGCGTTGTCCTCGAGCGCCGCACCACTCCGCCTCGCGGTGACGCCCGCGACCCACGAGTGGCCTGCGGAATCGACGACGCTCAGAGACGCGGTTCCCTGGAGGGCGTCGAGAAACACAGCGTACAAGCCGTTCGGGCGCGCCGCGAAGGAGTACCAGCGAGCCGAGTCGCCGGTCACTGCCTGCTCGATGACACTACCGACCGGGACGCGCTCCCCGAGTCCTCGGGGCTCGAAGGGGGACTCGCCACAGGAGAGGCCTGCAACGGCACCCACGAGAGCGACAAGTGATTTGACGGCGCGGGTCACGGTATCAAGTTCGGGCGCAAGAGTCGTGCGCAGGCGCAACACTTCTGTTCATGCGCGTCCTGCGCCAGCTGGTGTGGCAATCATGCAACATATACGGGACCACGCGAACTAGGACGTTGTCGGAACCGCCTATTGCCGGCGCGGGAACTGCCGCGCGGTTGGATGCGTGAAGGTCGACTGCAATGCGATTAATGTCGATCGTCGAATCCGACACTGTTACGGTGCCGATCTGTCGCGCCGCCCCTCGCTTACCGGTCCACGATCGCGAACGCCCGCACCGGAAAGCTCCCCATCCCCCGCACCTTCACCGGCACGGCGAAGAAGCGGAACCCGCCGTCGGGCAGGTCACCCAGCCCGCACAGGTGCTCCACGATCGGGATGCCGGCGCCGAGCAGCAACGTGTGCGCGGGCCGCGCGCCATCGCTCGCGTCGTCGATGTTGAGCGAGTCGATGCCGACGAGCCCCGCGCCCGCGGCGACGAGGTGCTCCGCCGCTGCACGGGTGAGATACGGGTGGCCCATCCCGTAGCGCTCGGTGCGCCAGTAGATGTCCCAGCCCGTGTGTACCAGCACGGCCTTGCCCTTCACGTCCCGCCCGCGGAACACGCCCACGTCGAGCGACCGACCGTCCCGTTCAGTGGCGCGGACCACCAGGCCTTCCAGGTTGGCGACCGCCTCGAGCGGGAAGTCGGCGATGTCCTTCCCCTGCTCGTAGCGATGAGAGGGCGCGTCGATGTAGGTCCCGGTGTTGGCCACGAGCTCAATCTTCCCGATCTGAAAAGTCGTGCCGGTGGCATAGCGCGTCCGGGAAGCCTCGCGCGACAGCCAGTCGCCGATCACGGGCGCCGGCAGCCCGGGGTAGGTGATCATGGCGTGCACGATCGTATGACTCACATCGATCAGGCGAGCGGTCATGGCGCGGGCGGCGGCGTCCGCCGCGCAGGGTCTTGACGGTAGAACTGCTTGAGCTGGGCATACAGCTCGGGATGATCCCGCTCGAGCTGCACCGGCTTCTCGAAGAACGTCTCGGTCGCCACCGCGAAGAACTCCGCCTTGTTCTCCGCTCCGTAGGGGTCGAGCACCGACGCCCGGTCCGCCGCGGCGTCCTGCTGCAGCCTGGCGTACTCGTCCGACAGCACGCGGCCCCAGGTGCGGAGCGTCCCGCCCGAGAGCAACGGCGCGCCGTCGGCGTGACCGTCCTCGTCGTCGAGCTGGTGTGCGAACTCGTGCAACACGACGTTCACGCCATCCGCCGGATCGCGACCGCCCTTGAGGGTGTCGTCCCACGAGATCACGACGACGCCGTCGCCCCACGACTCGCCCAGGAGCGGAGCCCGAGGCTCCGCGATTCCGTCGGCCGTGTGGAGGCGGGCGCGCTTGGGCACGAAGGCCTGGGGGTACACGAGAACGGTTCGCAGCGTCGGATAGCACGGACCCTCGAGATGGAGGAGTAGCAGGCACGCCTCCGCGGCGATCGTGACCCTCATTTCCTCGGTCACGGTGAGACCGCCGCATCCTTCGAAGTGCTTGTCGGAGAGAAACAGCTGCGCCAGGCGCAGCAGCCGCTCCCGCTCTTCCGAGCTCAGCCGGCGAGCGAGAGGAACGTTCTCGTCGACAATGCCACGCCATCGGTCGGGGATCGGGGTGCTCGGCAGCCGCAGCGGCGCCGCGCGGATGCGACGCAGCGCGGCGGAGGCCAGAACGTACCCGAGCACGAGAATGGCCGCCGCGACCAGGATGACCGTCACGAGATGGCGGCGTGCGCCGCCGGCAGCACGCGGCCGAGCGCCTTGAGGAGCTGGCCGTCGGGCGACCCGCCGTCGCGCGCCTCGGCCAGCACCACCGCAAACCGACGGCGCAGCAGCGGGTCGCGCATCGCCTGGGCCGCGAACTGGATCGTGAGGGGAATGAACCACGGCGCCTGGCGCGCGGCGGCGCCGGCGCGCGCGACCGCGGCGTATTGCTCGAACAGGGCGAGCAGAAATCCCCCCTTCGAGGGAAACTGCCGGTAGATGGCCCCTTTGGTGAAGCCCGCCGCCTGGGCGACTTCGTCGAGCGTGGCGAGCTCGATGCCGCGCTCGGCGAACACGCTGAGACCGGCCTGCAGCAGCAGGGCGCGCGTTTCCGCTTTGCGGCGCTGCCGCACGATACCCATGGGAATCAATGATACCGATAAGAATCGTTTCGGGCAAACATAGACCTGCAGCGACCACTAAGATACCCGTGAGTACCGATTTCTAGACGTCCGCGCCTCCATTTCAGGCGCGCAGCGCGCCTTTTCGTCCCGTCACGCGACTCGACTCAGTCGATCGAGTGCCACGGTCCCCGTGGTCGCGGCGGATGTCGGTTGGAGGCAACGCACATCGACCCCGTCGCGGCGGCGCTCGACGCGAGCCGTCCCCGCTGCTCGCCCTGCTGTTCGCAGTCGCTGTCCTTTTCGCCGTCGTCTTGTTCGCTTCTGACGTGGAGCGCGCGAGCAGCGGTCGCCCGTTAGGCAACCGAGTGCGCGCGCGGGACTTGACTCGAGTGGGCCCCAATCGACTATGTTAGCCGTTCGGCCGTGATGCCATTGGAGCGCCGGGATGACGTACATCATCGCAGAGCCCTGCATCAACGTAAAAGACCGCTCGTGTGTGGATGTGTGTCCGGTGGACTGCATCTACGAGGGTGAAGACATGCTTTACATCCACCCGGACGAGTGTATCGACTGCGGCGCCTGCGAGCCGGAGTGTCCCGTCACGGCGATTTTCCCCGAAGAAGATACGCCGCCGCAGTGGAAGTCCTACATCGCCAAGAACCGGGACGTGTTCCAAGGCGCGAGCCCGCCCGGCAAGCCGCAGCGCAAGGGATCGTGAGACCGAGCCCCGGGCGAGAGAGCCCGGGGTTCCGTTTTCAGGGGAGGCCGCTCAAGAAATCGGTGAGGAGCCGACCGGTCGCGAGTGGCTGCTCGAGCGGCGCCAGGTGGCCCGCGGCGGGAATCACGTGACACTGGGCACCGGGGATGAGGGCCGCCATAGCCTGCGCCGCCGCCGGGGGTGACACCGCGTCGTCCTCGCCCACCACGACCAGCGTCGGGACGCGCACCGCCCGGAGCGTAGCGGTCGAATCGGGCCGGTCGCGCAGGGTGCGTAGGGCGCCCACCAGCCCGGGCACCGTCCAGCGGCGCGCCATCTCTCGCACGTGGACCGCGACCTCCGGTTGCGTGGCCAGCGTCGCGGGCGCGAGCAGGCGCGGCAGCAATCGATCGCTCACGGCGTCTGGTCCTCGCTCCGTGGCCAGGGCGGCGAGCTCGTCCCGGCCGCGCTTTCCTTCCTCGGAATCGGCCTCCGCCTTCGTGTCCGCCAGGACGATCGCCCGTACCCGCCCGGCGTGCCGCCGCAGCAGCTCGAAGATGACGTACCCACCCATGGACAAGCCGCACAGCACCGCTGTACGGATGCCGAGCGCGTCGAGCACGGCCACGAGGTCGTCCGCGTAGCGCTCAAGCGTATAGCCGTCGCTCGCGGGAGCGCCCGAAGCCCCCACGCCGCGCAGATCGGGCGCGATGCGCTTGACGCGCGACAGTGTGGCGAGCTGGTGACGCCACACCGTACGGTCGAACGGAAACCCGTGCACGAAGAGCACCGGCGGGCCCTCCCCCCGCACCTCGACGCCGAGCTCCACGTCGCCCGCCGGAACCCGGATCGGCGCATGGCCGCTCGAGGGACGGGGCCCGAGAAACCGGACGATCTCCTCCGGGATCGGCGTCGCGCGCCCGACGCGGTCGATACAGACGAAGACGATCTCCGCCTCCGCCACGACGACGTCGTCCGCGACGCGCCGGACGGCGTGCCGCAGCGTGATACTGGTCGTGCCCCGGTTTGTCACCACCGTCTCGATGCGCAGCACGTCGCGCGACAGCACCGCGGCCTTGTATTCGACCACCGCCTTGCGCACGGCCGGCCAGACGCCGTTGCGCTCGAACAGATCCATCCCTGGTCCGCGCGCCAGCGCATCCCACCGGGCCCGCTCGAGCAGCGTCAGCAGCGCGGCCTGATTCAGATGGCCGAACGCGTCGCATTCATACGGATAAACGGTCAGCTCGACGGTCGCGAATGGAGTCACGGGACCGCAAACGTATGCCAGAATACGACTCGTTGCACCTCGCACGCCGCACGTTGTAAGAGAAAGGCGAAGGCCTTCGCGCCGTACGTCGGATCGAGAGCGAGACCGTGCTGGGACGCGAGCCGGCGCGCCGCCTCGCCTTGCGGCGACGGGTGCCCGTAGCCCTTCCCCAGCCCATCCACCAACACCAGCGGGATGCGGGATGCGGCATGCGGGATGCGGATGCCATGGCGGGCGAGCAGCCGCCGCGCGGCGTGCGCGAGCCACGTCGTCCGCCAGCGATTTGCGACGATGGCCGGTGCTACCCGCACCGCGACGACCCTCGTAGGCCAGCCAAGCGCGGCCATCGCGAGGGCCACGCCGGCGGCGGTGGCGCCCGTGCCGAGGGGGAGGACGATCGCGTCCGGGGGCTCGGCCACCTGTGTGGCGAGCTCCAGCCCCGCGAGCATGTGTCCAGCCACCGCTCGCGGGTGAGCCCCACCGCCGGGAATCCAGCGGCGCGCCCCGAGCGCCCCGGCACGCCGCCAGGCGCGCAGGACGGCGAGGGGGAGGGTCGCCGGGCCGCGCGCGCGGACGATCAGCGCCGCCCGGCGTCCACACGCCGCCGCCACGGCGCGGCTCGCGACCGTGTCCGGTTGGCGGAACTGAGCGAGCACGGTGCGGTGTCCCAGGGCCGCAGCGTGGACCGCCGTGCAGAGACAGTGTGTGGAGCCGGTGCCGCCCGTCGTGACGAACACGGTTCCCGGGCGGACGCCCGCCAGCAGGAACTCCAGCCCGCGCACTTTGTTGCCGCCGCCCGGCGAGGCGGCCCGGTCTTCGCGCTTGAGGCTGAGCCCGGCCACACCGAGCGCGCCGGCGAGGGCCGGCGCCGGCTGGAGCGGCGTGGGCCACGCGCCCAGGCGACACGGCTCGAGCGCCGCGCGTATCTTTTCGCTCAGCAGCGCCGGATCAAACACCTGGACCCCGATCCCGAGGATGCCGATGCAGGTTGCCACGGACTACATCCGCCATGCCGCGCGCGCCGCCCGCAAGTATGCGGGCGACCCGCTCGGTGGCCCGCCCCCTTCCCAACCGCCGGACGCCGAATTCTACAAGACGCTGGCCAAGGCGCTCGAGGAGATCGCCGCGGGCCTGGACGCGCTCAGCAAGCAAGAGTGAGCTATATCGACACGCCGGCGGCGCTCGCCGACGCGGTTGCAACACTGCGGCGCGAGCCCCTCGTCGCCGCCGACACCGAGGCGGCGAGCTTCCATCGCTACCACGACCGCATCTTCCTGGTCCAGCTTGCGAGCCCGTCGTTGACGGCGATCATCGACCCGCTGGCGATCGCCGACCTCTCACCCGTCGGCGGGCTGCTGGACGACCCGAAGGTGGAGAAGATATTCCACGATGCCGACTACGACCTCCGGATCCTCGACCGGGACTACGGCTTCCGGGCGCGCCGGTTGTTCGACACCCGTATCGCCGCCCAGCTCGCGGGCGAGCCGGCCGTGGGGCTGGCGGCGTTGCTCGAAAAGTACGTGGGCGTGAAGCTCGCCAAGGAGCACCAGAAGGCCGACTGGTCGCGCCGACCGTTGCCACCCGCCATGCTCGCGTACGCCGCCGCCGACACGCAGCACTTGCCGGCTTTGCGAGAGGCGTTGCGCGCCCGTCTCGCGGCGCTCGAGCGCCTGCCCTGGGCCGAAGAGGAGTTCACGCGACTCGAGGAGCTGCGCTGGACCGGACCGCCGGAGGGGGGGGCCGGCGCCGACGCCTTTCTCCGCGTCAAAGGTGCGAAGGCGCTGCCGCCGCGTCAGCTGGGGGCGCTGCGAGAGCTGTATCGCTGGCGCGAGGCCGTGGCCGCCGAGCAGGACCGGGCGACCTTTCGGATCATCGGGAACGACGCGCTCGTCGCCGTGGCCCGCGCCCTGCCGCGGTCCGCCGCGGAGCTCGCGCGCCTGGGCCAGCTTCCCGGTGCGCTCGCCGCGCGTCACGGCCCCGCTCTGCTGGACGCCGTGCGCCGGGCGCTGGCACTCGACGAGGCGGACCTGCCGCGCGTGGACCGCACCCCCCGACCGCCGCGCGACGCGAGCGTCGAAGCGCGCGTCGAGCGTCTCAAGGCCGCCCGCAACCGTGTCGCCCAAGAGCTCGGCCTCGAGCCGGGCGTGCTGTGCGGCCGCTCGACGCTCGAGGCCGTCGCACGCGCCCAGCCCGTCCCAAACGACCGCGCCGGGCTCGCCCGAATCGGGGAGCTCCGGCGCTGGCAAATCGAGGCGTTGGGGGACGCGCTGCTCGCGGCGCTCGCCTAAAGGCCCATCAGCGCCCGCACTTTCGGATCCATCCGCTCGGGCGTCCAATACGGCTCCCACACGATCTCGATGTCCACGTCCTTGACGCCCTCGAGTCCGCGGAGCACGCGATAGGCGTCGTTCGTGATCATCGGACCGGCTGGGCACCCGGGGGAAGTGAGGGTCATGTTGACACGCACATCGCCGCCGGCGACCTCGACGTCGTACACCAGGCCGAGATCGATGATGTTCATATCGAGCTCGGGATCTTTGACCTGGCGGAGCGCCTGCCGCACCGCCTCTCCCGTGAGTTCCGCCGGCACCGTCATGGCTCTGCTCCCTTCCATCTCCTGTGGCCGAACCTAGCGGGCCGCGTAGCCGCGCACCAGGCAGCGGCGGCGGCGCGCGATCCAGGCGTACAGCCGCCGGGCGACCGGCAGCACGCCCGGTAACCGGAACAGCCACGCCAGCCAGCGACCATGCGGCAGCCGCCTGAGTAGAGCCGGCAGCGCGTCCGCGCCCGCGAACACCCGGCCGTCCGGGGGAGGAAGGACCAAGTGCATCGCCGCCGCGAGGGCGGGCAAGGGAATGCCGAACGCCGCCACCCGCGCCTGGTCCTGGAACGAGACCAACGCGATGCGCTGTTCCCGGTCCCAGCGCCGCACCAGGTCGACCGCCTGCTGGCAGAAGCCGCACTCACCATCGTAAATCAGGGTGGCCCGGTCAGGGCGCATCGGAGGCTCGCGCCGCGGCGTCCGCGATCCGACCGCGCACGCCCTTCAGCACCGTGAACGGGCGGCGGGCGCGGGGCGCGTAGGCACGGTTGGTGAGCAGCACGACGAACAGGTCGCGGTCCGGATCGATCCACAGCGACGTGCCGGTCCAGCCGGTGTGCCCGTAGCTGCGCGGCCCGAACAGCGTTCCCGCGCTCGACACGGTCTCGCCGGTCGGCAGCGCCTGCCAGCCGAGGGCGCGGGCCTCGCTGCCGTGCCCGAAGTCCGCGGCTTTGGTGGTGAACAGCCGGACGGTTTCCGGCTTGAGCAGGCGCCGCCCGTCCGGCAGGGCGCCCTCGCGCAGCATGAACTGGGCGAAGCGCGCCAGGTCCATCGCGCTGGCGAACAGCCCCGCGTTGCCCGACACACCCCGCAGCTTGAACGCGCTGCCGTCGTTCACGACGCCCGCCACCGGATGCCCGCGCCACACGCCGGTCGGCGCGATCCGGGACCGGAGGCGAACCGGCGGGCGGAACAGCGTGGCCTCGAGGCCCAGCGGCGCGAACACCTCGCGTGCGACAAAGACGTCCAGTGGCTCCCCGGTGACGCGCTGTACCAGGGCGCCCAGCAGGATCGCGTTCAAATCACTGTAGATCACGCGGGTGCCCGGCGCGACCCGGGGCGCCTCGGACAAGACGCGTCGCATCACGGCCGCGCTGTCGTGGAGCGCCTTGAGCTCGGCGTCCGGGATATCCGCCCGCAGGCCGGAGGTGTGGGCGAGCAGCTGGCGCACGGTGACGCCCGCCGTCGGCGTCCCCCGCAGCTCCGGGAGATAGGTCGCGACCGGCGCTTCGAGGCGCACACGCCCGCGCTCGACGAGGAGCATCAGGGCGGGAGTCGTCGCGATCACCTTCGTGAGCGAGGCCAGGTCGTACAGCGTACTCTCGGGATCGACGGCGCGACTCGCCGCCGCCCAGGTGAGATGCCCGTACCCCTTGGCGAACAACACCGTGTCGCGCCGCCCTACGACCAGCGCGGCGCCGGCGTAGGCCCCCTGCCGGATGCCGTCCTGCACCAGGGGATCGAAGGTCCCGGCGTCGAACGCGGCCCGCGCGGGCGGGCCACCCACGGGGGGGGGGCCATGCCCGGGGGTTGCCGCCGGCGCCGCTTGTAAGAGGAGAGCCAGTCCTAGCACCACACGCCCGGAATCCGGCGCCCGCAGGCGGGGCACCGGCCGTCAGCGCCGATCCGCTGCCGCGTGATCACGTACCCGGTCCGCTCGACGAGCAGATCGCCGCAATCGGGGCACCACGTGTTCTCCCAGCGGCCCACCCGGCCCGGGACGTTCCCGGCGTACACGAACTTGAGGCCCGCCTCCGCCCCGATCTCGCACGCCCGCACGAGCATCTCGGGCGTGGTGTTGTCCGGGTCGGTCATGCGGTAGTCTTTGTGGAACGCGGTGACGTGCCAGGGGATCTCGGGGCTCACCGAGGCGATGTAGTCGGCCGCGCGCCTGAGCTGCGCGCCGTCGTCGTTGAAACCGGGCACGACGAGCGTCACCAGCTCGAGCCAGAAGTCGCGCTCGTACACCATGCGGATCGCGTCCAGCACGTGCTGGAGCACGCCGCCGAGCTCGCGGTAGCGCCGGTCGTCCATCGCCTTGAAGTCGATCTTGTAACAGTCGGTCCAGGGACGGATGTAGTCGAGCACTTCGGGGGTGGCGTTGCCGTTCGAGATGAACGCGGTCTTCAGACCGCTGGCTTTGGCCACCTTGAACACATCCACGGCCCATTCGGCGGTGATGAGGGGCTCGTTGTACGAGGAACCGACGAGGCGGGCCCCGTGGCGCAGCGCCAGCCGCACCAGGCCGTCGGGCGTCACCTCCGTCGGGAGCACTCCCGCGGCAGCGTCGCGCAGCGCCTGGCTGGTGAGCCAGTTCTGGCAGTAGCCGCAGTGGAAGTCGCACCCCAGCATCCCGAACGTGAGCGTATCCGAGCCGGGGAGGGCATGGAAGAACGGCTTCTTCTCGGTGGGATCGCACTGCAGCGCCGCCACGTATCCGGCGGGCGCGTACAGGGTGCCGTCCTTGTTGAAGCGCACTTTGCAGATACCGCGCCGGCCCGGCTTGACCAGACAGCGATGCCCGCAGGCGAAGCAGCGCACCGCGCCATCCGGCAGCCGCTCGACCAGCTCGCCCTCGCGCACCCTGGCATCAAGGGCCTGGGCGAGGGTGGCGACCCCTCCGTCTGGCACTGCGTGCGTGAGCAACGACACGATGCGCTGCGTCATAGACCTGCTCCATCCACTCCTTTCATCAATATAGCCCCCTGCGCGTGGGGTCAGCCGCCCGCGCGCAGCGTCCCGGGCGCGAGCTGGTACAGGAGCTGGGCCGTGGCGATGTCCCGCGGCGACAGCTCCCGCACTTTGGGCGCGGCGTACATGAGGTCCCCGGGGTCGTGGGAATGATCGAGCCCGATCAGGTGTCCGATCTCGTGGATCGCCATCACCCGCAGGTCGTCCGGGGTGAGTGGCTGCCCTTTGGGATCGAAGGTCGCGAGCGTGACGACGCCGCTCGTCAGCCCTCCGTCCGCGTCCCATTCGAGGTCGGTCTGCCCGGTCCGCTCGCCTTCGAATTGGATGCGCCACAGAAACCGCACCTCGGCGGACGCCGAGTCGGCGTCGAGCGCGAAGCGCACGGGCACGCCCGCCTGCTCCCAGGCCTGGAAGGCGGTGCGCACCGCATCGAGGAAGGCGGGCTGGAAGTTCGCGACCGTGGCCGCGGTCAGATACACCCGCACCGGGCGCGCCACACGGTTGTCCCACCGATGCAACCCCGAGTCCGAGCTGGCGGCCACGATGTCGTTCAAGTACGTGAGGCCGGCGCTGGCCCGGATGCGACGACGAATCTCGGAGCGCGCGAGCAGCACCATGTAGCTCGGCCCCGCGGCGTCGCCCCCGGGGCCCATGGTGGGCGGCGTGGGCGGGGGCGCGGCGGGGACGGGGGCGGGGGCGGGGGCCGGGGCGGTAGCGGGGGCGGGCGACGCCGCGCGGGCCGCGCTGTCGCGCGCGGCGGCGGAGCTTTCCGCGGGAACGAGGACCAGGGGCGCGTCGGCCGCAGGGCCGGCACGCACCGGATGCGCCGGCCGCACGAACGCATTCCAGAGCGCGGTCAGTAAGACGAACGCGACCGCTGCGGAGATGAGGATGGACAGGCGACGCTCGACGACCATGCGCGCAATATGCGAGCGGCCGGTGTCAGGCCGCTAGCTTTGCCCTGACGGCGTCTCTATGATTGTGGCCTGCTTATGCTTGGCCGGTAAGTGATCGCGTTACCCGCGGCGCCCATCATCCGCCGGCGCGGGTGGGTGCTCGCGGCGTGGGCGGCTCTGTTTGTGCTGTTCGCGCCGCGGGCGTGCCGTGTCCAGCAGGTGCTCGCCCTCCGCGGCGGCACGAGCGAGGCGACCGAGGCGACCCGCGCCACCGATCTCCTGAAGCAGGCGTTTCGGACACCGTTCGCCGACTACGTTGGGATCGTGGTGCACGGTCCCGTACGCTGGACCAACCCGCGGTTCGAGGCCGTGCTCGACACCCTCACGGCCGCGGTCGAGCGCCGCAGCTACGTGGGCCAGGTGATCTCCGTCCGCTCCATCGGCGAGTCGAGCTTCGTGAGCCAGGACCGACGCACCACGTTCCTGATCGCGGCGCTCACCCCCCAGTCGAGCCGCGACTTGAGCAGCAGCTACGTCCCCGACCTGCGCGCCACGATCGGCGACGCGCTGGCGCGGGTGCCGGGTGCCGAGGACTTCGACGTGATGGTCACGGGGTTCCCCGCCCTGGATCACGACGTCCGCACCGTCAGCGCCGAAGACACGGAGCGGGGCGAGCAGCGCGCGCTGCCGCTCACGCTGCTGGTGTTGATCGTCGCGTTCGGGGCGCTCGTGGCGGCCGCACTGCCGGTGGTTGTGGGCGTCCTGGCGATCACGATCGCGCTGGGACTCGTCACCATCGCCGCTCGCTACACCGCCATGTCGGTGTTCGTGTTGAACATCACGACCATGGTCGGGCTGGGCGTCGGGATCGATTACTCGCTGCTCATCGTCACGCGGTTTCGCGAGGAGCTGAACCGCGGGCTGTCGCCCGTGGATGCCGCCATTCGCACGGTCGAAACCGCCGGCTCGGCAGTGGTGACGTCCGGTCTGACCGTAGTCGTCGGGTTCGCGGCGCTCGTGGCCACGCCGCTCTCCGACACTCGGTCGGTGGGCATCGGGGGCCTGCTCGTCGTCGCCATGGCGGTCCTGCTCGCCACCACCTTTCTCCCGGCGGCGCTCGCGATGCTGGGACGCGGCATCGACCGCCCGCGGTGGCTGGCGCGCCCGCTCGCGCGGTTTCATGCGCCCACGGGGTGGGAGCGCTGGGCGCGCTGGCTCGGGCACCGCCCGTGGCGTGCGGTCGCCGTGGGCGGCACGGCGATCGCGCTGCTCACCTTTCCGCTCACGCAGATCCGTCTGGGCCTCCCCGCCACCAACTGGTTCCCTCCCGAGTCGGAGTCCGCTCGAGGGCTCGAGGCGCTGCGCGAGATGGGCGCGAGCGGCGTGATTCAGCCGGTGCGCGTCGTGGTGCAGCTCCCCGAGGGAGAATCCGCCATCTCCGCGCGCCGTCTGCCAGGGCTCAAGGCCCTCACCGACTCGATCCGCAAGGATCCACGCGTGCGCGAAGTCCGCGGAGTCGCGAGCGTGAAGGCCGCGATGTCGACACTGCAGCTCGCCATCTACTACAGCGAACCCGACCAGGTGCGCGCCAAGAACCCGAAGTTCTTCGACGCGTACCTGAGCCCCGACAATCGCGTCACGCTGCTGGACGTGATCCCGGCAGACACGGTCTCACTCACGGGGCTGATGGACGTCGTGCGGCGCGTCCGGGGCATCGTGGGGCACAGCATCCGGGGCCTCGCCGGGGCGGAGATCCTGGTCGCGGGCTTCGCCGCGTCCAACGTCGACACGCA
>Ga0209471_1000986_pt1 | contig 17651 bp, 14 predicted proteins | sample GraSoiAngelo_128_FD_185885 | JGI IMG/M metagenome (GOLD analysis project Ga0209471, IMG submission 185885) | Grasslands soil microbial communities from the Angelo Coastal Reserve, California, USA - 14_0927_12_20cm (SPAdes) (version 2) | ecosystem: Environmental > Terrestrial > Soil > Grasslands ...
ATCGCGGTCGGCCGCAGCGTGGCGCACGACCGTGTTGTCGCGCGTGGTCGCCTCGAACACGCCATAACCCGCGCCGACCAGGATGCCGATGCCCGCGCCGATCATCAGATCGCGCCCCCAGTTGTTACCTTGGTTGATGAGCGCGATGCCACCGCCCACCAGCGTGCCGGCGATGCCGCCGTAGAGGGCGTCGGTAGCGACGATGGCGATATCGGTGCGGGTGTCGTGGTGGGTCTCGATGCCCACCGAGTCATCGCTGGCCCGCACGCGCGTGGTGGCGGTGGTGGTCGTGGTCGGCTCATTCGGGTTCACCACCACCTGCGTCGACGAGGACGGAGGGGGCGGTTGCCCGCTGGTCACGGTAGTGGAGCTGCCGCTCTGCGGCTGCGTCGTCACGGTCGTCGACGGCGGGGGCGGCGGCGGATTGTCGCTCTTCACCGTCGTGGTCGTCTGCGCGAGCGCCGGCGCGGCGATGAGCAATGCGGCGGCGAGCGTGAGAATCATCTTCATCGGATCCTCCCCCCGGTCTCGTCCGGGATGGACAAAGGGATGGCTCAGGTAATCTTTTGGATGCCCCGCGGATTCTACAAGCCAGCTGCTCGCGTCTACCTCAGGCGCCGCAGCGGCCGCTCGCTCAGTCGAGCTCTTTCTCCAGAGCGCGCGTCACCTTCTTGAGCACCTTGATCCGGGCGTGCAGCTTGTCGTCCGCCTCGACGATCAGCCAGGGTGCGATGGCGGTCGAGGTCTTCTCGAACATGTCGCAAGCCGCGTGCTCGTAGGCGTCCCACTTGGCGCGGTTGCGCCAGTCCTCTTCGGTGATCTTGTACTGCTTGAAGGGAGTGGTCTGCCGATCCTTGAAGCGGCGCAGCTGCTCCTCCTGCGTGATGGACAGCCAGAACTTGAGAATGAGATTGCCTGCCTCGGCCAGCTGCTCCTCGAAAGCGTTGATCTCGGAGTAGGCCCGTTGCCACTCCTCGGCGCGCGCCAGGCTTTCGACGCGCTCGACCAGCACGCGGCCGTACCAGGAGCGGTCGTAGACCGTGACTCTCCCCGCCCGCGGCAAGTGGCGCCAGAAACGCCACAGGTAAGGATGCGCGCGCTCCTCGTCGGTGGGCGCGGCGACGGCGATCGCTTCCCAGGAGCCGGCTTCCATCGCGGCGGTGAGGCGTCGGATGGTGCCGCCCTTGCCAGCGGCATCGGGCCCTTCGAAAACGAGGATGAGCGACTTGCCTGCGGCGGGAAGCCGTCCCGCCAGCCGGTGAAGGCGGCCCTGCAGCCGCGGCAGCTTCCTTTCGTACGTCTTGGGGTCGACCGACAGCGAGTGATCGACTTCGGAAAGGAGCGTCTTCTCCTCCCGCGGCAGCGGCGCGAGCTTCACCACCTTGCCGGGCCTCTCCGCCGGAGCCTCGAGGCGCGAGCGGATGCCCTCGATCACCGCGCGCGCGACGGTGAGATTGCGGTGCCGCTCCTCGGCGGCCTCGACGATGTGCCAGGGCGCCTCGCCCAGGGAAGTGCGCCGCAGGGCGTGCTCGGAGACCTGGCGAAATCGATCGTAGTGCCGGAAGAACTTCCAGTCGCGCTTGGTGACGCGCCAGCGCGTCGACTTCTTCTTCTCCAGCGCCTCGAAGTGCTTCCTCTGCGTCTTCTTCGCGACGTGCATCCAGAGCTTGACGAGGATGACGTTCTCGTGCGCGAGCATCCGCTCGAACTCGACGATGCGGTCGAGAGCCTGGTCGAGGTCCTTCTCGTCGGTCTTGCCGAAGACGCGCTCGATGACGTGCCGCGAGTACCAGCTGCCGAGAAAGATCGCGCTGCGCCCGGCCGGGGGAAGGCGGCGCCAGAAGCGCCAGTACTCGGGACGCTCCCGCTCTTCTTCGGTCGGCTCGCGCAACACATGGGTGTTGACGCCGCGCGCGTCCATCCAGGTGAGGAGGAAGTCGACCACCTCGCGCTTGCCGACGCCTTCCACTCCGGAGACGAGGATGACGCAGGAGTAGCGCGACGCAGCCAGCTCGCGCTGCGCTTGCAAGAGCGCCTCGCGGACCACCGGCGCTTCCTTGGTCCAGGTCTGGCGGTCGACTTCTGCGCCCAGCTCGGCGGCTTCGAACATGATCGACAATGTAGCGCAGCTGCGCGTGGCCGGTGGACCAGGCCAGCGAGGCCCTGGTTGTCCGCCCTTGGCGGTGTAGACTGCCGCCATGCAGCGCACCAGAATCATCGGCACCGGCTTCGTCACGGGCGAGCATCTGGTCAAGAACGACGCCCTGGCGAAGATGATGGATACCTCCGACGAATGGATCCGCGAGCGCTCAGGCGTGGAGCAGCGCTATTACGTCGAGTCGGGCACCTCGACCAGCGACCTGGGGCTGCGCGCGGCGCGCAAGGCGCTCGAGGACGCGCGCGTCGAGCCGGGCGAGATCGACTACATCGTCTTCGCCACCATGACACCCGACCATTACTTCCCTGGCTGCGGCGGAATCCTCCAGAACAAGCTGGGCATCGGCACCATCCCAGCTCTCGACATCCGCCAGCAGTGCACCGGCTTCATCTACGGACTTCAGGTCGCCGATGCGCTGATCCGCTCCGGCGAAGCGCGCACGGTGCTCCTGGTGGGCGCCGAAGTGCATTCCGGCTTCATGCCCTGGACGAAGTGGGACTACCTCTTCGGCCGCGGGGGCGAGGCGCCCAGCGCGGAGGAGCGGGCCTGGATCACTCGCTTCCGCGACCGCACCGTGCTGTTCGGCGACGCCGGCGGCGCGGCGGTCCTGCGCGGTGAGGAGGGCGAGCGCGGTCTGCTCGGCTTCAAGGTCCATTCCGACGGCACGCGCTTCGAGGACCTCTACGTCCCCGCCTGCGGCTTCGCCCAGCGGCCCTACGTGACCGCCGAGGACTGCCGCGAGGGCCGCCACATTCCCGAGATGAACGGCCGCGAGGTGTTCAAGCTCGCCGTGCGGCGCATGCCGGAAGTGGTGCGCGAGGTTTGCGCGGCCCAGCGAGTCCGGGTGCAGGACCTCGACCTGCTCATCGCCCACCAGGCCAACTTGCGCATCAACGAGATGGTGCAGCGCACGCTGGAGCTGCCCGCCGAGAAGGTCTTCAACAACATCCAGAAGTACGGCAACACGACCGCCGCGACCATCCCCATCGCGCTCGACGAATGCCGCAAGGCGGGCCGGGTCCGCGAAGGCGCGCTCGTCTGTTTCGTCGGCCTCGGCGCCGGATTCCACTGGGGCGCGGCGCTGATGAGGGCGTGAGTCAGCGGGCGGACATCAGCCGCTCGATCGAGTCCGGGTCGGCGGGAAAACCTTCGGTCAGCGCCTCGCATCCCTTCTCGGTCACCAGGTACGTGTCCTCGATGCGAATGCCCAGCTCGCCCTTCCGATAGAGACCCGGCTCGATGGTGATGACCATCCCCGGCGCGAGCGGAGCGCGGCCGCCTACGTCGTGGACGAAGAGTCCCACGGTGTGGCCGATGCCGAAAGGATTGTGATCCTGGAGGCCGCGCGCGCGGATGATCTCGCGCGCAGTCGTGTCGAGCTCCTTCAGCTCCACTCCCGGCTTGCAGGCTCTCACTGCGGCCTGCTGGGCGTGATAGACGGCCTGGTAGAGACCGCGCTGGGTGGCCGTGAACTTCCCCGAGACGGGCAAGGTGCGGGTGAAGTCCGAAGCGTAGTGGGCCGAATAGCAGCCGACGTCGGTCATCGTCAGCTCGCCGGGCCGCAGCGTTCCGCCGTTGCCCGCGCCGTGTGGCTGCGCAGCCGAGGGGCCCGCAGCGACGATCGGCGGAAAGCTCTCCGGGTAGCAGCCGTGGCGCCGGGCAGATTCGAGGATGGCGCGGGCGATCTCGGACTCCCTCGCTCCGGGGCGGAAGAGACGGAGGTTGTCGCGCACCGCCTGGACGATCGCGTGCGCGGCAGCGCGCAGCCTTTCCTGTTCGCCGGCGTCCTTGATCGCGCGGAGCCGCGCGACGACGGCGTGCAGGCTCAGCCGGCCGAAGAGCGACGTCCCGTCCATTTTGTACAAAATGCGCGGCGCCGCGCCCAACCAGAGGGCGTCGAGGTTTTCCAGGCGGGGGAAGGAGCCGCCGTCCTCCCAGAAGATCGCCTCGGAGGGCAGTGCCCAGAGCAGCCCGCCGCGGGGCGCTTCGCGCCGCAGCCGGGCGAAATGCGAGACGAACGGCTCCTCCTGCGGGGCCGGCACCGCCGGCGCGAAGGTCCAGGCGCCAAGAAAGAAAACGCCGATCAGGATCGAGAGCGATGCTCCCATCCCCGCGGTCGGGGCCAACTGCGGCGCCGGCTGCTCGATCTGCCGGCCGGGAATGACGCTGGCGATGGCGAAGACGGCGGCGGCGAGCGCGAGCCGCTGCCAGGGCGGGACCTCGCCATGGAACATCATGGCGAGACTGCGGCCGCCGAGAAGCGCGCAGCCGATCCGCATGCCCAGATCGGCGCGCGAGGCGACAGCCGCGGAGAGGATGACGGCGGCCGCAAGGAGCGCGATGGCGACCGGCCGCGACTCGGGCAGCGGAGAAAATCCGAAGAGCGCCAACCCGACGAGCAGGAGCAGGAAGACGAACAGCCGCGGCAGCGCGCGGGCGAGAAGGAAGACGACGAGCAGCCCGGCTGCCGCCATCGCGCCGAAGAGGATGCTGATGTTGCTGAAGAGGATCAGCGCGCCAAGACCTCCCACGGAGAGCAGCCCGGCGAAAACCATCAGCGCGGCCGGGCGGCGCCGCGGCGCGAAGACCCCGACGACGATGGCCAGTGCGGCCCAGGCGATCACGCGCAGCACGCGAGCAGCCTAAATCAGCGGCGCTCGCGATGGTACTGTCGCTCCGTGACCGGATTCTTCGCGAGGCCCGCGGAGATCACTCCCGCTCGAAGGCGTGCCGCGCGCCTGGTGGCCTTCACGGCGGACGCGCTGCAGCTCGCCCTCTTTCCCCTCTTTGGCGAGGGCATCGTCTCGCCGCTCGACGATGCGCTCGACGTCGCCGTCGCGCTCTTGCTCATCAAGCTGCTCGGCTTCCACTGGGCCTTCTTGCCTGCGGCCGTCGCGGAAGTGGTGCCGGTGGTCGACCTGGCGCCGACCTGGACCGCCGCGGTGCTCATCGTCGCCGGCCCGCCCCGCAAGGCGGTGTTCGCGGCCGCTGCGGCGCTGTTCCTGCTCACCTCGCTCGCCGCTTTCTTTTTCTGGCGAAGGTAGCTGCAGTAATCTCTGCAGCCAGATGCTGCAGGAGCGGCTGCTCTCCATCCTCGACCGCAAGAACCACTGGGCATGGCCCCACTTCGCCGAGGGGCGAATCCCGCTGCCGCGGCTCCTGCCGCATTTCCAGCAGGAGTGGGAAGTCTACGTGCGCGACTTTCCCCAGCTGCTCGCGCGCGTCATGGGTCACGCGGACACGCCGCAGGACGTTCGCGCGATGCTGGCGGCCAATATCTACGAGGAGCAGACCGGCGGCATCAGCGGCACCGCCTCTCATCCCGAGCTTTTCCTGCGGATGATGGAGGGCTGCGGCTACCGGCGCGCGGACTTCGAGAAAGTCCAGCTCCTGCCGGCCGCGAAGCGCTACCGGAAGTTCCTCGACGAGGTGACGGCGCTCTCCCCTTGGGTCCTGGGCGCCGCGGTGATGACGATCTTCGTCGAAGGCAGCGCCAACGAGCGCCGCGAGCTTCAACAGACCGCGCCCCAGACCGAGGCGAAGATCGAGGCCGCCATCCGCCAGCATCCGCTGGTTCGCATCCATGGAGTCGATGCGAAGTTCCTCGAGCTGCAGCGCGTGCACAAGAAGGTCGAGGGCGGACATCGCGACGACGCCTGGCAGGCCGTGCTCGGGCACACGCCGCCGCCGATCGAGGACCGCGTCGTCGAAGCGATGGAGACCGCGCTCCAGCGCTGGCTCGCCTATCGCGACGACGTGGTCGCCGCCTGCGGCGTAGAGCGCTGATTGACCATCGCGCTCCGACTCAGGTACTAGCCGCGGCCATGGCCGAAGCCCTCGCCCCTGCCGCGGAGCACAAGCCGTACGTCGCCGACGAAACGAAGATGGCGGAGTTCACCCCCAAGTCGGTCATCGTGGGGGCCTTCTTCGGTCTGCTCTTCGGCGCCTCGACCGTCTACCTGGCGCTCAAGGCCGGCTTGACCGTCAGCGCCTCGATCCCCATCGCGGTGCTCTCCATCTCGCTTCTCAAGAAGCTGGGGGGCTCGACGATCCTCGAGAACAACATCGTCCAGACCATCGGCTCGGCCGGCGAGAGCATCGCGGCCGGCGTGGTCTTCACCCTCCCCGGCTTTCTCTTCCTCGCCGTCGATCCAGCCACCCGCCAGAGCGTCGGGGCGACCTACTTCAGCTACGGCACCATCTTCACCCTCGCGCTCCTCGGCGGAATGCTCGGCGTCCTGATGATGGTCCCCTTGCGCCGCGCGCTCATCGTCAAAGAGCACGGCAACCTGCCCTACCCCGAGGGGGCCGCCTGCGCGCAGGTGCTGATCGCCGGCGAGCAAGGCGGGGAGATGGCCCGCACCGCCTACCAGGGCCTCGGCTTCGCCTTCGCCTACGCGGCGCTGCAGCGGGTCTTCCACGTCATCGCCGAGACGCCGACGTACGTGACCAACATGGCGAGCAAGGTCTTCCCCGCCGCGACCCTCAACGCCGACGTCACGCCCGAATACATGGGCGTGGGCTACATCATCGGCCCGCGCATCGCCGGCGTGCTGGTGGCGGGCGGCGTGGTGGGATGGCTGGGAATCATTCCGCTGATCGCCTCGCTCGTGCCGGCGCACACCATCGCCGGGCAGCTCTTGAAGCTCGGATATCTCGCCGACATCAACCGGCCCGGCGCATTCGGCTGGGACCCTTCGACGCAGACCTTCGCCGCGCTCAACAACGCCATCTACCGCGCCTACGTCCGGCAGATCGGCGCGGGCGCAGTGGCGGCCGGCGGCTTCATCACCCTGATGAAGACCCTGCCGACCATCATCGCCGCCTTCAAGGGATCGGTCGCCTCGCTCCGCGGCGGAGCGGGTGGCGCCTCCTCGCGGCGCACCGAGCAGGACTTGCCCATCACCGTGGTCATCGTCGGCAGCCTCGGGCTGGTCCTGATCATGGCGCTCTTGCCGTTCTTGCCCGGCAACTTCGGCGGCCGCCTGGTGCTGGGCGTGCTCATCGTCGTCTTCGGCTTCTTCTTCGTCACGGTCGCCTCGCGCATCGTCGGGATCATCGGCACGAGCAGCAACCCGGTCTCGGGCATGACCATCGCCACGCTGATGGCCACCTGCCTGCTCTTCGTCGGCATCGGCTGGACGGACGACGTCTACCAGCCGATGGCGCTCTGCGTGGGCGGCATGGTGTGCATCGCCGCCGCCAACGCCGGCGCGACATCCCAGGACCTCAAGACCGGATTTCTCGTCGGCGCGACGCCCAAGGCGCAGCAGATCGGCCTGATCATCGGCGCGGTCGCGGCCGCCTCCATCATCGGGCTCACCATGCGCGTGCTCGACATCCCCACCGCCGACGCGGCCGCGCGCGGCGTCACGCACATGATCGGCAGCGAGCGCTACCCGGCGCCGCAAGGAACGCTGATGGCGACGCTCATCCGCGGCCTGCTCGCGCACAACCTCGACTGGCAGTTCGTCCTGGTCGGCGTCTTCCTCGCCGTCACCATGGAGCTGTGCAGCGTCTCCTCGCTCACTTTCGCGGTGGGAGCCTATCTGCCGCTCTCGACCACGCTGCCCATCTTCGCGGGCGGCGCCATCAAGGGAATGATCGATCGCCGCAGCGCCGCAAGGGTCCCGGCCCACAGCGACGACCTCGGCGCCGGCAGTCTCTTCGCCACCGGCCTCGTCGCCGGCGGCGCTTTGGCGGGAGTCCTGGTCGCACTGCTCAACGTCAACGACACCATCTTCGCCGGATTGAGCAAAGTCGACTTGTCCGGCGCGCTCTCCCGGGCCCTGGGCGAAGCCGGCTACATGATCCTGGGCGTCCTCTTCTTCGCGGCGATGGGGCTCGTGCTCTACCGCGTCGCGCGCCGGCGCCTCTCGCTCACCACCCCAGCTGCTGGCGCAGGAAGGCAGTGAGCTGTTCGCCCATCTGCCGCTGCGTGGCGGCGCTCGGGTGCGACTTGCAGCCGAACGTTCCCGCATGGTCCTGGTTGGGGAACTCGATCAGCTTGATGCGCGTGTCGCCCGCCTGGACCAGTTGCGCGGTCAGATCGGCGACGTAGGAGCGGCCCTGGGTGAGCGCGCGCGCGCCGGCGGGCCAGAGGTCGCTGAGCATCGGGCCCACCGCGATTGCGATCAGCGCCGATGGATAGTTCTGCCGCACCTGCGCGACCAGCTTGCGATAGGCGCCGACGAAGGCGTCGCGGCCGGGGTCGCCAGAGGTGAAATCGCTGGTGCCGACGTTGATGACGACGACGTCCGGCGTCCAGCGGGAGAAGTCCCAGCGGGTGCTCGGGTCGGTGGGCAAGGTCCGCCCGTAGAGGTCGCCGATGGTGTTCGAGGTGCTGCCGCCCCAGTTGCGATAGACGCCCGCGCCGGAAGCCGCGATGACCATGTGCTGCGCTCCCAGGGCCTGCGCCGTGAGCGCCGCATAGGTTTCTGAGTAGTTCTCGGTCTCGGCGGAGAAGAGGCAATTGGGTCCGGCCCCGTCGATGCCGAAGCCAGCGGCGATGGAATCGCCGATGAATTCGATACGGCGGCCGGGCGCCTCGACTGGCAAGAGCGAGGAGCCAGGGTCAATGTCGAAGCCATGCAGCTGCGCCTCGCCGACGAAGGCTTCGGTCCGCTTGCGCAAGACGATCTGGTGCTCGCCGGCAGGGAGCCCCGAGGCCAGCAGATAGGTGCCGGTGCCCTCGGTCGTCTTGAGCGGCGCTGCGGCGTGCCCGTCCACTGTCACTTCGAACCAGTCGTGCGCCTGCTGCCCGTATTCGTCGAGCTCGAGCGAATGCTCGCCGAGGATCACTCTGGCCCCGGTGCCGTTGAAGCGCAGCCAGATGGCGCTGCCCGGCCACTCCAAGCGCGGCGCGCCGGCGCTGGTGTCGAATCTGCCCTCGAAGAGCAATTCCGAAGAATTCGGACTGACGTTCGGCGCGCTCCTGCCGCAGCCCAGCACGACACCCAGAATCAAGCCCCAATTACGCAGCATGCCCCTCATTTGCTTCCCCCTCGGGAATGCTGCCAAGCGATCTGTTCATCGCCTGGAGGGTTTGCAAGGCCGGAGGACGACGGTCCCGAGGAAGCGATCGCGGCCGCAGCGCTCGAGGGTTTCCTGGGAGGAAGGCAGATCGGATTGTCCCAGGCGGACGCAGAGCAGGGCCTTGTCGCAGCGCGAGCCCAAGGTGAGCGCGGCGGGATTGTCGCGGACCGGATCGACCACGACGAGCACGCGCTCGTCGCGCGCGACGCGAAGGGCGAGCTGGCGAGCGAGCGCTGCCGCTTGCTCGAGGGAAGCGCCGCTGGCATCGAGCAGCGCCACCGGCCGAGGCGACGCCGTCTGGTAGCTCACTTCGCAGAGACCGGCGGCGAGCGCCAGGACCTCGACCGTCCCGGAAGGCACCAGCAGCAGCGAAGACCAGGCGCGGTCGGCGATGGCGAACCAAAGCTCCTGCATCTCGCGCGAGACGGCGGGCGCCGCCTGCTCTTCGGAAGCGACGGCGACATCGATCAGGCGAGCGCTGTGCATACGTCCTCCTCCACTGTTTCGGTTGCGACGGCGACCTTGCCGGCGACCGCGAGCGCGGCCGCGACCAGCCAGGTGGTTGCCCAGTTTTGCGTGCCCATGTCGCCGTAGGCCTGGATGAGATAGACGACGAGGGCGCAGACAGCGGCGATGGCCGAGATGCGCTCGATCGGCGAGCGCGCCAGCCGCCTGGCGCGCACCGCGAGGAACATCCCGACGGCGAACGGCGCCCAGAGCAGGAAGAAGCCGATGGGTCCGCCGGCCGCCATCATCCAGAGAATGGAGTTGTGCGGAATGTAGCGGTAGAGGGCGAACCCTTCGGAGATGTCGGGCCCCTTGACGATCTCCTCGTAGGGCTGGCCCAGGCCGATGCCCAGAGGATGCGCCCGCAGCGTCTGCGAGAGATTGAAATTCTCGATCCGGCGCGACTGCGACGAGCTGTCCCGCGCGGAGGCGCTCGGAGCGACGATGGTCTTGATCGAGACGACCGGCTTGAAGAAGGCGGCGCTCGAGTACCAGCCGGCGGCGAGGTAGAGGGCAAAGAGCGGCGCGCAGACCAGCGCGGCGCGGGCGGCGGCGCGCTTGGCGGCGTTCCAGCGCGCGAGCTGCCAGACCAGAGCGAGGCCCACGGCCAGCTCCACCCAGGCGATGCGCCGGTTGTTGAGCCAGATGGCGGCGAGCAGGACCGGCGCGATCCAGAGGAACCGGCGCAGGCTCTTGGCGTCGGGCTGCTCGAGCCAGCGCAGGAGCATGAGGACGATGGAGAGGCAGAAGAGCATCGAATCGGCGTGCGAGGTGACGAACGAAATCTCCAGCCCCTGCCGCCGCGCGATGGCCAGGTAGAAGTAGAGGCCGAGCACCGCCTTGACCAAAGCCGCGGCGATCACGATCGGCCCGAGGAGACGCAGATCGCCTTCGCCGTCCAGCGCCTGGGCGAGGAGAAAGGCGAAGACGGGGATGTAGACCAGCTGGCGCACCTGCCAGTAGGCGATGCCGAGCTGCCCTCCGTGCGCCGCGCCCCAGATCGCCAGCCCCGCAAGACCGGCGAGAAATGCGCCCAACACTCTCCACAGCACAAAGGCGGTGCCCCCCGCGCCGCCGCGCATGGCGATGCGCAGAAGCAAGAGCGCCGCGAGCACGTCGCTTCCCGAGAAGGAGAGGATCGGGATCCCGAAAGTCCTGCTCCAGTTGTCGCTGAGCAGCGCGCCCAGGCCCTGCAAGGGCGAGCGCCAGTAGAATTCGTGCGGGTTGTCCTGCAGCGCGACGGCGATGAGCGAGAGGAACATGAAGGCGACCAGCGTGGCTTTGAGCGGGGCGCGCCAGGCGGCCCAGAGCAGCGCCAGCCCCAGCACCGGCGCCGCCGCAGCGGCGGGCGAGCCGCCCGAGACGAGCAACGCCAAGAGGCTCAGCGCGCCGAGCGCGCAGAGCCCTGCCAAGAAAACTGTCCGGCTCACGGCGCGGGAACCTCGGCCAGCACCGGCAGGTCCAGCCTGCGCTGCGCCTGCCAGGTCTCGCGGATGACTCCGCCGCGCAGGTCGGCGGCGAGGGCGCCGAAGATGGCGAGCAGGATCCCGCCGAACGCAGCGGCGACCAGCACCAGCGGCAAGTTGGGGAAGGCGACCCGCTGGGGGATCTCGGGCGGCGTGAGGACGGCATGGCGGCTCTCGAAGCTCGAGCGCGCAGCGGCGAGCGAGACACGCAGTTCCGTAATCTCGTCGAGCAGGCGCTGCAGCGACGCCTGCTCCATCGCGACGCGCACCTTTGCGGAGGCGACGACCTGGTCGTCCTCCTTCAGCTCCGCCGGCCAGGACGGGCCGGGCTCCGAGAGAAGCTCGACTTCCTTGCCGCCCGCGCGAACGTACTCGGCGAGCAGCGCCTGCTCCTCCGACTTCATGCCGTCGATCTGCGCGCCCTCGCGCTCGAGGACGGCGATCTTCTCCTCGGTGTCGAGCAGCGCGGCGTTCTGCGGACCGAGCGTGGCCCGCTGCTCGGCCCGGATCGACTGCAGCTCGGAGAGCCGCTTGCGTCGCATCTGCTCGGCGTCGGCGATGGCCTTCTGCCGCGTGAGCAGCTGCTGCCGCAGCTGCGCCAGCTTCTGATCGGGCAGGTCGCGGAAGATTCCCTCGGCCTGCAGCCCGCGCACCGTCGCCGGCCGCGCGCCGCGGTGCCGCTCCTCGATGGCGGCGTCGATGCCCGCCACCGCGATGTCGATCCGCTTCCGGGCGGCCCGCGCGCTCTCCTCCAGCGAGGCGGACTTGCTCTGCAGCGGACCCAGCTCGGCCTCGCGCCGCGCCGCGAGCAGCCGCTGCGAGGCGCTCTGCACCACCGCATAGGCGGTGCGCGGCTCGGGCCAGTCGAAAGCGATGTGCACCTCGGCGCCCTTCACCTGCACGCTGAGCTTCTTGCGCAGGTAGTCGATCAGCGCGCGGTCGCGGGCCTGCGCGTCGGGAGCCTCGCCGCGCATGTCGCGCAGGTGATCGATCAGCTTCCACAGCGGCGCGCGCGAAGACACCCAGCGCGTCATCAGATCGTGCTCGGCGACGAGCGCCTTGAGGCTCTCTTCGGTGAGAATCACTTCAGCCGCGCCGGGGACGAGCCCCGCCGGCTCGCCGCTCGCGGCGCGCAGAGCGCCGGGAGAGCCTTCGGCCGGCATCGTGTAGAGCCGCGCCTCGGCATGAAACTGCCGCGGCAGCACCTTCATCGCCCCGACAGTCGCGCCCATGAAGAGGAGCAGCACCGCCATGACCAGCTTGCGCCGCCGCCCCATCGCGTTCAACGCGAAGCCGAGGTAGTCGCGCAGCTCGCCGGGCTCGAAGAGCGCCGTGTCCAGCGCAGAAGCCGTCGCGGCTGAATTGTGCCGGGCCGACTGTCCGCCCATCTGCTTCCCCTCCCCCTCAAACGCCCGGTGTGAAGTACATCACCACCAGCCAATAGAAGATGCTGAACGCCAGCATCTGGACGAACAGCTTCTTCAGTCCGCGCTCAGCATTCCTCTCCCCCGCGGCCAAGCTAGGCATCAGGACCGTGGCTGCAAGTATGGAGAGCAGGAGCAGGCTGGCCATATGTCTCAAAGTGAGCCGGGCATCGTCAGCTTCAGTGCGGTGAACGCCATCCAGTGCAGGCGCCCTGTGTCCGTCTGCGCCGGCAATTCCTGCAACAGCGCCTCGGCACCGGCGAGGAAGGAAATGTCCGGCCGCAGGCGGTAGACGGCATCGAGCGTTCCGAGCATGAGCCGCGCCCCACCCATCTCCTTGGCGAACGCGCCGCGGCAGCGGAGGGAAAAATTTTCCTCCATCACCCAGCGCGCCGAGGCGCCCACCTCGGCGCGCTCGAGCAGATCCCCCGTCAGCCGGCTCTGGTGCGGGCCCAATTCGGCGAGCGCGCGCAATTCCAGACGCTGCGCGCGCGCGAGCAGGTCGTGATCGAGCGAGACCGAGGCGACGGGAAAGAGATCCTTCGACACGTCCTGGGGCCGAGACCTGCGAACTGCGCTGCCGCCCGCGGCGAGCCTCGCGCGCGTGGCGGAGCCGAGCTGGCGCTGCCAGCCCTCGGTCACTTCCAGGAGCGAATTCTGCCGGCCGCCGGTGATGAAGCTGTGCGAGGCGTAGAGCGCCGTCGAGAGCCTGTCGACCCGGGTCAGCTGCTGCTCGACCCCGGCGTAGGTCTGCGGGCCGCGCTGCAAGGGGAGGATCTGCTGCGACGCCGGCGAGAGCCCGCCGAAGGCGAGGAATCCGCCGCCCGCGTAGACCGAAACGTTGCGGCTCAGGAGGTAGCTGAAGCTCACCTCGCTGTCGTTGCTCAGCTCGTCGGGGATGACCGGCAGGAGCGCCTCCAGCACGTCGAAAGGCCGCCGCGAGCCCGGGTCCCAGGTGAACTCGCTGCGCCCGTACCGCAGCCGCTGCGTCGCGGCCCATGCCAGATTGCGCGTTGCCTGCCACTTGCCGAGGAACGAGCCCTCCTGCCGCACGCCGTGCACGTCGCCAAACCAGAAGCGCGGCGCGTAGCGCGCCTGGAGCTGCGCGCCGGGCTCCTCGAGAAATGCGCTGAGCGCGGGCTCGACGACGAGCATCTGCGCCGTCCGCTGCTCGTCCTCGCCCGAGAGAGCGGAGCGCAGGTCGCCGCCGCTCTCCACGCTCGCCTCCAGGCGCGCCCCGGCAGCGAGCAGTCCGAGGAGCAGGAGGAAGGCCACCGCTACTCCACCACCACCAGGTCGTTGCGCTGGAGGCTGAAGTTGCCGGCGCGCCCCTCGGCGTGCGCCAGCGCTTCGTACTTGAAGCGGATGCGCACGGTGCCTTCGGTCAGGCGGCGGAGCACGTAGATCTGGTCGTCGTGCGCGAACTGGCTCAGCCCGCCCGCGCTGGCCAGCGCCTGCAAGATGCCGGCGGGCGTGTCGAGAGGATAGACGCCGGGGCGCATCACCTCGCCCGTCACCGAGACGGTGAGCGGCTTGAATTCCTCGACGGAAACGGTCACGACCGGCCGGTTGACGTACTGGGTGAAGTCGTCGCGCAGCTTGTCGGCGAGCGCGCCCGGGGTGACGCCCGCGGCGTTCTCGTCCTGCAGGAAGGGCACCGAGATGCGGCCGTCGGTGCGCACCCGCACACGAGTGGACATTTCCTCGTGGCCGACCACGCGGATGGAAAGCAAGTCGCCCGCGGCGATCTGGTAATCGGCCGATCGCGGCGGGTCGTTGAATTCATCGGCCCAGACATAAGCGCCGGAGTGCCGGCATCCGGCGGCCAGGGCGACCATCGCAATGAGGGCTGCTCGCATCGCGCGAAACTTAGGCCGACGCGGCCGCGCGGCAACCTATGCTGTCGACTGCTTGACCTTGAGCGCGCTGGAAGCGAACTCGCGGATCTCGCCGACGCGCACCGCGCCGGTCAGGAGCGCGAGCCCGGCGTAGGCGGCCGCGTCGAGCGCGAGCCGCGCCGGACCGAGGAAAGCGCAGAGCCGGTGGAGCACGAAGACGGCGGCGCACACCGCCGCAAGCCGCGCGACGGTCGAGACGAGCCGCCTGTCCAGCACGCGCCGGCCGATGGCGAGCGTGAAGAGGCAACAAGTGAACGCCTCGGTGCCGATGGTGGCCACCGCCGCGCCCACGCCCGCCCCGCCGGGACCGAGCGCCGCCAGCATCGGGCGGATGAGCGTGGCGTTGAGGGTGACGTTGATGACGAGGCCGCCCAGGCAGACCCAGGTGACCCGCCACGACTTGCCCTCGACGTACAGGCAGTCGGCGCAGATCATCGCCACGTAGGTGAGGACGAAGACCGGCGCGAGGATGCGCAGTGCGAGCGCGGCCGGCGCGTAGTCGGGTCCGCCCACGATCCGGACCCAGACGTCCGCTCCGAGGCCCAGCGCCAGGCTGGCGGGGATGGCGATCATGAGAATGACCTCGAGGGAGCGGCGCATGACGTTGTCCAGCTCGGCGCGCGAGCGGGTCGCCACCCGCGAGAAAAGCGGCAGCACCACCGATCCGATCAACGGCGTCATGAGAAGGGCGACCTGCGAGAGATTCGAGGCGACTCCGAACCAGCCCACCTCGCGGTCGCTGGCGAGAAAACCGACCAGCGTGTCGTCGAGCTTGCTGAACAGCGTGGTGGTCAAGGTGGTGACGAAGAAGGGCAGGCTGGAGATCACCACGCGCTTCGTCTGGGCGAGATCGATGTGCAGCCGCAAGGCGAGATGGCGGCGGCAGAGGGAGAAGAGCGCGGCCGCCTTGACCGCCTCGGCGAGCGCGAAGGCCGCGGCGAGGCCGATCAGCCCCGTGCGGCTGGTGAGCGCGGCGAGGATCCCCGCGCCCCAGAGAAGCTTGGCGAGCACCGTGACCACCGATAGGCCGTCGACGGTGCCGCGGGCGTGGAGCATCGCGGAGAAGGTCGCGTTGCTGAGGAAAAGCAGCTGGCCGACGGCGAAGAGATAGACCATCAGCCTCACTTGCGGGGGCCGCCCGCCGAAATGGAGGATGGCGGCCATCGCCGCGAACAGCGCGACGCCCAAAGCCAGCCGCAGCGTCAGCACCCCGCCGAAGAAGTCCGAGGCGTGCTCGGCCCGGACCGGGATCTCCTTCTGGACGTAGGTCTCGATGCCGAGCGAAGCGAGCACGAAGAAGCTGGTCGCGAAGGCCTCGGTGAAGTTGTAGACGCCGTACCCCTCGGGCCCGAGCAGCCTGGGCAGCACGAAGCGCACCGCTACCGCCACCGTCCAGGTGGCGAGCAGCGAGCCGCCGATCTTCAGCGCGTTCCACAGCGCGATCTGCGTGTCCCGCCACAGCGTCGAGCTGGCGGCCAGCGAGGACGTGTCCGACATCACGCGCCAAGTTATCCACGGCCCAAAGCGAAGCATGCGGGTTGCCGGAAATCAGACAATGCGGCTGTAGCGTCTACTCCCTAATCTTGCGCGCATGAGGCAGCGATTGGGACGGCAATTGCTCAAGACGCTGTCCGCCGCAAACGAGGGCACCCTGCTCTCCAGCCTGCGCACGGGCCTCGGGGATCTGCAGCTGGCGCTCTGCTTCCATCGCGTCGGCCCGGAGCGAGACAAGCTCTGCATGCCCTCTGCGGAGATCGACCGGCTGATCGCCTTTTGTCTCGAGGCGCGCGGGGAGCTCACCGTCTCTTTCGACGACGGCTATCAGAGCGCGGCGGACTACCTGCTCTCGCGAGCGCAGCGCTGGCCGCAGATCGAATGGCTCTACTTCGTCTGCCCGCAGAAGACCGAGCAGCGCGCCGAGCCGGAGTTGGCGGAGATCGAGCGATGCCTCGAGATCGGGCGGCTGCCCAACGCGTCGCTCGGCAACCACACCAACACGCACCGGCGGCTTTCGCTCTTGTCCCCCGACGACGTCCTCGAGGAGCTCTCCAGCTCGCAGCGAGACTTCGAGCGGCTCTTCGGGCCGCAGCTCCACTTCGCCATGCCCTTCGGCGTTCCGGGCGTGGACTTTTCCGCGGACCACGTCGACGAGCTGCGCTCGCTGGGCGAGTTCTTCATCTGGTCCACCGAGCCGCGGCCCTTCCATCCGCGCGAGCGGCGCGCCGGGTCGGTGCTGCCGCGCTTCGCCGTCGACGGGCGAAGGCGGTGGAAGGAGACGGCAGTGCACATTGCTCTCCATGCGCTGCGGACGCGAGTGCTCGGCGATGGCCGTTTCTGATTTGTTGCGGCCCCTTGCTCCCCAATCGAGCAGTCACCAGATCGGCGCGAGGGGGGATGGCCGTGGGCCACGAGCAAGCGATCTCTGTCGCCGCGCCGGCCAGCGAGGGGCCGTTCGGGCGAGCGCTCGCCTGGGTCTGGCACCAGCGCTGGCTGCTCCTGATGAACCTTTATCTGATCTCGCCGGTGCTGCTCTACGAGCTGCGCGTCGGCGAGGGCGGCCCCGACAAGACCATTGTCTTCCTCTTTTCCGCCTCGGTGCTTTCGCTGGTGACGGCACAGCTCGTCGCGCGGCGGCCCGTCGTGGCGCACGCCTTGATGTTTCCGCTCTATCTCGTCGTCGCCGCGGATCTGTACGTCATCCTCCACTATCACACGCGGCTCTCCTCGAGCATGCTGCTGACCATCTTCGAGAACCTCGAGGACGGGCGCGAATACATCGAGTCGCATACCCAGGCATTGACGGCGATGCTCGCCGCGGTGCTGGCCGCGTATGCGCTCTGCATGTGGAAGATCCGCCATCTCCGGCTGAGCACTCCGCGGCGCGCTTCCTTGATCCCGCTGGCAGGCCTCGCGCTGGTCTATGTCGGCGTCCATCACCTGCTCGGTCTCTGGATGTGGGTCGCGACCAACGACCGCAGCAGCCCCTTCGGGGTCATCCCGCAGGCCTATACCGCCGGGACGCTCTATCGCGAGGCATTGCGGGATGCGCAAAAGGCGCAGGGATTTTCCTTCGGCGCCACGCGTTCGAATGCGCCCGCGGAGCCGGAGATCTATCTCCTGGTCATCGGCGAGAGCTCGCGCGCGTTGAACTGGCAGCTCTACG